>JAABUI010000064.1_pt1 | contig 166845 bp, 168 predicted proteins | sample 5559111 | NCBI WGS metagenome assembly JAABUI01 (sample SAMN10711870, study PRJNA513365) | rock metagenome | isolation source: Antarctica rocks | place: Antarctica: Victoria Land, Buttleship Promontory | reverse complement strand
GAGCATCACAAATGCAAAGAAAACATCTTTCATCTTTGAATCAAGAATTGAATTGAAACATCATTGTATAAAATATCGTCAATGAAGAGCAAAGCAAAGACAATGTGTCATAATTAAACAGCACAGACATTCTCATCAAGAGTTTACTTAAGCATCACACGCTGAATAAAAGCTATAGATTCATTACTTGATAACACAATGTCAATCTCATTGTTTCGACTGCGTGAAGCAGTCGTATAGACAATGAGTGATTTTCTTTCTCAAAGAGTTTTGTTCACTCGATATAAATAGTATAAAGTTTCTCATGAGTCAAGTTTAAATTAATGTCACAAGAATGTATGAATTACAATTACAATCATATATTTCATAATATATTAAGTTAAAAATGTTACGTGATTAAGATAATGTTTTGACAAAGTTACAAAGTTAATTCAGATTTAATTTTCAGTCTTGCTTTTGACTTTAATCTTTGATTTAGTCTTTATATGTTAATTCATCATGACAAATATTTACAACTAATTAATCAGAGAGAGAAATGTATATTAAAAGAGTCTCAAAAATAGATTGATTACATTGAGTTGAGTACTCAACTTGAAAAGTATTAAGTTACATTGAATTTTTTTTGAAAAAGTGTTGAGTTGAATTGAGAAGTTGAACTCAACAACTTGAATTAAGTTGAGAAGCTTGATTCAACAACTTAATTTAAAAACTTAATTTAAAAACTTAATTTAACTCAACAAAATATTAAATAAATGTAAATAACTTGATTAAACAATTTAAAACAGTCTTCATGATTTCTCTTCATGACTCTTTATCATGTTTTTTCATCATGACTTTCTATTAAAGTCAAATAATCTTCATGTTTCTTCATCATGACTTTCTATCAAATGATCTTCATGTTTCTTCATCATGATTCTTTATCAAATAATCTTCATGTTTTTTCTTTATAGCTTTCTGTTACAAGCATGCACTTCAAGCTAATTTAACATAAATCATGTTAAATTATCATAAACTAGTATAAAGCTGATGTTGACACGCTAGCGATTTAGCGTGTCTTCGTGAGTAAAACTTACGACGTGTTTTATCTTTCTTCTTCTTTAGCTTTAAACTTCTAGTTAAAATACACTTATATGATTCGCTTTATGCAGATTCATAACATTAGTTCAAAGCTCATTAATCTTGTTATTGACGTGTAAATGATACAAAACAAGTTACACAATCAACTTAAATCAGAAGTTGAACTCAGAAGTTTTGACAGCAGAATCAAAACTTAAGCTCAGAAAACTTGATAGAAAATAAAAATTTCTAAAGAAGAATCTTAATTCAAAACCAGAAATTTTGATAGAATCAGAATCAAAGAACATGAATACGTTATTTTTGACTAACTCTTTATTGAGTTTATCATCAGAAATCAGAAATTTCAGCAGTACTTGAACTCAGAAAGTTTAATAAAGTAACATCAGAATCTCAATCAGCAATTTTCTACTTATACAATGATTAGAAGCTCAGAATCAGTGAGCATTGCTCATTATGAACTTCAAAATGCTAGAAAAGAATCACTTCTATCACAGAATCAAACAGCATCAGAAGAAGAAAACATGAATGCATCATTGAATACAGAAGAAGAAAACATGAATACGTTGCTTTTTGATCATGAAATGATTAAGATCAGCATCAGCACTGAATTGAATGCTTGAATAAATTTTCATGAAGCAGATGATCTCGTTGTTTTTATCAAGTATATATATCAACAGCATGACATCAAAATCAAGATTTACAATAATCTGATTCAGATGTTAGAAGATGTTAACGAGATAAACATCACATTGAAGATTATGCAAACACGTTTGCAGAAAGAAATGAAAAACAAGAACATGATTATACATTATTTAAAAACTGCATCAAGTCAACAAAGTACTTCAATCTTTGAAGATCAATTCTTGAAGTCAATCAAGTTATTGAACTCTTCACTGTTTAAAGATTTATCACAGAATGTAAATAATTGACTGTCATGAATGTGAAATAAGTTGAAAATCAACAAGAATCACTTTTCTATGAAAGAGTTGAAAATAGTCTATATTAAAAGTTGAGTCAATGAAAACGCAGTCAAACACATAGCATCACAAATGAGAAACACATTTTTGAATCTTTTCTTAAAAGTTAAAGAAGTATTATTGATCATTAATAAGATGTATGATGATCTCAATCATCATTATATGACTCAATGACAGTACTTGAAGCTATATCAGAACAAGATCTTCTTTCATGAATTTTAAATAAAATTTCAGAGATTTAATGCAGAACTAAAATATAATAATGAGATTCTACTAAATGATTTTCAGTATAAGATCAGCTTAGATCTTTAATGAGTAATGCTCAATAAATGAATCACGAATTTGAATGAGTTTATTAACATTTACATGCAAGTCAATGTTAAATTAACTGAATTGAACACTCGATCAATCATCAAAGCATCAGCAATTTCAGCTGCTTGCTCTGTCACTAACACATCATTTGCTCAACTTATGTCATCAGTCTTTGCGTGAAAGAAACTCAGAATGTTGAATCTTGATTTCAGCAAGAAAGAGTTGTTTAAGAAAGAACTTTGCTTTAAGTGCAAGAAGACAAAATATAAAGCATATGAATGTCTTAAAATGACTTAAGTGCATGAAATTATTATGAATTTGAAAAATGATCTGTTCTCATCAAAGTAGTGACTGAGAACAATATACTTACATTTTGTTTCATCAGCATGTCTGATGATTCATTTGATTTCAAGTCATTCACTGTTGACATCATCTTAAGTAATTTAGAAAAGATATTCAAATTTCTTGCTCTGATAAATACTGAAGTCATTGACATGACTTTCATTGATGAATCTTTGATGTCAGAACTATGTGAACGCTTTGATATTCAGTTAATATCGCTGTCAAAATCAAAGTTGATTTAATTGTATAATGAAATCTCTGATCAAAAGTTGATTACATATACTTTGTATACATCAATCATGATATAAAAAATACAAGAATGAAATGATGTTTTTATTGATAACTTGTTTAGATCAGCACAAGATAATTATTGAAAATCTTTGATTGAAAAGAAATGAAATTTTGATAAATTCTGCAAATGATTGATTAATATCATCATTGAAGATTCAAACATTGAAATTTGTCATTTTGAAAGTAAGCAGTCAATCAGCATTTTACAAATCTGAGTCAAGCGAAATCTGTAAAATGAAACAAAAGAACTTAAATTCAATTGTTACATCAATAATCATCTTGAAGAAATTCATGAATCAAAAATCAGTGAATAAATTCATTGAATCTGTATTTATAGCAAAGCAAAGTACTTAAGTTGATTTCAATTAACTTTGATTCTTTCAGTCAATTGAAGTAAAGAAGATTGTCAATATTATCATGATCAAAGTCGTTGTATATTAAACTTTAGTCAATAATAAGAAGATTAAGATCTTCTCATTGATCATTAGCGAAATCAATAAAGCGCTTAACTCAGTCAAAGATTTCGCAGAACTGAATGAAATGACATCAATCATGTCATTAAATGAACTGAAAAAGAAGCTTTCAATCATTTATCATAACTTTCTGAATGTTTTTGATAAAGAAAAGACAACTCATTTGCCTTTGCATCAATCATACAATCACAAGATTAAATTAGAAGATGAGAATCAACTCTTTAAAATTTGATTGTACTTTATGTTAAGTCACAAGCTGCAGAAGATCAAAGAATATCTAGAAAAGAATTTGAAGAAGAAGTTTATCACACTTAGCAAAGCTTCTTTTGCTTTGTTAATACTATTTGTTGAAAAGAAAGATGATAGTCTTTGCTTTTGCATGAACTATCAAAAACTGAATGCTTTGATTAAAAGAAATTGTTATTCAATATTCTTAATAAATGAAGTACTAGTCTGAATTCAAGACAGTAAGTATCTGACTTGACTTAACATTATTGTTGCGTTCAATAAACTGCACATAAGTTCAGAAAGCAAGAATTTAACTACTTTTGTTACTTCTTTTGATGTTTACAAGTATAAAGTAATGCTTTTTGAATTGATCAATGAATCTGCGTCTTTTCAGCACTATATCAACAATATGTTGTTTGAATGTTTATGTAAATTCTGTCAAACATACTTGAATGATATTCTCATTTATAATAAAATCTTGAAAGAACATAAAACTCATGTGAAAGAAGTGTTAAACAAGCTTCATGAAGCTGATCTGCAGATAAACATTAACAAGTATGAATTCAAGATTCAGAAAATCTCGTTTCTTGAATTACTGATATTCATCAATGATTTGCGAATGAATTCTTGAAAAGTAAATGTGATTTGAAGCTAAAAAGTGTCATGATCATTGATTCATGTGCAGATCTTTATTGACTTCTGCAATTTCTATCAATGATTCATAAAAAACTTCTCAAAGATCATTCAACTCATGATAAAACTGACTTGAAAAGATCATCTTTTTTAATGAATAGAAATTTATCAGATGATCTTTGAAAAACTAAAGTAACAGATGATAACAGTTCTCATTCTGAAGCATTTTGACTTGATCAAAGAAGTTATTCTGAAAATGAACTTCTTGAATTATGTGAACAACGAAGTATTGTCTCAATATGATGATGAAGACATTCTACATTCAATGATCTTTTATAACAAGAACATGATTTTTGCAGAATGCAACTACAAGATTTGTGACAAAAAACTGCTGATCATTATTCATTGTTTGAAACATTAATGTTTTAAATTAAAATGTACAAATGTTTCAATTAAGATTTTCATCAATCATTTAAATTTAAAGTACTTTATGATCATTAAAGAATTAATCAGATAACAAGTTAAATGAGTTGAGAAGTTATCTGAATATAACTTCAAGATCATATATCAGTCGAAAAAACAGAATCTGAAAGTTAACGCGCTGATCAGAATGTCAAACGTCAAGTCAGTTGAAGCAAATAATGATTGAAAGTTATATCAACATTAAATGCTATTATCAGAAGGTAAATTTAAGCTGCAATCAATAGAAGTTAATCAAGAAGATGATCAGAAAACTGATTAAGATTTGACTTAAATCTTGCTCAGATTTGACTCAGATTCAAAACAAGAATCAAATGTTAACAAAGATTCAATTGAAGAAATAATTTCTATTCAAAATCAAATTATAGTTGAAAATCAAATGAATTAACTATGCTTTGATATTCAAATAATCATGAAACAGAACAGAAAAACTTGTTAAGATATTAATTTAGACAATTGCAAAGTACTTGATGAAGTACTTTGAAAAGATGATAAACTATGAGTTTCTCAGTCAATGATCATTTAATTAATAAGAAAAGTATATAATTTTTTGATCAATGAACATTCTGACATAAATTGAACGTTGAACTTGCTGAGATGATCATATTGCTGATTGAAGATGAGAATGATGATCAAGCATTACATTCAAAACTGTTATGTTTATCATAAATCAAAAGCATTGAAAGATTAAATCAATAAACTGCTGAAGTTATTGCTCATACTTAAGCAGTAATGACAAAACATATCATTAAACTTCATTATCAATCTATCAGAAAGTGATGAAAACAATGCAATTCTGACAGTCATAAATTGATTGTTTAAGAAACGACATTATATATTATGTTGATCAGATAACAAAGAAATCTTCGTAGAATAAACAGTCAAGCTACTGTTGATATGAGTCTTCAGAATTCATGAATTATCAAGATCAATAATGTTCAATCATGATTTACAATTCATATTAATTGTCTGAAAGTCTTTATGTCTAAGACTCAACATTAAGATAAAACTATTCACAGATTATCATTTGCAAATTAATAATTAAACAAAAAGAATGAATCAAAATGTAAAATAATATTTACAAAGCTATTATTCATATATGTAAGATGATTGATTCATCTGATTATTTATAACTGAATTCATTGATAATAATGTTATTTCATCATCAATTAAACAGTTAGCGTTCTTTCTGAATAAAAGCTTTCACTCTCATATGAGTTTCAATTTGAATTCAATTGAATATGAGATCACTCAAGCTAAAATTGAAGTAAGTAAAGTGAAGAATATATTTGAACACATGAAATGATCACTAGCATTAATCAAGCAAGCATTAACAAAAGTCAAAGTCACAATGAAGAAACAGATTAACAAGCATTGAAAGAAAATGATTTACAGAATAAATGACATGATGTTTCTAGATTCTAGAAACATTATGATCATAAGATCATTAAAGAAACTAAATGATAAAATGCTAGAATCTTTCAAGATTTTGATCAAGATCAAACATGCATATTAACTGAAATTGTCATCAATAATAAAGATTTATTTGAAATTCATCTTGAATCTGCTACAACTGAATTTGAAGAACTCTCTGAAAGAACAATGAAATGAGTCATCTGATTTTATAGTGATGAATGATGAAGATAAATGAAAAGTGAAAAACATACTGAACTTCAAACATTACAAATGATGATTATAATATTATGTTAATTGAAAAGAATACAACGTCGATCTACATTGATACAACGTTGATGAAAATGAGTTTGAAAGATGTCAGAAGATCATAAATAACTTTCATGAATAATATTCAAATAAGTCAAGATAAAAATTGAAAGAAAGATTCATTGAACTGCAGCAATGAGAACATTGCTAAATGAAGAAGAAGAGTAATGTTGCGAGCGTGCACTTTGAGTTAGTCTAACATAGATCATGTTAAACTATCATAGACTAGTATAGAGCTGATGTTGACACGCTAGCGGCCTAGCGTGCCTTCGTGGGTAAAACTCACGACGTGTTTCATCTTTCTTCTTCTTTAGCTTTGAACTTCTAGTTAGAATACACTCATATGATTCGCTCTATGCAGACTCATAACACTTTCTACCATGACTTTTTACCATGGCTTCCTACCATGGCTTTCTACCAAACGACCTTCATGTTCTTCGTCATGACTTTCTATCAAATGCAGAAAGGTAATGCAAAAAGGTAATGCGAAAAAGCGGAAAAATTTCTATATTTAGCCCTCTTGGCGCCAAGCTCGGGTCCTTGACGGGTCGGGTCGGGTTGACTCGATTCCTAGTCGGGTCGGATCGCGTCGGGTTGAAAATATGCTCAACCCGACTCGGATCGGGTTGAAAATGTGGCAACCCGACTTCGGATCGGGTCGGATCCTAAATGTCAACCCGAAACCCGACCCGACGGTCAGTCTACTCAAAAAGATCATATTAGCTGTGTAGTTTATCATTTGAAGCAATAAAATATGAAATGTGGATTTTCAGCCCTATAGGGCTGGCCGACTGCTGGGTTTAGCCGAGTGCTAGGTGAATTCTTCTATTCCGTACAGCGCTCGTATGTGTATTCTTCTACAGCGCTCGTATGTGTATTTTATCGATGTGACTGCTCAATGAGAAAATATAAAACATTAATTTAAGTCAAATTAAATGTAATTTAGCATATACACAGCTGCCAGCACTTAATGAAGAAAAAGAAAAAGAAAAATCCGGTTTGCTGATGTACAGTAGGCGAGAGACAATTGCGCTTACAAGCGCATCGAACCCTGTTCACACGCGCGAGAATTGAAACTACTTGCCAGTTACTTCCTATAACTAAATTCCTATAACTAACTCCCTCTTTGTAGCATCAATGAATTGACGTAACAGTCGCTATGGATAATAGAGACTCCGTCGATCGCTCATCTGAAGAGTTCGCTGCTATAGCTCCTGTTCCCAACGGATCATCATATGTCAACAACGGAGCTCAACCGAGGGGAGATGAGGCTCCTCATCCTCAGCCCAGGCCTTTGGCCAACGAGCCTTCCCCAATAGCCGATGGCGTTATGCAATCAGACGTTTGTTCTCGATGGTTTACATTGGTCGGATGTAAAACTGATACTGGTGTAGATCGGAATCAACACCCTACTTACACGATTGAAGCAAAGCATAGCATCAGCGCGAGTGTGTTCTTTCTTCTTTTGCTTCGTAGCGATAGAGCTAAGGGTTGCTTAGGAATTTGCGGCATTCTTGAAAAAGAGGTCCACCCTCGAGGAGGAACATGCCCAAGCGCTCAAGAAGCTGTGTAAGAGCAGCCATGAGTCTGCACAGCGACCCGACAACAGACAAGGATCTTATGCGCAGAACTACGATGAGGTGATTCGAATTCACGATCGAATGGCCGACAATGGTATCCAATTTGCACTGTCCCTGCATCAAATGCATGAGGATCTCCATGACCTTGCCGCAAATATGGAACGAGGGCGCAAATCCTGGAAGCAGACTGGATTGACTGCGGAAAAGAGAGTACAGGACTCTGAATATATGATGGAGAAGGCTAAAGCGAAATATGACTCACTCGCGGAAGACTACGATCGCGCTCGTACGGGGGACAAGCAGTCCGGCAGGGTTTTTGGGTTGAAGGGACCAAAATCTGCAGCTCAACACGAAGAAGATCTTCACAGAAAGGTACAGGCTGCTGATACGGACTATGCGTCGAAAGTGCAGACCGCACAGACTCAGAGGCAAGAGCTTGTGGGCACTTTGAGGCCACAAACAGTGAAAGCGTTGCAGGATCTCACGAGTGAGTGTGATTCAGGCCTGACAGTCCAGTTGGTAAAATTCGGTAAGTTCCCAAAGACCCTGTCTATCTACGAGCAAACACTCATCGGTAGCTAGCCTCGTTCAATGAGAAGTTGCTCCTTGGTAACGGGCTTTGCGTAAGCCCTCTCAATAGTCAGAGCGGTCAAGGGCCTCGAAGTCTTCGGGATGTAATTCATCAAATTGACAATACGAGAGACTTTAACAGTTTTGTGTCGAGTTTTGCATCGAAAGTTGGGCCCAAGTCCTCAGATATCAAATACGAGCGTCATCCGGTGAGCTCTTCAAATTCTTTTCGTGCATTGAAGAGCAATACAATATAGATTAATATCTATAGACTCTTGGAAACGCCCAGCAGACGGCGCCCCCTGCCAATATTCGGTCTCAGCCTGCGCCAAACTATCAAACCCCATCGTCTGGCGCACCAAGCCAACCAGTTCAGTACGGTGCGCCCCCGAGTCAGAACTATAGTCAAGACATAAGCCAGCATTCAGCATTTAGTGCGGGTCCTCTAGCGGAGAACAGTCTTAACAACTCGCCACAGCAGCAGCTGTTCCCATCAAGCAGCCATGCGGGACTACCACAGCTTCCTTTGCCTACCGCGTCTGCTCCCATGCACTTGCAGTCATCCACACTAACAAGCACCTCCCAAAATCCTACCGCCTATGATGACTTGCCTCCGTTGAGACCGGTCTTTGGTGTATCGCTGGAAGATCTTCTGAAGAGAGACAGCTCTGCAATCCCCTTAATCGTATACCAGTGTTTACAGGCAGTCGACTTATTTGGCTTGGATGTGGAAGGCATTTACAGGCTTTCGGGTTCTACCTCGCATGTCTCGAGACTGCGAGCAATGTTCGACAATGGTGAGTGGTGGCATAAGGGGGCCCCCACATTGTGCGTAGACTAAGTTCTTCTAGACTCTAACCAAGTCGATTTTCGCGATCCCGCGAACTTCTTCCACGATGTGAATAGCGTTGCCGGCCTGCTCAAGCAATTCTTTAGAGACTTGCCGGATCCTTTGCTCACGCGCGAGAATTACCAAGGCTTCATTGAGGCCGCAAGTAAGATTTTGCCACATGCTTTCGTTTCTACGGCAAGGGCTGATAATGTCGATTACAGAAATTGATGACGACACAACTCGTCGCGACTCGTTGCATGCTACGATTAACAGCCTTCCTGACCCCAATTATGCTACGTTGCGAGCGCTGACCTTGGTAAGCCGTTCGAACCTAGACTACGCTCATGTGCTAAAGCTCCGGACAGCACCTCAATCGCGTACAAGAACACTCAAGTGCCAATAGGATGAACGCCGGTAACCTGGCAATATGTTTTGGGTATGACGTCCGAACTACTCTACGTCCCGTCTATTTCTACTAATCCCCCCCGACCAGGCCAACCCTTATGGGCTCGAATAGCGGTCATAACATTGCCGATGCTGGGTGGCAAGTGCGAGTGGTTGATACTATTCTGCAGAACACCTACCAGATATTTGATGACGATTAGATTAGGTGGAAATTCAAGAGAAGTAAGATTGGAAAGGGATCCACAGTAATTAAAATACGAATGTACGATACCTTGAGCTTTGCAAGATACCACTTTTTGACAGCGAATGAGCAATGCAACGCGAAAATCCTCCATGGACGAGGGAGTTGTATCCGTGCAAAACCAATTTAGCACTGGCATATTACCTCTTAGCCTTCGATGAAATATTGTAACAACCTGTGTATGATCTCTTCATTCGGGCATACGATGCACCCGGTTAGACCTTGAAAGTACCTTACTTCTTCGTCCCCATCTTCATTCTATATATCTGAAATTGTCATATCTAAACATGCTCTCGTCGTGGATCTTGCCGCCGTCGTCTTCCTTGAAGCTCATAAAATCACAGACTCTGAATCATTCTCGATTGCTTTGGCAGCTATCGATTCTTCCAATCTAAAAGCTCGTGCGCTCTTCCGATGGAAAGATTATTTAACGAATGACCTTCGCTGAAAGACAGCAAATTACTCTTATTGACTGAGACGGGGTTCGAATGCAATCTCATGGTTGAAGGGACAAACCGACGATTCCGAGCAGATTGAAGTCTGTCTCTATCGAATACATTTTCCTCCCAATTCGCAGCCGCTTAAGAAAGCATTGGAGAGAAGTTGTCTGTTCTGCGAATGGAACAATGAAAATACTTAATGCGCAACGCGTCGATATGCTGGCTATCCGAACATTACTATGAAGATCGGAAGATAAAGGACGTCGACAGCGGATCTTGAGGCCGGTGAAAGAGGAAAGCAAGTGTTGAATCGAGAGGCGAGACGGCTGCTAGCTGGATGATTAGCTAGCCATGTCAGAAAATGGGACATAATCAAGCTAATATACTCATTTGATTTATGGAGTAAGACGTGATTGACGAATGAAGATTTTCATGGATGAAAATTTATATTAGCTGATGAATAGGGGACCTCACTAGACAGGGTTCTGATTCGTCGACGTAGCTAATTTCCATGATGTAGATAACCTCATCAACGGATGAGATCCATCGTTCGCAAGTTGCAAGACATAATTACTCTTCAAGTGACCATCCGTAATGTTTTCGACTACGCAACGTGGTTGATGCCTCGCGACTCAACCTGTAAAGATCCAAACTCGATGCAAATGCAACAATGCCGCAAAAGACGCTCCAAGGTATCATATCATACAATCATGAAATCATGCACAAAAATGCACCAAAACTCGTGCTTACAGGATAACCTTCTTCGCTATCCAAACAGTACTATCATAGAATAGCCTTCCTCGCCCCAAAAAGCGTCAGACTAAGACTGGTGTCGTTCTCTGTAACCAAGGGCGTTGCATCTTGCATCATTTCCCATCTACGTAGCGGGAAAAGCTGCATTGTCGTCGTCTTGGCCGTCACCACGGACCCGGTGGCTGGCCCCGTAGGCTTTAACTCGGAGGCTGTCGAAGTAGGGTTTGTGACGAGCTGCAACCATTCGTTTTCTATGCTTTCGGAATAGCCGAATAGAAACACCAGGCAGGGTTCTTTTGTTCTTTGTTGGTCGCGAAGGATACGAATGCATCGTAAGCGCGTCTCTTCTGTTTGGAGGTCGGTAAGGGAGGCAAGGGTGTCATAGATGTAAGACGGAAGGGTCGGATGAGTGGACAGGATAGGGTTGATAAGCAGTAGGCTTAAAGTTACGAGAAGGCGCGTGAGGGTACTTTGGGAGAACTTTGGGTGTTGAAGAGTGGATTGGTGGATAAGGAGGAGACGGAGAAGTATATCGATGGAAAGGTAGCTATGCTCTAGCCCCTGGTCGCTCTTATGCGCAGGAAGCCCCTCAGTGCTGGGCTGATCTATCGAGAGCGGGGGTGATGTGAGGAGAGCAGTCAACCTATCTGCAATCTGTGCGACCAACAGAGACGTGACATCATTCTTAATGCTGAAGGCAGTCGCCGCGACGACGGATGCTAGGACATCTGTAAGTCTCTGCCTATGCGTTAGATCCGCATCTGCTTCTTTGTAAGCGTCTAGTACGAGCTTGCTCTCTGCTTCTTCCCGGACTTGAAGTGCTTGGTCTGCAGCCAGCCCCGATGCCAGAATTGGCCAGTAGAGCAAACATACATCATCCGATGATTTTACGGTTTGCACGAGGATTGCCATCAGCGTGCTTGCAGCGTTATCCGAGCTCCTCGCTGCTGCTCCGAAAGCTGTCCTGAGTTTTAATTGACATATTGGTAAGTTCAAGTCGCCTACAACCTCAAGGAGCTTTATGATTTGGTCTCTAAAACCTAGGTGTGATGACGCTTGAGAATGAGATGGGTAGACTATATCGTCGATTAATAATTGGACTTGGTCGACGGATAAGCCCGGATCGAAGGCACTGCTAATTTCAGAGAAGTTCTGGCCATGCTGTGTTAGAAGAGTCTGGATCAACGTCCTGATCCCAGAACTTGTTATCATGTCGCGAGCCCTAGCGCAAGGGACTTCTTCCCTCGAACAGGCATCGATTGCAGCGCGAACTAAAACAATCACTGAAGAAAATGATGCTTTCATAGCTCGCTGCTGCTGGAAGTGGAAGCGGTACTGTCTGTAAACCATCGGAGGCAGATACTTCAACTCGGTAAGGGTCAACAGATCCAGCGCATCCAAAACCACTTCGATGAACTTACTCAGAGGAGCAGTGCCTTGTAAAAGGGCGGCGGTTCGTGCAAGCACAAGGTCTAACGTAACGATCTTGGTACAAATCAATGGCGGTAGGATGATTGTGAGTGAAGGCCGGCTTGTCGAGCATAGTATGCCTTGAAGCCAGTCTGTGATCAACATGTCAAACGTCTTGGCACCAAAGGATCGCACCTGCACTAGCAGATCCGCAAAATTAATGGACGGTGGCATGGGCTCACGCCATGAGAGCTCCAGACGGCCGATGATTGTCTTGAACACTTGCGACAGAACTTGCTTATCCATACTGGTGCCACTTGCTAGCAACCGGTCTATTTCATCCGCGAAGGTTGCTTCGGCTGACTGTAGAGTTTCAGCCATGTGGTCTGAGATGGGAGAGCATGCAGTAACAGATATTGTCTGCTGGTAAAGCAGTAATTCTTTGCGTAGATATCTGGCTTCATGCACCGCCTTTGGAAGCCGTTCCCCCAAATCTATGAGCGACTCGACAAAAGAATTTTCGACACGCTGTCGCTTGTGGATGTTTTGATACTGCTGCCATAAACTTTGGAACAGATCATCCACGGCACCGATAGCTGCCATTGTATCAAAATGATGATTGATCGTGTCGGTTATAGCGGTTAAGATCAAGTCGTCTGTGCTATTGGACACTATCTTCAGAACATCGGCTAAAATGGTAAAGTCCTCAATTTCCTCAAGAACATGTCGCACTCCATGATACTGTTTCAATGTGATTGTAATACAGGGTTTGACTTCGGTGCCAAATCCCTGCTCAGTTCCGTCCTCGATCGCACGAGGACTATTTGCATTGCGGGCCTGAAAGCGAAAAGCAACAGCTTGGCGGATCCAGCGGCCTATATCAGACTTGATTGTTTGGCTCAGTTGCGCTATGTCCCAATGCTTCAGTTCATGGTCGGTCAAGGCATCCGGAACGACGCAGATCCCTGGGATGCGCCTAGAGATCCAAGACTTTACAGAATTGATCGTGACGTTCTCTTCAGCGATAGAAGCGCCTACAGAAGATACAAGTATTCTTCTCAGATTCAGAATATGGGTTGGCAGACCATACAGAGGGAGCTCAAAGAGTAGACGCACCTCGCAAGGACCATCCTAAATCTGTCAGTCGTGTTTTGACTGCTATGGAGAAGAGTTTGCTTACCCGATTGGGCCTTTTACATCTGTATAATGTTCCCCGAGACAGCAGCCATTCGAAATACCTTCCGACTAAGAAATGCTTCGAGCGCACCAGCTCTGCAAGGAGTCTGTAGGTGTTGCCGCTGTGTAATCCTGCCAAGTCCGGATTGGCCGCAAGAAAATCTAAGATCGGTTTTTCTACATCGAAACCGTGCTTGGACCATCTACGCAGCATACGAGCGGCAACGTATAGCCTGGCGTGCCCTCGCCTGTATAAGCTCGTAGCCCACTCCAGGCAGGTAATCACAAAAACACCGCTGTTATCTGTGGCCGCCAAACAATCGTCGGTGAACTTAACCATCTTTGGCCATTCGGTATTGCTATCAAGTAGTGTGATGAGCTCTTGCCTTGGAGATGGCGTTACATGCCAGCTTTGTCCTACGAGAGTCTGTATGAGGCGCGAGTTACGCCTTGAAACATGTTCGAAGTAGGAGGCTGGAATATCGGTTTGCTCTTGAAAGCAGTCACGAAGCATCGTTTCGTACTTAATCCAGCAATTAGGTAGGAGAAGACATGCCGGAGCAGAGAGCGCGAGTGACTTCAAGAGTTTAGTCAACTGCTGCTCCAAGGAAGCAAACGTTTCCTTATCCGTTTGCTGATTAATCTAGAGGTTAAACGTCAGCGTCCGATAGAGCATGGCAAGCTGCCGTTACTTGCAGTGTATAGTTGCCCCAGAATAGCCTCAGCAAGTTTTCGGCCTCGCTGTCGGTGCTCAAGTATTTCCTTCCAGTATATTTGAGTTACAAGAAGCCAAATTGGTGTAGTATCGAGATCACTTGGATACAATGATGCTATAAGCCAATCAATGTAGTGCTCCTGATCAAGAAGACGCTCCGAAAATAATTGGGTCGTAAGTCGTAGACTAAATACACATAATCAGCAACTTATTGGTCAAAAAGGAGAGCGATTTCGGGTGGCATGAACCCTTACCCGTAGTTGATTTTGGACCTCCATTCCGAAGTACCGCAGAGAGTAATGATCATCTCCAAGAACTGCTCCACATTTGTCGTCCAATCCCTGATCCACTTCGTCTCCCCACCAAGTGCAAACGCGCCACTGGCCCCTTTCCTCTTGAAAGCGCGAATTTCATTTGCACCAACACATTTGGCGAGCCAAATGGCTCTTGAGGTGGGAATTTGTTTCGCTAGACAGTGGTCGAGAAGAACTTTACCCCGAATTCCATGGGGTATAGTGCGACTCAGGCGGCGTAGTGGGATCGAGGAATTTGCAAGGTCACGTAGCCAAGCTTCTCGTTTCGTATCTGTCAATGTAACGCGAGGGGGAGGTTTAAACGTAGAACTAGCCGTAATTGTACCATGAGCTTGCCTTTGATCGAACACCGAGACGAATAAGGAGGAGAGGATCTGCAAGCCAGACTTGTGTTTCAGACTGGACCAAATGGAGGGTCTAGCAGTGCTTGACTCCGTCTGACAGCCCTGAAGTTTGTCGAAATAGCCTTGCTTCGTGGTCAGCTCGTTGAGAACATCCTCAGGATGATCTCCATTCCAGGGGAAAAAGTCGGCTGGCCCTGTACATCTTAATATCAGCCTACCATATCAGTAGCTTTGATATGAAGCCTACCGTCTTCTTGATATCTCGGAGCGGAAGATGGGGGCTCGGCAACATAGGGTCTAACTTGGACAGCTTGTTTAACTCTCGCTTTCCCTAATGGTTCAACGCTCAAATGATGCCTGTGCGCACCCCCCCTAGGTCGTACTGGAAGAATAGGATCCCTACGAGTGTGGGTCTCCGCTTGATCAAACTCTGATATTGAACCGCTTGGCTGTAGCGGTGTGTTCTTGGCCGAATGATCTGCTGAGGTCTTTATCTCCGAACTTCCTGCTGCGATGTTCCGCCCGGAATGTTCTAAATCGTCTCGATGCACACCGTCATTAGTAGTGTGCCTTTTGACATCCAGCTTTTGCTTCTTAAACGCCGGTTCTGCAAAATCATCCAACGCAGATCCGTTTGTGAGACCGATGGTGGCTTGACGTGGAACAGATCTAGGTGTTTGCTGAGATAGAAGATGATTCCGAGGCCTGGCGAAGGTGGAATTGGGATTCCGGAGCCATTGAGCACCGGCCGATTGACTGGTCATCGTTCAGTCATGGTGAAAGTGTGTGTGTATTGCAAGCAAACAAAACTGGGGGCCGTCTGGTCATGTGTGGCACGGAGCCTTCGCGGAAACCGGGACTTGGGGTCTGAAGATAGGATTGGTAATGGTATTAGACATTTGATAATGGGACAGGAGGACTCTCCATCGCTTTATCCAAGGGGTTGCGTATATACCTTAGGTAGCAGGTAAGTACTGTACACAAGATGCTATATTTGTAGTTGTCAGCAGGAAACAGCAACAAGGTATCATAGCGACAGCCCATCGGCTTCCCTTTCACCTTAGTTCGCGGTTATTCGGCGGCGGGCGTGATCGACGGAGATACACGAATTAAACTAGCCACTAGGGTACGATAACCGGGGCTAAGGCAACCCCCTAACCCATCCGGGATCATCCCAGGCCGCTGTCCCCTTTCCAGTTAAGTGTGACACAAACTCCGGGCGCCGACGCGGGCACTATCACGGTGACTTGCGGTAAGGCCTGCTGGGAGGTTGCTGGTGAGAGACAAGTCCTGACTTACTCAACCCACATAGATCCATACCAATACTAAGTTGCTCTTAGAGGACCTCAAACTGACAGCTGTTTGACTGATCAGCTGATCCGCGCTTTTTCATTTGCTTCGACGACAGTCACAATGGCGTTAAAGAAAGACATGAGAAGGGATGACCTCAGTAGGCCCCCCCCAAACTCGCTTGGCCATCTATCTGCTGACTTGGGCTGCAGTAATACCTTATAGGGAGCTCGCCAAAGACAAGAATGAGGGGGACATGTCAGGCACAATGGCGAGCACGCTTCCAATGGCTGCGGTGAGTACTTGTTCGTCGAGCATTGCTGTGGTCCAAGCTTATTGGCTTTTGTAGATGTTCACCAGAAACAAGTGCGTATGCCCGACAGAGCAACCGCCTGAATATGTTGCTCACTTGCTCCCCCGTCTCTAGGATGATTGGCTGGTATATTCTTCAGTTTTTGACAATTTTAGAAGAAACTTCCCTCTAACTAAAAAAAGGGCGTCCCTGGTATTCTCTTTACAAACATGGCTTGCTGAAACCCCGGAACAAGCACGAAAAGGCGGGACGCCTGGCTACATCAGCGTCGGCATGGCTTGTAAGATTCCTTTTCTTTCTGCTTCCGATGCTGTTCCAGATGAGCTCATGCTAACATACCCCAGTCATGGCTCTTGTGGTGGTAGGTGTGCTTTCTCTCGTTGCATTTTAAGGTATCCTAACATGGTAATTCTCAGACATATCTTCCACTCTTTATGCCACCTCCAATGGCAGGAAGAATGGCAACAAATACAGAAGCACCAGCAGCTGTGCCGCCTTCGTAAACTTTTGCGAAATTGGTAGACCGGCAAGAGGTGGTCGTTTCCCAGCAAATATTCTAGGATACCCTATATATTTGTGACAGAGCGAAGAGTTGTGCTACCATGAGCACTACCACTTCCAATCACTCACAATGCCCACAATCCACTTGCGACGATTCCTTGCTACATGTACATAGGAACGTATTGGCAATGGGTGTATTCTTAAAGTCTTTTCATTGGCAAAAGTTGCTCCATTACCCTCACGTCTACAACCTCCCTATGCGAGTGTCTCTTCATTATTAGATAGGATAACCATAAGTACCTTACCTAGATATGATCGAATACAGGGCTAAGCTTTAGGTAAGGTACCTTAGAATGGATGGATCAGTCAGCACTGTGTAATTCTCCATGCTTTAGACCGGTTTTAAATTACACCCCTCCCCAAATGCTTGTAACCATACCTGTACCTACATTAAACACACATAGCCACTCCACTCTTCTCTATCAAATTAACCCACAAAGACACTCAGCCAATCTATCGCATTGCTTAACAGCATACCACTGTTTCATAAACAAATACTCGGCCCAGAGAAACCCGGAGAGAACGAGTTTATGTCAATCGAAAATCTCAAGACCTTTGGTGAGTACCTTCCCAGCATGGGCTCTTCTTTGAGATGGATCTGCAACGTTGTTCCCTCCTGCTCCTGGAACCGTAAAGTACCACTGTGATCTACAATACCATATCTGGCGCATCGAGGCTTAACGGCGATCTTCATATATGCTCAACCCCGCACGAAGGTCGAAACTTGGCTGACATGTTTCGCTCATAGACCCCTTCGCCGAAGCCGACGAAGATACAGGGGAGACTAAGCAGTCTCAAAACTACATCCATATTCGGATTCAGCGTATGTATTTGCCTTACCCCAAAGCCACCCAGAATTCCCTCCAGCTGGGTAGTGTGGTCCAATAAGAACCCGTGCACTGACACCATATTCAACAGAGCGCAATGGCCGTAAGACCTTGACTACTGTCCAGGGTCTGCCCAAGAAGTTCGATCAGAAGAAGATCCTCAAGGTCATCAAGAAAAAATTCGGTGAGGCCCGGAATGAGTCACATTCGTCTGGCTTATACCTTCGACTGATACCTCTCTACTTAGCGTGCAATGGCACCATTGTCAACGATACCGAGATGGGCGAGGTAATCCAACTTCAAGGCGATCAGCGCAAGGATGTCCAGGAGTTTCTGGTGGACAAGAAGGAAGGGCTGGAACTTGATGCCAAAACCATCAAGGTATAGGATCGCGATCCCCAGTCCAACAGCACCTTTGGTTTACTTGAATATGCAGGTCCATGGGTTCTAAAACCCCTCAATCACGTCCTATTGGCCCCTCCTCCGCGGATCACTTAGGAGCTCCCTCGGCAAGCGTATACTTTTTACTCCTTGCTCCCTTTGGTACGGGTCAAGGAACGGCGTGTGACGGGGCGTTGATTGATACCCACTGAAAGACGGAATTGATGACACATGGATTATGGGCAGTTTCTTATTCATTCTGTATAATGGATGGACTAGGTGGAGGGTTGGACTCATGCGGTATTGTTGCTTACGACAGCTTCAACCATGACATGATCAATTGAACTAAATGGCTCCAGACTTCGTGTGCCTAAATGTACAAGCCTACCTGATTTGAAGTAATTCCTAACTTGAGCAGAAACTCCCAGATCTTTCTTAACAACATGAATAATGGTACAACGGGGTCCTGAAAGTTTCAAGAGTGTCAGTGATGCCTTGTCGGAGAGAGAGAACAAAGGATGGTGAAATATGCGGGTAGAGTTCTGTACTCCCCAGGCACACGCCGTCAAACTCGTTATTGCGTCCGGGTTGGGAAGGATTGACTTTATAAATTTCACGTACATTTGCCCGAGTTAGGTGTAGCTGAAGCAGCAACGAACACATGCTAATGAAACTGGCAATAGAAAATACACTGATTGACGCCGACGTCTCCTTCCTGATGTTGGTTTCCCGTTGGGTAAGGTGGTAGAGTACGGTAAGAGTCTACAGCCCCATGAGTGCTTTGGCATGGCAGCAGGAAATGCAAACTCTGACTTACCGTTGCTATCGAAACCCAAGCAGGAAGAAGCATCCGTGGATCTTGTGAAGCGCCGGATAGCCAGAGCACCCAGCTGGTGATGTACGCAATGAGCAAATTGGTCGTGAGCAGTCGAAGGACAGTCGCCGAGGGGGTATAGAAGGAAAGCCTGGATGTATATTCTCGATCAGCACAGTTTGAGGCACCGAGTTTGGCGGTTTCTGACCACCTCGACATAAGGCAATCGGTAAAGAAGTACGAAAGGTACGCCGACGCAGAACACTAGAAGAACAAACATTGTCAGCCGATGGCTTACGAGAATCCATCCATGGATGCGCCCGCCCTGCAACAGCCCAAAACCACCCAAGCTACGCTCAACTAAAGACAGGACGTACCCATAGAATCGCCAAAAATACCTCCGTGACCCTAAATCTCTTCTCCACCGTCCACGCCTCACTTTCTCTCATCCCCATGCCATCACTCCCAAGTAGCAAATCTCCCAGAAATGTAAGCGCACACCTGAGGCCCCACCACGCCGCAGGAGCCGTGCTCAAAGCCCGGCATACCAGGAGCGGGATATTCCAGCGAGAATTTATGCCGAGCTGAACTGCGACTCGAGGGTGGGCTCTGCCAGTGGAGGAGGGAGCCGAGGCGGTCAGGGCCTTTATCTCAAGGGTAGAAGTGGCTTCGTAGCTGGGAGGGAGCGGGGAAGCCAGATGGAGGATGGGTACGGCATGTGCTGCCGCATTTGCACTGGCAGTTACTGATAAAGGGTGCAGCTGCGTTTTAAGGAATTTAATTATGATTAGGTTTCGTGTGCGGAGTATATCTCCTGTGTGCTGCTTGCTTGCTTGGTGTACGACTCGTACGAGGTCAAGTTGTGGACTTGGAGTTCCTCGGCCTGAGTTGCGGCTCCCCAGATTTCGCTTAAGTACGGCGGTCCATTATGGACTTACCGACAATAGAATACTCAAAAACTTACAATCGACAAATCGACAAATGGAAAATCAACAATTGAAAATCGTGAATTTAAAATCCATCGACTACCTTATGCTTCATAGTCAAATAGAAAGTTCGCTTAGACATGCTCTTTATTAAATCCCCTTCATTCAAACACCCTCCATGGCTCCCTACCAAACACCCTCCATGCTTCATCCATGGCTCCCTTCATGATTCCCGTGGCTCCCTACCAAGCACCCTACATAGTCAACAATTCGTTTAGTTAGATGGTAAGATAACTATGAGAAATTCGATAAACTTCTATTAATAAAACAAATAATACGAGTTTACGATATCAATGAAAAAGACGAAATTAATGAAAATGAGCGAAATGAGTCCAAGGGCCATATACGTGAAGCCCTGCGAGCCCAGGGAGCTCAGGGCTTCTAGTGGTGAGCCCAGGGAGCTGCAGGGCTGAGACCTTGGCTCAGGGAACTCAGGGAGCCCAGAGCTAGCCCGGGGGTCTCAGGGTCGGCTCAGAAAAATCGCCCATGAAGGGAGCATGAAGGGAGTCATGAAAGGGAACCAAGGAAGCATGGAGGGTGTTTGATAGGGAGCCGGTGTTTGGCAGGGAGCCATGAAAGGAATTTAATAAAGAGCATGTTTAAGCGAACTTTCTAGGTATTTGACTATGGTCGATGGATTTTAAATTTACGATTTGTCGATTTGTCGATTTGTCCAGTTTTTGAGAGACGGGCGTCTATAATGCGCAATATGTTTGCCTTGATCACCGTAGAAAGTTGTGCGTAACGGCACCTGAACGGTAGAATATCAAACTTCATCGTCCCCTGAGCCATTGAGACTCTCTGCCATGGCCCAGCAGACACTCAGATCGACGCTGTGCGCATTCTTGTACCCCCCAAAATGTGTCCCACAATATCGCTACTTTTCGACCTGCCCTGTACGCTATGGCGGGCTACAATTTCGAACACAGTATCGGGAGCCGAACCTCAAGAGCTTGGGGGCAATGAAGGGTTCGGGTTCTGGGACGCAACTCCCCTCTGATATTGGTCTTGCTCCCGGTAAGATTTGTTATCATTGCAGCTTTGATTTGAGAAACAACCAAGCTTAAGCTATGCAGGGCTGTTCGTAATGCCGACGGGCCCCAGGAAACCATCGGTTCTTTCATCGCCCCGACGACGTCTTAAACTAGAGTGGTACAGACTGAAGATGCGGTTTATAGATGTGATTTCGTAGGTCTGTCCCTACCGCTACCCTCTCACTTGCGGTTACAGGGGGGGGGAAATCAAGTCGGATGTCTGATTCAGAATCGAGCAGTTTTTGGTCTGGCTACAGGTCAGCTCTAGATGGCAGGCCCAAACCAAAACGTGCGCGCCGAACGCTCGTTCCCACTGCAAAAGCGCTGCATAGGCAGATGTATACTGCGTTTTCCGAGTAAGGGTCTCACTCTTCAATCACTGCCAATTGCGGCGTGCTTTGTGCTAATTGACTAATAGAGGTGACCAAGCCACTCTTTCCAGAATTTGCACCGAAGGCCTCGCCGACTCCTTCAGCGCGCGCATCGGCTCCCGCTCATCCCGAGAGAATCTCCGATGGAATCTCAGCAAATATGTAGGATTCCCCCGTGTCGTTGCAGATCGCTGCGTCATCCCCCCGATTAAAGGCTCTGCGATTCGACAAGTCGTTGTGCGAATTCGATCGAAGCAGAGTCTTGCAAAGATTATACCAGCTACGAAGGGGCGAAGGGAGTCGGTAGTTGAAGGCACGGACCAGGAGAAGCAGGTGGATGAGTACGTTGTTATACAAAGAAGGGTTATGAAGGGGAAAGAGGAGCCGTGGATGGTATGGGGGACGACTCAGGAGACAAGTGTGGATGAAGTGCTGAGAAATGTGAAGCCGGCAGTGGCGAAGAAGGAGCTTGAAGTTGTGTAAAACCTCGGAGGGTTTCATGCATAGCAGACACATGTTTCGCGGGAAGTAAATCGTTCAGAACCGAGGTGTGACATTCTACGTATATAGCAACTCCTGCTCTGCAAACAAACTACCGCCTTCATCTCTTCCGCCAGAGTGTCAATTTTTATCCTCCCGCACACCATCCTTGCTCCCTCTCCGCTCCTCCGTCACTCGGGAGGAAACCGTCTTGCCCATATCAAAAGAACTTACCCTTGACGGACGACGCCTCTACATCTGTGCCCGGCCCATGGTCTTCCTCTGACTCGGCGGCGGGAGCGTCTGAGGATCGGGAAGGTAAAATCACAGGTCGATCAAATGAATCAAACCTGCCGCCTCCCAACTTGGCCCTTACCCATTGAAAACTGACACGAAGAGCGAAGGCACCAAAACCCCAAAGTAAGCCACCGATTGGCGCAGCGACGAAGGCACCTTGAGAGGGAATTAGCCAGAGGCCCTTTAGAGGCCGGGTTCGCGGGAACAAATACCGAACACACTCCAATCATTGGCGTACAGTCCACCTTCTAGCAGCAACAGGTTTGCTCCATCCTTCGCACTGCCAAAGTAAATGGTTCCAAATATGAAAACGGTGAGTAGACCCCCAAGGCCACCAACAACAACCTCGAATCCCCGCCACCAATAGCACCGGCTACTCAACCCAATGACAAGCACCGGAATAGAGCTCGCACTGACCAAATCACTTATCAGATATATTTGCAGCACGCTGGGACTCTTCAACGCCACAACAACGACAGGGAAAATGACCAGTACGACGGCCAGGCGGATGTACCACAGGTTGAGCTTGTTGCGGAAGAGGTCGTTGGAGCCTGTAGACACCATACCCGATTGCAGACTATCAAAGGAAGCGGTGCTGAGAGAGACAGTCATGACAAGGATGATGCCTACGACCCAGGCTGGGAGCCGTTCTAGGAAAAGGAAGAACGCAACACTGCCCGATTGCGGTGGATCACCGGGCCAAGCGCCAGTCCAGGTTGCGAGAAGACCTGTTGCGCCTACTAGGGTAAGGATAATCATTACAGCTACAGTAGCAACAGAAGTGCCAATGACCAAGTCTTTATCAGTTTTAGAAGCAAAAGTGCGCATCCAGAAGCCGGAGATGAAGAAGTCGTTGGTTAAAATTGCCACAGGTAAGATGTATAAGAGTTGCCAGCCTAGGAGGCTTGAGTTCAAGAGGCCAGAGGAGTCAACAAGAAATTTGTTGATATGCGTTTCTACACCGACGGTAATGACGCCAATGATGATGAGGCCAACGACCATGGCGCCTTGTATGTTGTCTGTAATGAAAGAAATACGAAAACCACCGAGAGATGTGTAGATAGTGGTGACAGCACATTCGACAATGACAGCGGGCAGGCCATTGAGACCGGTTAAGGCGTTGACGATCTGTTGGAGGGCTGAAAGTTCGGCTACCATGTAGAGAAATAAGGTAACAAGCCTTATCAAATTCTATATTAGTTCTCAAAGTGACAAGCAAACGGCCTGAGGACGCACGTCAATAGGCTCAAATACAGAGCAGCGACGATCCCATATCTCTGCCTTGCCCACTCGGTAAGGACGAATCCTTCAGGGCATTTCTTCCTGATTATAGGCCCTAGAAACCCAAATACCAAAAGAGGCAAGGAGGATGACAGAGCATAGACAACCAAGCCTTGGACACCGGCAATCGTAGATATCTCGGGATACGAGAACAAAATGCCTGAACCAAGGGCTGTTTGGGAGAGGCAGAACCTATGGTCAGCGGATTCACTACTTAACAGGAAGGGATAGAGGGAAGCGGCAGCACGTTCCTCACGCAAGCATTAACTTGATCGAGTAATCACGGTGCAATCTCAGCTTCATGCGAGGCAATGGTATAGGGATCTCTCCAATCACATAGATCGGAAGGTGGATCCATAACGGTTGCCTGCAATCCGCGCCCGTAGTGAAGCCGCGCAGCACCGTTGTCCAAAATCTCCTTTACTCGGCCAATATCCACCAAAGGTGTACAGGATGACGAAGCAGGTGGACTTTGGACATCGGTTTGCGTTGTTTCTGCAGATACGAACCTGTTCAATTTTTCCCAGCACGCTCCCAACCTCCAAGTCCACTACCTCTTAAGGGCCATACCAACCATTACGTGTGTGAGATGCTCGTCGCATTGAAGGAATGGCTGCCGCTTCATATAGTAACGACGGAGGCACCTGTGCACTTACCTGAAGCTACGAAGTTCAGAGCAAGTGGTAGTGCTAGCTGAGTGTCAGTGTTGGCTGCTCAATCATAATCAAAACCGTTAAATCAATGGGGGAGAAAGCCATTGAAGACTTTAACAATGCTTCGGTGACTTGTATCTGACCCTTTTGCGTTCGATTGCTTGCCAAGAACTCTGACTTTGACTGATGCCGCCATCGCCATGCGATGTAGAGACCGGTGACCCTGCGGGCGAGAGTATATTTTCAGTATTGGGCGAAGAAACTTGTGGATAGTGCAACATACAAAAATGCTCCGTAAGTCAGGTACATGATGGCATTTGATGCCTGGAATGAAGGTTGTCCCATGACGATTATTGCTGTAGCTATACAGTTGTGAGTATCCCAGAGTAATGCTCAGATTGTCTTCCAGATGTTGAACACTTTCGTAAGTAACGAATTTCTGAAGCGTAGCAAATTGTGCCCTTCCATGGTGATCTATGCCCTAAGGTCGCTTATCTACGTCAGACAATGTCTACCACCCTGATTGGAGGCCCATGTATCTTGGCATTATGAAGAAGAACAAGAGGTGATCCGGGGCTCTCGCTGCGAAAGGACTGTTTGATAAGTCACACTTGCCATTTCGGGTTTATAACTAAGGTAGGTATCTACACATTGATTCCATGACAAGAACGATCCTGAGTCTGCTCACTCACTTTGCATGAGGCCGTTGATCACATAGTAGTTTTATTCTTAATTTAGACCTTTCTGAATGAAGCTTGTTTTACCTGGTTGATAGCTAAAGCACATGTTACAGAAGCCACTGTCTGGCGTAGCTAGCTAAGATTTGAGCAAAGATGGATGCGAAGATGAAAGCATAGATGGAGTATCTTGAGGCCTCCGAGGCCATGCCATCGTAATATGACAATCAGTCGACTGAGTGAAGACCTCGGAAGATCAAACGGTCTCCACTAGACGATCGCATCAAGCATAGAAAAAGGAAAATTAATACCTTATGTACTTTTGGAGCAACAGTCGCAGTGACCGTTGACATCTGGTGATAACATTGCGGGAAAAAAAGGAATAGCCTGGTGCAGCGACAAAAAGCGACGAGCAAGTACCAGCGACGTCGAAAATATCCATCCTTGCACCAGCTCAATAGGCAAACTCGAAGGTAGAGCCACTACTTAGCCTCGTCGCTGTTAAGAGCAACGGAAGCGGTAGTTGGAGCGGTAGTTGGAGCCGTGGTCGAGGCAATAGCCGAAGCAGTAGTTGAAGTAGTGTTCGTGTTGTCAGTGGAGTTGGCTGGTGGCCATTGGTACACTGGACGCTGCGAGACCGGTTGGTACTGGACGTAAGCTGGAGCTTGAGGGTACTGAAATTGGCCCATCGGCATAGACATGTAAGTATTCCCGTGTGCTGACAGACCGCTTGAAGCTTCAATGTCCATCTGAGGGTTGGCTCCGATGTAGGATCCGTACGGCATCTGGCTGTATGGTGGGTAATACGGATATTGGGTGAACAGCGGAGATGGCGATACCTGAGCTTGGGAAGCAGCCGCCGCATTAGCCATACCGATGGTTACACCACGCTGGAAGAGTACCGCCATGGCTTCTTGAGAATCAGTGTAGAGGTGTTCGCGGGGGCTTGCTCCAGATTTCACAGGGCTGAAGCGACGAGTGGCTGTATCGACCCACTCTTTACGTTCCACGCGGAGACGGACTCCACCCAGCGCGAAACTACGTTGCACGACGTGAGCTGCTTCTTCTTGGGTGTAAAATTCGATGAAGGCGAAAGCGTTTACACCGTTTGCTATTCGGGATCAGCAATCATCTTCCTCCAAAGCAATCCGGTCTCGAAACTTACCATTGACAGACGGCTTACGGACAATCTCAACCTGGTTGATGCGCCCAAAATGCCCGAAGATTTGCCTCAACTGCTCCTCATCTGCACTGGGGGGTAGGTTGCCAACAAAGATGGAGCAGATGTCAGTCGCACGTCGCACCACTACCTGGGGTGATGAGAGAGTAGATCCTGGTAGACCTGGCGGGCGTTGCATAGGAGAAGACTGGTTTGAGCGACTCCCCATTCGGTAGCGGATATCATCTGGCATTCTTGGTTGCTCAAGGCGATACATTGGATCATCGCGCAACCCCTATGTACCGTTAATTGCGCTCGTGCCATTCATTAACTAGTAAGACTTACCACTTGAGCATCGCGACAATCCTGGAAGAAAGCGAACATCACCCAGATCCCCTCGGGCAAGCGGAACATTTCTTTGTCGGTTTGGGAGCAGTACCATACTTTCTCAAGCGCTCCGTAGCGCGCTAATACTTGGTGAGCTTCACCCTCAGAGATCGGACCGCCAGTGACCTTGGAAAGGTAGAGGGAGCCTGAAAGCGGTTGCATATTAGCCTATGGGATCCTTGACGGAGCAGTGCAATTTTTGCTCACGGTTCACTTTCGCAATCTCGGTACGGCATGGGCGCCCGTCAATAATCATCCCACGGCCAAGCGTGATAGCACGCTGTGCATCAGATACGTGCTGGTATTGTTAGCATGGTATATCATAAAGCTAGAGCTATAGAACTTACTTCATACTGACAGAAGGCGAATGGCATACCCTTGCTATCCCGACGAATCTTAACGTAGACGGGGCCGAAAGTCTGGAACACATCCTTGACAGCAAGCTCGAGCTGGTCATCGGTACGCGCGGAGACAAGACTGCTTATTCTTAGCGGGTTCGGGACTGCTCAAACGTTGTACTTACTTGGCAACGAAAACGCAAGCATTTGGCGGTAGCACAGCTTGTGCGGTATCGCCGGACAATGTGACGCCAGCTCTATCCTCACGGGGATGGAATACTGTACCGTGACCAACAAGGTTAGCATGGCATTACCGGATGAGGTAGAGCAGATACTTACCTGGACCGGAAGTAGGACCAGTACCTGAAGAGATGAAAGGATCATCTACTTGAGCATGTACGTGGCGCACAAAGCCATCCCCACGACGCCAAGTTGGACTCTCCATGATCTGCTTATGACGCTCTGCATGTGGAGAGGAGTTTGTCGAAGGCATGTTGAAATTCCCGATGCCAGCTGACTTGGATGGGCTAGAGTATGTATCAAGCATAGTACCACGATTGAAGTCTGCCGATGACGCATAATGCTTGGGCGCGCGAGTTGCAAGTGGAGAGCCAGAGATACGCTCGATAGAGTCGTCGATTTGCACTGCACGCAAGGAGTGAAATAAAGCTGCAGTGGGATCTTGGCAAATGTTAGATGATGGACTGTGCGCTGCTACAGGACTGCAAGGGAAGGAAGGCAGAGAAAGGTAGACAGAGAAAGGTGGGCGGACGTGGGGAGTACACGGCCAATTGATCGATTTTTAAGAATGGTATACAAGATAAAACGACACGTGTCGCTGGGAGAGAGCCGGGCGATTACGGCAGCAAGAGACATGCACGAAGCCAGATGACTCCAGAGTGTAGAGAGTCACTTACCGATTGGAGTAGCTGGAACACTGTCCCCACCAAGAGTCTCGCCATATGTGCTCGCCGGAGAAGGCTCATAGAGAGGAGTCTGCTTGAGCTTGAGGTTTGCAGTACGCTTCTCCATGGAAAGGATTTCCGCCTTGGACATGAAGTCCGAGAGACCTTCGCCCGGACGGATTGGAGTGGCAGGTTGGTGAGACATGTTGTATCTCGTAAGTGATTATTTGATATTCTTCTACTGTTACAAGGTGCCAGAGGCAGGCAACAAAGGAGTGTAGTAAGAGCTTGGAGATCTTTCAAAGATCAAACGACAAGATGATCGAATACTTTTGCTTGAGAAATGGCAGCAGTGCTTGTAAAGCTGTGGAAGCGGAGGTGTAGGAAGAAGAAGAGGAAACATTTGGCAGAAAGATTCTAATGTTTAAGTAGACCTGGACTCTCCTAGCATCCAACCCCAATTACTGGGCTACTTGCGCACTTGCCGCCATTGGGAAGGATACGAAGCCTACTCTACTGGACCGGGGATAGTGGCGTTGTGAATACTCGTTGTTACGGCTCCTGAAACAGACTTATCCCTGGCCGAGGAGTCTCCAAGCTTACTAAAGTCGAGGCTATCAGAGTTTTTCAAGACGGCATTCCAATGGTTGTTCGAGCTAGGCCGACTACCGCCATGACAAGGAGGGGATCTGTCACCAAGTCATCATTCATCTTGATATTACCCCTCCTCAAGGGCCTCATCGAGTAACCGCGAGTCTGGATGAATCGCTTAGTTTCTTTAGCTTTACAAGATTGTGGCATTTTGCAGGTCTTGTGGCGCTTTTAGCTCGACAATAAGCGCGCTTCAACCGGAGCGGGCCGTCGATCTAGCGTGGTACGAGGGGACCAAGGGGGGACCAAGGGGTTAGTGCACCGACAGATTGGACTAGGACCGGGACTGGAAAATCCGTATGTGCACGTGACGGACATTCACTCGTTTCTAGCACGGACAAGTGCGTGGGTATCGTTATCGCGACGGCTAGCATCCTCTTGGCATAGGAAGAATTGACAAGATGGAAACTGGTAGACCCAAAAGGGAAATAGCAAGCTTCTGACATACGAAATCCTCAAGATTCCGTCAAGTATAAAGCACAGACAAGCCCTGGATACTGTTTTTTGCTAGGTGTATCTTATGTATGATGTATTCGCACAGTTTCAACAGCATGCTTTGAGAGGTAAAACGGGTAGGTTTGGGATTGCACAAACGGAGTCCTCAGAGACATCTTCAGCGGTATGGATGGGAAGAAGGACCCTCGCTACCGATGTGGCTGTTCTAGTGTTAAAGTCTTCCAACAGACAGTCTTGTATGACTCTTCGAGAACATCATACCTTATCAGTCAACCCCCTTAAGACAGGCGTACCTAAGGTAGGTGTACTTTCGTAAAATGCGCCTGTCGCGTCTATCGGGTTTCGGGAGGACTACGTTAGCCGCGACGCCACTAATTACGCCAGTGCACCAGTGTCTCAGGGCCATCATGTCATCCATCATCCCTGGTGATATCCTTATCACCCACCAGTCCTCATATGCTATTGTTGAAAATACATTACCGTGTGGGAAGAGAACCCTAGGCACCTGAGCAGCAATGCATCCCTCATCACGTCTACTCGCACCTGGCTTTGCGAAGCGCAGTCTCGATGAATTCAAGAGACTGTCCAACATTGGTTCGTCTCTTCTTTCAAGACTGGAAAACTGATTGAAGGCTCACTCTCTTCTATGATGATCGTAGCTAACGTCTAAGGTTAAAGCCCTAAAGGCGGAGGGTCTCCATACCCCCACAGCACCATATGTTCTACTTGATTTCTCCGACCCTGGTACAGTTCCAGCCTGCAAAAAGATATCTGATGCCGATACCGGTGGCTTTTCCAAAGTCGCCCTAGAATATATCCCACAGAGGGCCTCGGATCCGGCACATGCTCGATTCCATGGCGACATCTCCATTGACCTTCCTCGAAACAAGCCACATGTCCAACGTACAGGCTATGCGGCATGGCGGAATATGGATAGAGGGCCAACATTATTTGGAAAGAGTTTATGGGATGTTGATCCATACAGATACCTTGCATTGCGAGTGAAATCGGACGGGAGAAAATACTACGTTAATGTACAGACAGAATCCGTGGTCTACACAGATATACATCAGCATCGGTTGTACGCGCGAAAGCCTGGCGAATGGGAGACGATTCTTATAAAGTGGCGTGACTTTGTCAGAACAAATTATGGGCAGGCTGTAGAGCCACAGACGGAAATATTGACGCAGAAAGTCCGGACAGTTGGTATCGGTCTCACAGACCGTGTTCCTGGACCATTCGATCTAGCGATCCAGAAAGTTTGGGCTACGAATGGATTGAGTGAGAGTGAGAAGATAGAGGATCGGAGGAAGGAAACGGTTACAGAGCAGGGACTGAGGGTGGAAAACGGGCCAGTGGCCAAAGTATCATGAAATTATATAGTGGGCATCCTAGAAATTGTACAAAATCACCGTGGACGCACATGGTCTACTCAAGTCTTCCGTGTTCAATATGTTAGGCTGTAACCGGATTAAATCCACGAAATACCTTCTGAATGGTAAAATAGCCCAAAGTCCTTCGTGTTCTAAGGGTTTTACTGCAAACCCGGCGCCTGGACAAACAACTTACACAACTGCTACTGATTGAAGGACTTCTATCTGGTAGCTCCACCAATAGAAACTTAACAATGCATCGTCTTCATCTTTACGCAGTATGTCACGTTACTTGACCTCTCCCAAGATTGGGCTTCTAGCCCTAATATCGCTGTATTGCGACTCCGTCGTTCCATCGACGGCAACCATCCCTGTCCTCTCATTTCTCGTCTCCCACCTCCTACCTGTTGGCGCGACAGTATTTCCAAAGGACTCACAAGCCACAGATCGCAACATTGTGATCTCTCTCGAAGATTTTCAGAAAGCTACAATTGTTCTTGTTTCAGGAATCCCCGGACGTACAGTTTGGGATTTGTTACTCAAGAAACTATGGGAAATCAATTCGCTCGACGCATTAAATGCGTTTTTCGATAACCTTTTACTTATACTGGAGAAAACACGAGACGAGCAGCAGAAAGACGCCGAGGAAGGCATTGTGTCGGAGCCAAACCGAATATTACTCTCTCGAGTTTCACCATTAGGGGCTTTCGTTAGAAGAGCTCAGCTCGAGTTTACAAGACTCCAGATACATGATAGTATAAAACTGTGGAAGAGCTTCGTCAAATACCGCGAGCCAACTCTGCCTTTGTGGAGGAAGAGGAATCCTGCAGCTGGGAAGAACACTTTTGATGCGAATCTGGAAGGTAACAATTTCGGCTTGGGAGACTGGCTCACGGAGGTTGCATATGGCGACTTTGATGATAGTGACCGCAAGGAGGCGATCATCAGCACTGACGATGTGGAGAAGCTTCTAGAGTACCAAGTCGATCAGATGCAAAGTACGCAGAGGAAAATTCCCTTGTTACTGGATTCATCATACTAATACCCCACTGCAGAAATGGGTAGTAGGCTACCACAGGGAATCAAAGACCGGTTCCGCAGGATGGTTGAGACGGGTGTTACGATTCCCAGTTTATCTCACTATGTCGAGTACACTTAATACTTGCCAACTATTGCTTCTAAGACACAATTTAACCAACTGGCAGATTTCTCGACTCGTGGAAAGCAGGCGATTATCCATCCTCGTTTGATAACCTACATCGTTACTTTGACTACACAATGCATAACCGGGATCGGACTTTCTACCAGTACGCATTACTGAATCTCGCTACTCTGCACGCGGATTTTGGCTGCTTTTCCGAAGCTGTGACTGCAATGCAAGAAACGATCTCAACAGCCAGGGAGAACAATGACATGGCTTGCCTGAACTATAGTCTCAGTTGGCTGTACCATTTCGGCAAAGCTCATCCACCACAGATGGATGAGATACAAAAAAGAGGTATACTCGGGACGGAAAAAGAAGCTCTGGCTTTCCTTAAAGCCAAAGCCAAAGAGACGAGCATGTGGAGCCTTTTGAGCATTTCTTTATTGAGCGAGGCTAAGCTTGCGATGAGTAACGTATGTTTTCTTTCCGGACTATAATTAAAGACCTTCCCTGACCTGCGATGGGTGTGATAGGGTGATAGCGTAGCAATAGCGTTTGAGAGCATCATGAAAGCATCGTACTTAAACGTCACCAAAGATGTTGTGAACGCCATTGGTAGCCAGATGATGATGCAGTCCTCCATTTTCGGTAGGCTTGGTATGTTCACCCGTGCCAATGTACTCTTGAAGAGTTCACGATTGATGTGATGAAAGGTGTAAGCTGCCAGGCGTGGCTGTATGGCGAGCTCTTTATCCAATGCTATGCTACGCTGTCTCCCAATGAGGATGTAATGAATTGTCTGTGCAGAAGTGCTTTCCTTGTGAGCAAATCAATGATAGCGTCAACGCCCCAAATGCTGATCAGCATGGACAGCTTGCCCAGAAAGGCCGGTATGAAGATGCCCTCTCACGGTTGGATGAAGCCGACCAAGAAGCACTCCGAACGCTCAAGTATCAACAGTACTGGACCGCTAATCTAGGCGTCCTCAAATTGCAGAGACTTCTACACAAGTGCGTATTCCGGCATCTTTCTGCAACATTTTACTGACTGATCGATAGGGATAATCTCATCGCAGCTGAACATGTTCTCTACCAACTGCGAGCCATCCCGACAATAGGCCAAGACATGTTGTTCAGCATCATGATCCTCGCTATCGATCTCCACGTCCGGCGTCAGGATTATTCCTCTGCCATGAGCGACCTGGAAATTCTCGCAACAAAACTTGATAAAGAAGAAGCAGACATTGTACAGCGAGTCAAGCTGATGATACTGAAGGCTCGCATCTTCGACAAAGCCGGCATACCCCAAAAAGGCTTTTCCGTCGCTCTCCGCGCCGCCACTCTAGCGCATCGAGCGAGGCTTCTCCCTGCCCTTTGGGAAGCCATTGGCGCGACATCCCGTATCCTCATAAGCCTCAAAGAATTCGGCGCCGCCGCTAAGCTCCTCTCCAGCATCATGCCACAAGTCCTTGAGTGCGAAGACTGCGACCTAGCCGGCCATATGTTTTCCTTCCTTGCTGATGCGCACATGGGCATGGCCGGACAGGCGAAAGCTGAGACTCTGCAGCGCAAGGAGCAGCTGGCGAAGGCGTTGGAATATATTGATAGGAGTTTCGATGAGTTCTCGAGCATTGAGGAGATTAGGGGGCAGTGTGAGATGACGGCGAAGAAGGCCACGATCATGCATTTGAATGGGGATCCGGTGCTAGCAAACGACTGTGCGGCGAAGTATCTGGACATCAAGAAGGCTGCGAGGGAGACGTGAAGTTGTAAGCAGAGTATATATACAGAAATGGCTACGGTGCATCGAGTCTGACCGCTCAGACATCATCCGATCTTCGGCTTAATACTTTTCATCCCTAGAATCGATATTACAAGTCCGATATCATTCACAGCGAACCCATTCTGAGGTGAATGCAAGCATCGGGATGGGTGAATATGTAAGAAAAGACTGTAAAAGGTAACTCCATACTTGTAGTCTGCACCTTCCAATGCACAAAGAACCCAACCCACCAGTCCACCCATTCCCAGGTGCAGCGTGGCCTTGAATTCCCATCTTAGCCAACCCCCCTCGCCCCCTCGCCCCCTCGCCCCATCATGCCCATCATCTCATTCAATCCTTGCGGTGGTAGTTGACCTTCGGATTCCAGCTGCAGTAAACGATTAGCGGTCATTCCCTTCTCAACTGCTCTCCACTTTCTTCACTTCGCCCCTCCTCCGGCGGACCCCAGTTCTCATTCGTCCACTCAATACGGAGTACTGCAAGTCTCTTCTCTTCCCCACCTCAGCTCCAATATCAATTGGACCTCATCTCCATCACAAACCGACTTCCACTACTAAAAGTCGTTCACTTACAAGAGAGTCTGTGATTCACAGTCTGGTCAGCCTTTATTCCAACTCATTTTACGTCAGTTAATAGTTTGCATAACTAACCTCATCACCATTACCCCAGAAATAGTTCTTTGTCCTTATATTCTGGTAAGGATACTCCACGCGTTCCTCCAACGGCGGCAAATGCTCCCAGTGCTCCCAATGCTCATTCCAAAGAACATAAGCGTTGACTGCGGCGATGATTATACAAGGAATAGTGACACTGTCTTGCGTAAGTCTTTCACTCCAGAACCACTGACCCAGGGCTCCTACTAGATGGAAATTTTGCGCCAGAGATCTAGCGACAGATAAGCGTTGACTCATATCCAAACGCCTGGAGGAGCGCACTATGCCATACCAGAGGAGGCCGCCGCATGTTGCTTTACAGCCATTCTTTCCCGGTTGAACGCATTGTCCATGGGACCGGTAAGCTTGGCGGGTTCGTGACTGGCGAAACGTCGCTGAATGCCTTGCCGAAGTATTGGAAATTTAGCTTGTTGGCTGACACGCTGCGAAGCGCGCAGGATCTGTCGTGAAAGCATTCTCAGTAGGGTGTTGACAGTATGATGTTACAGCTGTAGATGTCCGCTTTAGGTTGCTTGAGCAAGGGAGCGACCGAGTTAGATAAGGCCGAACTACCTTGTCTATCTAAGCGAAAGTGATGTCAGTGAATTTGGGAAACCAGTCCAGGTCGAGCGCGTCTCCCAGTAAGCTATGGCAAGCTACAGCTCTGATACACCACTAGATGATCGATAGGAAATTGTGAGAGTCATGAAGCGTCAGAAGAAGGTAATGCCAAAATGGGTCTTCGAATAACCACTTGGAATGGTATAGTGTTCCTTCAATGCATCCTGATAGATTCTGTTGCTAAATGGGGCGTTAGTGAATGGTATACGGTCAGTCACCGAAACCTTTGAAGTTCTCTGCTCAAGACTACAGCTCCTCATACGCTTAATGCGCTCGGAGTGACGGTTTGTTAAAATCGTTCTACAGGAATCCCTTCGGGTACCAACCATGGCGAGACAAGCGGTCATTTGCGGTAAGCTCTCAAGATGGTATATCTTAATCTTCTTGTTGAGACGTTCTACCTAGGCCATGTTCGATATCCTAGAGGCGGATATTGTCATCTTTCAGGAGACCAAAATCCAACGCAAAGACCTTGATGACGGACTTGTACTTGTGCACGGGTGGGATTGCTACTTCAGCCTACCAAAACATAAGAAAGGTATATTAGAAGCTTTGAAGTGTTCAAAGCCTGATATTAACGCTTCATAGGCTATTCAGGGGTTGTCATCTACACAAGAAACTCGGTATGCGCGCCTATTCGCGCTGAGGAGGGTATTACTGGAATCCTTTGCCCACCAAATTCGTCTACAAGCTTCTCTGAGCTGCCCGCGGAGCAACAGATTGGGGGCTATCCTACATATGCGCAGCTCGCGGCCTCCACGATCGATGCCACGACCTTAGATTCTGAGGGGCGGTGCGTGATCCTAGAATTCCCCGCTTTCGTTCTGGTAGGAGTCTACTGCCCAGCAAATCGTGACGAGACTAGAGATGAGTTTCGTCTTGGCTTCCTTAATCTTCTCGATGCCCGTATCCGCAACCTGATCGCAATAGGCAAGCGTGTGTTTCTGACAGGCGACCTTAATATATCAAGAGACGCGATCGATACCGCTAATCCCGAGTCGGCAATGCGCAAGAATGGCATGACAGTCGAAGAGTACGCTTCAACACCAGCCCGCCGTCTGTTCAACCAGCTGCTCGAAGGCGGAAAGGTCTTTGGGGAAAGCGACGAGGGCAGGGAAAAGGCAGTCATGTGGGACATTTGCCGAGGTTTTCATCCGGATCGCAAAGGAATGTTCTCGTGCTGGGAGCAGAAAACCAACGCAAGGCCTGCTAATTGCGGTGCTCGTATTGATTACGTTCTTTGCAGTCTCGCGATGAAGGACTGGTTCCTGGACTCTAATATCCAAGAGGGGCTTATGGTATTATACCTTTAACCAGGCTTCCTACTAGCCAAGCTAATTCAAGCATAGGGATCGGATCACTGCCCAGTCTATGCGATTTTGAAGGACAAGGTATCCATTGATGGCGAGGCGCTCGATGTGCACGATGTCGTGAACCCTCCGGGAATGTTCATAGAAGGCAAGCGTCAAAGGGGATACTCTAGGAAAGACTTACTGCCATTATCGGGAAAGCTAATTCCCGAATTTGATCGCCGAAGACACATAGGAGATATGTTTGCCCGCAAGCCCTCTCTTCCCAAGTCGCAAAGCGCAGGTGCATCGCACATAGTGCTAGACAGTACCCCTTCTGCAGGAAGAGAGCCTACCGTGACTCAGGATGAGCCCATACCTGCACCAAGCACCGCCATAACCCAGACTTCGGAAAATGCCACCGTGTATTCCAGCTCGTCACCATCAGCGAGCCGGAAGCGATCTCTAGCAGATGCGTCTACTAACAAACCGCTAAAGCGTGCAAAGTCCGGATCTGCGACAAAGCCACCTCCCGCAGTCATTAAGGGGCAGCAAAACTTGAAGGGCTTCTTCAAGACTAAGCCTGTCTCTACTTTCGATGCTGATAGCACTGTCCCAGGATTGAAAGCAACGCCCTCGGCCCTCGAGAATATCTCGAGTACTTCTCTCTTGCCAGCGGTTGATCTTGTGGAAAGAAGCCCGACTGCCGACTCAGGTTCACGCATAGGAGCTGCAACATCCTCTGTGGGCACTTCGCCCCAGAAGACTCCTAACAACAGCCAGATGGACGGCTCCAATTCCGTCGAAGCATCTCCATCGACGAATGGTAGAGGCGCCCTTAACGATGGAGACGTTGTGCATGATCCTATCGAGAGCAAGGAGTCGTGGACGAAGCTCTTCACGAAACCAGCAGCTCCTAGGTGTGAAGGGCACAACGAGTCATGCATTAGCTTGCTTACGAAGAAGAGCGGGATGAACTGTGGAAGATCTTTCTGGATGTGTCCTCGGCCGATAGGCCCTACTGGAGTGAAGGAAAGGAACACGCAGTGGCGTTGCCAGACATTCATATGGTGTAGCGACTGGAATCCCAATAGCGCTTGAATGAACTCTCGCTCTTAGAACCAACCATTCGAGCTCCCAGTCTGTCAGCATGCGTGCACCAATAAAACCGCCGTATTTCTTTCTTAGAAGGCCGCTTGCCACAGTATCAAATGCTCCGTGGTCCAAGCCGCTGTACTCCGAATGCTACAGCGAGTATCTGGGAAGGAAGAAGGTCCCCGTACCAAACCTCTCGGAATCCATGCTCCGAGCCTGCTGACGAACGTATAGCCAGCGTTGCTGATTTGCATGTACTAGCCATGGACTATGAGACCATACACCAGATATCCTAAACAGAACAGGTACTAGCTGGACTAGGTTCAAAAGGGAGCTCCTTAGGATTGCTCTGGATGCGTGGCATCTCTGCTGTGGCTGGAGTGCATGGCTACACCGGATGAAGAGGTTGGAAAGCTGCTACACGGTAACCGTATAGAGTATTTAGATAGACAATTCTACACCAATTGTATAATCGTCAACCAGCCATAGCCGAAAATTGAAACCCTCCCTTCCTTGCAGAAGCTTGCGCATCAAGTGTAGCAACTTGAATTGGCATCCCTAAGGCATGCAGAGGATATGAACCCACTGTATTCCGTAGAGGCATATCTATGCTAAACATCATGACTGTGCTTAATCTCCATTACCTCCTTTGTCAAGCTATCGCATTTCGTTGGAATTTTGCGACCGAACATTCCTGCATCGAGAATTCTTTATTCGTGCCTGGGAAGGGCCAAATGTCTCGCCTTGAAGGATTGGGAGTTCTTGAGATCGGGAAGCAATACAGCTCCCCCAACGGGAAAGTGGACATTTAGAAGACTGCTTTTCTTTGTCCCAAACGTTTCGCTCTGCTTGGAAATCTCCAAGGTCTTCCCTCAAAAGTCCTCCCTACAGGGCCCAGGGACGTGGTCAGGAATGAACGAAACCAGGCTGAGTGAAAGGAGTCGCCTAGCAACCGTTTAGCCTCGGGGGCCAGTGCCGAAAACGGCGCAACAAGTGATTCAAAGGTGTTGGCTGAAAAAGAAAAGCGAGGTGTGTTGAAGATGATTCACATTCCTCCCACGTCTCCCCTAGCAACCCTCAGCCATCATTTCAGAACAAAGAAAACTCGGCTAGCTCGCACCAAAATTCCCTACGACAATCCTAGAAAGGGGGATAGAAAGGGGAGAAGGGGGAAAAGGGGATATTCTTGACGTATTTGAGATTACAACTGTTTTTGGTTTTTTCTAACTAATTTTCTAAGGAAAGTAAAAATCAATCGCTAATGGTGTTGGTGGTACCTGATAAGAATGTCAGGGTTTGACCACCCAACACAGCTTTCTGTAAATCTTCGAGCTGCAAGTATGTCTCTAGTAATCCGAGGCTCTTGTCTTGGCTGAGACAATCCATCCATACGCAGAGCGCGTATCCGTAACAATCTAGTCTCGTTCGAATACCGTAGACATCCGGGCGAGCTCAGATGCGGAGATAGTAGTACCATCTTCCTCGGATGTTCCATACGCGTTATTGAAGGATCTCAAGGCGCTTGGGGACAATTGGGCGATGCCGGTGGCAGCCCACATCTCACCGTCTGTGGTAGCATCTTGCAGGCGAATCTCCATCTCAGCGGCGAGATCATCAGCAGACTCAAGCTTGTCGTCGAGATCTAACATGCTAGAATAAAAATTCCCTTCAAGTGAGGCTTCCTCGGTGACCCCAGTAGAGAGAATTGCGGAGTGGCCGTTAATGTTGACATTATGGCCTACCTGACCCCACATGGGTTGAACGTTTTGGTTGTATTCGTTCAACAACTGCTTAAAGATGTCGTCCTCGAGATCCTGGTGGCCAATGTCAAGAATCATGTTCCCCGTCTCGGTTTGGGCAAGTTTGGGCAAGGGAGCAGGCTCGACTGGTGCGGACGTCATAGAGGCAGGCCCAGTTGATGGCAAGGTCGCCGTATTCAACGCTGCGATCTTAGCACGGGTCATCCGACGCTTCCTATCTGCAGGCTTCCGAGGCTGGTATTTATAGTCCGGGTGGTCTTTTAAGTGCTTTTTCTTGAGTGCCTCAGCCATTCTCTGGAATTTGACCTTGGTATCTTCGGACTCAAGTTTCCACTGAGTACCCAGAACAATCGCTACAACAAATTAGTCAGATAAGTGAGTTTAGGTTGTTGGGCGTAAGAACTTACAGATTTGGGTGTTGTGAAGCTCCGGATGTTCAGCCTTCACAAGCGGATGGTGACGCTGGCGGTACAGAATAAATGCGTTGGGAGATCGAGGAAGCTTGGACTTCTTCTCAGACGCATAGTTTGGCTTTGACCCGCCAGCAATGATAGCACGGTCTCCGTGAAGTTCAGGTGCACGCTTGATGGTAACATTGTGGGCTGCGTCCTCGATGATGGCAGCGTTCGCATGAACAAATTGGCTAGAACAGTGTAAGCTATGTCGATGCATCAAATCAGAGGAATGCAAACCTGAAGCGTGCTGCAATATCGTCAATGCCCTGCTTGCCAATGATGGTGGTCAGGACCACTGGCACAAGGACTTCATCGCTGATACCAGCGTTCAGCGCAGCCTCACAATTGAGCCACAGTCGGTCAATCAGCTGTACTGTCGACATGTTTGCGTAGTCTGGTGATTTACGTAAGGAATGCTGTTAAATGAGCTCTTCGACAAACCAGTATCGAAGAGGATGGATGAACTCGAGGATGAATATGTGATGTTGCCGAAAGTTTGTGTCAAGAAGAAAGGTGTGCGAGGTGAGGTTTGGAAACTTTACAACACACCATCGAGGGAGCTTAGTTGGTTTTCTTTGTTGATTCACAACAACACATAGCGCTCGCTAGTCTCCTCCAACGCACTATGCTTTCAAACATCAAGTAACCACCACAAGAACGATTTTGAAAACTTGAAGCAACTATGGGCTCCAAAGATAATATTGTCGGTAGATGCATCGCAGCGGCTCGAACCACTAGAAAACCGGGTAGACGTTTCAAAATTTTACTGAGAAGTCTGCGCAAGACTTCATGTGAACAAGAGGGTGCCGAACAGCATCCAAGTCCGGTAGCAGATGATCATGACCACTTTCAATTTGGTGAACAAGCCGTTCTGCGATTACAAGGCCGAGTTCCAGTAGAGCTTTTCGTACAAATCCATAACCTATTCAAGATTGAGCATGCGACAGCCAACGAGCAGCTTGATACACTCAACCCGACGAATGAGCTTTACATCCTATATCGTTGTGCAATCCGTGCTTTGTGCGAAGAGTGAGGTGAAATTTCTCTTAACCTTCTTACAAATCACTGACTCGCGCAAGGCAACTCAAGACCACCGCTCAACTAAGCGGTATATACCCTCCAGACCCCGAGATGACCGCCGCAACCCAAGAGCTCTTTGAACAATTTTACGAAGCTCATGGGAAGCCCAACGATGCAGAGAAAGATCTGCTGGAACGGGTGGGATACGTAAACGGGGATGTTATAGATCAGTGGTGTAAGCAGAAACGCACGAGTTCCACAATGATGTACACCGGTTGACAAGGTTCCAGTCGCAGCAAAGGAATTTCGACTGCGTGCTTTCACCAGGATGCAGCTAAAGGTTCTCCGTCAGATGTTGAAGTTTCCTCGGTTTGTTGCTGTTATCAGAGCTCGAGAACTCGAGAGACAAAGGCCCAAGAAATCTATGTTCCGTCACTAGATAGAATACAGGATTCAATGAATGGAGGAAACTTACTCGGGAGGTCTGACGCATATGAGGGTTACATCAATTGAATGAAACCGATCACCTCGGCCAATTAGTAGCTTATGGAGTTCAACCGGAAGTCATGAAGCCCTACTTGAAGGTATTAGATTGACGCCTACTCCACCAGGCATGCGACAGCAAATCACGACTTGCGTTGAGATTCTCAACCCTTCTATGTGGCGCTTAATGCGAATCGCGATTAGCGATAATCTGCATGGATGATCTACGTACCTATGTTAATCCAATCGCTTAAGTGGTCAAAACCCTACAGTTGTCAGTATATAAACTTAGATCATCTTTTTTACTTCCATATTTCCCATTGTTATTACACCTTTAGGTGCAAACCCTCGAGCTCCCTTCTTCATCCCTCCGTCGTAATTACTATGACTCCATCTGGTCACATCATGAGAGTGAATGGTCAAGGTAGGTCATCATTCCCGCCCCCAAGACCTCTTCCACTCGCATGATGACCATACACAAGAGGAACCCCGAAATACAGTGCCCCGTACTAAGTCTTCGGCTACGAAATCGCAAAACCATCCCCCCCACATGCATGCGACCATGGAACCCCGAAATCAAGCTGGGGAACTTCAATATTTGGACTAACTATTTGATAGTATATGATCTATGATTCCCCAATCAATACTTAGTATGCCAGCCCTCCGCTATAATTACAGCTGCACATCTGCGTGGCATACTGGAAATTAACCCCTCTATTACCTTCTCCCGTATGTTCACTCAGGCCTTCTGTAAAATGTGGAACAGTTGAATTTCAGCTTCGTCGCCTTTACCCTTCAGCGAATCCAGATCTGAATAAACTTTGTAGGCCTTCTTCTTTAGCAGAGCTCAGAGATTTTCGATTGAGTTCAAATCGAGGCTGTACGAAGATCACTTCATGACTTTTATACCATTTTCCTGAAATCAAAGCTTTGATTTTCTGACTCTATGTATCGAAGCATCATTCTGCATGAACATTAGTTCTGATTCTCATATGTCAGTCAAATTGTGATTCAAAATCTGAATGTAGAAGACTGCTGAATAGTCGTGCGTGCTAAAACAGCTTTCCGCAAGATTTTTGGCTCGGGGCCGGCCTCAGGCCAGCCAAAAGCCGCATCAGCAGCTTTGACCGAATTTTGCTTGAAATATTTTGCCTAAGGTAAAATCTTGAAATCTTGCAGCCGGCCCAGCCACCATCTACTCGCCCACCTACTCGCCCACCTACTCACCCTGTTATTCGCTTCATGACCTACCCCATGACCTACCCCATGGCCTACTTCATAGTATGCTTTATACATTCTTCATAGCACATGCTAACTAGCTCAATAGAACGCACCCTTCATGGCTCGATATCGAACGCCCTACCAAATTCCCTACCAAACGCCCTACCAAACTCCTTACCAAAAGCTCTACCAAATTCCCTGCCGAATTCCCTATCGAATTCCAACCAAACGCCCTACCAAACTCCCGACCAAACGCTCTACCAAATTCCCTACCGAATTCCCTACCAAACTCCCGACCAAACGCCCTACCAAACTTTCTACCAAATTTCCTATCGAGCTTTCTACCGAGCTTCCTACTGAGCTTCCTACTGAGCTTCCTATCGAGCTTTCTACCGAGCTTTCTACCGAGCTTTTTACTGAGCTTCCTACTGAGCTTTCTACCGAGCTACCTACTGAGCTTCCTACCGAGCTTTCTACCGAGCTTCCTGCCGAGCTTCCTACTGAGCTTCCTACCGAGCTTTCTACCGAGCTTCCTGCCGAGCTTCCTAGTGGGGTGGTGGTTGGGCTTCTCCAGCGAATTGGTTGGTTGCAGTGCAAAATTTGCAGAGGGTGGACCCTCGATTTTGGAAATTCTAAAATCCGGAACAGTCATTATGAAATATTCTAGGGGTAGTGTGGGGCACTGTATGCAGAGGTGGCAATCCTATCTCAATGACCAACAAAACCACATTCTGAAACCCCAACTCCCTCATCGCCCCTCGCAATCCTCTCTCCTTGATATTATCACTACATAACATATTTAGCTTCCCGATGCTAGGACCGCCCGCCCCCCTCGACTTCGACAACGCACTTACAACACGACAGCGACAAGGACGAACAGCGCTTTGGTACGTCCAAGGTGACAGCCAGACAGCAGGTGTTGAACGCGTTTTGCTTACCTTGTGTGTGCAGATTTTGGGATGTAGTAGATAGATCAGCATAGCCAGCAATGCAATGGTCAACAGCCCAGTATCACAGTTCAAGAAGCTTATTGTCTTTTGCAAGTCGAGTCCCGATTGCTACATACGTTCCAGTAGCACCCATGCCCGTGTGCTTCTACTCGTGGCGCCAGCTAGCTACACAGGTAGGCCATTGCCTCTACTCTCGCTCCACCTCCCGTAAAACCGGCACACAGTCGTAGAACAAATGTACAGCAGTCTTTTATTTACACTCAAGCACAGCTCGACGTACGCTGCATGGTACCCTACTGGTCTTCCTGATACGAAACCTTACGCATCTCGCCCAGCCTCTGTCTGGCTTGCTCGAGCTTGTTTGTTAGTTGGAGAATCTCGACCTGTGTTACGAGGTGCGTCAGCATATGGTCCAACAACCATAGTACGCGTTGCCCCATCGGCGGCGAGGGAGGCACAAGCGACAATACTAACCTGTTGTTCCATCTCCCTGACTTTGAATTCATGCCCGCTTAGAGCTCCATAATCCATATCTTCGCCATCATCTTTATTCTTCTGTGCAATAATATCCTGCACCTGCCTGACAAGACCCCTACAAGCCTTCCCAACCGCTTTGCTCGCTTCTTCGAGCTGATCCTGCGTCCGGCTTCCAAAATTGGCCTTAACTCTGCTGGCGGCTACGAGCTGCGCTGTGGAAGCGGCGACATCGTTGCTGGCTACAATCAACTGCTCTGGGCTGTTCCGGCCGCTGATGACGCCATCAGCGGTCTCTATAAGTGTGTTGGTAGAGGAAGCAACGGCTTTAGCTGCGGAGATCAGACCCTCGGTCCAGCGGTTGTTCTTCTTGTAGAACGCTGTTCTGGACGAGGAGCCACGGCCCTCCTTGACGATTTCTTGCTGCGAGGCAGTGGCGGCCTTGATGAGCTGGGCGATAGCGTTGGTCACGGCGATTGCGGATTCGAGGATGCTGTCGTGGATACGGAGTTCGTAGGTGCTGTAGCCATCTCTGGGTTTCTTCATCATCTTGTTTAGGCGTTCTGCGGCAGCGTCAATGGCTTTTGCAGCGTTGGTCAATTCGCGGTCTACAAGGTCCCCAAGATCTCCGGAAGCGTTGGTGATCTTGCCCGACTTGGGAGCGAACACATCTGCGAGCTTGGAAAGTTTCTGTAGGTTCATCAGGACTTCGTGGTTGCTGTTGATGACAACGTCTGTCCTTTTAGTGTCTTCTAGGCCTTCTAGACGGAAAGATTGGAGGTTTCGGAAGAAGTTGACGGTGGACAATGCAGACTGCCGAGCAGCATTTGTAAGCTGATCTGCCTTCTTCTCTTCGGTGGCGAATCGAGTAAGTCCTTTGGTGTTGCTAAGGACGTCAGCGATGGAGCCAGCAAAGACGCTGACAGTGCGGATAATCTCGGCATGGGGACTGTTGGGCCCATCAGCGATGAAATTGTTGAATGCCGTAGAAAATTCGGTGGCACTTGAGGATGCCTTTTCGATCTGTGACAGGACGTATGGTGCTGATGCGTTTTGGTTACCTGCCTGCATCGAGGAGTCTAACTCGTAGAGGGCATCATCTACACGTTGCACACCACTCTGCAGTACGGAATCGATAATGTCGTTGATCTTCTGAATATTGCTCATAAGGACTTGATCGATTTGCTCGTCAAGTGCCTTGTCAGTATCCCCACCGCTCATCCTCAACTCGTTAAGCTCGAGCAGTGTTTGGTCCATTCCGGACTTGTAAATTTCGAGCTCTTCTTCCTTTTCCCGTAACTGGCGCTCGAGATCACCATCTCGCTCTCCAAATTTAGAATGTACATCGTCTAGAGCTCGAGTCTTATTCCGAAGCGCTTCCTCTAGGTCCGCCATTTCCCTGTTGTACTTCGACAGCATTGAGGACAACTCGTTACCCTTCGCCCGCTCAGCATTGTCGGCCTTCTCTAGCGCAAAGCGAAGCTCTCGCTTAAGCTTCTCGACTTCCTCCCTATGACCGCCTGTAGATCGATCCTTCTCATGTAGAGCTCGATCTCGCTCGCGAATCATATCCGCAAGCTCCAGGTTTTTCGTCTTGATTTCGCGCTCTAGTTTTTCTCGTTTGTCGATCGCTTCTTGGGCGGAAGCGGCCTTCAATTGGACTCCCTTGAACTTCTGCAAAAGTTCGAGATGCTCATGTCGTAGCTGCGAGTATAGCTTCGCCAGAGCTTCATACTTGGATCGCCATGTATTGACCTGTTCTTGCAGCGCCCTTATTTGGTCATCTTTGGAAGCCGTCTGTTGACTGAAATTATTGTTCAACTGCGTTAGTTGGTTCTCCAAATCCTTCATCCTTCGGTCATACTGCTCAAGCATTAGCTGGTCTTGCTCGTACTGTGCTCGAGCGTTAAGGTTCTCTCGTTCCAATTCAGCCATCCGGCCTTGTGTCTGCTGCTGGTATTGATCGCGCATCAATTGCTCTTGCGCCAAGCGTTGCTGCTCGGCCTGGAGTCGCCGCTGTTCCTCGAAATCGCTCTCGGCTTGCTGCTGCGCCAATTGTTGCTGGTATTGTTGCTGGTTCCACTGCTCTTGTAACCTTCGCTGTTCTGCATCATACTCCTCTTGCTGCCGCCGCTGTTCGTTTTTCCAAAATTCGTTGATTGGTTCGGGATCTGGTGCTGATACAACTGGAGGAGGTGTTGATGTTGGTACTGCCCTCGTCTCGAGCTCTCTGGCTGGTCGCTTTGGTAAAGCTGGTTTATCTTCATCTTCCGCAAGTAAACTGGGTGGCTCTTGTGGTAATTTGGGTACTGTGATCAAGCTAGTCAGATACCGGAGATTGGAGCACTCGTAGTAGAACTTAAGCAGGCGGTAATGCTGTGTATCATATCTCCCTCGCAAAGGTTCCAAAGCATCATCGTCGCCGGTAGTAGTGTGCATTGCTCGAAGCATGCTTGTGACAAATTTGTAGATACCATAGCTTTCTTGCACTAATGGAACCAATGCTGATATTCTGCACTCGTTGTTTGCGCCGCTACGGAAATGGGAGAAGATGAGTTTTTGGAAGGAATCGATCTGGTCCTGAAGAGTCATAAGGTCAGATATCGTCTCATACCCTTCGTTCGGGTCGTTTATCGACTTTAGACTGATGTATTCCTCATATTCGAAGAGACCGTTAAATTCAGGATGCTGCCTGTGAAACGCCAGCTTTGCCAGCAAAAAGTAGACATATTCTCTGATCAGAGGCCCGTAGCCTAGCGTGATTGTAAGCCTCTGTGCTTCCGTATACCCCCCAGTAACCAGTCCACTTATCCCAGAACAGCCATGGAGCGTAACCGAAACGTACCTCTAGCGCCTTCACCCGAGACTCCTCTTGTCAAGCTCTCTAACCAGTTGATATTGGCCTGGGCTTCTTTAACCACGATTGGGTGCCCCTCTTGCAGCACTTTATGTACAGTGATCAGGGCTTTGAAAGTTTGGACTTCGTCAGCAAGGATAGGTTGCCTGCAAGCGAGGTCGAGAGTTCTATTAGCACAATGTGATTCAAAGACCTCCTCGGGGGACTCAACAAAGTCGAGTTTCTGTAGACCCACACTTTCATGCCTGCCCAGAAGGACTGTGAGGATTTATGGTCCCATGTGTACACAATGGAGGCGCGGACATGTTTTCCTTAATAAATGTGAGCTCGAAGTATGGTTCAGACGGGGTGTATGCGAGGCAAGTACGTTTAGGAGCAGTTTCCTCTATAGAGGCAGATCAGGTTAGCAAAGCTTTACGAATGATACAGAGATGAGGCGTGGCTGACCTATGCTTGTAGCTTTGCGGATATTGATGGCTAGCTCAGTCTCTGACCTAGAGAACGCATCAGCTTGCAAGCCCCCGTTGAAGTTTCGAGGCCTAGAGAAACTTTGGAAAGCCTCACTTGCTCATATCCACATTGCGAGTGGTGTTTCCACCATAATTATGAGACATCTTGGCTTCGGAAGGTCTGCATGAAGCGCAGAGCAGAACCCTGAGTGACTGTCATACGATGCGAAGAGAAAAGAAGGTAGGGAAGGGAGAGAAGTGAAATTGAACAGGAGTGAGGCCTGCGGCGAATCGGGTACGCAAGCTGTAAATTGATCGTAGTGGTCGTCAGCTCAACGCTTAGCCGCAGCTGAGAAGGGAGAGTGAAGTCGTAGAGAAGGAAGCCGTTTTGGAGTGAGAGGACGATAGGTAGTAGAGTTGCTGTAAGATATGTTTCGGTAGACGGCGCATTGATGAGCATAAGGTATGCACATGGGAGACCTCAAGAGCTTCAACAAGGCTCGCTTACGTAACAAGGTATCAAGCCCGTCACTGCCTAAGGTACTGTACGCCAATGGAAGGTTCAGTGATTGAGAGAGTTATGATGTGATATAGATACTGTAGCGTAGCTCTTTATTATTCGGCAATAGGAGCTTTAAACTAGATTTGAAAAAGAATCGATTGGGTATATTCTCTGCCCTCACGATCTCGTAGCTATGGTCAAGAAGTCGAAGAACCCCGACAGCCAAAGTCAAATCCTTCCCCTCCTACCTAGGTACCATTCAAAACGCCAGCCCGCTAATGCACGTATCATGAATGCTCATTGTTCTCCATCCACATGCTCTTAGATCTCTCCTCGGCCTCTTGTGCCAGTTGCCAGCTTGATGATCTGGCCCCATCTTCCTCATGCGAGCTCGACCGATGTCTTACATCCGACTCTACCACAGAAGAAACACTTTCGTGAGCTGAAGCGGATCTAGTATTGTCCTTGGCCGACAGTGTCTTTTCGTCCTTGTTCATGTCCATCTCTAAGAGTCCAACCAACTCCACATGATTTTCGTTAATTGGGCTCGCAGGTTCGGACTGTGGGGCTTCAACGACCATAAGACCATCCTCGGCAGTATCGGTTTTATGCACAGCTTCTTGTACCCTCCGCTTTGGAAGTGAGGGCGCCGGTACAGGCCGACGTTTAGTCTCATCTTGTCGCCGCTCTGGTAGCGCTGGAGGAGGCAACGGCTTCCTTTTAGGCGCACCGTTCTGTGACACTTTTGAGCTAGGTCGCTCAGGCGGTGGCAATGGTTGCCCTGGTGGAGGCAAGGGGCGCCCACGTCCAATAGGATGTTCAGGGGTACCCTCGCGGTCCAGATCAGAAGAATGGCCCGCCTGTGCTCTTTGTTCTTTAGCGCGACTTATTACGTTCCAACCCCAATTTTTGGCCGCAGTCCCTATAGCTGTTATGGACTGTCTTTTCTCCACTGAATCTATAGATCGGGTGTCTGAGTGCAGCGAATTTGAGTATTGGTCGTCATTTCCAAAGCCTAATGTAGAAGAACGGGAGCTCGTGCTCGAGTGTGCCTGAGCAAAGGAAGACTTGCTGGGACTGTTTGGGATACTGTCCATTAACATCTTGTCTGGCACGCTATTGATCTTCAAAGATGAGGTAGAGGAGGAGGATTTTCTAGTCTTGCTGTTCTCCCATAGACTTGGAGGTTCTGGAGGTGATCCGAAAGGCGTTTCAGTGGGCGATGTGGGTTGGGACCGGTTTGAGATAGCCATAATTGCACTTGTAGCATCCTTGTGCTGCTTCGTCTTCATATCATGCTTTGCAGAATCTACATTGGCGTTGTCCATGCTTACTAAGGGCTTAGCCGTTGACGCAAAGGACCGCGACCTCATAGCTTTTGGTGGCTCTGAGCGTTTTTGGCTCCCGGTGGAAACTCCATTCTCTGCTTTGTCAACGAGCGCCTGCGTAGATGCAGCAGCTTTCCTTGCAGTCAAGCCCGGCTCTGAAGGGTCCGAATGAACTGGCATGCTCAATGTTCTTTCGTCTTTAATTTGTAATGGCGAGTCATGAGTAGAGCTTGCGGCAGTATCTTCCCCACGCTCGTCCAAAGCCTCCTCGTCCGGTATTACTGTGTGTACAGTAGAAGTAGCAGAGTCGTTACTACATGTCCAGATACCTCCTCTGAATCTTTGGTGCCTAGTATCTGTGAAGGGCACATCGTCCCAGTTGGGTAAGACCAACGTCTCAGCTATGACCTCTCTTATCCTGCTCTCAATTGCGCGCAAAATAACACTGTAGGTTATCTGCCTTGAACTAACGATCGGCTCTATCGCCATCTCCATATCCGGCATCGTTTCGAAGGTGACCCATACACGATTGCTAGGAGGAGGTTTAAACTTTACTAGACCATGGCCTTCGAGCTTCTTCACAAGTACAGCGAGAACAAGATTTACTTCTCGAGCTTTGAAACGAGACCCAAGGTCAATGCGAGCGGTAGCTGCGACTTCCAATCTGAAGTTACCACTGTATTTGATATCGGCTTCAGCGCAACAGTCGCCATCGACTGTAAGATCTTTCAGTCTTGGATTTGTGATGTAAGGAGCGCTATCGCCCATGTGGATTTTTTGCAGAACAATTCCGGATAGAAAAGCGGGCTTCTTGACCCGCGAGATTTTCTTCGTGATCTTCCTGCGGATAAAGTCTTCAATTTCCCGAGTTTTATATAGGGCTAGAAAAGCCCTCCCCATAAGCGCATTGATCCATCTTGTCTGCAATTGCTCCTCAGAAGAATGTAGTTTCTGTACAAGCGTAATGATATGCTTGACATCGTATTGTTGCGGTCGAGGCGGGTTATACAGAGCATCAGGCTTGACCTCCTGGTTCTGTAGCAATGCGAAATAGAAGTCCTCCTTCTCTGAACAGTTCTCAGAAAATAAAAAGAACGGCTTCGTAGCAGATACGGCGTCTTCAACATTGGGCTTTCTTGACAACTGTATGGCATTCCTCTTGATCCAGAGCTCGCCTTCGGGAATCTCCTCCCCACCGTTGCATATACTCACACCGTGATGCTCGAGAGAAATAACATGCCTGACTTCTACCTGTTCCGCGTCGTCATATAGCATGAGATGACCATGCCTGAGGACAACGAAGAACACATTCCGAGCTCTTCTGATCGTTTTGCTACTCCCTTTTCCGGGATCAATCGTCGGAGCCTGCTTCTTGTCGAATATAGACCTGTACATGCTCTGATATACGCTTGGGCTTTCTGTCGCAATTACCGCCCCCGCAGGTGTAGTCCTTTCAGGTGGTTTCCCATTGATCCCGCCTGGAACATACTCTCGACATACCGCGAAGTAGCCAGCAGCAACGTCGGACTCATGGCCTCGTTGGAATTGCTTGGCGAGATTTGAGGTACCAAGATCGGACTTGATGTTGTGACCGTCGTCGCTGGTTTCGCGGACATCGTCAGGAGCAGAAGAAGGACTCGGAGGGCGTTCAGGGAACGTTAGGTACGCATGCAGCAGTAGGAGGCAGAAGAGAATAGGAAGGAGGGTTAGTCCGCCGCATACGTAGACGATAGCAAAGGTAATGAAGCTGCCCATCGCTTCATGGCTGGGTGTATGGACTTGAAGCACAGGGTGGTGTTTAAGACACCTTAGCTCTGTTGGAGTTACGCGAATCCTCGGCGATGTTAAATTTGGGCAATCGAATCCTACGGCTTTCTGGTATAACAATAATTCGAAATTGATCTACAAGGTTCCTCACAATACCTGATATCATTCAATGTCAACAGATCTTGCCATGCATTTCGTGTACTATTTACATCGAAAAAGAGGAGCAGGCCGTGGGGCCTCCAGATGCCGACGACGCCAGAGCACTCCAGAGCCTCTGTGAAAACACCATATTCATGCGCTTCCCGGGGTATCTTATGCTGCGCCGGCAATGCTATACCCAGACCATAAACCAATATTCTACCATTGAAGAGGATCGCTTTCCAATTCCACTAAGACTTTGTTGACCGACCCTGTGGCCATCTGAGAGTTCCGCAGACTCGCCCTATGCCTTGCCCTTGAATAGAACACCGGACAGTCTTTGCTATCACATCTGACATCGTCTCCCCATGCAAGCCCGGCACATGACCGGCAAACTTTATCAAGGTCTATAGCTTTATTCTCCGCACTTTTCAGCTTTGTCCGAAGTTTCAGTAGTGAAGTATCGGGTTGGCGCATGCACTTGCTGCAGATAGCCAGTTCTTCTTCAAGTTTTTCGCGGCATACTAGGCACGAAGAAGATTTCATGTATGATTCGAGGGTTTTCTTTGAGACGATTAAGTCTTTACCTGTTGGGGCTATGCCGGCTTCGATCCGGCGAATACGCTGGAATTTGGGCATCTCATCATACCACTGTCGAACATTGGCTCCCACAAGGTTGAAGATACGCTCCAATGGTGGGATCAAATTCTTTGATATGTAATATTCAGCGTCCAACTCATTGTGTTCATTGTGTAAGAGTACGTCGGGAGCCACACAACGGTCTATCAATCGAGCACCTGGCGCCCCGGTAATGACAACATAGGGAACACGTTCGCCGTACTGAGGCTCCGCTCGAGGATCTTCCAGCATTCTTCTGGTACTGATAAGAGCTCCCGGTGGGGGTGGACCTTTGTCGCTGTAGGTGCCAAGCTTCACTTCCTTCGCGAAGCAGAAGTCCTGGATGGATACCTTGCCCTTCATGATCTTTGTGCACTCACGTTGGAAGTAGGTTTTAACTTCACTAAGATCTGCTGACCGAAAAAGAACCTTCAATGCCTTCTCCTCAATCTTTTGCTCTGCAGGAGTGCCGTCACGGCGAACTGTCTCGATACCCTTGGCATCGAAATCCGGCTCTTTCTGGTCCTTGCTTTCGTATTTAAAGCCAACATATCGCTTCTTGGCGAGTAGTACGCAAGGGAGGTATACCTTTTCGAATTTGAGCTTCACTGGTCTTGGGTTCATATCGGTGATCGTCTTAGCGATGTCCTTGCCAATGTCGAAAGCCTCGTCTTTAGTGCGCCCTTTGAGATATACAAACAGACTGTCAGTGTCTCCGTAAACGACCTCAGCGCCCCATTTCTCTACGGAGTGAATCAGTGCAATGGCTTTTTCCAATGTTTCGCGACCAGTCTGCACAATGCTATCGGCGATCTCCGAGCACGGCATGCGTCCAGAGAACGATGCAGAGGTATAGCCATACGTAACATTCGCGATGAGCTTCAATGCTAGTTGCCTGTTGTTGAGGAGACGCTGCAACGTCTTGTCGTCCTTGTCGACCTTCATTCCACTCTTAACCATAATTCGGGTTTCGAGGATTTCACCCAGCATCTTGGCCAGCAGTGATTTTCTGATCTCAGGTTTGACATACATTATGCCATTCGGTGCAATGTTGATCTGGTCTTCGAAGATTTCGAGGAGCCTTTGCTCGCGCTGATAGTCTGTAAAGCCCATCTTATTTTGACCACGCCAGTTGACTACTCTACCAAGAAAGGTAGAGTAACAGTAGTTGTACGCAAGCATCACACTAGGATATAGTGACTGAAAGTCGAGGACTAGTAGTGGGCTATTGTAAAAGGCGCTCTGCGGTTCCATGACTAAGGGCAGACACTCCAAAGCGTTCTGCTGGCCGACTTGTTTTCGGCTAGGCGACGGTAGTAAGAAATTTTCAGGCTTCGCAATACGAAACATGAGAGACTCGACCTTGAATTGGGATCCCCTTGAGAACACAGAGAAAAAGTCAACCCCAAGTAAGCGCGCTTGTTCACTTGTTCTAGGAATCAACTCATTCTGTTCCAGAATTTCGAGATCAAGCTGTACCCGGGTAATGTAGTAATCGAGGACCTTCGCTAAGTCTCGGGGCTTGCCACTAGAATACCACGCTGTCAAGTCAGAGAACGGGTAATGCGGTGTGCGGCGATGCAGCAGGTGGAAGACAACATTCTCCATAGTGTACTGTAGTAGGTTCAACTCGCCTCTCATTGCACGCCAAATGTTAATCATGTGTCGTCCAGTCACCCTAATGGTTGAAGTATGGTTGAAGCCCCATCGGTCGTCCTCTTTGCCGAAACGACCGTGCGATTGCGATCTCATTCGGGAAAATTCATCGCAAAGATTGTAGTCGTACTTACACCTTGCTCGCTCAATCATATATCCCCAAGATCCACCATGGACTTCGTAGCCTGTAAGAATGTCCGGATCATAGTACCTGACGATATCTATCATGCGATTGATGAGGTCAAGCTCGTTGTCTTCACCCTCGACTTCGACGGCCGTGTGCTGTGCAATACTGTGGCTGAGCCCACCTTCTTCCGATAGGACAAGAATACCGACATGGTTACCTTCATTAAAGCCGTTGACCTCAAGGTCCTCATCCTCAGACTGCACACACCAAAACACACACCCAATCTCGTCTTTCTCTGGATTCGGCACCAGGTTCTCTCGTGTGTTGACATGGATTTCGAGACTCATGATGCTCATGTATTGAGTCTCGTGCTCTACATTCGTTGATTTCTGCCTCTGCGTGTACTTGAAGCCATGACGATTTTTCTGTGTTGCGCCATCAATCTGCGACAAATATTCGACCTTCTGGCTCTTGGCCATACCATCTTGCCCTCTTAGCCAACTTTGCACCTCTGATCCTGTAGGCGGCCGTTCATCAATTTCCCAGGTTCTGAGACCGCAAGCTCTTCTACGTTTTTTATATGACTTCTCCTCTGCGACTCTGTCGACGACGATGCTAGGCTTCTCTCCAAAACTGGCAAGTGACGTGCCTGTTGGGTCGAAATCAGGAAGATATGGGACTGTAGTACTCTCGAGCTTGAATTCTTTCCCTGCATATGCTCTCACATGCTCAGGTACATCGCGCTCGTCGCTATAATGAGCGTCCGGGTATATAATTGTTGGAAATCTGGGGTTTTGCAAGTCCTGCGAAACATCTAAGGCAGTAGGAGGTGCTTGAGCAAAAAGTCTTACGCTTCCTGGGGTCGGAACGTTACACACACGATGGATATGCAAGGCGACTTGGAGGACTTGAGTAGAGGGTAGTGTGGGCGGCAAGAGAGGCCAAGTGGAAGGGTTCCTCGAACTACTGGATATGCCGGACTCACGCTCTTTTGATAGGTCGAACGAGGCTGATTTGGCTTTGGACGCTTGAGAGCTTCTTTTCGGTGAGTTGCTGCGCTGGCTGAGCCTCAAAATTGTATTCGGATCTCGGGGGTCCTTCACAACTGGAAACGAGAGTGTTCTATTGCCGCTTGCACCATTGACATTACCTCCGTCTTGCGAGGATGGTTTCAATAGGGAATACTTCACTAGGTTCTCTTCTTGTCGCTGTGGTATCAAATCACTATGCATCAATAGCGATGCTTTGAACCCGTTGGTCAGCTCAGACGTAACATCAGCTCCAGAGTGGCTGTGATCCATCTTGGTACGATTGTCTAAGCGACTTTTATACACATCTATGCTCAACGATCGCTCATCATGCGTATATTTACGTTTCCTCTGAAGAGACTCTGATTTTGGATGTCGGTTGCCCTCCATCGCACAACGTTTAGTTGCAGCAGTAATGTCGCTGGCGTACTCTGAAGGTATTTCAAACGCGTCTTCTTCGGCGTGACTATAGTCTCCAGTATCTCTGATACCTAAGGCTTCCATTTCTGTAGAGCTAGTCGGACCTTGCGCTTCACCAAATGGTGCCGGATCCAGCGGATCTCTGAATTGCTCTGCAAACTCATCATCTCCGGGCCTTGCGGTATAATTGGTATTTACCTCTAGATTCTCTCCATCTCTTACTAGGTGGTCGAGTTGCTCTACCTGTGAGATTTCCATCTCACGTGCTAGATCTTCGTCAGAGTCGTACGGAAAATCTTCTTCTTCGAATAACATAACTCGACTTTCGTCAACTTCGGCTTCCTGACCGATACGTCCACCTGAAAGTACACCGTCTACGTCTGCAGCCTTCTGTGGCATAGCAAGGTATTTTAGATTCTGAGGGAAAAGGTCCTCCACACTTTCCAGTGTTGTCTTTATCCACGCTTCGAATGGCGCTTTCTCAACGAAATTATCGAGTGACAGCTTCTGGCCATCGCTCATTTCCTTTTCGTCTTTCATGATGCCAAAAACCCTTTCCCGATATTCCTCTTCGTGTATCCACCCACCTGGCTGAGAATTTCTGGGGTCCGCAGAAACGGAAACCAGAACCTCTGGTGGAAAGGGTGAGCTCCCAGGGTCTGTGATTCCCATTTGGGCTTTTCTCCTTCTAGTTTCGTCTCGCCAGAGTCCAGCCATACTATGCACTAGCTTCGCATCCGGATCAATTGGATTCTTCCGTTCAATAAAATCGTGATGTAAGGGTCGAGATTTGATATCAAGCCTGTTGACTATGTACTGAACCTGTACGTCAACTTCGATGGAGCAGTGGCTCTGCCGTGGGAGTACTTCTGCACTGGATATGAAAGGAGGTGGTATCGTCCCTTTATGCCATTTATGGGTAGTGCCGCTCATGTCGAGGAAAGCTGGTACAGGTTGCCGAAAATTGACCTGGCTACAATCAACATAAGCGCACCCATACAGATTGAAGTCACACATCCATTGCAATTGGTATTGCATGTGGCTCTCGTACGGTTGTATAAATTTCTTCATTACCGTCCCTTGTCGCAAGAGGTCCGCCAGTCGGGTCATGTGCGTTGGGTTGAGCATGTACACCTTTAGAAAAAATCGGTAGCCGACATGGTAGCCATAAAAGGGCACTCCTTTGACAAGGGTAATGTGCGCGACGAAAGCAGTCTTGCCATCGTACATATTGCGGCGATAGCTAACAGCAAGAGCATGGTCAATCGATAAGTGAAGGCGGTGGATATAGGACTCAACTACGATTCATTTAGAAGCTTCGCAAGTTTTGTGGCTATAGACCACTAACCATCATCAGGAATCAAACTCCCGTGGTATTCGATGTAGAGGTACGGAAATGCGCCATGGATATGGGCGCAAACCTTCTGTCCAGATTCAGTGGCTCCAAATATCCTAATGACTGGGACCTTAGGCTGTATCTGCTGGTGTGCCCGCCCATTGCTCCTTGGCAATTGAGGGTCAAATTCTGTGGGCGTTGCTTGGTAGTGATCGATGCAGTTGAGCCTTACGCGAAAGAGATCCATTGAAGGTCAGGTTGTGGAGATCTCCCTGAACAACAGATTTTCGAGCGCATGACGAAGCAATGCAGTGAGCGAGATTAAAGCGGTGTGCAAGAAGTAATGCGCTGGAACGCGATGTTGGTGACGCGATTCTGTCAAACATCGGCCTGGAGGTCCACAGCCTTACCCGGGCGATCTTGAATGCTGACATAATCTTGCCATGTACACAGAAAAGTCCCCAAACACTACTCTTGATCTCCTCTGTTCCACTTAAGATCTCTATTCCTGTAAATTCCTAGAGTGTCATCCGTCATGTCCCGTAAACCCGCTGAAGTTGCCTCCAAAGAAAAGAATGAGTACATTCCAAATTTCATCTCCAAGAAGCCCTTCTACCTCGAATCAGCCGACGCCGAGAATGACTACCTTGAGCATCAACGTCTTCAAAATGCCGAGAAAGACCAGTCAAAATGGTACGACCGTGGCAAACGGCTCGGCCCCGCGGCAACCAAATTTCGTAAAGGCGCCTGCGAGAATTGCGGGGCGATTACGCACAAGACAAAGGAGTGCCTCAGTCGACCAAGAGCAAAGGGGGCGAGATGGACGGGCAAGGATATACTGGCGGACGAGGTGGTGCAGGAGGTAGAGCTGGGGTGGGACGCGAAGAGGGATCGGTGGAATGGATATGATGCGACCGAGTACCGAGCTGTGATCGAAGAGTACGAGGAGTTGGAAAACCTGAAGAAGAGAGTTAAAGGGAACGCGGAGGGACAGCAAAAAGTGTTGACAGACAATGCTGAAGAGGGACAGAAGGGAGAGCAAGAGGAGGCAAAGTATGGAGAGGAGTCGGATATGGGGAGGCAACAGAGTACGGCTACAAGAAATTTGAGGATACGAGAGGATACGGCGAAGTACTTGCTCAATTTGGACTTGGATTCGGCGAAATACGATCCGAAAACTCGGTCAATGGTGGATATGGGAGCGCAGGCAGACCAAGCTGCTGCGCTGGTAGCTGAGGATAACTTCATGCGGGCATCTGGGGATGCAGCAGAGTTTGAGAAGGCCTCGAAGTATGCTTGGGAATCGCAAGAACGGGGGGACAAGAACAAGACACACTTGCAAGCTAATCCTACGTCCGGTGAGTATTTTCGGCGGAAAGAGGAGAAAGAAAGGGACGAGAAAAGGGAAACCCAGCGTAAGATGCTTTTAGAAAACTACGGTGGAGAACAACACTCGCAACCTAAATTATCACGAGATGCTCTGCCGATTGAGAACGAGCGATACGTGGAATATGACGCTTCAGGAGCGATCAAGGGCGCTCCAAGAACAGAGATAAGATCCAAGTACCCGGAAGACGTGCTCGTCAACAACCATAGCTCCGTATGGGGAAGCTGGTGGAAGAACTTTCAGTGGGGATACGCCTGTTGCCACTCGACGGTCAAGAACAGCTATTGCACCGGCGAAGAGGGCAAGCTAGCCTTTGAAGAAGCTAACCGGATACGAACCGGTGGTGAGCTTGAAGCAATGGCCGCGGCGAAAACGATCGAGTATCATGGTGATGCAGGAGATATTGTTGCTGAAGCCCAAGATCCGAATCCCATGGAGAAGGTGGATGAAGTTGGGAAGGTGGCTGTTGTTGCGAAGAAGAGGACGTTGGCGGAAATGAAGGGTGGTGTGAGCGAGGAAGAATTGGAAGCATATAAGAGATCTAGGGCTGTGGCTGATGACCCAATGGCAAAATTGTTGGGGAAGGATGAATTGGCCAATTGAGAGGTTACTCGAGGATGCATAGCGGTGGCGTTTCCAATATGGGCTTTTGGCAGGTTACTAGGGAATTGGGAGGTTCAAGCTGCATATACTCAACAAGTGATAGGTGTGATGATCCAAGGAATACGTAAATTGCAAAGCTTTTGTCTGCGAAAAACATTTGATTGTTCACTGCTACTGTCGAAAGTATCTGAGCCCAGCTATATCAATCTTTCTTGCGACTGCTTCGGGAGCTGTTGAATTGCAGATTGAATCAACATGTTCTACTCAGAGTCTACTCCTCTTCCTCCTCAGCCTCATCACCACCCTCATCTTTCTTCTCCGCAGCCCTAGCCTTCTTTCTCCTAACACGACCCGGACGTCCTCCACCAAAGGGCGACGTAAGCGCAAAGTCAATATGCTTCTGCGAGTCGAGACGCACGACGAAAGAGGGAACGTTGACGATTTGCTTTCCAACGCTGAATTACCGAGTTGTCAGCCCCCCTGATTCAAGATGGAGTCTTCAAGGGATGTAGAATATACCGGATGTGCCTCTGCCTAATTAAAACACGAGCATGATGGATACTCTTCGCTAATCCAAGCTTGTAGACGCAGGTCTGCAGTCTCCGCTCTAAGAAATCCTCGACCTTGAGCGCCAGCACGTAATCGAGCTTCATGCGAGACTCATCGAGCACACCGACACGGACGAGACGACGGATGAGGGCATTGCCTTCGAATAGACGCTTGGGGTCTTTTTCATCAAGGGTGAGTAATTGGCTGTGGTGAAATCAGCCCTTGCCCTCCGATGGTATTTTAGAGCGTAGAGAGCTAGATGTAGTCCCGTACCGGGCAGCACGACGGATTTTGGATAGGGTGAGCATGACACGCCACACCTCACGCTTGTTGCGTAAACCATATTCGCCAACAATCTTCAGCTCGGAGTCCCTGACAAGGGGTCAGTAAGGTGCAACGACATGAGCAGAGGCAAGCTCGTGCTCAGTGGCCGGGATATACTGACAGACGAGCGGACTCGAAAGCTACAGAATTCATCAGCTTTGATCAACCAGACTTCAGGTTTTCTTCCGGTAGGTACTTACGACGCCTAGGGACCTTGTAGGTTTTGGAGTACGAGCGTGGCGCCATGATTGCTGTCGCTCTGGCAGGTGCTGTTGAAGGCTGACGTTGAGAGGAAGGGGTCTATCTTAAGTCGACTTTCGTGGATGAATCTGTGGACACTAACGAGTTAAGCGAGTACTAGTGCGACCTTCACCACAAACATTTCGGTACTATCAACTGCATCACGAACGACATCCAAATACAACATCACAGCCATCAACCGTCGTTATGGGGCACTCAGGGGGTCTCCGCGCTGGTACTCGGGTATGTAATACGCTCCTCGAATCTGCGAAGGATTGGCCGCATGTTCATTTGTAACTTCCGCATCGAGGACCACCGATTTGATGAAGCTCGATGAGGGGATGCTTTACAGATCCTAAAGCTGACTTGTATACAGTATGCATTCTCAAGAAACTTCAAGCAAAAGGGCATGATCAAGCTCTCGACATATCTGAGACAATACAAAGTTGGAGACATCGTGGATATCAAAGCGAACGGAGCCGTTCAAAAAGGGTGAGCCTTCTCCTACCTCCGAGTGTCTCACTTCCTCTTCAGATCCTCTCAGTTCTATCCATATTTATTTCCAAACGGGTCAACAATGCACCTGCCCAAGGACTACAAATCTGACATCTCCACAGCATGCCCCACAAAGTCTACCACGGTAAAACCGGCGTAATTTACAACGTCACCAAATCCGCCGTCGGCGTCATCATCTACAAGCGCATTGGCAACCGCTACATTGAAAAGCGCGTTAACGTGCGCATCGAGCATGTCAGCCTGTCCAGAAGCCGAGAAGAATTCCTCAACCGGGTAAAAGAGAATGCAGCAAAGATGAGAAAGGCCAAGACCGATGGGGTACACATGCATTTGAAGAGACAGCCAGCAATGCCGAGGGCAGAGAGGACGATTGATGCGAAGGGGACACATGCGCCGGAGACGGTGACACCCATTCCATATGAGACGACGATTTAGATCCGGGGATCCAAGGGCAGCAGTGGAGTAGTTATGTGCTTTTATGGAATGGACATTGCTTCGAAGAACTGCGCTATGATTGTCGTGATATGAGATACCATCACCGTCCGCGATCAGAAGCATACAGCTCGTGAACTTTTGTACGAATCCAGTTCTGAAGGAACGCCATCCCCATCCTCCCAAATGTAGCGCTAAACCGTTAAATACAGCTATTTTCAGATATGTCAATTAGTGGCTTTCCCATTACACCACTACCAAGGTTCCTCATCAACGTCCTCGTCGGCCGCGGGCACTCGCTGAGCCGTCATTTGATTTCGGAATTGACTTGTTCTCCCGCTCCGTAACCGAGGATTGTTGTACAGGCCATCATCATGCTTTAGCTGCTGATCTACTCGTAGACCCATCTTAGGTTCACCTTCGTCATCGTTTGCGCCATCGTTCCAGCTGTGCGTTGTACAGGTTCCCTTGGACATGCCCCATCCATTCCAAGATGTTGCTGTATGATGTTAGAGCGAATACTGTACGTTGGGAACGTTGATCAGATCTGAAACGAAGGACATACCAGCAATTACGGGTGCGTTCGGATGCCAGCTTGCATCTCTAACACATGTTTTCCAAGCTCCTCGGCTTCCGTCATCCATTTCGTATGTGTTAGTGTAAAGCTCTGGATCCCTGGGTCGGGAGTGATGCGTGGCTTTGTTAACATCGATCTTACCTGCCAGCGTTGCATCCATGTTGTAGACATGGATGCTGCCGTCTTCACTCCCTGAATATACGTATCTTGAGTTCGTACTTCCGGGAGGTGAAAAGTGACATCGTATTAGGGTCTTGAGAACACTATGACCACGGTACGTGACTAGTGAACAATCGTGCGGATGGGGTTTGTATTTATCATCAGAATATGTCATGAAACGATAGTCGAAGCCTAGGGTGTACTGTCCTGGGTCCAAATTCGAAGCTTTCTCTGTTGGCATCATTTTCCGCAGATCCCAAAGCTTCATTCTCTGGTCCTTTCCGTTGCTAAGGACGTATCTGCCGTCCCCTTTACTATCAACGTAAGTAAGACCCTCGGTATGGCCCATGAAAACACCAGCTTCACGTTTGTCGCTCATGCTTCGCCTATCCCAAACCTTTATCAGAGTATCGTCGGAGCCGGAGTACAATATATGCGGAGACTGGGCATCTCCGAAGCAAACAGCGTTCACATCGTCGTTGTGACCCGGTATGCTGAGAATAGATTTTCGAGATTCAATATCGTAAACGTAAACAGAATTATCAGATGTACCAGCTACAATTTCTCGACCATCTCCAGAGAATCGTATGGACCATATCTAGCCATTGTTAGCTGAGCATTGGATTGAGAGAGATATTATATGCCAGCACCTACACCGAAGTGACTATATCCAGTGCCGAACCGAGGCCTACTAGTTCTAGCTGCCATGTCTGCAAAGTCCAGTAGCCAGGGTTCACCTTGTTCGCTCGGATCTGTGGGTGCAAGGCATACTATGCTTCGAATTGAGCTGTACGCAAGGTATCTGTTGTCTGGGCTGAGGGTGGCATCTGTTATTGTCCATTGGCCATATGGGTAGACGACGGTCTTATAGTACTTCCATTTGTAAGGGTTCGATGTATCGTACATGCGGACTCTGAAATCCTGAGCGCAAGAAAAGAAGAAGTTGCCATCGTCCGAGAATTGACCGGAGTAGCATCTTGAGTTATAATGAATGATAGTGTCCGCATTTGAAGATGGTATAAGGCCCTACAGAAGCCTCGGGTCAGCCGAACTGGTGGGGGTTACCTCTTTCCAAGACGAGTTCATACCTGCGAGATCACTTTATTGGCTCTAGCTGCATGAGTTCCGTCAACATCCAGTTCTCTGTACATCAACTGTCGTGCTAATTTTGATTTTCGCTTCTTCAATACATCCCGCCAAGGTTCGCTGCTCCCAAAAGAACCATTGTCCATCAGCTTTCTCCCCTCGTCACTAGGGATCTTCGGGAATCTATTTGGATCTCCTTCTGTACACTGCCGTCTCCAATCTGACGAGCCCCCATAACCGCCGCCTAGGATGTCATCGTCATCGTCCACATTCGGGTCTCCGGACCCAGCAACTGTATGGTTGGCAAATATTCTCCGAAGTCCAGCTTGTCCAAGAAGCTGCATTATCTGGGTATGAGAGACTAAAGTAGCGTCTCAGTAAAGGTTCTTATCTCTCCTCTGAAAATATGAGTACCTGTTATCCGTCCTCTTCCCGCCGGAGCAGGTCTAGCTGCCTGGCCCTGAGACTGCTCGGTCTCTGTTTCGTTTCCCCTTTCGTCATCCAGTAGCTCACTTCCGCCTTCATCCATTGAGAATTCAATCTCCACCCCGCTCAAACCGTCACCGGCGTCTATTCAAAACCCCGAATTAGTAGATGGTATGGAGTATTGTGGGGATGTTCGCCCTATGACTGTAAAGCATACCGTGGAATTCAGCTTCAACACCCTCCTCGTTTGAGTCGAAGAACTCGTTCTCCTCACTATCGTCGGTTGTGGGCTCGAAATCCATATCATCATCATCATCAACCCACTCGCTCTCAGTATCCGCTGTATCATAGATATTGACGGCGTGACTGGAGGGATCTGGTGACTCAATACGATCTGTATCATCCTCCTGTACAGAAGCCATATTGTTAGTGTGACAAGAAGACAATCTGAAGGTTGGATCGAGGTTTGACAAAGGTTCGAGGGTCATTATGGACCGCTTATCGATTACGGTTTAATAGCCTTAGCTTCGGATTTAAAGGCTTTATGGTCTCTCCTTGCCCCAAATTCTACCTTGCCTTACTCCGTACTGATGGCAATACCCCTATTTCACATTGACTGTTCCGGATTTTAGAATTTCCAAAATCGAGGGGTTCACCCTCTGCAAATTTTGCACTGCAAGCAACCAATTCGCTGGAGAAGCCTAATCACCACCCCACAAACCAAACAGTCATATATATAAATCTTCATTCCATTTAGTCATGGCTAGACTACAGTCAGCAAACAAACGCAGACATTCGACGAAGATGCGAAGTCTTTCAGAGCAGAAAAGTAGTATATTTGATGATCGTGAACTATATAGAATATATATTTTATTAAGTATACACTTACTCGAAAGTATCTGCCATATCAGCAAAAATAGTAGACATACGAATTATTGACAAGAAAACAAATCAATTCGTATCTATATTTACTGTTATGCTCGCATGCCTGAAGTGACCGGCTGCAAAATGACCCTTGCTACAAGCTTTCATCGCCATGTGCAAATAGGCTTCAAAACTCATGTCTTCAGCCAGCTTGTAATGTCTTTTGAGCCAGACCTTAAGCACTGAAAAGAACTCTTCAATGAGGTTGAAGTCAGAGGAGTAGAATGGCAGATATAGTAAGATCACATCGGTCTGACGACATAGATCTTTGACTTTCTACTGATAGTTAGCAGAGCTCAGCTTGACGTCGACATCGACGTCATTCACCTGAGTGTGATGCACAGAAGCGTTGTCGAGAATCAACATCGATTTAGACTCTGAAAAGCGACTGCATCTCGAAAGTATCTCGTTGGTCAGAAATCATTCAAAGCGAGCTTCAGAAATACCTCTCTGATGTATATGTCTGATCAGAATGTCGTCAGAGCAGTAGATCGATAGAATGCTTCATCTTTCGCTTCGTTTGACTGGTCGAATTATACGTGACGATATGTCATAGAGAGCTCAGCCACGTTTACGATGCATCGTATGTTCGTTGACTGCACTCTCACTCAGAAACACGAGCATTTCGTGAGTGAACTGACTGACGTCTAGAAAGTATAGATTTCGACACTTCTGCGAGCGCTTCAAAGCCTCCCGTTTAAGGCATTTTCGATTGATTTTCATGACCTTTAGAGCGTTGAATAGAGTGGAAAGAGCGACGATGATGTCTCAGTCGTCGAAGAGATAGTATAGCATCTCATTCTGATATGATCATGGCTGATCTTCTAGAAAATGCCGAAGATCAATTCTGGCAGCAGGATGAATCAAGAGCGCCTGTCTCATAGCACTCATTTTAGAAGGTGAGTGCTGACCGTATGTTTTTAATCTACCTCTGATCTTTCTGACAGTTCTATCAGTGATCTCTTCGACGTCGGCAATGACCTTAGACGACAGTCTCTGCTGTAGATGCACTACTATCCGATCCTTCTGAATGGAGGCAAGAGGAGGGGACATAGAGCTCTGAAATCGCGCTGAAATGCGCTGAAATGGCGCTGGAATTGATTCTGCAACACGTCAGATTTACATGAAGGGACCGTCTTTGTATAACCTCATATTACATATCAAATGAAAGGAGTTAAAGGTCTGTGGGGTGGTGGTTAGGCTTCTCCAGCGAATTGGTTGGTTGCAGTACCCTCGATTTTGGAAATTCTAAAATCCGGAACAGTCAATGTGAAATAGGGGTAATCACGACCAAGACATGAATCAATAAAGCGAAATTAAACTCATCAAATTTCTATTCTAGTGTACCTTGTGATTTACATTGCCGCCAATTTATTATACATCCGTGAGCACCAACGCCGGGCCATGCCAGTTGCTATGCTATAAACACATACAGTACATATTAGCCACAAAGCAGCATATCAGATAGTTAGGGTGGTGAGATCTACACAGTTTTTGTTAACGAGAGATCAGGCCTGGGTTCCGAACAGTCGTAATATCACTTCGTACCTGAAGGGATATTAGAATGACGACCAGCAAGATAAAACGACCTATGGAGTGAAATGCACTTACATCCCAAACATGATGGCAGCGCTTGGCACAACTCTGAGCATGTGTGGTGTAAGGCCTCCATAAAGTGACGCTATGCCTTCCTCTTTCCAAATCGTGCTGAAGCACTGCACTAATCCAGTGTATTTCAGACGACCATCTTGGAATGGTGCCTGTCGTAACCTCGTCCGGACAACCTCATGGGGATATGTAATGATTGCTGCGAAGAATTTTGCGCTGCCAGCTGCCCCTAATTTGCCCCCCCATCTGACAGTCTGATCCCATATTGTTGGCTCTCGTCCCGAAGATACCAGTTCCGCTTCCCTCGTGCGAAGAGAAATCTTCATTTGCTCATAGAGCATCCAGTGCAACGTGCTTTCGCTCACCCCAAGATAGCTCGCGCTGAGACCGCGATAGAGTCCTTTGATGCCCTCTTTGCGCACTATCTGCATCGCACAATCAACTGAGTTTCTGTATCGCCTATTCAATTGGGACCCTGTCTTCTCGGCATTCGATTTATCGAGCTGCAATCGCGTCTTTACCACCCAGATGGGATTAGTCGCCGTGCCTGTCACCACCCCCGCTGTGGCAGCAGCAAATAAGTGTACCCATGCTGACTCGTTGCCGTGGTTGAAAGTTTCACTTATTATCCGCTTGCCGTTGCCGTATGTGTAAAAGTTGATCGCCCTCGATGGGACTACACCAGTCAAGTTAGGACCTAGTCCTTTGAAGAGTGCCCGCCAGCCTTCCACCCTCGGTATAGAGAAAAGTATCTGGAATGTTTCGCTGAAGTGAAGGAGAGCACTCCTCGAGAGCGACTGCGCGGAGGGTGGCAATATTCCCCGAGCTTGTCGCGAAGCAGCAATCTGGCTTTGATAAAAATCAGACTGGAGGCGGGTCTTCAGCACGTCAAGAGGACATGTCAGGGTCGCAGAGGTCAAACCTCCAATACTGAATCAAGTCAGAATAAGTAACTTAGATCTCTCGAGCAGGACAGAACTCCTTACGCGCCAGCAACAAAGTGCGCCCATGGCTTTACCACGGCAGCGTCCTCCTTTGCTATCGAAGCGTCATTGGGATAACGGTTTGGTAGAAGGACCCCAGTTTCTCTTGACTGGGTGAGAGGGAAGCCTGGGCTATTGGGCCTAAGGTCACTCAGTTGCGCCTGCGCCGCTGTATCCTCTTTCGTAGTAGAGAAGATCATGGACAGCTTCTGCCTTCCGCACAATTATGGGGGTGTGGATTCGGGAAGCTTAGAAGTAGGTACATGACTTGTATTTGAAGAGAAGTTGGCTGAATATTTCGGGAATTATTTGCCCTCCCCAAAGCGGTTAGATAAGCTTGGCTTTGCGGAGGACGGGAATCAATGATATGTGGAGAACCAGCGGCGAGCATTACTCTTTTGCTTATGGGTGCTTCTACTCGTAAGTCGAGAATGTTAAAGTAGGGTGAATGATATATATTCAATGCCACGTTTACCCTATTGGATCCAATCTACAGTCAGCCCCTCCAATACCTTACATCCAGACAACATCTGACAATTTGAAGCGTATTGGTATTTGGGATCGGCCAGGAAATGGGCGGTGTTGCATTGAGAGCCTAGGAGGTCTCGGGCTCATGTCTTTAAGCTATTGAGTTGGTCCATATCCTTGGTCCCATCATCCTTTGCCGTTCCCCCGAGTAGTAGCCGCCCCAAAACAGCATTCTGCAACACCTTTTTCATGCGCCTCCCACCAGTATGTTGTTCACAGGTATATGTACTGTAGAGTTCCGGCAATGGTTAGCTAGTTGTCACTGCTGGAGCTGGCAGGGAAGGGATTCTCTTCCACGTTGCGAACAACGTTCCTTCGTTTGATTTCTGGAGTGAGAGGCCACGTACTTAATTTGACAATGTATCCAAGAGCACCCATTACCACAAAGCCCACTCCGACCGCTTGGGATATTTTGATGAACTCACGCTTGTCAGCTGTTTTCATTTCGAGTATTAGTTATTATTCATCTCGAAGGATTAGGGGTAGCTATGAGCCTATAGGTCAAACGCTTGGAGAAGCTGACACATACGCTTCGTACACCTATTCAAGAACTGTGTACCGTCTCTGAGGAAGTCTTTCGGTATGTCTGCGATTTCTTTGAATTGATCTGACATTTTGAGGTATGGACAGCGAGATGAAGGGAGAGAAGGGTTTATGGACGTTCAGCTAGTCTGCAAGGATCGAACGGTTCCACAATTGAGAGAAGGTGATTTTTTTGGACTCTGCGCAGAGACGTTCGAAAGAATGGCTGTTGGTGAGTGCTGTGATAATTCTGGGGTAGGTGTTATTTCCAGTAGCGGGATGCATCCTACACGGAAGCTGGTCCGAGCGTCGATCCGCGAATGGAAGTGAGGCTAGCTTGCTGTTTGAGGCTCGAGCTTCTGCAAGGCAAACATATCCTATCACTACGACCTTCATTTCACCACGCCCTCATCTCCTCTGTCTTCAAGCTTCACCCTTTCCACCGCCATTAACAGAGCATCTCTGTGCACGCCACCCTCTGTTCTGCTACCTTCTCAATCACTCACTTTACGGTCGCAATCCTTTTCGCTTCAACAGGTCCTTTGGCGGAGGTAAACCCGGGCAAGGCAGGATAAGGTGTTATTAGGGGTCTCCTACGGTCGCTTTACTCAGCTGACTCACATACTGTTCTCTTCTTCTGGATACGGATGGAAAGTTGTTTGGGTCCTCTTTGCTAAGAGTGTCGTCAAAACCAAGCGTTGTACCGCTGTTGAGCTCAGTCAACTTCATTCCTGCATTCGCCGACGAAGGCAGGCAGGCACGAGCATCTATTGTCTGCGTAGCAAGTGTTCAGTACAAGACCTCTTCTTTTAGTGAGATTCCTTCAACTGTACGTATGTCTGCTAGGCTTCCTGCGTTTGCGGGTTGAATCACGATGTCTTAGGGTACAGACACAGCGATCCTACCATCTTCAAGTATTTCCAATCATTGTCTCCTTCGAAGCTAATTATTTCGCTGGCGATTTGCAGACATGTACTTCTACCTCGAGCTCTTCGAGACCATACTGTTCATAAAGAAATTTAGCAGTCAAGCTTGCAGCCACAAAGCTGAAGAGGTCTTTTCGCAATGGCTGAAGAGGATAACTTCGATATTGATATTTATGGCGATGGGGGTGAAGACTACCATCAAGAAGCAACAGAAGAAGATGTCAAGGTTGAGAATCCAGCTGAACAAGCAGCTGTGATTGCTGATACCATTACTCACCCCCCAGATAACCCAGACTTTTCTACTTACCCGGCTTCGAATGATCACGACGCACATCAGGAAGCAAAGTTAGGGAATGGCCACATGCAACCGAGTGACGTAGCACAGAAAATCGCCAGCACTGATGACTCCACGCAGGATCCCGTACATCTTCCAAAGCAAGCCCCTCAGACTCAAGGACTGAAACGCAAAGATGGTACTGATGATAGAAATGTCGACCCCGGCGCTACGACCGCTCTTTTCATCTCGGAGTTGCATTGGTGGGTCACCGATGATGATATTCGTGGTTGGGCGAATCAAAGCCAGTGTGAGGACGAATTGGAGGACATTACTTTCAGTGAGCACAAAGTAAATGGCAAGAGCAAAGGGTATGTTTTCTTAGAGTTGGCATTCGTCGTTGCAAGCTAATCTTACTATCATTCGCGGCACAGACAAGCCTATGTTCTCTTCAAATCCCCTCAAGCTGCCACTGCCGCCAAACAGAAGATTGAATCTTTCGGTGAAGGTCAACAATACACGAAGAAGTTCACCGTCAGCTATACCAATCCTTTTACCAACCCCTTTCGAACACTTCCTAAGGACGGGCCCATGCGGAATAACAATACCCCAAATAGCAACCGTTCAGCAAGTGGGGGTTATGGGTCAGGAAGCATGAACTCTATGCCACCGCAACCGATGGGTTATAGTATGAACAACTCAATAGGCGGGTACCGCGGTGGTCGGGGTGGTGGATACAATAGCCGTGGAGGTATGAACAACATGTCAGGCTATAACAGGGGCGGATTTCAGCAGCCAATGGCTGGTGGTTTTCAAGGAACTCCGATGGGCGGGTACCAAGGATCACCAATGGGCGGCATGCAACCCTATGGCGGCTTCCAGAACAGAGCCGGCATGATGGGAGGCATGCGAGGGGCCCCAATGGGTATGCGAGGTGGAAGAGGTGGAATGAGCCCGAATGGCATGATGGGTATGCCGATGGGCGCAATGGGGATAGGAGGTATGGGTAGCCCGATGGGCAACATGGCGATGGGCATGCCGCAGATGAACGGAGGGATGGGAATGCAAGGTATGCAAGGCTTTCACAATTATCCAAATGCAAACATGGCCGGGTCATACATGGGTCCTACTGCCCAGGCCAGACACTGGGCTCCGTCTTCATACGTGACACGACAGCCTGTGGGCCCTGGTTTTGGAGGCCAGCCTACCCAAATGCGAGGAGGACATACTCCAAGCCCACAACCAGGAGCTCACCGGCCAAGTCTCAACCAACACTCCCCAATAACAGCTAGTACATCTCTTTCGCGCTTTCCTTCCCAAGCAACAGCGTCCACTTCTGCGACTAGCCCCCAACCACCTGAGCAGAACAACACACTAAAGCGTACATTACCACAATCAGGTCAAGCTGCGTTTCAAACAAACCAAGCGCATTACAATCCAGCCTTCTTTTCACAGCAACAGCAGCCAGCTGCTGGCGCGGGAGACGCGAGCTGGAACCCGCACGGTGCGAAACGGACAAGACAAGAGTAGTCAATCGGATTTTCTTCCCTACAACGAATGTATCACGGCGCCTATCAGGTTTTTGGGCTTTTCCATCAAACAACTACCCGTATTGGTAACTCGACGTGACCGACAGACTCTACTAGTTCGTTTAAGCAGTCGCATAACTGCGTAGGTGCATAGCCGCGATCATTTCGACTGGGTAAGGATGGAAAGGAAGGCTAATCAGGCCATCCTAGCTCAGGAAAAGACGTATCATTCCATACCTGTATTTTAGAACATTCCGCCTGTTGAGGGTCATCACAAGTGCTAGGATATTACTCCAACGTATCAGGATACTTATGATCAATCTGAATTTCTAGCGAAAGTTGGGCTATCAGTTTTAGGTCGCGAGGATGTACTATAAAGTTTCGCATGCTTGTAGAGGGCTCGGGCAAGGATTCCACTGTTCTTGGGTACTCGAAGTCTGACTATCTAGGTAGGAATGTCTAACACGAAGAACTATAGTACCTACGGATGTTGCGGCGAAAACGCTAGACTTGTCGACCAGACATCAAATCCCAAATCAAGTAGGACTGGAGCTAGAGCATCCTTAGATCAATTGAGCTTGGTTTTGAGCATCAGCCGCAAGCTGGCCAGTTACCTACCTGTTCCCTACGAAGTTAAGGTGACGACCATATCTGAACAACGCCCTCTGGCTGATGTAGGATGTCGATGTTCCCAGCACCGATGGATACACCAGCTAGAGTATGGAGACAGCCTTGTTCAGATATGTTGAAGAGACATCAGCATGAGAGGATATTGTGGTGAGATGAAGGAGAGAGACTACAGGTATGCTGCTTTGCTATCAATGGTTGTCTATTGAGGCGTGACGGTGATGTTGAGAAGTTCCTTAAGGCGTGCTCAGAACACGTGCAGATTTCGCTTCTACAAGACCTTGAGGCCTTTCCGAAGAACGATTACAAAGGTCGATGACTTACGATAAATTGACAGAATACTGCTATGTAGTCACCTTTCATATCCGGTCGTCAACCAGTCGAATCCATCAATTGCCTATTTGCTCGCTTTTTCCACCCACCGAACATTCAAATTGGCATCCAGCCAATTGCTCAGCCGTCAAGATGACGGAACACAAATTTCGGGGGTCGCTCCTTCCCTGCAAGCACTCGAAAATTAAGTGCCAACTGCTGCCACGACGATCATTAAGCTTTCAGTCTTCGAAACGATGAGTGAAGCAGACATTTTACGTCCTCACGTCTACTCGTCGTTGTTCAAGCGGAGCAGCAATTAGGATAAGTACAACATCTATACATATTCACTCAACTCTGAATATCAAATCACTTGTCCCGCGATGCGGTCCCACACTCACGTCACGCTCGTGCCTGTCTTCGTCCTACTTCATCAGGCTGGGTCCCTCCCTATTCCAGTAGTATCAGTACCAGCTCCAGGGACAGGTGATGTACCAGGAAAGTCTATTGCTCCATTCAGCTCGGCCGACAGCTTGACTAGTTGCTCACAAACAGTGGGTCAGTGGCATGCCTGGGTGTGGAAACTCATGTTCATGGTCGCAGTAGGACTCGTACTGCTGACGGGACTGCTGGCTGGGTTGACTTTGGCGGTTCTGAGTGCTGATCTGCCGCGATTGATGGTCTGGACAAGGACTGGTAGTGCTAAACGCAGGTTGGTTTCACATTCTAGCTTTGCACGAATGAGGCTCACGGTTGATTGCCAGAAAACACGCACAGATGATCCTAGGAGTGCGGAACCGTCCGAATTGGTTACTAGTATCTCTAATCCTATCGTCGGTGATGGTAGCAGAGGGGCTACCCTTGATACTTTCTCATCTGTTCCCACCGGGGTCATGGGCCGCATTCGCCATTTCTACGCTCATTGTGGCGGTTATTGGTGAGATCCTCCCACAGGCAATCATGCCTCTATTTGTACTAGAATTCGCGGGACGGATGATGTGGTTTGTAAGGGCGCTGATGTGGCTAATGGCGATTCCGGGAGTTTTATTTGCCTATCCTCTGAGGTTGTTCAAAACGTGGAAGAAGAAACGGCATCCGTACAAAATGGACGGAATCTTGGAACTTGACGAACTGATTGAATTCATTCGGTTGCACGAGCATGGAGAGGGGTTAGGCGGAAGACTCGAAGACGGTGTTGGATGTATAGCAAGGATGATGATGGTGCAGCAGGAGGACGTACAACACTGGGAATCGGTAGTAGTGCTTCACTCTGACCCCCAAGGCGGCTCTACAATCTTCCAACGATACGCCAATACAGTGTCGGAAAGCAACGATATCCTATCTCCAATGGCCGAGAGTAGTCGAAGAAGCAGTAATGAGACAACGCGTGGCCTTCGGAGGCGTACCAATCGAAGCTCGGAGGCGTACCCAGGCACCTTTTCGGAGAAGGGGCCCACTGCCTTTGTACCAAACTCCTTAAGGATAGACTCCACTGCTGAAAAAGTCGTCGAACAGCCATCTTATCAAATTGAAGATCGGTCACTTGGCGATATCCCACTTAATAAAGTCTCAACGACTTCAAGCCGTCGAAGGCCCCCTTCGAAGTTCGATCAAGTTGATGGACCATCCATTCCACAAGTTGATAGGTTGTCGTTCTGCGACATGGCTGATGGTCCACTTCGGCAGAAGGCGAGGTCGACTTCCGGTCAATGGGTCAAGGCTCTAGTTCGAGATTTGAACACGTTGACTCAATCTGCCAAATCACCAGTGATTGAGACCGCCCATTGTTCGAGTTGGAAGAATTTCCGGAATGGTTGTCGGTCTGCAAGTACCGGAACATTATCAGAGTCTCATTATCCAAGCTGCAGGAGAAATGCCCAGTTTTGGACCAGTGGACATATGCCTCGATCTCGTCAATCTGTTTACTCGTACTTTAAAGTGGAGGATGGAGCATTGAGGGTGGCCAAGAAGACAGACTGAATCATGCCCCGCTCCGCTATTGCTAGACGAAAGCGTTTGCGCAACGAGTTATTGGGTAGAGATTTCTAATTAAGTATGAATCTTAACAGTATGGAGATACTCAGTTTAGATAACCTCGTCGTCGACTGTATGACTGATGTATCATGTATGGTAATTTTCCCGTGACATTCTGGCTGTAAGACCCCACCTCGTCCCGCATTGAGTCAAAAATCATAACTCCTTTCCCATCTCAAAGCCACACCCCCACACAATTCCTAAGAGCTTTCTTGGCTAGAAATCTATCTTGCTCGAGAATATTCTTCCAAACTACCTACACTGCCTCAGGGACCAGAGCTCTCTCTAGACATAGGACCAATTTTCACACCCCCAAGCGCAACAGTCGCCGAACCGTCTCCCCCTCCTCGCCCACCATGCAGGCCATGCCGGACGCCCGCCAGCAATCCTTTGAAGAAATCTACGGCCCCCCCGAAAACTTTCTCGAAATCGAAGTAATTCACACCCACTCCCTCCAACCCACAGCCACTCTAACATCCCCTCCCCCCCCCCCCCAAAAGGTCAAAAATCCCCAAACCCACGGCACATCGCGCGCCATGTACACCGACTACGAAATCGTGTGCCGCACCAACATCCCCGCCTTCAAGCTCAAGCACTCAACCGTGCGCCGGCGCTACAGCGACTTTGAGTACTTCCGTGACATCCTCGAGCGCGAGTCTGCGCGCGTGACCATACCGCCGCTGCCGGGGAAGGTGTTTACGAATCGGTTTAGCGATGATGTGATTGAGCACAGGAGGGAGGGGCTGCAGCGGTTCTTGCAGATTGTGGTGGGGCATCCGCTGTTGCAGACGGGGAGTAAGGTGCTGGCCGGGTTTGTGCAGGGTTAGTCTTTTGTTGATTTTCTAAATTTACTTTTATTTTGGTGGATGTTGGGGGGCGTTTAAGGGGGGGAGAGATTGGAGGGATGAGGCTAATGGGTGTACAGATCCGAATTGGGATAGGAATTCGTGGTAGACGGAGACAGAATGGATGATTTATGGAAACTGGCGTAGCTCTCTCCTTCAGTTCCTCCAGCAGACACGGCGACGGTTATGGACGGCTTCCAGGGCGTTGGGGTGGGTCATTAAAAGGCTTTGTGCACATATTCTACTTTGAAAGGGGCGAAAGGTATTGGACGCTTGGTGCTGGGTTTGGCATTCTGGACTGCTGACTTTTTGTACATTCTCGATTTAGTATCATATTGCTATTGCGGAAATGCTCCTCCCTAGTAAAGTGCCTGTGTGAGGGAAGAGCTAGGAGTGTTTGGCATTGTATAATGTTGAATCAGGTGATCGTATCCAGGTACCAAGGTAGGTAGGCAAGGTATGATTTCACTGGGTTCTCTAGTGAACATCATTATCAAGACCTTTCCGTGCATCATTCAGACTAACGGTTCATCTACTGAAACTCTCAGTCTTGATGGCCTATTGTGCTCGTTCCTTAACGGCTTTCCCTGATCCTATTGTCGTTCGAGGTTCCCCTATACTATTGAACAGCGCACGGCGCAAACTTCAACAATAGCGCAACAATCAGCAAAACCCGCAATCGCTCATATTGTGTTTCCTCTATTGAAGTCATGTCTAGCCATTTCTAGGGCATATAATGATGTTCATTAATAGCTTTATCTCTTTCTCTTTCTTCGTTGTCCATGTCCTGGGTTTGCGCTTTCATCTCGACGGTTAGATCATACTCTCGTGCTCAGGCATCAGATACTGTATATTCTTTAATTCGCTTTAATCATCGCTGCTGTCTCTGCGCTGGTCGCAATTCTGTTTCTTCTCTCAAACTCACATTTTCCCGAACTGTGCAAACAAAATGGCTCCTCACCGTCGCACCCCAACGGCTCGCCGTAACCTACGTCCTCTAGGCACCAACCATGAAAGCGAAGAAGTGGGAGTAGACTGGGCGGCTGACGCCAAGAAGAAAGACGAGCAAATTGCGATGCTAGAGCAAAAGCTGCTGAGGCAGGAGGCAGAGGTGCTATCAATGAGGCAGATAAGTAAGTTATTCTGCACTTTGAGCCATCCTCTCCTAGATTATTGACTGCGAACCCTGTAGTCGCGGACGCTGTCGACGACCTCAAGGGAGAAACCCTGGACTCACTCATCTACTACAGAAACCAAGTTGAGATTTTGGAGGAGCGACTGAGCTCGCTTCAACCGATTTTTCCGTCGCTGCAAATTGCCAATGGACAGACTCTTTGGATCGCCGATGATATTACCGACAGCCCCGCTTATTGGACACCGCGAGCACCGACTGTGTCGCCGCTGACGCCGCCGCCGCAAGGTATGATGTTTCCACCGGTACAACCACCAATACCACCACTGAGGCGGCAAAAATGGAAGAGGACAAAGGGGCAGGAGCCGGAGCGCAAGGTGCTCGAGCGGAAATGTAAAGTTGGGAAGAATTACAAGGTCTAGAGGCAGTTGAAGGTTTATTTTCGGGTTTGCGGATGGAGGGGTTTGTGCGATTCCGTTGGAAAGAATAACTAGCTGGTCTGGCCACAGGGTTGATTTTCTGCCTTGACTGTTTGGATCATCAACGTTGGAGGAAGGAAATGGCGGTGTCGATATCACATTCGTTAGACACTCAACAGCCAAGTTTTCACGTTTGCTCTTAGCTTAGAATTCTCATTCCAAGTCAAACATTGGTCTCGTCGCCATATCTTCCCATAGTAGCGGAGGTAATGTGACGTTCTCATTCAAATCATCGTACCGAAAAGAGGAGAGTCGATTGTCTTCCTCATCATCGTTGAGAAGCCCCATAATATTGAATGGCGTTGTCGCTGATAGAGATTGCTTGCTCATTGAGTTCGAAAGAGCTTGAGCTTGGAATCCGTAGTCATTACCATTATCATTATGACCTTGCCCATCATCTGCAACTTCTGTAGGACCATCGTTTCCCTTCTTGGCCGCTTTTTCGGATTCTTTGCCTTTGCGTACTTTTGCCGCTGACAATGCGTCTCTCTGGGATTTGGAGACATCACGATATATATCTGGGAACTTCAGGCGGAATCGATCTCTCACGTGTGCACCTGTTCGGTTTGAAAAAGTGAGGTGTGGGTCTCTGGCTATTAGGGACCATTGAAACCCATGTTTCTGGTATCCTTTAACTAGATCTACATCTTCTGCGTCGGTCCATGCTCGTGGAGGAAGCGGGTTAGGAGTGGCTCGCTTTTTCTTCCTACCAGTATCTTGATATATGGGAAGCCCGTCATGTCCGTGAGATGTTACCATTACGGATTCAGTAGCGTTAACCGATGTAAATGCCGAATCCTTCAAGCCGTCGCTGCGGAATCCTTTTTCTTGAAGCCCCGAGTTTCCGATACCAAGTTGGGTCACCGAATTATGTCTAGAGGTGTGGGCTCCAAACCGCGTACGAAAGCTGCGTCACGTTAAGAGGGAGCCTTAGGCCTTGCAAATGGCATGCTTACCGGTCTTTCAGGTCCACTGGTGTTCTCCCATTTTGGAATGAGAATTCTGGATGTAACAGGATCTTCTTCCACTTTCCAACGCCGTAGATAGCTACGCCTTTCAACAATTGGTCCGTCTCTTCTTCCGTCCACTTCATCCTCGGTCGGAGATATACCCTTTTCGCAGGAAGCCCGTTCCCGCTGCTCTCCCTTGGCTTCCTCTTCTTCGGCTCTGTCTTGGCTGGGGTACTTATACCTGGTAGTTCCGTGGATAGCATCCGATCCTGCGCATCCTGCGATGCGCTTGGAGTAATCGGTGGGAAGCGCGCAGCGCTTGGGGGTGGTTCGTGGAGCTCGTTGAGAACAGATATCGGCTGAAATGGTGGTGGCCTGTCTTCCTTGGTCTTTGCTGTAGGCTTCGGAAGCTGAACAAAATCTGCGATCCGTTCATGATCGTATAATTTCCTTCTTTTGCGTGGAGCAACTTGTATCGGCCGTAGATCATTAGAATCGGGCGCCCCGATAGGCTTTGCTTCTGCTAGTGCCTTCCGTCTTCCGGTGAGCTTCGCTGCCTCGTTGGCGATATTAGCATTCACGCGGGCATTAGGCTCTAATGGCGAGGGTCTGACGGAGGCTGTGCACGGTGCCGGAAATGGGTCTTGGAGGGGGGGGATCCGTAATGAAGGATAGAGAGGGAAGTCGTCAAAGATGTCGTCAAACATCGCCATCGTCATGCCGCTGGGTTAGGGGAGGCTTGACCTATGCTCATCGTACTTGGTTCAGCTCGTGGACTGCTGAGACGACTCACTGTAGCCCTCGTGCAGGGCCCAGTAAATGATTCTTCCAAATTGCGATATGACCTATTTGAATCTCAGCCGCGCGAAAGGTGAAATAGATAGATACTTTGGTCGGCAGAATTGGCGGCGGAGTTAAGGCGGGATTTCGCCCGGAATTCTGTGCTTCCCAATATGTAGCCAGGCACGTGCCAAGGTTCCCCCAAGGTTGCGGTTAGTCGATCCTCATTCCTCATTGACGTAAGGTAAGGTAATGTACCTGCCACAAGACAGGCCTACTAGTTGTGCGGAATTCGAAGATATGTTTGGTAAGACATCGATGACACTTCAAAAGAGCGAGAATTGGTAGGAGACGGTGCTACACGTTTTCCTACTTGAGAACTTTGAAAAGCTAGCATTTCTAGACTTCGGTTGCGCTCCAGAGCCCAGGGCTCAGAACATATTTCCTAGCTAAACCAGGACCACATATCTGCCATCCTGCTATTCCAACTTCTAGTGGCCTGCAATGGCGTAGGCTCGACGACGATCTCTCTCCTCGGCGATAGAAAGCTGTTGAATAAATAGTCAGCTTTGGAACAAGTTTCGGGGCGATAGAATGACGGTGTTATACCTTGACACCTTTGCCTTTTGGCAAACTGATCCATGGCTTCTCCCTCCCAATCACAAAGACATTGCTCTCCCGTGTAGCAAAAGAGTTGTCTATCGCATCCTTGATATGCACAATGTTGAAACCTCCATCGTGACGTTCCCGATGCGTTATTACACCCACACGACCCATGTTACGTCCACCAGTAGCCATAGCAATGACAGCGGTATCGAAACGGATAAAATCGATGATCTTCCCTGTGGCCAGGTCGATCTTGACAGTGTCGTTGACCTTGATTGCTGGGTCAGGGTACCGAATTCTAAGAATATCACATCCTTCCGTCAGTATATTTCCGCCAGAATTCTACCAAAGCTTGGTCCAACGACTGAATCAATGCAGCAAACTTACGTTCGCGCATCATGCGTAACCAAGAATGGGATTCCTCCTTTGCCTAGTTGTACTCTCTTGACCTTTGCCAACTTGTATTCCGCCTCTTCGGTGGTGATGCGGTGGACTGTGAAGCGACCTTTGGTGTCGTAAACAAGGCGGAAGTTTTCGCCAGTCTTCTCGATTGAGATTACGTCCATGAAACCGGCGGGATAGGTAACGTCTGTGCGAACTTTACCGTCGACTTTGATGAGGCGTTGCATCACGATGGCCTTAGTTTCGCGGGAGTTGAGAGCATACTTTAGACTATATTGACACCGAGTAAATCAGTGAGGTTCAAGCTGATGGCCTCAGTTGCGAATGTTGAGCTGAATACTGACCGATTGCGGATGAAGACTATGAGAGGCATGCAGTCGCGGAGCTTGTGAGGACCAGGGGAAGGACGAGGCGCATAGGAACCCGATAATTTGTCCAGAAGCCAGTGGGAAGGCGCACTGAGACGCTTTTGATGCTTCTTCCTATAAGACGATGGAACATGTTAGCATTCATGCTCCTGGCAATATTGTGCATTGGAAGTTCGAGCTCTGTGCCTGACGCCTTTAGCCTCTTAGGCCCAGGGCTTTGAATGGTGACGTTATTGTCGTACAAGCAATCACGCAAATTTGATGGTAAAAGGACATAGTTTCACTTACGGTCCACGACCCATGATTGCGGTACTGAGTCGAGTTGTCGAGCGGGAGTGTATTTCAAGATGTCCAGAAAATCCGTGATGTGTAGTTCGCTTATTTGCGTGCGCTTACTTAGCGAGACTCTAGTCTTCTTAGGGCTCTGTCACTCGAAACGATACGAAGGGTAAAAAGTGAGCTATCGAGGCTACAGCAATAGTGTTTTCTAATTCCTATCTAGTCGAGAAAACCTTGTGGGTATCAAAGTCTACGCAAAGCCTTTAAGTACGGTAATCTCTGCATTCAATATAGATGACCCAGCAGCTCCAATAACAGCTAAGAATAATTAGCAGACCGTTTCTCCAAGAGACGATGAGGGTAACTCACTATTATGACTTAAGGCAACGAATTTGATATCAAAGATACCACTCTCATCTTCCCGTACCCTTCCGACACTCACAGCATATCCTCTCTGAATGTTTCTGTCCAGTCTAGGTTGCGGCCGATCGTCTTCATTGAAAACAAAAATTGCATTTTCCGGTGCAGAAGGGCATCCTAACTTCTGCGCTTCCGAGACGTAATTTCGCATAGCCTCCTTAACCTCTTCAGCACTTGGAGGAGGCCTTTTCTTGAGCCGTAATGATACACAAGCCGTGTGACCGTCCAGGACCGGCACTCGATTGCAGGCCGCAGATATTTTCAGGTCTTCCTGATTAGTGAAAGACGTCATGTCCTCGTTCACGGCGCCGAGAATCTTCTGCGCTTCACTCTCTATTTTGCTCTCCTCGCCGGAGATGAAGGGGACCACGTTGTCCAATATATCCAAACTGCTAACTCCTGGGTATCCTGCACCCGATACGGCTTGCATAGTGACCACTGATGCCTGATCTACCGGACCGAATTTTGCTTGTATAGCTGCGAAAGGAATGACGATTCCAATGACGGCGCAATTCGAGTTGCAGACTAGAAACCCCTTTCCCAGTCCGCGTTGTTTCCTCTGATGTGGGATCACGCCTAGGTGAGGGACGTTGACGGTTGGAACAACAAGTGGAACAAGCGGGTCTCTACGGTGGTTCTTGGCATTCGAGAAGACCGCAAGGTTTGCCTTTGAAAACTCTAGCTCTGTAGAAAAAGGAATTAGTGGACGCCTTTGTTTGTAGTTGTTTAAAGCGTACCAATATCTCCAGCAACATCGCTGTCTAATCCGGAGAATATAAGATCACAATCTCGGAACTCCGCTGACCTACACTCTTTCACTACCATTTCCCCCAGTTCTTTCGACATAAGCATGTCTTGCTTCCACCTAACAGCATCCTTGTATTTTTGTCCCGCAGAGCGAGATGAAGCTCCCAGCGCATGTATTTTGAAATATGGGTGAAGTGCAAGCAACAAAATGAAGCGCTGCCCTACGGAGCCAGTACAGCCAAGTACACCTGCAACATATTCAGCTAGGTTCGCCTAGGATGGAGTTGTTCAACAAACCGCATCTCTTGGTCGGAAATTCCATTGCCATTTGAGTCTTAGGCGTCGTTCGGATCTGAAGTGACTGTCAAATGCCAATGCCCGAATACGGGACAACCTGATATTGCCAGGCGATAAGATATCGCTTGTGCATACCTAATACGGGTTAAGGTGCTAATCACGTGCTCTATAGGCACTCCCACGACTCCATTGTGCAAGGGATTAGGTATGAATATGTACGACTAAAGGTGCATCAACGGCCTAAGTGTTTGTGTATCTTATGATGATGGCCTTGCAATGTCACTATCACCCAAGAACTGGGTGATTCTAGCATAGATCGCTCACCGGACCCGTACTGTAACAAATGTATATATTGGTTTTGAATATGGGCCTTCCTGCGCTACAAATTCGGTGTCTTTAGGCTGGTCGCAGCTGTGGCCTTCCTTGAGTCTCGAGGCTCTTGACATCTTGTAGACTCAAATATCTTTCCCGGATTCATTAGCCAGTAAGGATCTAACGCTCTCTTGATACTCCGCATCACCTCAATCGTATCAGCTCCCAATTCTTTCAAAAGGGACTCCTTCTTGCCCAGCCCAACCCCGTGTTCTCCCTGTACCTATTAGCTTGAAGCTTATGCGCTGGGGAGGCTCGAGAGCGTACTGTACATGTGCCATCCATTTCCAAGGCTCGATCCACCATGTCATGCAGGCATTTCTCCACCGCTGCCCTCTCTTTCGGATTAGTATTGTCGTATAGTACGCTTTCGTGGAAATTGCCATCTCCAACATGACCCAAAATGCTCGCAAACAACCCAAGGTCGTCCATTTCTTTCTTTGAGATCTCAATGATATCCGGTAAACGCGATAAGGGAACGGCGACGTCCGTAGACCAAACCTCCTGCCCTTCTTCTTTTAGCGACAACATGCTCCAGAGCGCCTCTTTTCGCGCAGACCAAAGTACCTTTGCTTCCCGGGCATCTTTGGCAAAGTCGAAATCTCCACCACAATGAGCTTTGGTGATAGATCTCGCTACACTAATATTATCTTGAACACCAGCCTTAGTCCCGGAGAACTTGAAGAACATGGTCGGCATCTCCTTCCAAGTCTTCCCAGTAGTGCCAGCCCGGTTCACAACATTCATTTGCACTTCATCCATTATTTCCATAGCGCCTACAGGAACACCAATTCTCATAATCTGGGCCGCAGCAGATGCTGCGTCTCTGATTGTGGGAAATGTAACGACTGCAACAGTAGTTTCTTGAGGGATTACGGCCAGCTTGAGCGTAATTTCAGTGACGATTCCAAGTGTGCCCTCGGAGCCAACAAATAGTCCAGTAAGGTTGTAGCCTGCGCTCGACTTTCGGGGTCTTTTTTTCGTCTTGATCACTGTTCCATCGGCCAGGACGACTGTCAAGTTGACCACCCATTCCTTCATGGTCCCGTACCTAACCGCATTGGTACCGCTACAGCTTGTTCCGACCATTCCCCCAATTTTTGCACTTGGCCCCGGGTCTACCGGAAAGAACAGTCCAGTCTCCTTGATCTTATCGTTGAGATGCATCCATTGAAGACTCGGCTGAACAACCACATCCATGTCATCTTCATGCAACGCTACGATCTGATCCATATAAGCAAAGTCAATGCTCATGCCTCCGTATGGCGCAGCGAAATTAGCTTCTAGGGAAGAGCCTCCAGAGTATGGTATCATGGGCATGCGATACTTGTGGCAGATCTTAGCAATTTGGCAGACCTCCTCAGTAGTTTTGGGGTACGCAACGGCAACAGGGAGCTGGTCAATGTTGATCGAGGACCATTCGGAGAAGCCATGAGCTCGAAGGTCTTCATCATCGGTACTAATCGCATTTTCAGAAAGTAGTAGGCGAAGCTCCGAAATGGCCTACAAGGAGAGAAGTTAGTCTTTTGTGGAAATTCAGTCAAGTATAACCTGCCTTATCTAGATCCCTGACACTGCCGTAGACGGGAAGATTGTCTTTCTTCCATAGCTTTTCGGCGTGTGATCCTGTATTAGAGACGTTAAAGAGGTATGTTAATGAGCTCGCAAATGCGGAAAAGAGTATGACTCGGCTAGTTGTCCATGATGAGCCTGATCCAGGCTTGGCTGATGCGGTGCTCTGCCACCTTCCATTGGCGACATAGAGGCGACTACAAAGCTGAGGTTGTCTCCACTTTGTGTGACGCAGAAGACACGTCAAGCTTGGACGCAGGCTCATTATCACAAATACACAAGAGCGGACAGCAATGACGGTACGAAGGAGAGGAGGCCATTGTCAATTGTAAGACAAGCTGTGAAGAGCACAAGACGGCACTTGATTCCTGACTTAGTCTCTCCTGTCGTCCCGCAGTTCCCCCACTTTGACTCTGTACGCCATTCTCGATCGACGATCATCTTAGATGCGCTATTGTATCCTTAGCCTTTCTCCACATAAGGCGACCGACCGAGGGGACGTTGGCTGGTTGGGAAGGTAGAAGACGATTCCAAAGTAGTACGTTGTATGCGACAATGGGGGTGTCTGGGCGACAGGTCATTCTCCACTTGAGCGAATACTAAAATCGCATTGCTTCGTTGTGGTCACAGGTCTTTTTGGATTCGTTGCGACAGGCAACCAAGTGCGATTAGCTGCCTCCAGTGCTCCACCAACGAGATAATGCTTGTCCCTCATACCGCAGGATACCGTATCACAGTACATCTGCCCAAGCGAAGCATCATGGACGTCAGAAATGAATTGTCCGCGGAAGTTTCCAGAATTCTACAATCGCCGTATGTGCCGTGCTTGAAGGTGAGGCTTCTTCGAGGATCGCCCGGCTAGGGAGACTCGATTGGAATATCATGAAGCGACAATGTATAGTTTGAAGAGGCTAACAGCTTGGTCGGATGTAACAGAAACTACATGACCTCCTTCAAGATGTCGACATTCGAACAGTCCAGAACTGGGCGGACTCAAATGCATGCCAGATCGAGGGTTTGGCTAATGCAGTTCTCGACGGACTTCAATCTTGGCCGTTTGTGCTACATATTCTACGAGTGCTGTGTATGCTCCAGTGCAAAACTACGATTTGCTCTTACTGAAGCTTGCTAGCTAGGATATCATCAGTCCGTGCTGCGGTCCTTCGACAAAAGCCAATGCTGCTTGATACCCTTCTGACAGAGGCTACACGATCAGAGCAGGGGTTCCTGAAAGTATGCACTGAAGGCTGAAAGGGACCTGTGATACAGACACTTACAGCTCAATAGTACGCGACAGTATGCACCTCCTTACTTTGCGCTGATTTACCGTTGCCCGCTCCAGCAGCCGTAGCATCATTTCTTCAAAAACTTCTGGAGAAAGCTGTTCAAGCTCCTTCGGCAGAAACCATCCGGCCTATCTACTCGATCTTGTCTGGCGTCGGCTACAGTTTTCTTGATATCTTGCCTCTGGAGACCGTCAACCGTTTTCAACTACAGCTGATTCAAATCCTTAAGGGTCTTGAGGTGGAAGAACACTCCGCCAATTTAATCTGCCTGGCTATTTTGGCAAACTTAGCCGCGCGAGAGATTACAGGTTCGACAGCATCGGATGCATTATCTCTGCCAGATGCCACATCAACGAGAAATCAAGATGTATCCGAATCAAATGACCGTTACCATGCCGCTAGGCAATTTTTTACAGCCAAACGAGCTTCGAAGACTCTGGATCTCGTGGTCTTGAAGGTCATCCTATCATGTTCAAAAGTTTGCTCACTGCGCCGCGACGAAGTCATGGAAAGCCTAAAGCTTTCTGAAGAAATCGTTGACGCTGTTTCCAGTGGCGAGAGAAGCTCCTGGATGGATAGGAATGCCGCGAAGGTCAAGAAGCTCTCTGACAAGATCCTTCATCACGATCTTGACGGAGATACACAATGCGCTGTAGGTTCTGTTGACTGGTCTGTTACAGCCTTAGCTGATTCAATACTAGGCGCTTGGCTTCGTGGCTTCGTTGGCCGAGGGTGGAGAATTACCAGAAGCTCTTATTGTAGCTTCTGAGAGCCTGCTTTGCATGTCCAGCCCGTATGCCCTTTCCCAAAGATCATCCCAGCGATTCATGGTAGCAAACCGATCAATCCCAGCTACTGTGCCTTTTTTGCTGACCATGTTTAGCTTTTACTTAACGAACGTTCCGTATGCGCGAGATTGCTTTCATTCTTGCACGCCGCTTCTACAGAGTGTCTTCCAAGTAGCGAATCCTTGACTATTATAGCGACTGCAGAAAACTGCGTCTTGAATCTTGATGCAGCGGCGCAAACATCATCGAGCCTCCAGCAGATTATCCTCCTTTCGACTTCGGCAAAGGAGGTCAAAGAACCGCTGCACCATTTTGTCAATTCACGACCATCGATTCCAAATATTGGTGTAGGGCATATTGGACTGGATGTTTGTCCCCGAGTGTATGATGGGGCAAGAAAACGGCTGCATGAATCTATCTGTGACTTGTTGTTGAAGACAGCGTTACATGCACCAACGGGTGGAGCTTGTCTTGATGCAACAATAGGCCTGGCCCTCCTCGAAAAACGAAACACAGTGTCCTCAACCGTATCACCTTGCGAATACTATGGCTTATCCTTGCCAAGCGTAATGGCCCCAACATCTCTTCTCGAGGCTGTTAGTACACCCCAGACACTAACAAGTAGTCATGACTGGAGAATCCGTCTTTTTGAAGAGCTGACGAGGGATGCTAAGTACCAATATGAATCAATTATAAAGATGGTGGGAGATATATGCCAAGATCTTGAACGTCGCTGCGATGAGGCTGAGCGCCCATTTCGTGCGGAGCAACTCATAAACAGTGATTTTAAGTTTGAGCTACAAACCTCTCAAGCAAGACTTGTAGAGCTCGAGTCGCAAATACTGGAGCGTACGCAAGTATCGGAAGGCTTAGAGGTAGAGAGGCGTCACCTCCAAGGCCAAGTTCAGGCGTGCGAACAACGTGTGCAACTTCTGGGCGGTAGGCTTGCAGAGCTGGAACAAGAGTCCTATGAAGCAAAGAAAGAGGCAGAAAGCGCCGCCGAAGCTGCCTGCGAGACGGCTAAACAGCAAGAATTGACGCACCTCGCATGCATGACAGGAAAGGACGAATTGCTTGAGGAGCAAGGCGTCAAGCTTGTAGACCTTGAAGCGCGTGCTAGCGGCCTTGAGAGTGAGCTTTCAATTCTTCATTTGCAAGAGGTACACGGTAAGGAAAATATCGAAAGACTTGAGGAGATGGTAAACACACGCAATCAGGTCATTGAACAAGTCAAGGCCACTACAGCTTCCGAGAAAGCAGACGTAGACCGACTCGTCGTGCTGGAAGCAACATTGACGAGTGAAAATCAGAGACTCAAGAATGAGGTACGTGATCTTCACATCCTCATAGTCCGTGTTACAATGTTTAGTCATCACAGGCCCAGCAAACACTTGACGAGCGTAATTCCACAGTTTCGGATTTCGAGATTCAGATCCTCTCTTCAAGGAAGGAGGTATCAGATTTACAGAAAGAGCATGAATTGTATTTGTCCGCTAAATCTGCCGAGGTAAGTCCAGGTTACATGCTTTCAATGCTTCTGAAGTAGTAAATTGAAGACCTTCTCCAGATCTTACGGTTGGAGGAGAGCCAGAAAGCCACAGTCGAGAAGCTTAATGCGGATCTCTACGAAACCAACGAGAAAGCTGCGCTAAAGCTTCGTCAGAAAGAATTACAGATCACAGATCTAGAGAAGAAGGTATGGTAAAATTCTTCCCCAGAAATATCTGCCTGCCGCTGGGTACTGACAGAGAACCTGTACCTATAAAGGTGCATCAGCTTCGCCGTGATCGTGAAGAGCGAACGAAAGAACTCGCCGAAGCTCAGGAGCTCAAGGCTAAATTGATGACGGTCATGGGTACCGTAAGGCCGATTCAGATGCCTTCAAATCAGCCGTGTCCTCGGACATCGAACTATTCTGAATACGATCAGGATGTGCAAGACATAGACAGGGCATCACCCCAGAGAGAAGCTGGAGTATATCCTACGCACTCCTTTGGGTCCAGCACATCGAACAGAAGTGGACCCGTACCAAAACGGAATAAGACAAGACGAAGCATCGATTCGCCATCAACCCATCCAATGCGGGCTGGTAGAAGGGGTTCGAGAGGGAAGAGTCTCAGCAATACCGCGGTCAGGCCGAAGCACCCGTTGAAAGATCTCGGGTTGAACGGACAGAACGCGATTCCCTGGAGTCCGATTCAATCTCAACGCCAGATGGGCCAAGACCAGTCCCAAGACCAGTACGCCGGTGTTCCAACGGCCGCTAGCAAGAAGCATTATATTAATAGCTTGGAGGAAGATCTAGGCGAAACTTCGTTTGGTAGCGATGTTTTTACTAGTACTAATCAGCAGCGATTGAACGGATCAGGAAGTCGATGCTCTAATGATGATACGACTGTAGATTTCTGATCGATGAAAGTATTAGACGGTCATTATAATGTTTGAAGAGTCAATGTGATGAAGGACATAACACGGTAATATGCGATAACGGCCGCGGGTCCTCTGTGATTTTGCTATTCGAGTATAGGGAGCGAAGTTTTTCAAGCATCTCATGCTGCCTATCTACACAAACAAACGGAAGGCTGCCCTACTAAAAACCAAGTCTTGTATGTAGAATAAGGGCATTGGAGTGTTGGCAGTCGGTTCATTGTTTCGGGCTCTTGACCCAGCAGGCTCCCTACGGAGTACTACGTCTTTGTTCGGTGACGGCTACCATGCTATCGTCTGGATACAAATCCACCCACAGCCTAGTAAGTGACAACCAGGATGTCTTTCAAGCTCGCTTATTCACTTCCTTGTTGCGGTGCACAGCATCTTTGTCAAGCGCTACGGCCATTTGCATCGAATGACAAACTTCCGTTTGCGTCCAGCGCACAATCACCCCGGTGGAAGCCCTGCCGAAGTAGCTAAGTGAACACGCCTAAATAATATATCATTAGTTTGAAGCATTCATGTTCGACCATGGCTGGGGACCAATACTTCCAACAGATTACCATCCCAGGATCGTTTCTCACGGCCTTGACATGCTCGATGAATTGTCTGGCGTTCGGCATTCTCAGTACTATAAGCACTCTCTACAAAGCATGCTTATACTCTCAAACAAGCATGGTAAGCAAGCAATGCCTCCTTGCTACCATCAGAGGTCATGTTTCACTTTAGCCAAGGACCTTGACATTACAGATTAAGTATACCCAGACATCGTGATCCTCCATCATCCTGAAATTACGCCATCTTATCTTTTTGGGGCGGCACTGAGCTCTGTTACTGCAAAGCTGCCACGAAAGACTCGGTTATCCGCAACTCAACACTTCTTTCCTGTGTTCACTTGATCGTTATGCTTGGTGATGAATAAATAACTTACCCGTACCTAGCCTTCGACACCTTTCTGATATCTTCATCATAACATTCAATAACCTTAGGACACCCGCCCCTTTTATACACCTTCAGCAGGGAGACGATATCTTCTTCCTTTGCTTCTATCTAGGTTTCAGAAACCACTGTAAGCTTGGGTGTAACTTGCATTATTGGGGTTACGATAAGTATTGCTTTGTTGAATGAATTCAGGAATGGCTAAGAAGAAACCCAAAGCCCCAGTGCATTCTGCGGAACACATGCTTCGTGAACAGGGAGTCGCACCAGTCTGGCTGGCTCAAATCAACGAACAATGGAAAGATGGAATATACGAACAGACTGTTCGACTGCCCGGTGTGGACTTGAGGCAGCCGCTCGCTAAAACGGAGGCGCAAGAACGATCTTCGCTACTACCAACTTTCAACGCTAAAAACCCTACGACTTCATTCACATCTTCCGGATCACAATCACAATCACAACAACAACCACCCCAGGTGAACGCCAATCTTCCTTCAACGAACCATGAACGCGATACCCACCAAGAACACCTTGTTACCGCACCCACGAGATCTCACTTCTCTCGTAGCACACGAGGAAGACTTGGTCACGTGAGACCAGCATCAAGAAAACATGAGCACGCTCTGATGACCAGGACCTTGAAGTCTCAGCTTTCTCGTCGTAGCCGAGGCCGAGGTGACCCTCGAAACACAGCAATGAGGCAAGCAAAATTGAGATACGAGCAGGAAAAGTTTGCAATAGAACAACAAGACCAGCAGGAACCTGTTGATCTAATCGACGTCGTTTCAGAGAACTCACCACGTAGGTTCGGACGAGCAAGCCCTGTCGCAGGTATGACTCGGATACAACCGATCAGTTTGTCTTCACAGCAAGGTCTTGTACAGCAGCCAGCTCGAAATGCATCCACTGAAGGACGGTTTAAGCCGTTAGAAAACCCTACTCGCCTTCATGGTTTACGACCTGCAACGGGCCGGAATAGAAACGTGTATCCGCGACCCTTAGCTTCGGCTCACAGGCCGAACAGCGCACCTCACTATCAGCAGCAGCCGAGCGATTCTGTTGTGCGACGTCAAGGTGGCTGGTGCAGTTGGATTGAACTCCGTGTGAAGATCTTTGGTCTTCCAGCAACTGTTACGACTCTGGATCTCTGGCAGTGTTTCAGCAAAGAAGGCACCATCGATGCTATCGAGATCTTTGAGAACAGCCAGGGTGCTCGGGAGGGGAAGGCATCGGTTCGCTATAGGTAAGCTTATGAACCCCAAAAATACCGTTGATGCTCTCACGAGCTTACTTCGCACAGGCCACCACCAGCCAAACCTTTCTGGCAGAGAGGACAGTACCCAATAACGATGAACACTGGAAGAATCATCAATGTTCGATTGGAATTGGAACCACAAAAGCGCTCGTTCTTGGTTACCAGTCCTGTCAGCCCGCAAGTAAAGTTTCCGGAAGTCATGGTAAAGCTACACTGTCCTTAAAGAAGGCGAAGACTGATGTATGTTTCCAGACTATGAACGCTGACTCCCTGGATTTCGGGTTCATGTATGACTCAAAGACGATGATGTGCATGCACGAAGTGAAGTCGGCGCCATCCATTAAGATTCAGTTCCGCCAGAACATGTTCCGCCGAGAAATCGCGATTCAGACGCAGATTTACATACAAGATGGGCGAGCAGGGCTTGAGGATGGTAGACATATTCCCAAGTTTGGAAAATATAACAGAACAGAAACCTATCAGTTCCGTGTCCCTTTCTCTCAGTTACAAACGATCCATCAGATACGGACAGAAGGCCACCAGAAAGTTCTTCTTATTTCACTCGAGACGCCCCCAAGATTCTTCAGAAAGGTTCCTGAAATGGACACCCACGAAGAACATGCGAGATTTTGGACTCAGAATGATGCATGGTATAGGCAGAAAGACATTGTCTACAACCCCAACCATATAAGATTGTCTCCACTCACACTAAAGAAAAGCAAAGCTGTGATTGACATTGGTATAATTTCCTACCTAGCTCCTGCGTATCTCCGCTCTAACTCGTGAACAGGACGTTGGACAACCTACCGTTTGGTTTTCGACATGGCTAGGAACGACGAGGAGCTTTTCGGACGTATGTGCCAGGCTTTCCGAGATCATAATATTGATATTGTACCTTTTCCAGATTTTAGGCTCATCACCGACCGTGAGCCTGCGGTCTGGGACTACATCGATAAACCAATTGTCAAGCAATCAAGGACAAAGAGTGCGCTAGATGATTTGATCGAAGATGCAGTGTCACTGGCATTCCCAGTCCGTTATCAACTCGAAGTCTGCATCTCTCAGGGTTGCTTGAATGAACATAATTTGAGTCGAGATTTCGTCAAACAGCTTATGGAAACCGAACTGGTAAGAGCTCAAGACTTGCTTGAATATGTGGCCAATCAGAAGAAGCGGATATACGATCCGATGGAAATTTTTAAGATGACCATCATCAAAGGCTCAGCTTCAAGGCCCAAGATCCCACAATACTGTGCGTATACCCGCTCAGCTACAGTTACGCCAAGCACTGTGTACTACAACACACCCACGGTCGAAACTTCCAACCGGGTTGTACGCCAGTACGCTGCTGTACATGCTGATCGCTTTCTCCGAGTCCGTTTTACCGATGAGAAGTTCGAGGTAAGGATCAGTGTACTCCATTTCGAAGTCGTACTAATTGAAGTAGGGAAGGATCAATCCCACGGATAAAGACACCAGTGACGAAATATTTACTCGCATCAAGCGGACGATGATTAACGGTATCACCATCGGGGACCGACATTATGAGTTCCTGGCGTTTGGTAATTCCCAATTCCGCGAGCACGGTGCTTATTTCTTCGCCCCAACAGTAGATCTGTCTACAGAGGCTATTCGAGGGTGGATGGGGATGTTTAGAGACATCGTAATCGTGGCTAAGCACGCCGCCCGTCTTGGCCAATGTTTCTCGACGACCAGAGCCATCAGTGGCACCAAGGTCAACATTGTAGAAATTGACGACATTAAGCGCAATGGAAAAGACTTTTCCGATGGTGTAGGCAAGATTTCGGAATTGCTTGCACGGCTTGTTGCTTCCGAACTTGGGGTCGGCCATTCCCCCTTCGGACCACCATCTGTTTATCAATTCCGGCTCGGGGGCTGCAAAGGCGTGCTCGCTGTCTCCCCAGATGCCAAGAAGCGAGAAATCCACATTCGCGAAAGCCAATACAAGTTTCCTGCCGTCCACGAGGGTTTGGAGATTATTCGCTGGTCCCAATTTGCCTCGGCCAACCTCAATCGACAGCTCATACTAGTGCTTTCCGCGCTAGGTGTCTCCGACAATGTATTCATCAATAAATTAAAAATGCAGTTGATCGACTTGGAACGAGCTATGAACGACAAAAAGATGGCTTTGAGCCTATTACAGAAAGACGTCGATGCAAATCAAATGACCTTGGTCCTTGCGGCGATGGTTGTGGACGGTTTTCAAAGCGCATGGGAGCCATTCATGACGTCTCTGCTCCAGCTGTGGAGAGCTTGGTCCATCAAATACCTGAAAGAGAAGGCTCGAATTACTGTTGGTGACGGTGCGCTTTTGTTTGGTTGCGTTGACGAAACTGCGACCTTGAAGGGCCACTTTGGCCACATTGTACCGCCCAGTCATGACGCCTCGATTGAAGAAAAAACCGAGGCGTTACCAGAAGTATTCGTACAGGTGTCCAAGAGCCCCGATGAAAAGCCTCAAGTCATACTGGGTCCCATGCTGCTAGCGAGGAACCCATCTTTACATCCCGGGGATATCCGGGTTGTCCGTGGTGTAGACGTTCCTCAGCTTCACCACCTCCGGGATGTTGTGGTCCTACCGCAGACTGGCGACAGAGATTTGGCGGGCATGTGCTCTGGAGGCGACCTCGATGGAGACGACTACTTAGTCATTTGGGACAAGGAACTCTTGCCTTATGAATGGAATCACGAGCCGATGGATTACACTCCCCCCCTGCCTGTCACAGTTGACCGCGAGGTCACAGTTGATGACATTACGTCCTTCTTTGTCACCTACATGAAGAACGACACATTACCTCGAATAGCACATGCACACGTTGCATTTGCGGACTTCATGGACGCAGGTGTAAAAGATGAAAAATGCCTTCGGCTTGCTGCTCTTCATTCAATGGCGGTTGACTACGTCAAGACCGGAGTACCTGCTCGCATGCCACGTGAGTTGGCTCCAAAGAAATGGCCTCACTTTATGGAAAAGAACCATAAGCCAAAGGAGCAAATTTACGTCTCGCATAAAGTTTTAGGGAAGCTGTACGATCAGGTTGAGCGGGTTGATTTTATTCCGGCATTCAGTAACACTTTTGACAAACGGATTCTCCAAGCATACAAACTCGAAAACCATGTCTTACAAGATGCTACAGATTTGAAACAGGAATACGATGCGGCAATGCGTCGCATAATGGCCCAGCATGACATCAAGACCGAGTTCGAAGTGTGGTCAACCTTTGTTCTACATCACTCCAATCAATCCAAAGACTACAAGTTTCATGAAGAGATAGGACAACTTTCATCAGCTCTAAAAGATCAGTATCGTACGGAGTGCTACCGGAAGGCGGGCAGCAAGGACTTTCAGTCCATGGGGCCCTTCGTGGCTGCAATGTATGCAGCTACAGCGTCGGAAATGGATGAAGCTGTGAACGAATGCCGCCAAGTCAAAATAGTCGGTGGAGTTGAAAAGCCGGTGAGGAAGATGATGCCAGAAAGCATGCCATTGATGAGTTTCCCTTGGCTGTTCCATGACATCTTGGGAAAGATCGCAAATGGCAACAATTCTTTATTCAGCCAGAACACAGATGCCGCGATGCTGATGCAGAGAGAAGTGAAGCATACCCCACCAAAGAAATTTAGGGCTGATCATGGATTGCTGGATGAGGAAGATACTTTGGAGACTGCTGAAGGTGTGACACACCGGGGTGAGGTTCTCGAGCTGTTTGATAAGTTCATCGACTATGGTGGCGATCTGCGCAATGGGAGTCTGGATACCATGTCAAAGTCATCCCTTGCAAATTTCAGCAGTGATAAGCCGTCCAGTGAGGCTTCTGTTGCTTCCGTCAACGGTCATTTCTTTGAAGAGTCCGCCATGGAGCTTCCGCCCCTCCCACAACAAGAGCCCCAAAAAGATAGCAGCTCAGGCTTTGGTACAGATGATCTTGCAGATATTTCTGCCAATGATAGAGACATATGGAGCTCGACGGAGAGTGGCAGCGGCGAGTTAATACGCGTGTATCATGACAACGAGATGGCCCTTTCAAGTACAGAGGCGGTTCCCCATGATAGTCTGCTGTTGGATTTTGAAGTCGAAGCTGGGAAGCCAGCGAAGGCTACGGTCGAGTCTAGCTCCAATTCGAACGCTTTGGCGGAGATGGCGGAGATGAAGATGGAGATGGAGAACATGGAGAATGAGGAGGAAGCAGAGGCTTTGGCCCTAAGCCGGAGCGAACCCACCACCGGAACACCTGAAAATGAAGCGGCGAAGGGAGCCAAGAATCCCACGGCAACAGACACCTTGACTAGAGACATCAATGCACCTAACACCACAAGCCCGAGTCCAAACGGAACATGTGTGTCGGCTCGTACTAGGTTTTCATATCAGGCCGACAAACCCAGTAACCACAACGTGGAGACACTACAGGAAATGTCTGAAGAAGAGGAAGTCGAAGAGGTTGTGATAGAGATGGATACGCACACGTCGTTGCTTGATCGGTTGGCAGCGCTCAACGCGAGTTGACCGGGGAGAGGGTTCTGCACGAGCATGGTTTAGTGCTGGCTAGCTGGAGGTGCTGTGTGCAGGAGGAGGATTTAGTATCAAAGGCTTGACACAACACGGGGAAACTCACCGAGGAAGTCATGAAACTTGGTTACCAAAACTAGTCTGTGGGAACAGCCACGATTACCTTGGCTCCTACCTAGACTGCCCGCTTAGATAGCAAGAAGTTACTTACCTTAGCCATTGCTCTGCTTTCACTTACGATGGATCTGGCCCTGTACATACCCACGCTCTTAAATAGCCCCATATCATGTATCACCTTCCAACTTTGCGGCAGCTCCCTGCCTTCCCACTTCCACATGCCAAGCAACTCAACCTACAAAACTACTCACTACAGAACCAGCCCCTACCCCTCCAACAATGACGCTTGTCACACTAGCTGATAAAGAAACATCCATCTCCCAACCGCTCCCCTCCACCTACTCTAGACTTTACCGTAAGGCCGGACAGACTTGAACACGACAGGGCTGGAAATGCATATTAGTGGAAGGAGTGTGTTGGATGTTGAGACTGTGATAACAGGTCTTGAGGAACGGGAAGGTGGGGACGTAGGATGGGTGGGACGAGCACGGGAGTGTAGAGGGGGAAGGGGATGGTGGATTGTGGATTGAAGGGTGGTCGAAGGAAGGATGAGGGTGTGCTGGGATAGACGCTGATGGCAATGCTGACTCTACTGCCGCACGGGAATCAAGGCTGCGATCTGGTGAGTGTGAGCCGCGTCTCAACGTAAGCGCGTCAGGTCGTTCAGTCGTATGCAAGGTCGATTGCTTTGCTGTAAGCATCTTATGGGCTTTGAACATGCGTTGGTTTAGCGGTCGAGCGAAATATGGTATAGAACAACACACGGCTATTCGAGAGCGTGAGCGGTTACCGAGGCGTAGGTTAAGCAGGCCGTTGAGCGGCCTTATGAGAGAGTTAATCCAGGATAGCTGAGATCCGTCGTCCAATAGGGCTCGAGCACAGCTCATCACATATGCACTTGTCCATTGGAAGCACCAAATATGAAGAGCCTCTGCCCTTGCCAAAGCACTTCTGTGATTCTGCAATATGGTCTTTCACCCCCACCCTACTCGTCGTTCCCCACCATTTCATGCTTGGTTCGCTGGCCCCCTCGCCCCCTTCGGTGTTCCAATCTGAAATCCATTCTTGAACTTCCTTGGCACCTCCTTCATGCTGCGCATTCTGCCCGTTCCTGTGGTCTTTCTTCTCTTGGCTTTCATGCCCCAGTTATCTATGTGGTGTTAGATTGGATCCCGGCGTTTCTGAGGGTTTTGGGGGGTTATAGAGGGAGGAAGAGCATACATTGTCGGATCTTAGCTGCTGGATAGCCGCATGAGGAACAGGTGTGTTTTTGGATATGAAGGGAACGGCGGCCTATGTAGCTCACGAAAGACCGTTAGCCAAGTATCCATGCCCAAGGTTAAAGCTCAAATGGCTTCGCGTGATTGTGGGCTTCGTGAAGGACAGCGGGAGAGTTGAGGACATACCGCAGCGTCTGCACAGCGTGTGCGTTTTGTTGTGGCGCTTCCCGAAGGAAGAGGTACCCTTTGCTATTGTAGCCCATCAGTAACTGCCCTCATCCTATCTGTTGCGATCGCTGGGACTGGGGGACGTACTCATCTTGGATCAGGGTATCTGGTATTGAATGTCAGCGAGTACGATCTTGTGGAATTGACTATTGAGAATACTGACCCTTTACTGTCGATAGGGTGTCGTCAATTCCGTTGCTAGATTGTCGTTGGACGTTGAGGTTCGTGATGTCGAAATTCGCTTAGCGGGCTAAGTGTGGGCAGGGACTTGAGGGTCTAGCCCTGAAATGATTTCAGTTTGATTAGCGTCAATTTTACTTCCAATTTCCCAATGCTCTTTTGTGAGGAACAATTCTTGTGGTAATTCGTTTCTTCATGTACCAGTAAGCCTTAGATGCTCTTTCACAAATACAGATAGTTTTCCCAAACACAAAAATGTTTTCTCCCATCCTTCCATCCCGAAATATAAACCCCGTCGACTCTATTGGATAGCCCTAAGCCCCCGCACATCACTCCCTTCCATGCCATCGCAACCCCAAATCCCTCCCCTTCTATCCGCACATCTCTCATCTTTGCCGTCAGCCGGCTCCTTGACGCTTTTAACCTCAGTCCTTAATGCGTCAGCAAACTGGCTCGTGCTTAGGTTTATCTTCGCAGTACTGAGAGATCAGACTGCGCATGATGAAGATGGGGGAGAAGTACGAGTTATACTGGTTAGCTGGCTGAGGGACTGGGAGGGTTGGAGGGGCGGAGGGAGAAGGATGGGAATCGACTTCCAGAAAGGAAATAAAGTCATCTTTGTTGATGGCTTGGGAGAAAAAACAGGGATCCGAGATGGAGGGATTGAAGTAGTAGAGAAAGAGATCATAGCTGCGATTGCGATTGCGAAGGCACAAGGCTGCCGCGTGCAGCTGGTACTGGATGGGTTGGACTTCCTGCTTGCAGCTACCAGCACGGGGACGATGGAGATGCTGGATATGGTCTACGAGCTTAGAGAGGTAGAGTCCCCCTTCTCCGATGAAACATTCGTCAAACAAGCTGCTGATGACATTCTTCAACAGCACGTTCACGCGACCATTGTAACGGCATCCGCAGATTACCCACTTATGCAGGCGAGGAACACTCCGCTTGAAGTCGATCACGCGGCGTTTGTAATGGGGCTGGCGCACCAGGCCAGTGTTATTATGGGATTGAGAGGGCTGGATACGGGCGTGGCCAGGGATGTTAGTGGGGTTTTGAGGATTACGAGGGGAGGGGACGACAGGGATGAGGTGGAAGAGAAAGAGATTTTGTACTTCGTTGGTGGAGACGGGAGCGTGAGGGTCTTTGAGAGGGGTGCTTAAGGAGATATGCTATCGCTAAGTCATAGGCCTCGAAAAAAATCTGAAAATGCAAGACGACATATTAAAGGGTAGGAACCAAATCTACTACGTTACTGAAATAGTATTTGTTCATGCGAGGGAGCCTCACCTCGAATTGGTGTGCCCTTTTGATTTATGGTGAGCCATAATTCAGGGCATGCTTCGTCCAAGCAGATTCGTCTTACGGTCGTCCGAGGGGTCGTGAAGAAAATATAGCGTTATATGCTATAACAGTAACGAGATCACAATTATTTACAGCTTATGAGCTACAGTATTCGGCCAGCCTGAAACGTAGGTGAACGCCCTCTATCCTTTATAAATCACCGCTTTGCTGGTAAGGATACGACTCTTGGTGGCTTTGCCATTGCCCTTTCCTCGATCATTTCTCGTGAAACTGTAACATATCCTTAAAAACAGATTAATATTCCTTGTGTTCCTACATTGCGAGTCTTGTGTATGTGCTGATATTAGTTTAGTGGATATCTTGCTTTAATAGGGGCAAACGGTGGGCCTAGTGTCTTAAAATTGCTCCGGCTATGATGCAGCTTTCAATGCTAGAATAGTCGTTTTTTTGAGCGTGTGAATCTGGGACTGTCCATGGCAGTATTTCAGGTAGAGACTCAAGCGAAGAAATAAAGATTCAAGAGTTCCCTAGATCTTGGCTTTGCGTTGCGCTAACTTATCTTGTCGTGGCCTTCTGGACGTAAGTTGATGGGAGTGAAGAACAAGGACTGCGTTTGCTGCATATGTTTGGCAGAAAACGAGGGACCCCAAATGGGAAGCGATAAATTCATGTTAGGGCAAATATGGGCAGAATCCTAGGGCCACATTAAAACTGTTCCATAGCGAGTCAAGTGTGTGGATTACGCTAACCTGCTCCATGGGCATAAGTACCAACAAAATTGCTTCCATGTCAATAAGACGATCCGCTAGTTTGATGATTCCTGCGCTTCAATTCTGGTCTTAAGCGCAAGGAGTGGTCCTTTATCTTTTGTACTAGGTACCATAGCCTTCAGCAGACAGTTTTGTAAATCTATAACTGATATCAGTACTTGATTCGCCAAAGGAAAGGACGACAAGCACTTACCGCGAATGAACTGATGGCGATATGATGCCATGTGAACGTCGACTTTCCCAGTGATGACAATATTTTCGACCAAAGATTCGCACACACCGATGCTCCTGAGACTCTTATCGACCTCTTCGAGGTAGTTTCGAACTGGGGGGTGGACGATGTTGATATTCAGATTCTTGACAACTAAAGGATTACTTTCACTAAGATAAGTCTGCCACTCCTCCCAATGAACACTGTTTACTTGAAATGTGATTGATCTTGCCCGTCGAGCGTAGTTAGCGCAGGAGAAGGCCGTTGTTGTGGGAGGTACCGAGAAGAGAAAGTCGTTCTCAGAAAGAAGAATATTTAGTACTTCATAGTACAACATCCAGCACGTGAACATCATGTCAGCATGGACACCATGAAAGGCCTTCCAACTAACAAGAGGATTTCCGTAAACTCTTGATGGACATTGGAGGGTTTCATCAGCTATGAGGAGTGGCGCCAAGATCATGTGTCGTATTTCAGCTGGGAGACGTAGTAATTGTGACGGCTCAGCCGCATTTTCTTCCAGTCTAGCTGGAGTAGGCATTGTGGAAGTAAGGTACTTTGGCCGCAGTCCAAGAATGTGGCTATGTTGCAACGCAGTGAAGACAAGTCGATGGTAATTGAAGCAACAGCGGTGGGCTATTGACTTGAATTCTGCCGGTAAGGCACCCAGCACCTGTTACTTAAATGGATACACGTTCAAGGAGACTTGCCGCCTAGCCCGAGTAAGGTAATCTACTACCAAGTCAGTAGCTCAGCCCAACTTATAGAAATGAGGATGTGGGCTCCCTCGCTTGTTTGACGGCTGGCGCTTGTTGCGTCAGCTAGTATCGTTGATTGTGCCGTTTTTTTTGAATTTGCCGAGAGCCCATGAAAATTAGCGAATCTTCGAAAAGTGCAAAATAAGAAATCAGATTTGTAGAATCAACCCCACTGCTCCCTCAGTGCTTCATATGTAGTATATTCAATGCTGTATATGTAGTATATTCAGTGCTCTATATGTGGCCCATCCAGTGCCCCATATTTGGCCCGTCCAGTGCCTCATATGTGACTCATCCAGTGCCTCATATGTGACCTACCCAGTGACTCATATGTGGTTCATTCAGTGCTTCATATGTAGTATATCCAGTGCTTCATATGTAGTATATCCGATGCTCCATATATGATCTATCCAGTGCCCCATATGTGGCCTATCCAGTGCTTCATACGTAGTATATTCAATGCGACCTACCCAGTGCTTCATATGTAGTATATCCAGTGCTCTATATGTGATCTACTCAGTGCTTCATATGCAACCTACTCAGTGCTCAATATGCGACCTATTCAGTGCCTCATATGCAACCTACTCAGTGCTCAATATGCGACCTATTCAGTGCCTCATATGCGATCTATTCAGTGCTTCATGTGCGATCTATTCAGTGCTTCATATGCGATCTATTCAGTGCCTCATATGTGATCTACCCAGTGCTTCATATGCGGTCTATTCAGTGCTTCATATGCGATCTATGCAGTGTCTCTTATGTAGTCTACTCAGTGCTTCATGTTCGATCTACTCAGTGCTTCATATGTAGTATATAAGATCTATTCAGTAAGTCGCATAAGAGACACTAGATAGATCACGTATGAAGCATTGAATATACTACATATGAAGCACTGGATAGGTTGCATTGAATATACTACGTACGAAGCACTGAATAGGCCACATATTGGGCACTGGATAGATCATATATGGAGCATCAGATATACTACATATGAAGCACTGGATATACCACATATAAAGCACTGGATATACTACATATGAAGCACTGAATGAACCACATATGGGTCACTGGGTAGGTCACATATGAGGCACTGAACGGGCCACATATGAGGCACTGAATAGGCCGCATATGAGGCACTGAACGGGCCACATATGAAGCACTGAATAGGCCGCATATGAAGCACTGGATATACCACATATGAAGCACTGAATATACCACATATAAAGCACTGAATATACTACATATGAAGCCCTGGGTAGGTCACATATGGAGCATTGGATAGGTCACATACGAAGCATTGGATAGGTCACATACGAAGCATCAGATATACTACATATGAAGCACTGAACGGGCCAAATATGGGGCACTGGATGAGCCACATATAGAGCACTGAATATACTACATACAAATCATTGAATATACTACATATGAAGCACTGAGGGGGCAGTGAGGTTGATTCTACAAATCTGATTTCTTATTTTGCACTTTTCGAAGATTCGCTAATTTTCATGGGCTCTCGGCAAATTGAAAAAAAACGGCACAGGTTTCGCAATCAACGATAAACAGGCATTTTGACGTCGTCGCCCTTTGTGTGTCCCTTGAAATTTGATTCTCCCTTGCGTGATAACTCATGGCGAATCTTTCATGGCTGCCAAAAGTGTCATTACCAGCGTACATAGCGGTTTGTGTAGAGGTCCTTGATTACAGGTAAACCGAGTTCAATCTACTTCTTGGCTGACAAGATCGCTGTTTTTGTATGACGGCCTTGGTCTTGAGAGAGCGAAATCTTGGGGGGAAATTGGAACGAGGCTCGGGAGGGAGAAAACCGAAGAACAATCGCTGCAAGTACCACTGTGTATGGGAGTATCGGATGATAATTTAGGTGCGAAGAAGGCTTTGGAGATGGGAGGCGAGACGTGTGGTGGAATTGAGAGAATTGTAAGAGCAACCCACTGTCCTTGGTTATTGTTCTGAGAAGCTGCTCACTCGATGCTTTAATTTTTGCCGATAAACATATCGATTCTATGCTGAGTTCCTCTTTACGTTAAGTTGTTCATATCGAGTAGAATTCGGGAGCCTTTTCAAGGTTATGGTGTTAGGGTTTACTCTAAGAATCTTACCCCATTATCTACTCTTAGGTACCGTTCCGTACCCTTCTTTCCAGGAAGGAGGAGACATAGGCACAATCGTGTGGTCATGTATTTCGCCTCGAGAAATATGTAGGGTGGTTCAAAGGGCTGTCATCTAATTGTGATATCTCTTCCTACCTACTATATCTACATTGGTCGCTCTGTATTAGTAGTTGCTTATGTACTTGGGCTGTCACTGGACCGGGGCATTTTTCGGTGTTACTGAGTCCCTATGGTTAATTCAGACGCTTATTGACGACCTGAGAGAAACCTTACTACTAGAAACAGCTATTTTTCACAGATGGCAAATATGTTGTGACTAATGCACTGTATAGATCCCTTATTCGTTAAGATAGACCTCACCTCCAAGACATAAACCCCCTTTCCTAGCGAGATTCAGATATCAGAGGTTGCATTCCCAAAAATATGTCTAAAACGCGGCTAGTCAACAAAGTTACAAAAGCCGAGGTCGGAAAACTTGCCCAAGCAGCCCAAGTCAGAGACTGGAGGATTATCTAAGGATAACGACGTCCACTCTGCCATTCCCATCCATGGTTAATATTCAATATCTTATTTGACTAATATATCTTATAACAACCAATTTCTAGGATTGATATATCGTTGTGCAGACAGGAATGTGTTGGGTTTTCAATTTGGGCTGGACATAGCAACACCAGAGGCATTGACGGGTCGGTCAAGTAAGTCGGAAAAGATTCCCGACATTGAAACATATGCGATTACAACTTCACTATACCACAGTATCATTCAGCAAAAGGTCTGGCCATTATGGATCAGGTCGTCGACCATGATAAGTATCATCGGGTCAATTCTTTTTGTGCCTGTGCTCTATGTTCTTCCCTCGAGATACTCTTGTTATCTATACTTCGAAACCGAACCTACTTAGTAAATATACTCGCTCAAGAAACTCTTAGTAATATTGATCCGCTTAGATATCTAGATGGGGGATATGTAATTATCTGCAACGGAATGGCAAGACTACCATCTAGACTAACAGCCACTACATACAACTTTTACGGAGACAAGTCGGTGTTTGCTGGCCTTGGCTCCTTTTGGTGAGTGTGTTAGATTACTACTTGTCTATTCTCAATGGATTGAATAGTATATATCAGGGTCACATGTGTCGACAGCTCTTTAAAGGGGCTTGGAAGTAGTGCGTGCGATATTGAAGCACATGCAGAGATACTTTTCGCATTGGCTACAGCGTGATTCAGTAAACAGGATTGGCTGTACAGTATCTTTGGTTAGATATGTAGTCTGTGTAGAAGCTAGAGCAAAGAGTCTACAGAGCCATGGCTATTCTTTAATGCAGCTAATCTCCCGTTGACCATCCACCTCCTCTCTATTTAGAAGCTTCGGACCTCAACTACGCAAATTGCACCGACCCGCTCAGCCCAGCACGATGCCGCCATTATGCCATGTAAAATCTCTTCAAACCCTTTAGGGTCGCAAAAATCAATGACCTTGGAGAACCGAGCATTATCGATCTTCACTGCAAGATAGTTCGGTATGGTATTTGGAAGATTGGTGATTCCCCATGCCTTCAGAGTTGCACTGAAGAACAGGTCTGCGGTGAAGACTTCAGAAAGCGTTCTCTGGAGGCTTGCCAGGGTCGAGGTAATGTCAATAACAAAATGTATAACCGTGCTGTTCATCAATGCGGAAGATTCAATGATTCTAGCACCAGTGTTGCCTATTATTTGGCTCGCGCTGTCTGGATTCGTCCTCTTTGCAGACTCTGAACAAATAGACGTTTTCAATTCTGGTGTAGAGCTCAAAAATAACTGGGGACCTTTCCCGTATTCTTTCTGAATCGACCGTTGAATCTCTATACGAGGCTCCGGCTTTGCTTGAGGGTAATTGAACCCAAGACGCACACTGGTAAACGTTAGAAATCTTTCACTGCTTTAGACAAGCCCTTTAATCGTACCACTTTGATCCAAAGAGCTTTCTAACTTCTGCCCTTGCAAGTTTCTGATCTCCTGGATGTAAGAGCTTATACTCCGTGCTGTGTATCAGTGACTGTAAGACTCGTCTGGATCCTTGCAAATGCATCTCTGTTGCAAGGACGACTTCTCGTACATTTTCCTCCTTAGGCGAGGTCTCAGCTCCGACAGCAGCGTTCTCACCTGCTCCCAAGCTTTGGTCGACCTTGCTTTCGAGACATGAGTGAACGATAGCCAATAGACGCGGACGAAGACCAGTGCTGGATGGCTTTGATGTTCTTGAATGCTCCTTTTCCGGAGTCAATGTAGGGTCACAAAGTCCACCACCGTAAAATATAGGTGTTCCTGATTCCTCTTCCTCCATGGCATCGCTCCCGGTGGTAAGCGTTTGTTGCTCGTCCTTCACCGTCGGCGACCGAGGAAAGAAGGTCGGTGACTGAGGAATTTCCTTCTTAACGTTTACAAGCTCCCATTCCATGTCCACGACAGAAGACATTACGGGGCCACAGTTGATTGTCGAGGGGTTGCAGGAGATCGTTGACAAGAGCCACTAAGATTGTGGGGGTTTTAGGAAAGCCACTTGATGAGTTATATGCTTTGACACATCTATCAATATTCTCGTAAAAACAGTATGTTGTGTTGCAAGATATCTATCTTCATTAGTGTGGTCTTGTGAGGCGCATTTTCATATGGTAAGGTGATGGCAGTTAAAAGCCGTGTGGTTGAGTCTTGCTTCACATTTCAACACCCATGGCTGCACTATGTATCAAGCTCAGCTTCCTGGCTGTACTCTATCCGTGAGGCTTTAGCAGTTGATAGAGTGTTCATTCCCATCACCTGAGAAGCGTGCCTCTGAGCTGTTTGTTCGCTCGTCTTCTTCAAATTGTATTGATAAAGTCGCAAACAACAGGGATTTAAAAGGTATATGGAACTGACAGAAAATCTCTCCACAATTGCTGCCCTCGATTTATGAAGCTTTCATGACTAAGAGTCTACAATCCTTACGGGAAAAGGCCAAGAAATCGGAGATTGATAGTAAACGAAACAAATTTGGAAACAATCGAAGGCCGTGTGAACAAGACGTCTCTACAAGGGACACGTTGCTCGGTCCCATGAAAGATTCACGAATGTCCCCTCCATCCTATTGGGACTTACAACACTGGCTTCTTCACACAGCAGCATGGCTTTCCCCGCGATTCTGCCAGAAGCTTATGCCAAACAATTGCGAATGTGGTCAAACATTCTCGAGAACGGATGTACAGCCCCGAAGCTACCTTACTAGAGGCAGCAAAGTAAAATCGGTGTGGTACAACACTGGGTAGTTACCGAGACCACGTAGGGAGTGTTGTCTTCTGTCCTACGCAATCGATTCCTACAAACATATAAGATCCAGCGTTGGAATATGGAAACCCAAGCCGGGTGAAAGGGATCATTGTGCCAACTTTGCAAAGCCGAAACAGCCGCGATAACAGACTCAGTATGAGAATGTGATAGGTGACTCTGTGATTTGAGATGAATGCGACATTCGAAGCCGCATAAAGTCATCTAGGTGGTTGACGATGTCGTTAGATGGGGTTTCAGACGAAGAGATGTCGGATGATCATGCCAAGGAACGCCCACCGCTGCGGCGGGGCCGGAAGCAATCTACAATCGATTATGCAATTCAGTCGCCAGGAGCAGTCAAGATCAATGTCAAAGGCGCTTTCATAGTCGAAGATGAGGCACCAGGTGCAGGTACTGAAGCTGAAGATGGAGCTCAGCACGACACAGACATTCGTTTGCCCAATCACAGCGCAGTTGTCAGCCATGTCGCCCTTGACGTGAGTTTTCCGCTGTTCTACTGGAGAACACAAGACTTGCCACTAACACTATTTTGACGGCAGATTGGTGGTTCACTTGCCAAGCTTGTCTACTTTTCTCGCGAACCGAACTCGAAAGAGCTGGGCGGACGATTGAACTTCGTCAAGTTCGAGACGGATAGGATCGACCAGTGCCTGGCATTCGTGCAGCAGCTCAACAGAAAACAGCAACCATTCGATGGAACCAGACCTGGAGAGTTATGCGTCGTAGCAACCGGTGGGGGTGCCTACAAGTACTATGATGAGATGAAGAAGGTCCTCGAGGTTGAGGTGTTTCGCGAAGATGAAATGGAGTGTCTAATCATTGGTTGGTAGCCGCCAAGCCATGAGAGAATGCGTTCATTTCCAGGCTGATCACGATACGCTTGTGATAACAGGCCTCGACTTCTTTATTACGGAGATCCCCTGCGAAGTGTTCACCTATAGTGAAACAGACCCAATGCATTTCGCGGAGACTCGAGCAGACATATATCCTTACCTCCTCGTCAACATCGGTTCTGGTGTCTCGATGATCAAAGTTTCTGGTCCGAGGCAGTACGAACGAGTCGGAGGTACCTCTCTAGGTGGGGGAACGCTATGGGGTCTTCTGTCGCTCCTGACAGGCGCTACAACGTTCGCCGAGATGCTCGGAATGGCCGAGCGAGGTGACAATACTACGGTCGACATGCTCGTTGGAGACATCTACGGCACCGATTATGGAAAGATTGGATTAAAAAGCAGCACAATTGCCAGCAGCTTCGGCAAAGTCTTCAAGATGAAGCGGCAAGCCGAAGGCGATGCTGAACATTTTGGCGGATTGTCGAACAAAGACCGAGAACAGATCGATGGAGCCAACGAGCCAGATCAGGCCTTCAAGGCCGAGGACATCAGCCGGAGTCTATTGTATGCCGTTAGCAACAACATCGGTCAAATCGCCTACCTCCAGTGCGAAAAGCACAACCTCGAGCACATCTACTTTGGCGGTTCATTTATTCGTGGCCACCGCCAGACCATCAGTACCCTTTCATATGCCATTAAATTTTGGTCGAATGGGGAAAAGAAAGCATTCTTCCTCCGTCACGAGGGCTATCTTGGCTCTGTGGGAGCCTTCCTTAAGCGTCAACCCAAGAATTGGGGACGGCGGAATAGCTTCGAGTGATACCTGGGACGTGCCCAGAAGTTGCAGCGGCCATTATTCAGAAATAAGGGAGGACAGATTCTTTGGCTTCCAAATATGTCTCTGCTGATTTCACTATACTTTTCGATCTGTCAGAATAAGACCGAGGCCGTGATCAGCCTTATCGATTGTCAGGAGCACCCCGAGCACCGAAATTTGCCAAGTCTGCATGTTCCCTCGTTTCCTGAGCATTATGTTCTACCGCATGATTCTCTTTCCCTCTGCTATCCTTGTCTCTTTTACCCCTATACGCTTCATCCTACTCATCTACTTCCTTCACCCGCAACCTTCCGCTCAAACCATCCCTTCGCAATCCCCACAATCGCCGGCTTCAGCACCGTCTTACTAATACCCACCTTCCGCATCTCCCCCTCCTCCTCTGCCAAACAATCCTGCACCACCCACCCCAAAAACCCTCCCATCCCCTTCAACCCCCTCTCCATCCCCATCTCCCCCATATACTCCCACCCCTGCATCAACCGATTCTCAGTAACAACCGCTTTCGCAAAATTCTCCGCCCGATGCCGATTCTCCATCGCAACCGCAGAGGGCGGAAGTTTGTTACTCTGGCTAACAGCAAGCGCGTCGCCTTTCGTCTTGAACCAAAACGCCGGATCCCCGCAGTACTCGCGCGCCTTCCACACGATCCCCTCCCCCATTCCCTCGATCCCAAACGTCCGCGCAAACGGGCAGGCTCGCTCCACCATGTCCGCTAGCGCTTGTACCGCTCGTTCCGAGCCATCGGCATCCTCGAGATTAAACGAGAAGTGGAAAAACCCCGCCCGGGAGATGTTATACACCCCCACCGCCTCGTCGCAAACACCCTTATAGTTTTCATCCAAAACCCACGCGCCGTTCACCCATAGCGACACAATCACAAAACACCGCTCCAGCTGCGTCAGCGCGACGCCCTTCTGGATGCCCTTGCCGCACCACTCCCCCGCGATGACCAGCGGGCTCTCTTCCGAAATCTCAACGACGACACCGGGGTTCAGCGCCTCGTACCGCGCAACAATCCTTCGGCCGAGTTCCAGGATCTGCGCTCGGAGTGGGAGCGCGAATGCCGCGAAGCCGCTGTTGTCGTCCTTGCCCGGGGCGAGGCTGGTCTGGTTGCGGGATTGGAGGCGGATTTCAGTGGAGGATGATGGAGAAGAGGTGAGGACGATGTCGGCGTGGGTGCCGTGGAGTTTGGTTGTGCCGACAAGGGAGAGGGTAAGGGGTGGGGGTGTTAAGAGTTTGGCGGCATACACGAAGTCGGAGGGTTTGTGAATTTTGGGGTAGAGGGTTGATGAGGGTGTAGGGGGAGGAGAGATGGTGGAAGGAGGAGGAGGGGAAGACATGGTGGGTGGGGAGGGCGGTGGGGAAGGCATTGATTGGATGGTTTCCTGAAGGGGAATAGATGGGATGAGTGGGCTTTTTATGTATGTGGGTTTAGTGGTTGGAAGGAGCGATTGAGTCACGAGGTTGGCTGGATGAGTCATCGAGCAAGTTCTTGAGGATCTTGGTATCTGATGCCGTATCTGTGTCCACAATGCGGTACGATTTCTTGCTGGACCTTGGTATGGGTTCAGTAGACAACTGCTGATTGAATGATGACGAGGGTAATCCGCGCCTTGGTTGACTTGACGAGAAGGTGGGATTTCTTATCTGTTGAGTGAAAATGCCTAATCGTTAGCAGGGGCGCTTCCCCTTTGTTATACCATTTCATTCCAGCCTTTAAGGATGATGGCGAGTAGTCTTTCTCTGGCTGTGGTTGACCGTTGGTGCTGTGTGGAAACGTTGTGGCTGGATTCTATAAGAATTGTTTAGAAAAGGGGATTTTGGCGCTCACAGTCGCAGAGAGCTGCTCTTTTAGGCGAGGATCGAGGAAGATAAAGGAAAGTAGGACATGATTGATGAACGGAACACGTAGTCGGAGGACGAATCGAGCAACAGTCGACTGAATGAGAGATGGAGCCAGAATGAGATTTGGAAAGGTTTCTGACTATTGAAAAAGAACGGTACGCTCGGAATCAAAAGTTTTAGTCCTCCAGTTAAGCAGCTAATGTGACATCCTGTTCTATGAAAACCGAAATTGACCCTAGTTGTTGTTGTTGTTGTTGTGGTCACATCAAAGTAACATCTGGTGTTCGACTATGAGTGCAGTCTTGTACTCAACCATTACCTTAAATGAGATCAAGTCTGGCTCCATTTCAAGCAGCACTTGTGCCATCTGCGAGTGGCCTCTCCGGCGGGCTTCCTGCAAAGCCGTGCCATACCACGTACCGCGTTCATCGAGGTCGGCCCCTCTTGCAATCAGCAACCGTACTACGTTCTCATGACCTAGGGATGCCGCCTCCTGCAAGGCAGTCCTACTAGTTACAGCCCCCTCGTTGATATCGGCTCCAGCATCAAGAAGCATTCGCACCATCTCCTCATCACCAAAGGATGACGGCCCCCGTAGGATAGGGGCATAGAGCTTGCTTTGGGCATTGACGTTAGCTCCAGCATCAAGCAGCATCCGCACTGTTTCCCGATGGCCTTGCAATGACGCCCCACACAAGGCATTACCGTATCTATCATTTTGCGCATTGGCGTCGGCTCCCCTTGCGATCAGCAGACTGTCACCCATGACAAAATCTATAAACCTGTAGGCAGGCGTATTCAGCAGGCGAGACTAGACGCTTATCGGGATTGGAATGAGTACCATAGTTTGATTGCTTTGGAACACTTCCTCGAGCCTAATGTGAGAGTGCATTTCCCGAACATGCAAGGGTGCGTTGCTTGCCAGCCATCTGGCCCATGACTCTGCATTCAGAGGAGTCGGTTCGTCTTCGAGGGAAACTGCCAGGAGAACTCTATAGCTTTGATGGAGAGAGCGCGCCGAGGCTAGGCTTGACGTAGACGTGATGGGCGATGTTCGGGTTGTCAAAGAGGGATAGGAGCCTTGAGAGGAGTTTGAATAAGACGATGCACTCGTCGTTCCGGAGAGCGCGTCCGGCATTGGCGCAATGCAGATGCTAGGTCTACCATAACCTGTTATAGGAATGTACTGAGGGGTATTCTGTAGGCGATCCTTCGAATTTAGGATTCATTCGTAGAGCTGAGCGACTGTGAAGGGCTTGGAGCGGAAAGATTGCAACTGAATCATCATATTTCGAGTGAAAGAGTGGTCGGGTGAGCCTCCTGCCATTAATTCCTTGCCACAAGTAGTGAGGATCTCTGTAGTTGCATCGGCAGTGATACGTCCAGCACTCCCGGCATAGCAGCAGTCAAGTAAGATCAAAGTATCACAAGACGCTCTAGTTAACATTGTCTGAATATCTGACCAAACCAATGTGCGGCTGTTGGGCTTTAGATTCCTGTAGTGGGTCAGACGAGCAGAAAATAAGCCAGTTAGAAGATCCTTAAGCAGTCCAGATGCTTTTGTCACTTAAGCCGTGACTTCCATGGCCTGCATAGTAGACAATGAACAGTTTTCGGTCGTGTCCATGCTCTCCTTTGACCATGCTTGCCTTTTGCTTAAGCTCGTTATCCGCTCTCTGGCTAGGTATTCTCCAGATTTCTGTTGTAAAATTGAATTGATTTTTCCATTGTCTGTCGAGACCATGGAGCTCCGTGGGGTTCTTGAGGTCATCGTCGAACCACACCAAAAGAAGAACATGGCCATTGGTGTACTGGGCCTCGGTTCATCTGTTCAATGGCAGACAGAGTTGAAACCTTGACCGAACTTTCCTGTAGCCTACCAGCGTCATAAGAATTCAACAGCAAAAGCCAATTTCGAGAGTATACCCCCGGTCCATCTGTTCAATGGCAGGCAGAGTTGAAACCTTGACCGAACGTTCCTGTAGCATACCATCTGTTCAATGGCAGACAGGTTGAAACCTTGACCGAATTTTCCTGTAGACCAGTGGGTTCTTAGGGAACACCGAGCTGCGGGCGACCATAAGATCCTGCTGGAAGGTACTCCAGCTCGAATGTTCAAAGTCTAGAGTTTGAGGCTGTGTCAAATTATCAACACACTCGTCTTCAAGTAGGTCCATGTTGGATAAATGGTTGGATGTTTCTGTTGGGAAAAGCGACCAGTAAATGTCTTGAATAAGGCATTGTCGTGCGGCTGTGTTCGAGAAGTGGTGGATGCCCACTGTATTCACGCAGCTCAGTTTCTCAATGAGATTTACCTTTTCGATTTCACAAAGTCTTCACACGATGCTTAGAACATTTACCCACATCGAGGCACACGACGCAAGTGGGCACAATACAATAGCCAGCTTGCTCTCTCGTCCAACATTTGGTACCCCATACTGGCCTCCGAGGGAGAGAAGTCGAAGTGGGGGAGAACCGAGATAGTGATTTTGTGCATCTGATCAAAGTAACTCAAGTCGTCTTAGAGTCTCCCTCTGTGCTCGACTTTACAGTACTTCGCTTGAGGTACAGTAGATAGGTACAGTAGTCCGTCCGCCCCCTGGCGCTTTCCGCTGTCAGTTGTAATGACGAGTGGTGGGGTAAACTGCGGGGTGGAAAGCTGCAGCTTTCAAATGCGATAGTTTCTCGCCGAGAGATCTCCTAACTTAGGGACGAAGCATTGGAAGGTCTATCCTTCCTCCACAACTTACGATTGTAACAGCATCATGGCACCCCTCAACGTCCTAATGGTATGCTATAAGCTCACACATTATACCGCCCGCCATGAGTTAATTTAAGTTACCAGGTCGGCACCGGCGAATACACAACCGGCTTCGTTGGTGGAGGCATGTCTGGCTCCGACAAGAAAGTCGGTGTCGTAGGACTTACACTCTTTGATCTGCGACGACGAGGAAAAGTGGGAAAGCTCAGCATGGTCGGGACATCCGGCACCAAATTCCCAGCGATACGTACGCCCACCACAGAGCAACCGATGAGACGACGAAGATAACAAAGCCCCCGAAGGTGAACACCTCAAGGAGAATATCTCGGCCGTTTACAACAACCTCGACACTGCCTTCACGTCTTTTCCTTCCGACACCACTTCCCGCGATCCAGAGGCTTACATCGCCGCCATTGATGCCCTCTCTCCTGGCGATGCTGTCACTATATTCACGCCGGATACAACGCACTACCCCATTGCGCTATACGCCATCCGTCGAGGCATGCATGTGCTCATAACCAAGCCTGCCGTGAAACACCTTGCTCATCATGAATCTCTCCTTGCCGAATCCCGCAAACACAACGTCTTTGTGTTTATAGAGCACCACAAACGCTTTGATCCGGCGTACGCAGACGCAAGGCACCGAGCCAAGTCGCTTGGAGACTTCAATTATTTCTATAGCTATATGAGCCAGCCGAAATCGCAACTGGAGACGTTCAAGGCGTGGGCAGGGAAGGATAGCGATATCTCATATTATTTGAATAGCCATCATATCGATATCTGCGAGTCCATGGTACCAGATTGGAAGCCTGTGAGAGTTACAGCCAGTGGGTCCAGGGGCACCGCAGAGGACTTGGGATGTGCGGCTGGCACCGAGGACACCATCTCTTTACTCGTGAACTGGCACAAACGTCAAGAGCCGGGGAGAGTAGCAATAGGAGTATACACGGCAAGTTGGACGGCGCCGCAACGAGCCGGTGTCCATTCGAATCAATACTTCCACTGTAGCTTCTTCCACAACCACCTAGCATAATGGTCCCGTGCTTGCTGATATAGAACTATAGATCTTGCCTCCCGAGGCGAAATCCGCGTCGACCAAGCCAAACGCGGCTACGATGTAACCTCTGATGCTGAAGGCCAGCTCATGTGGTATAACCCGTTCTATATGAAGTACGCCCCTGACGAGGGGGGCAATTTCAATGGCCAGACAGGGTATGGCTATATCAGTTTTGAAAAGTTCGTGGATGCTGTAACAGCGCTTAAGGAAAGACGAGTTACGTTAGAGGAGCTAGATGCGAGAGATTTACCGACGCTGAAGAACACCATTGCTACCACGGCAATTTTGGAGGCCGGAAGGAGAAGCTTGGATGAGGGGAAACACGTAGAGATTGTAGAGGGCGCAGACGGTTGGAGGTTAGGATGAACACCATGAGGTGCGATTTGCGCTTTCCCCAGTCCGGGAGTGGATCATGGGGGAATCGTTGCCCACAGTAGACGCATATATCAGCAGGCGGTGCCAAGCCCAGTATTGCTGAGTTAGAAGAGCCATCGTTGCTTGATGAGTCAGTGAATGTATGTGAAATGGCTTCGGGGTTGCTATTCAGAGTAGCGTATGACCGAGAATGATGAGATTGGGATCGCAGATGTGCAGAAAGCTCGTGACATTCGGCTTCGTAGTGTTTGCAAACCAGCTGTAGCAGAAAAAGCGAACGCTTTGCTTCTCGTGCACATGAGCCCTGAGTCAGGGAGGTCGGCCTGTATGAGGCAGCTCATCAACACCAGGATGATACGTACAGCAAACCCTGCTCTTTCTCGAATGGCTCCGATTTTGTAGCACAACAACCGCAGAAGAAGGTTGCCTTGCATGGATGTACCACCGAATTATCAATTTCTTTCTGATGCCATACATCATGTGTGGCAGCCGACGTGTTCCGGCACGGAATCTTATGCATAAGCGAGGACTCTTTCTCAAACGGAAAATCTTTAACAGATGCTACTGAGGAACTTCTTCGAGATAGGTTCGATCTCGTGAGAACGTCTGACTCTTGTGGACTGAGATCAAAACTGTCAAGATTTTCATTCAAATGCAATCGCGGACTACTCAGTGCTGTCTAGGCTTCTCATACTGCATGCGGAGCTATGCATATTCGCACATGAATATGTTTCAATTCTACCGAGCGCTTCGTTGTTTAATTTACGGTTCGCTGCGGACAACAAAGTGGATTGACCAACTTTATCGTCAATCGTCTGCGTTCCACGAATCGTTTGAAAGCCCAACGCCCTACCTGAAATTTAGCCTGGACGATTCAAGAGGCTTTATCAACTGTGACATATACCTCCCAAGTACAGTAAGGCAGTAACCGATAGCCTGCCTATGACATTCCATGTCACCACGTACGTTGCTCACCTTACTCTTGTTGACCGCGAGCCAGAACTAATGAACCAGGTCTTTGATCCTGCGTTCGAAGCGGGGCGAAGTGAATTCGTTATTCCTAGCCACCCGTGAACGTCTTTCGTACAATCTTCGAGCTGTATCTGTAGAGGAACAAGATTGAGATCTGTAGGTGAAGACGGCGTGCTATCAAGAAGAATTTTGACATCCTGTAGTACTTGAAGGAGAAGGTCTAGATCGTAGACAAATCGCTGAGCTGTTTTGGAAGCGGAGGCAACATTGGAGGAAAACTGTCTTAGCCTTTGTACACCGCTGATACTTTGAGCGGCTAGAGTAAGAATGCCTGCTATGCTCGCGGCTGCAGCGACAGCTTTCATATTACAAAGTCACCATCGTAGCACGGAGGTTAATTACCATTTAGGACCAGTACATTGTAGCAAAGTCCGTCTGGAAGATAGGAAACTGTGTTAAACACAATCTGGAGAATACATAGTGTAAAAGTAAGGCTGCTGTCGGTTTCGTGTCATTTGCAGCAGGCAGTACCGACCGGCGACTGGCTCAGACCCAGCAAGTTTTGAGGTAGATTCCAGGGGCACAGTAGGGAGTGTGATAAATCAAGGACATTGCCTTGATGCTCAAGAATCAAAGATTAACTTCGAAAAAAACAAATCCAAGTGCGTTGCTCAGGTAGAGCCTCCCTAGTTGCTCGACTCCGGGTACGCCTGGTACAAATGGGTTCATGGGGGCAGACAAACAGTAAGCACTGCCATGGTTTGCCTGAATACATTATGATACCGTGGGCACATAGCCTGACATTGGGTTATGCTGAATACTGAATGCATACCTTACTGAAGGTACCTTGGGTAGGCACGAAGAGGTTACTCTTGAATCGGCAAAGGTAGAATACGATCTTTGCCTTGGCTATCGTTGGGCTGTGGCGGGCTGTGGCTGGGGATGTGGCTGAGCAAAGGTGTTACTGTGTACGAGTACTTCCGTACTTCTAACGTGCTATGGGCATCTGTTCCATCATTCCATGCCAAGAGCGATGTACAGAGAGACATGTCATTCCAGACTCGTGGCCCTTCGTTGCCAAGGTAGATGAGGGTGGCTCAGAGGACACAGTCCGAGGGGGACTGCTGTTGACCATCATGAGTTTTTCCGGATCCCTGGAACAACTGGGCTCGGCATTAGAATATGTACAGCCGAAGCTCGCAAGTCATACACGTCTTGTTGATTACGCAATAATGCTGTCCTTGGCTGTCCTTGGCTGGTCTTGGCTGGTCTTGGAAAGTCTTGGGATTGTTTGTCTCTCATGCTCCGGACAGTGCTGCTAACTTTGCGACATGCCTTGGAGAGCCGCTCACTCTGCCTCGAGGATACTGATCGTATGGTAGGTAGTCTAATCATAATGCGGTAGCAACGAAAGGAGATACCACTGCGGCATAGAGAATTCTCGCAGAAGCAAAACAGCTTCATGCATGATGCAAGAGAGAAGTTCTCACAGGTTCAAGATGATCGCCCCTAGCCGTTACCTAAGCGTGCTAAGGTACCTACGCACCTACGATATCCTAGGCTAGTCCTTAGCGTCGGCGCCTTAAGATTTCCGTTCCTCGGAACAGAATCAGACGATTGGCCCGCGTGCTTTCTTCAATACCACAGTAATCTGCTGCGTCTTCGCGCCCCACTGCTCGTTGATGATGGATGATGGCGTCTAGGAAATCCCATGCCCAGCTGGCAATCACGGCAATCATATGGCTGCCAATGGCGCCTATCAATACACTAATCAAACTGTATCACGTTCGAGGCCTTCAATCGGGTCTGGAGGTTCTTGGATACCTTCAAATCCCGGCAGGTGAAAGGGCATCGCCAAGAGGAGGGCTGTGCAGCAATCGCCTTCCTTGCAACGTAGATAACCTTGAATCCTCCTCGACGCCCCCCTTTCATGCTCTCATACAAGTCAACGACGCAGTATTGGGGTAAGGCGCTTGGATTTCGTGCATGTCAATCCTTATTATCTGTTGCTGCCTTGACACTTCATCCACCTTCTCTACGAGAGACCCATCATTGATTTCCGCCCTCTAACACGACTTTGATATGCATACTAACAATTTATTGGCCCCTCCACTACTTTCTGTTCCTGTGGTCAGTTCTCAATACAACCTTCCATTTGGTCTTGCTTGACTGAATATGTGGCAGCTTGATCAACACGACTCTGCATCTACGGCATCCTTTGAATCGGATTGTTCTACATCCAAATCCACGGGTGACCACCCCCGCCTCAGTCTCCAAGTCCCATCCTCACCCACAGCAAACTCATTAGGCGGCGACACGTTACGTTCCAGAGCGAGCTCTTTCAATTCGACAGCCGACACCGCGCGATCCAGAACAAGTTCCGATGTCAGAACATTACGTTCGAGGTTTGAAGGCGACGATGTGTCCCCCGAGGAGGCACTGCGGGCAGACAAATCAAACGAGAAGGACTTTGAGGCGGCCAACAACCCTTTTGCGTTCTCACCGGGCCAACTCAACAAGACACTCAATCCTAAGTCGCTGGCCGCGTTTAGAGCTTTAGGGGGCATCAGAGGTCTCCAGCGGGGGTTGCAGACGGATACCGTGGCTGGGTTGAGCGTGGACGAAACCTCGGTTTCCGAGAAAGTCAGCTTTGAGGAAGCGACAACATGTGCGCATACGACGGAAAAAGGTGTTGCCAGGCTACCTTTAAGACAGGATAGCGCCGTGACGACGCATGAGATAGCAGGACAATATCACGACCGGAAACGAATATTCAACGATAACAGACTACCCGCAAAGAAAACCGCCAGCATATGGAGGCTGTTCTGGAACGCCTTCAATGATCGAATTCTTATAATACTTACAGGTGCTGCACTCATTTCACTTGCGCTCGGAGTTTACGAGGCAGTGGGCCAGAAGAGGAAACCAGGCGAGCCACAGCCGCTAGATTGGGTTGAAGGGTTGGCGATAATGGTGGCCGTTGTCATAGTGGTTTTGGTCACTGGTCTCAACGACTACAGGAGAGAAAAGCAATTTACCGCGTTAAACGCAAAGAAAGATGACCGTCAAGTCAAGGCAATTCGTTCTGGAAAGTCAACGATGATATCGGTTTTCGACGTTATGGTTGGTGATATTCTTCACCTTGAGTCTGGCGATTCTCTTCCCGCCGATGGGATCCTTGTCAGCGGCCATGGTATCAAGTGCGACGAGTCTTCAGCTACGGGAGAATCTGACGCAATGCGGAAGACCGCAGGTCAGGATGTCTGGACGCATATGGAAGATGGAACAGCAACTTCAAAGCTGGACCCTTTCATCATCTCTGGTAGCAAAGTCCTTGAAGGCGTTGGGACCTACCTTGTGACGTCGGTCGGCGTCAACAGCAGCTTTGGCAAAATAATGATGTCTCTGCAGACTGACAACGAGGACACGCCACTGCAAGTCAAGCTTGCCGGTATGGCTAATTGGATCGGTTATATTGGGACGGCTGCAGCTGGGCTCTTGTTCGTCATCCTACTCATTCGGTTTCTCGTTGGGCTTCCAGGAGATACCGAAACTCCCGCCGTGAAAGGGTCGGAATTTTTGAACATTCTCATTGTCGCTATCACCATTATCGTTGTAGCTGTCCCAGAGGGCCTTCCTGTTGCCGTCACTCTCGCTCTGTCTTTTGCCACGAAAAGGATGCTCGTGGAAAACAATCTGGTTCGACACCTTCGAGCTTGCGAAACTATGGGCAACGCTACGACGATTTGCTCGGATAAGACCGGTACTTTAACCCAGAATAGGATGACAGTCGTTGCTGGTATGCTAGGTACTGGCACGCACTTCGCCCAAGACATTGGTTCTAGTGAGAAAAACAAGGTTTCAACATTCTCGGCTGCATTTCAGCGACTATCGCCCAGTGTCAGGAATCTTCTGCTGCAGTCTTCTGCCATCAACTCTACGGCTTTCGAAGGAGATGTTGATGGAGAATCTACATTCATCGGGTCCAAGACGGAGACTGCCATTCTCACTCTGGCAAAAGAGCACCTTGGGATGGGGCCTGTGGCCGAGGAACGTGCTGGGGTAGAAATCGTGCAACTGATCCCCTTCGATTCCAATCGCAAATGCATGGGAGTCTTGATACGGCTCGCTTCGGGCGACTACCGCTTGCTCGTCAAGGGCGCTGCAGAGATACTGCTTGCGAGGACCACCACCGAATTGATCGACATCTCAAACGACACCCTAAAAGTACAAGAACTGTCTGAGGCCGCCAGGATCCAAGCTACTGGTGACATCAATGCTTTTGCTACCAAATCGCTTCGGACAATTGCCATGGTATTTAAAGATTTCCAGAATTGGCCGCCTCGTGGAGCTCATACCCTTGAAGATGATAATTCTGCAGCTGACTTTGAGGATGTCTTCGAAGACATGACTCTACTCGGTATTGTTGGAATACAAGATCCTTTAAGAGATGGTGTCTCACAGGCTGTAAAGCAATGCCAAGACAGTGGAGTGATGGTCAGGATGGTCACTGGGGACAACATAGTAACAGCAAGTGCAATTGCAACACAATGTGGTATCTTGAAGGAGGGTGGAGTCGTCCTAGAAGGGTCCAAATTCCGTCAACTGTCTGAAAACGACATGGACGAAATCTTGCCTCGACTTCAGGTTCTTGCTCGGTCCTCACCGGGGGATAAACGAGTTTTGGTGACCAGGCTAAAGCACCTCGGCGAAACAGTGGCAGTCACTGGAGATGGAACCAACGATGGCCCGGCCTTGAAAGCGGCAGATGTCGGCTTCTCGATGGGAATTGCAGGCACAGAGGTCGCCAAGGAAGCCAGTGCCATAATCCTCATGGACGACAATTTCTCTAGCATCGTCAAGGCCATTATGTGGGGTCGATCAGTCAACGACGCTGTTGCAAAGTTCCTTCAATTTCAGATAACCGTCAACATCACCGCTGTCGTCCTTGCCTTCATCTCCGCAGTTGCCTCTCCAGATTCTCATTCCGTCTTGTCCGCCGTTCAGCTTCTCTGGGTAAATTTGATCATGGACACTTTTGCTGCTCTGGCCCTAGCCACCGATGCTCCGACCGAAAAGATTCTCAACCGCAAGCCGACGCCGAAGCGCGCCGCCCTCATTACTACGAACATGTGGAAGATGATTATCGGTCAAGCAATTTATCAGCTCGTAGTTACGTTTGTTCTTTATTTCGCCGGTGCGACTATTCTAGGCTACAACGTCGACGCCAACGGTGGGGTTCTCCAAGCCGAACTCGACACCATGGTCTTCAATACCTTTGTATGGATGCAAATCTTCAACGAATTCAATAATCGACGCCTTGATAATAAACTCAACATATTCGAAGGCGTACTGAAGAATTATTGGTTCATCGGTATCAATGCGATCATGATTGGAGGACAGATCATGATAGTCTTCGTTGGCGGCAAAGCCTTTCAAGTGGTTAGGATCGACGGCGCACAGTGGGCGATTTGCATTCTGTGTGCCTTGCCTTGTCTGCTCTGGGCCGTGTTACTCAGATGCATACCAGACAGATACGCAGCAAAGTTGTTTGGTCTAGTGGGCAAGATCTGGCTTGCAGTCGCTCGCCCCGTCTTAAAAGTATTGGCTGTGGTCTTCAAGCCCGTCTCTTGGGCTTGGAAGGCCCTTCGAAGCTCTTTTTTTGCACCCACCAGGCGAGTTCTTCAGCGCACCGTGTCCAAAGCGTTGAGGAGGAACAAGGCGGAAAATACTAAGGCGCCTGCCACAGACGAAGAGAACCCACAACACATGGAAATGGCGAAAATCAGATCTGTACCGGAAACATCGCAGGAGCTGCCACGGCAGGGTCCACCTATTACGTTAACGACTGTAAACTAGCGACATCTTCTCTTTCGGGCTTTATCCGTTGTATAACTATTTGTGATATTATGATCTGGAACAGCATAGCGTTGGCGCAGCATGGAAAAGAGTGAACAGGCGTTGCATTTTTGGGGTGATGTTTGGATTTCTGTTGGGTCAGGGATTGGTATTGCATCAACAGGTCGTTCGTCGTGCATTATGATACCTCATGGTTAGCTCGCTTTGGCATGGCTTGAGCAGGGGGCTGGCAGATTTGATTTGCGTACGCAACATATGCGAGAGAAGGGTTTCTGCAACTCGCAGATGCGTGCGACATTCATTTGAGACAAGATCAACCCTTTTACAAAAATATGAATCTCACTTATCCGTGTCTCGATTCTGGAACACCACCTCCATGCAAGCTGGCGCACGTACCCGTTATTTGCGGATCTCATCTTGACTGTTTGCTGCATGCGTCCACTTGCTTCCTGCAGGTGGGGTTTGCTGTCCGTTGCCGTGTGAGATGAACAGGGAGGGAACGGGTTTGGAAGGCAGACACCTGCTTTATGAAGTGAGAGAGTTCTTTCTAGCCAATCCCAAGGCTCGAGATAGGGAATGTGATATGGAGTAACTAATCTAGAATGTGATCCAAATCATACATATCGTATATGTCGTTCGGAAAAGACTTGCATCAATGTGACAAGCCGCGAATGTGGCTACAGTGATCGAGATGCTCCTGGATGCAAGCCCTAAAGTAAGGTACCTTAGCGGAATTATGAGGAATGGCTCTACCGTAGCAGCACCGTAGTACTACCGTAAAATATTGTTACTGTAATTTCGAGTTACATCGCCTTTAGGCGGTCCTCTTAATGACACGTTATTATAAAATATACGCTTAGAATTTCTAAGCGACCTTGTAAAGGAACAGTTATGAAAATAAGCATATGTAAAATACAGTATCAGGTATCATGAACAATACCTGCATCATCCTCCTGCAATGCCTCTCCGTATTCACCCACCTTTACTCTGCACCCCCGCATCAACCTACCCATGGTGATCTTGCGCATGGTGTACATGCAGCCCATGCGATGTGCCCCCGTGTAGAAATTGGCTGAATCGATCGATTCTGAGCTTGAAAACACAGAAGCGTTGATGTTGTCTGGAATACAGTCTATCCGAAGATAAGGCTTGGCAATATTGTAGCAGTTATCATGAAACTACACAGAGCTTCAGGTTCTACCGTAGCAACACGGTTCTATTTGATATCAGTGTATTATCTTTAAACGAATATTCAACTAGACTGTAAGAGTATCATTCTTTTTAATACTCGGTTATCATTTTGTCACATATATAATGAGCTACTGTAAGTCAGTATATACACTATAATACCGCCTTTAGACGGTAATCTGAACCATTACTGGATAGATACAGTTAAAGGAAACCATATATTTTCGCTAAGGTAAGTTCCGCGGGCCCCCACCCGCCCCCGTCCCGCCAGCAGATCTCCGGCGTACATACATACATACAGGTAAGGTACATAGCCAGCTTTGACTTGTACATAAGGTTCTCGCTTCTGGGACACCTGGGAGTAGCCGCGTAATGATGCAATGGAACGTCATCACCCTGAACCATCTTCACCATCTTCAATGCACCACCAGCATCCGACCGCAATCAATGGATTAACCCCCCAATCCATTCTCTTATCATGAAGCCAGCATCCCTCCGCCCCTTTCTCCCCCGCCCCGCTCTCCGAAGGCGCCTCCAATCCCGCCCCTACGCGATCCAAACCCCCGGAGCCCCGACCCTACAGGTCTTCAATAGCCACGCCAAATATCTGCAACGAGAGCGTGCAGCCTCTGATCCCGAAGCCAGTCGCAAGGTTGATTATCTCCGCGATGAGGTCGCTTCGAGGTTGTGCGAAAGATTACTGGTAAATCTCCTGCTTGTCTTTCGATCATTACTATCTACGATAATCAATCTGACCTCGTACCCCATCACGCAGGACATCAACCGCTCGTTTCCCCACATCCTCGACCTTGGCGCCAATGCCTGCAACATCGCCCGCACCCTTACCCTCCCCCCCCCTCCATCCCCCGAAACCGTTCCCTCCCCCACAACGTCCACCCCCGCCCCCCTAACAACCCGCTTCACCACCCTCACCTCGGCCGACTGGTCCCCTACCCTCCTCCACCGCGATGCCTCCCACCCCTATAACGCCCTCCTCCCCTCCCACACCCGCACCCCCATCCCCGACCCCGACACCTCCCCACTCCCCTTCCCCCCCCATTCCTTCGACGCCATCCTCTCGTCCCTCTCCCTCCACTGGATCAACGATCTCCCCTCCCTGCTCGCCCAAGTCGCCCGCCTCCTAAAACCCGACTCCCCCTTCCTCGCCGCCATCTTCGGCGGCGACTCCCTCTTCGAGCTGCGCACGAGCTTGCAGCTCGCAGATCTCGAGCGCCGCGGCGGCGTGAGCACGCATGTCAGCCCGCTGGCGGACGTCAAGGATATGGGCTCTTTGCTGTCGCGGGCGGGGTTCAAGCTGCTGACGGTGGACGTGGACGACATCGTTGTCGAGTACCCGTCTACGTTTGCGCTGATGCAGGACCTGCAGGCGATGGGGGAGAGCAATTGCGCGCTGACGCGGGAGATGGGCGGGTTGAGGCGGGAGGTGCTGGTGGCGAATGAGGGGATTTATAGGGCGTTGCATGGGAACGAGGGGGATGGGGGTGGGGATGGGACGGAAGGGACAATTCCGGCGACGTGGAGGGTCATTTATGTGATTGGGTGGACGCCGGGGGAGGGGCAGGCGCAGCCGCTGGAGAGGGGGAGTGGGGTGGTTAGTATCAAGGACGTATTGGAGGGGCGAACGCCGGGGCCGGAGGACAAGAGGTAACGGGAAGAAGTTTGAGGGGTGGGGATTTATTCGGGTGCGCAGCGGCATTTGTGCCAGCACTCTAAACGGGACTGGGGAGATGCGAGCGCTCTCCAACATGCACATTATCAAGGAGCTTTGGGGAGTCCGATTATACCTATCCGTACAACGGAACAAGAAAATAAGAAGTAGTGAATAAACATCCATAACGAACCCACATCCCGAAAGAAAAAAAAACCAACCTCTTCCGCCGCTTACATCACCTACCTACAGTACTCTAGTCCCCTTCCCCCTTTTCAATCCCCACCAGCAAAGTCCCCAGGCATATATGCAAACAAAACAAAACAAAATAGAAAGAAAAGAAAAGAAAAGAAAAGAAAAGACAAGAGACGAGATAAGACCAAGACCACCATTGGATCGTTTCGTTCAACAGGAGTACTGTATGTACATGTCCAACCAGAAACCCTACTCTCACCACCAACACCACCACCATCACCACCACTACCACCACGAAGCTACCTTATCCAAGCAGACAAGCCTGGAATCTTTTGACCCACTAGAGTAGCGGCTGTAAGTAGGGGTGGTTGTTCACGCATTACATACGTCGGTGTATCCACCGTTTTCGTTAGTGTTTTTGATTAGCTTGGTTTGCTTGGGAGGGGGGGGTTGAGGTGGATGCGAAGAGGGGGGGGGAGATGGGGATGTTGGGGGAGATGCTGTTGGGTAAGGTAAGGTAGATATGGTAAGTGTGAGTGTGAGCGGTTGTGGTTGTGGTTGTTTAGATGGTGGGGTTGCTGTTGGCGCGAAACAGTGACTAATGCGTGCCCGCATCTCCCTCTACCATTTCATTTCCCTCGTCCTTGTGCTGTCATTTCCCTTGGCCATCCGCTCACCAGCCCCGGACCACCACATCCCCACTCCACCTATATTCTCACTGGGAGACCCCCCCCCCCTCCCCCTACACCCAATCCTCCCTCTCCAGCCTCCCCAACCCCATAACCCCTCCCTCAAACAATCCGCCGATCCGTCATCACCCTCACCACAGCCCCCAACCCGGCAATCTCAACGACCTTCTCGTGCCAACTCAGCAGCACGCTCATGGCTTGCCCGCCGCCTTCGCCGCCGCCTCGGGAGTGAATTTGCGAGAACCCGGTTGCTTGGGGGGTTAGAGCCCGCTGTTGGGCGGTAGAGGAGGTGGTGGTGGTGGAGGAAGATTGTGGGGTTGGGGACATGCCTTTGTAGCTTTATTGGGGGAGAGGGGGTGTTAATTTGCCGGTGATGTGGGGGGCGGGGTGCGAGGGTGGGAGATGGAGGAACATACAGGTATTTCATTAGGACGTCGAGGACTTCGGTGCCGCCGTCCGAAGCGTAGATGCGGCTTAGCATGGGCGACATGTCTGATTGTTTGATGGATTGGAGGATTTCGACGACGGTTGCGACATGGATGTCCTGGAGGGTTCTGAGTCAGTATTGGGTCTTCTTTCCAATTGCCGCTCTCAATAATGCCAGCCCTATGCTCTTCCTTCTCCGCTTACCCCTATGCGTTGTTGCGGGAAGAGATTGGGGGGCGGGGAGGGAGAGGAGGGACATTGGGCTCACCTTCGCTCCGGCATCCCCACCATACGGCGCGTTTTCCAGCGCTCCCCTCAAAGCGCCTTCGCTATCACCGCCTCGGAGGAGCTGCTTTATCTGGCCTGAGAGGGCTTGGACTTCTTGGGCTGAGACGGAGGGGACGGATGGGAGGAGGGAGGAACTGTCAAAGTTGGCGGGAGAATCTGGGTCGAGGAGGTCAATATTTATAGTCCGCCAATTTGCTGTGGCCATTTCTGGAAAATTATGATAGGGTGGAAGGTTGGGCGGTGAAAGAGCGGGTGGGGGGGGAGGGGTGGAGTTGATCGGTGACAGTGGGGCGGGGGCGGTTTGGGGGACGCCGAGGAAGCTGACAAATGTCAAGGGAAAGAATGATTGCCTCCAATGGATGGTGACGGGGAAGAGGCAAGCCGTCGGAAGATTAGGAATTAGAGGATCGAAATGGTGGGGAGGACGACCTGGGTTTCACTTGGCTGCGGCTACGGCGCGCTACTACGCCGTCCACGCACAATCAATGTGAAACCCTAACCCTCAATCCTCATCCCTTCTTTCGTTCTCAGCCTCCAAACAAGGCACACACACGTCTGTGTGCCACTCATACTCAGCCTTCACCTGCGGCACATATCTGTGCATGCTACGTTGCTTCACACTGGAACGCTGACGGCACTGGCACAGGACGCCCAGGGGTATCAAAGCGGCGAAACAAATGACGCAAAGTCGCTCTCCGGCCCCACATTGCGAAATCTTCCTATCAGTTCTACGATTGTCGTCCGCGTAAGCCAAAGCCTGCAGGCGTGGTCTTGTCAGCTTTCTAGAACATATGTATTCTACAAGGCTGCAGATTGCACATGGCCATGCCATTATCGGATCTCCCTGCACGATAACGTTATCATGCCATCACATCTTGACTCTCTTGCGGAATGCTTCTCTGTGTAACTGTGTTGTCACCTTGTATAGCGTAATCGGATAGCGAGAAATAAGAACTGGAACCCACTCACGTCAGGCGCTGCAGTCAGCATGTGAGTGACTGCTAGATACGCGGTGACATAACTGGGATATGAACGCTGAAGAAAAGACAGCCCAAATGTGGAATTATCCGCGAGACCACGACGCATTTGGAGGATACAATACCTAGCTTGGTAATCATAAGGGGTGAAGTTGTCGGTGACACGATAGCAAATGAATTAAAATAGTATCTACCTTAGAATCATACTTACTTTCTTTCCGACTGTACGGTACGGTACGGGCTAGGTAAGGTAGTATTCTACTCTAATGATTTTGGCCTTGGAAAGTCCACGTGGCAACCACGACGTTTGTGCAGACTTGCAGTTCGTCCCTGACCCAGCGCTGATGGCGGTGCGAATCGTTGCAGCTGACACTGCATTACCGTCAAGCCGCTAAGGAGATTAGGGGAGTCAGGGAAGGAGGGAATGGAAGGAGGGAAGGAGGGAAGGAGGGGCCGGACCGGGGAGCAGAAACCGATCGACTCAGCAATTTCCAGAAATAACATTAATACAACAATTTTTATATTTTATATTTTTAATTTTTAATGGTGATGTAGAATTAAATGAAAAGCTTCGGAGGATGGATGGATGGATGGATGCCTGGTTGTACCTGTACCTGCTGCTTTCGTACTTCATATTTCCTTGGGTGGTGTTGCCAGTGTTGAAGGCATAAGGTATCTGAAACCGATGCATCGTACGCTTGCGCTTGCCTGCGTGTCCATGGAGATTTGAGCATTGCAGGATGCACACCAGATGTGAGATCCGACGCTGCCACCCTTCCAGAGCCTTACCGAATGCGTCTCGTGCATGAGACAATGGGAATCATCAATCAAATCTGAGATCTCGGATTTCCACCACGGTGGGTTGTCATGCCATCTGCCAAGACAGGTGTTCGGACGGAAAGGTACATACCTACAGCCTACCGACTATCTCAAACGGAGAGTGAGAACTTGCCCTGGGTTTCAAAGCGCCGGGACGGCTTCCGGCCGCTGGGACACGCACGACACGGCAAGGAGCATCGGATTGGAATCTGAAGATTGGACATTTGGAAACAGAAAGACTTACTCTGTAGAACAACTGTTGTAGGTATCTACATACCTTCGAACGCTCATTAGTCTTCATCCTATTTGTGGCTGTGCCATTAACGCTTTTTCTCGCTTCGGCGCAAGTATTTCCATGCTAAATCCGTACTGTAGTCTGTAGTAATAGGAAGTTATTATATCTCTCATAGTCTCATTGCACCCTTTGCTACTGTTGGAACTGGTTATGGTACATGGTACATGTTATCTGTGCGACGCATGGGTTATATGCGCCCCGGACAAGCATTACCTTACTGATAGGTTCTGCTTCCAAGCCATCAGGCAAAGCCCTCGACAGTATGAGTCAATGATTCTGATGACAACAACAAGTAATTGGTATTTCTGATTGATTAGGATCGCGACGATTTCCACTAATGGTCCATCCTCCGATGGCTCGTTGCTCTCAGATTGGGACGCCTTGCCACCCACTTACGAACATGGCAGTATTGTGATCAATCGGGTTCTGCAACGGACGTTCCGATTTCAAAACAGCAACGGGCAGTAAAGCACCTAATAATCCGTCGGTTAAGGCAAGGTATGGTCCATGGAGTAAGCACTTTAGTCTCAGTCGCGGAAGAGCTCCCGAAGCCGAGACAGAAGTCTCTTTCATTCTAGTGTGCTTCTAGCATTTTCCCAACCCGATGGTCGGATGGTTACGAGGATTACAGGATTACATAGATTCTCCCTTAGTCCTGACGGTTGGGTACTTTAGAGACTGGGTACGGAACAGTAGCCGTGCAATCTAGGGGAAGTTCACCAAGGCCAGGGGTGGTGGAAGTGTCCGGACAGGCAGCGCTGCGTCGCATTTGAATTTGGAGATTATCATCAGGCAATAGGAGTTTAAAGGAGTCAAAACAGGGCACCGGGCACCGGGCACAGGCACAGGCACAGGCACAGGCACAGGCACAGGCAGGCAACAGTGCACCGGAAAAGCGAAATGTCTGACCGCACGTTCCGGCGCAGCTAAGATGAGAAGTATCATAATAAAGCCCAATGGCTTGGGTATCATTGCGATCACTCAGCCACGCATCAGAACGTCTCCGTAGTGGTGGAGGAGGAGGAGGAGTCATAATCATGACGGAATCAATGTATGACTGACTATTTAGACTATGTAGACTGACTGCTGGTCGTACAGTACCTATCTGGTTCTGCAATTCCGGGATTGATCGAATTCTGAAAGGAAGGTCATAATCATACAGAAACGGATGGAAGTAAAAGTAAAAGTAAAAATAAAAATAATACTTGCGTGAATTATCATATCACTCACCTTAGTTTACTACTCGTACGTACCTAATGATGTATCCATACATACTACCTTACGGAATACACTACCTTACCGAATACATGGGTCAAGCTTCATGTACGATGATCGTTATTCCAGCCAGGCCATGCTTTCACTGGGATCTGAATGAGCCGTCTTGCCTTGGTGGCTGCACCAGTGCACCCTGGCTGGGGGGGCTGCTGCAGGTACACGCTGTGGTACAGGGCCGGGAGAGGTGGGAAATCGATCCCTCCATCCCGACAGTTCACCTTTTCATCTTTGCGACCCGCTAGACTTCGAACAACAGGGCATCCGGTGCCGCATTAGGCTGTGACAAGGGCGTACAGTGTTGGCACTTGGCAATAGGCTCTTGAAACGTCTTTCATCCTGGTCTGCCACACCCTTTGGGCTGGGAATGGGGAGAGTGCATTTCTGAGAGCCAGGAGGGCGGGTTTATGTTCTGCGTCATCGTATCACTTATTTCCACACCAACACCAACTGAGCTCAGAATGATAATTATAATTATAATCACAATAAACGCTTGTCACAAAGGGATATGGTATCATAACTAGATCATACGTAGTAGTGATCATTTAGGGTCTGAGAGCAAGAGACTGAAAGAAAAAAAGAAAAAAAGAAAAAAAGTCTCGGTTGTTCAAGGGGTGCCGGCATGCCAATTCCAAAATAATAATAATAATATATCACTCCCCCGTCGGATACGCCCCACAAAGTTCTTTCATGTCACTTCTTCCCTTCCTTGCATGATATGTGTCTTGTTGCTGGCAATAGATAACACACGTTCTCTCCCTCTCCCTCTAATACACACTCCTTCCCTATATTAGGCCGACGTACTGTGCATCTTGAGAAACGAATCGGGTGCCTACGCAGTCATCCCAAAGGCCTTGCTCGATTGCCTTGAAACGGAACATTCTGCCGCTGAGTCTGCCTCGAGACCTTACCGTGCATACCTCAGGATTCACAATCCATCTCCACCTTAAATCCCTGGATTCCTAACAGGAATACTTTCGTACTCAGCAGTGAATCTCACCTGCATCTGCACCTCCCCGGGAAAGAAGCGCTGTCACCATCGCAGTTCAGCTGCACTTACGAGGACGTCGAACACAGCCCTAATCTATTTGTGAGTCAGTCAGCGCGGCGCGATTCATCTTAGCAATTATTATATATCCCCTTCCCATCTTCTACCGTCCCAGCTTTCTTCTCCAGAACACATGCTTACTGTCGCCCCCAGCCCATCCGACGCTTTTATGATCATCAGAGAGACCACACCGGCAAACATGGGACGAGGCGCATACGACACCACTGGAGTGCCAAAACCACAACCACCGAAACCTCGATAAATACGATGGGCTCCAAGACTGCTCGAGTCACTGCATACGACTGTTGGCCGTGTCAATCCTCGGCGACCTGGCTACCGCTTCGCTCAAAGCAGCCCAGTGGCTCTGGTGGTTCTTGGAGAAGGGATGAGTGACCCCCCCCGCAAAGTACGTACTTTACCATGCAGTCTATAATTACACTTTTACGCCCTTGCTAACCATATCCTGGGTAGACTTATTATTCATCCGCACCACTCGCCCTCGATTCACAATGCCCGTCGCCCCAGCCTTCGGGTTCCTACCACGACCACCACTTTCCTTTCGGTTCTTCTGGCGTCTGATAGATTGTAACAACACCTCGGTCTACACTGTACCACCACCAAATTTGCGATATCCAGCGACTTGCACCATTGAGCGACATTTCCAGCTTTTCGACATCGTCCAGCATATTCGGTTTTCCTGGCCCACTACGAATTTCCTTGCATCGGTACCCAAAAAGTCTTTTCGGAGTTCGACTAGACCACACAGGTTGGGATTTGGGGAGATAAACAACATAGATTATTCAGACTTCACAGTCATTTGAGATCGGAACGCCTGTACAATAGCTCTGCTTCGTTTCTTTCGTGGGTTCTTGGGCATAGCTTTTCTCACCGCGCTGGTTCTTGGCTTTGCTAGGTGCATAGGGACTTGGGAGAAGCAAAGCAGGGCAGGTCCCGGGGGATTCGGCCATGATCGGATTTAACTTCGTGCGCTTTTAGCTTATGCATATAGAATTCGACATCTGCTTTCATCCTGTCACGCCTCTCTTCTGGGTGTGACTCGATTGATCCGATGACCGACTAGCAATACTAGCGACTGGGGGTTTCGATTGGTTTGCACTGCACCGAATGCCCATTTACCTTATTGCCAAAGTACGATGTCATGCACATGTAGCCGCCTAACGTACCAACGTACTAAAGTACTAAAGTATCTAAGTACTTAGGTATCGTAGGTACCTTTTGCCTTTAAGGGAATCGCGCTAAACCATATTTGGACTAATCATTATAAAGGAATCAAGGGCGCTGGGCACAACGCCAAAAGGTTGTCATAAGGCAATCAGGCAAATACTAATTCACTCGTATCATTGAACTCTTTCATTGGAGTTTTGAGAAGAGGACTGGAACGCCTTGTAGGTGCCTAAGCCCCCCGTCTGCGAACCCCTATCGCTCAGCTCCGAGGTAATCAACGCCATCCTGAAACTATGGCCGACTCTACAGCTGCAGCACCAAAGCCGAGCAGCAGTGTCAAGCTTGTCCTACTCGGCGAAGCCGCGGTAGGAAAGGTAATACCATCCACTCAAACTCTTCAAGCAAGAGGTTGACGTGGGGCCATGTGCAGTCCTCCCTAGTTCTCCGCTTCGTCAGTAACGACTTTCAAGAAAACAAAGAACCCACGATCGGTGGTAGGTTGCAAGATCTCATTGCGCTTCCGTAGTGACCTTGTGCTAAACCGTGCACAGCCGCCTTCCTGACTCAAAAATGCAACCTACCGCATCGTACAATCAAATTCGAGATCTGGGATACGGCCGGTCAAGAACGATTCGCCTCATTGGCACCTATGTACTACCGTAACGCACAATCCGCCTTGGTCGTCTACGACCTTACGAAACCCACCAGCCTGATCAAAGCCCGCCACTGGGTCGCAGAACTCCAGCGGCAAGCAAGTCCGGGAATTGTCATTGCGCTAGTTGGGAATAAACTCGATCTGACGAATGAGGATAGCTCAGAGGGGAACACCGCCGATGATGGCGATGAGGAACCGGCTGACAACGGCGAAGAAGCTGAAGAAGATGGCGATGCGAGAAAAGTAAGTACGAAGGAAGGAAGGGAATATGCAGAGGAAGAGAGATTACTATTCTTCGAGACCAGTGCAAAGACTGGTGCAAATGTGCAGGAAGTGTTTACAGCGATTGCAAATGCTATACCGGAAATCCAGATGAAACCATCAAGAGGTCCGGGTGCGACTGGTCAGGGTCAGACTGCATTGGGAGCAGGGGCGGAGAGGGTGAATCTTACTGGGCCTCGAGGAGAAGCAGGAGGAAAAGATGGATGTGCATGTTAATTGGAGGCAGCAGAGCAGAGCAAGTCAGGTCAAGGACCGATTTACTGGGATATCGGTGTTATGGAGTTGACATGCAGCCGTGCTCTGGTTTATGTAAGACCTTGTTAATTTGCAGTTGTTCAATTCTCTCACAAGCTAGGTAGCCATGATGGTTGACTTGTTTGTGCATTGCTCCATTACTCGCGTCATTGATGCTAAAGTATTTTAGTATCATCCAGTGTGATGTGAAGAACTTCAGGCTCCGAACGCTCCATAGGACCAGGCTATTCAGAGACCTTCAATACCGAAGGCGCTTCTGCTGTGAAGAATATTGCCGCCGTCACGTGCGATATTGGCTCTTGACAACATGCCAAGAGAAGTTCTATCTAACATTCACACGCGGTTGTCACAGTTTGAGCAAGTTATATCCGCATAAATCTCAAAAACCCAAGAATTTTCTTCATTGTGTTTTGTCGTCAGATAATTCACAGATTAATAACGTTGTAATGAAGCAACACCTTGCGATCAGGAGAGTTGGTAGAGTAGAACGGCGACAAGCCTACAACATCTGAGGATGGGAACCATCAGATCAAGCGAAATGAACGACGAGCCAGAGAGGTAGGGGTTGATCTTGGATTCAGCAGAGTCATTGCTGATATGCTTCACCAGCTTTACCCCCTGTATCAGGGGGCATTTTACTGATATCGCCATGTGTCCTACTTCTGGTCAACGTGGCCAAGGACTCGCAAGATTCGACATGTTGGCTTCGTTGCCGTTTGAGTTGGTGTTCCAGGTGGCAAACCACCTAAACCCGGTGGACCTGATATCTGCCAGGAGAGTATGTCTATCCTAGAATGGAAACCGCAACCCTGCTCCGGCTACGCAGTTGCCTACCCAAGTCTTCCTGGCACTAAAGCTTTGATTCAAATTCCTCAACTTTTGCTCTCTACTTTCTTCAAGCTTACTAACACAGCTATCGCAGGTTTCGAAGCCATGGCGACGCCTACTTTCATCTACCGAACTCTGCAATGCAGCGCTCTGCTATCACTTTCCTGGCCAGTTCGCCCTGCAAACCGCACACGTCGTTGATCCCGCGATTGCTCTGTTCATTGCGGCCAAGCGTTTACACGCCTTCAGAACTGGAAGACCAGTCAAGAAAGCATCGTACAAGTACACCCACGGGGCCATTCCTTTCTTTGCAGGCAACTCCAGCGGAGTGTTCGCCGACTACTTCCAAGGCAAGATAGCTTGGAATGAGGGACCGATTATCAAAGTCTGCTGCCTGGAGACTGGGATCGTAGTAGATTGTTTCTGTGAACGTACGATGCGGATCTGGCATCTAAAACTTTCCGATCGGCTTGTTGTGGCGGTCACATATGATGGGTGAGGGGTGCTATATTTCTATTCAGTGCCATATCTTTGCTTCTTTGCTTCTATGCTCATGTTGCCTCGGTCATCTGTCCAGTTGGTCTTCGAGTTGCCTAGATTTATCTATGCCTGGCCCTACGTTGCTAATTCTCTCCTATACAGAACGTGTTATGCCTACGACCAAATCACTGGAGAAGGATCTAGCATCGCTCTTGGGATGGCCACGATATCATGGCTTGCTGTACGCGGACTGGACGTCGCCTTCCGCTCAAACCAGAGAATAGAGCCTCTTGTGGTCTGGCATTTCGGAGAGCAAAACGTGAAAGCGATAGACACTGTACCTTACACAGGACCTCTCTTGTTCCATCCCAAGCTGGATATTATCGAGGTCTTTTACCTAAAGAAAATCGAGAGAGGTTACTTTGTAGGAAGATGGATCGCTTTCAATTACGGTGATCTCATTGCCATGTCCACGCGCGAAGTCCACGAGAAGACTAGGTCATGGAGCACCGGCAAATACAGCGCAAGGGTAAAACGCCGCTCCCTCGAAAAAAGTATGATCCCTGGTGCCGTCGTCTTGAACAATATCGATAGCGGGCCGTACCAATTCATCGATGGACTCTTCTTCGGCCTGAGTAAGCATATTTTCGGGTTGTTTATACCTAAGCTAAGCCTAATTATGAGTTCTGAGACATGTTTATGGAGTACCTACACTGCAAACGTGCTTCATACCTCATGAGCTTATTCTAAAAGAGCAATGCTAACTCGAGATCTTGTAGTCCCCCTTTGGAGCTCGCCCATCCGGACTGCGAAACCAACATACGAGAATCAGGTCTCCTACATGCATAACGGGACTATGTACATCGCCAGCGGCGATCCAACAGATCGCGAGCCCATCATGGTCCATGATCTAACCAAACAATCACCAACAAGAGTAGCCGAGGTGTCGGAAATCTTCTACGGTCCTCTCCAACGCGGTGGCTACAGCGGGCCGAATGGAATCATGGATCCGTCTGTTTTCAGAGCCGCGCTGATGGGGGACGACAAGTTTATGGTGCAGGTTGGGCATACCAACATCAACGTGTGGGGTTTTGATGAGAATGTTCCTCTGGCGAATGAGATCGTGGAGTATGGGCAGGAAGTCAAGAAAAGGGCGGAGAAGCGCGCGAGGAGGAGGGAGTGGGATGCTGTTGAGGCAGGGATACGGGAGTTTTCGGGGGAACCATCACCGGTGAGGTCGGCGTCTCCGAGTTCGTCAATGCGGATCTCGTTGGTTTCGACCCGTCGGTCGTCTGCGTCTTCGGCACCGTCGTCTATTTCGAAGATTCCGTCGTCGGTAATCATCAGCCCTCCTGAAATACCCAACCAGAAGCCGTGTCGGGAGAGGAAACATCGCCGCTTTTTCAGCAAGACGATGAAAACCTCCCCAAAGACAGACGGTGCAGATATTGGAAAGGGACAGCCCGGCAGAAGCAAGCTCAATCTTCGACGAGGTATCTACAAGCTTGTGGTCAAAGCGGTGGGTCCGATCTTGTAATGTCCTGATACACCAGCTTCGATTTCTTCTCTGGATGGCATATACTGTCGATATCGTGCATAAAGAGAGGTATTTGAGATACAATAGCTAGGGATTTGGATGGAACTGGAGCTTGTGCATGGATAGGATAGTCATGGATAGGATATTATGATTTGAGAGAAGAGATTTAGGTATTGGTTCGTGAGTCAGGCTGGGAACGAGAGCTTGGTATCTGGCTTTGGGGGAAGTTGTATGGTGCTCAGGATACGAATACCAGAGGAATTTTGGACAAATACAATTGTTGCGGAGTGCTCGTTTGCAATCAATTCATCAATTCGAGTATCGCATTCGCAATCCAGGACTTCCTCGCCCAGCATACCTTGGACAACGGCACTGTAACCCCCCTACTTCCCTTCCTATCACGACTTCCTCTCCGTCACTCCGCTCCCTCTCCCCTCACTTCAATTCGTAAATAATCAAACATAACATTCCCTGATCTAGGCTTACGGGAAGCATGCTGTTCCCAGTCGTCGACATGCACAAATCGTCCAGTCAAAGCAGTGCACACCTTTTCCTTACTTCGAAAAGTGCCACCTATGTGCCGCTCTGGCTCATCGGTCCAGACAATCGCCCCACCCAGTCACGGTAGCCTTGCAAGGCATTATCGTCACCCTAAACTTCCCATATCCCGTGGCCATACATACGTCGAGTGCGACAACGACCTCCAAGCCCATCTCTCTCTTTCCAAGTTAGCGATTGGAGCTTTTTCGAGAAGTCTCTCAGGCGCGACTTGACATTCGTGTCTCCCCGTAGTATGTTTATACTGGTAATAACCCTTCGTAGTTGTCAACTTTACTTCGTTGGTCCGGGCAGGACTTTTGCGAGATGTGAACTGTAGTTCTAGTGTCTATGTAGGATTATTCGTTGTTGCTCATAAAGGGGGACTTCGAAAGGTGTTTACGCCGTCTGGTATGACGGATTTCGTACAATACCTTCAACTTCAAGTCATCTTTTGACCTCCTGGGAATGGGTACGGGGGTTAGGGTTTGCCTCAGTATCTCAGACGTAGTAGATGGAACTAAGCCCCTTTAGGTTAGCTTCTTTGCTTACTACCAAGTAAGGTAGATGGAAGTTACGTAGTAAGCAAGGCAGCTAACCCAAAGGGACTTAGCCGCCACCGCTTACCCGAAAAGGTGTAGCGCAGCAGGCCCTGAAGGGGCTTAGTTCCATCTAATACGTCTGAGATCCTGAGGCAAAAAGACTGACAACTTCCCAAAGATACCACAAACATCTCTGTGCCATTAGCTTCAATCCCCATTCTTCTCTCCCCTAACCACAAGGGCATGGCACTCCTCCACGGCGCCACCCCCCCAGCCATGACCACACCCACACCCACACCCACACCCACACCCACACCCACACCCACACCCACACCCACACCCACACCCACACCCACACCCACACCCTCACCCTCCACCCCCAACGCCACGGACCCCCAACCCACCCCCCCACCCACCACACCGCCCACCCTCTTCGCGCCCCGCTCCCTCAAACAATTCACCCTCTTCCTCGCCGGCGCCTCCTTCTTCACCCTCTCGACGCTAATAACGCGGCGCGCGCTCCTCCGCCGACGCCTCGCCACCTTCCCGTCCTTCTACCACCCCTCCAACGCGCCCCCGCGGCTACCCGTCAACGGCCCGCTCGAAGCCGTCGAGGCGCTCAGCCTCGCGACGGTCAACGTCAGCAGTTTCATGATGATGATGGCCGGGGGGGGGTTGTGGGCGTGGGATATTAGTACTTTGGAGGATCTGCGGCGGAAGGTGCGGGGGCGGTTGGGGATTGAGGCTGGCGAGGGGAGGGAGCAGGTGGCCGAGGAGGAGTTTGAGGAGTGGTTGGCTGGGGTGCTGGAGAGGAAGGAGAGGAAGGGGAGGGAGGGGAGGGAGGGGTGATGGTGGGGAGGGGAGAAGGGAGGTTGGGGTTGAAGGGTGGATTGTTCTTGGTGTGGAATTGTGGGTTCTGTGCGTTGGCATTTTTCTCTGATGCTCTGGATTAGAAGCTGTTTGCTTGTATATACCCAGTTTTCGAGTCCGAGACGGAAAATTAGAGCGTGATTCCTATTCTGTAATCATAACATGATGCATTTGCAATGAATGAATGAAACCTAGACTAAACAAAGTTTATCGTCGTTGTCGGCTTTCTAGTGATGAGGCTGGCTGTTCTCTTCTCCGAGAAAGCGGCGGTGAGACCTGTTCTCCAATGCGTTTGTTGTGGGACGGCTTTCATAACGAGCAAGGGCTCAACGTCAAAACCGGAGAGACTTTGCCCTTTTGGTTTTTCCTTGTTTCCTACTTCATCCACAACAGAACCAAACGAGGCCAACGACACTATCAACCGAAGATGCACAGGAGCCTAAAAGAGCACCAATCTCCTCTCCTCCCGGGAACCCGATGACCGAATACCGTCGCTATCTAACCAAGCCACCACCTCAACATTCCTTCAATAATAATCAAGCCCCTTCTTTCCCGGCCCATCATGCCGTTGGCGTCACAGCAGTCGCACGAACCGTAAACATCATCGTCGTGGTCCTGGTCGAAGATGTTGTCGTTGTAGTTGTTTCATCGCCTGATGCCGTTCCAACTCCTCCTGCCGATACTACACTCGGTGTTGCCGATGCTCCAACGGATGTTGTCGGCAAAGAGGACGTACTCGTCACCAGAGCGATCAGGACATCGAAATTACTAGAAGTAGTGCTCCAGCTCGTTGAAAGATCGCCGAAACCGCTATTATAGTCGCTCAAGACATCCTCCCAGCCCGCGATCCAATAGCTTGTTATTGTGTGGATTCTATTGGCGGTAGTGCCATTGTCGCTATGGTTGGCGTGTGGAGCAGCGGTTGGAAGAGAAGTATATCCATGATCAGTGCTGAACGTGATGAACTGATCGCAAGCGGTGATAGGGATTGGGGACGCGGCGAGGGGAGAGAGCGTAGTGTGACAGATAGGGGTTAGAGTTGGGATGTACGATGTGCATGACAACAGAGCCGGGGCGGTAGCATCAGGAAGGGAGAAGTTGAAGTAGAAGGGATAGTCTGCTGATGGGATATGGCGCTTGATGGGAGATCCGGAGATGACGGCCGTTACGATCGGGGTCGAGGTAGTAAGGTTGGAGACTCGAGACGAATTGACCGACGACGCTGACAATGGTGGCACACCAGTGAGAGGAGGGCAGTCTGTTGGTTGGGGGATGTAAGAGGTTACGAGCTGGGATAGAGCAGTGATCGGAATAGGGTCAGCCGATGGGGATGGCGTGATGAAAGTGAGGACCGTAATTGTTGAGGTGGGCAGAGGAGTCTCATAGTTCTCGAAGACTGTTGAGGTGGAGGCTGCTCGCGGTACAAATCTTAATTTCTGCCCGGCAGCGCGTCGATCTAGGCTGAGATCAAGGGGATCATCTCGTCGAGGAGCAGCTTGGATTAGATGCGCAACCAGGAAGGGAAACCCTACCAGAAGCCGCATCTTGTGGTTGATTCCGATGCAGGTACGTTGCTTTTGAGATATTCTTCACAGACATTCCTGCCGCGAGTCAACAATATAAACATTCAGGTTCCCTTACATGGACTCGGGAATGGCGATTACGCGACTGCATTTTGGCTAGCATATTAATTGCTAAAAGCAAAGGCAGGTACCAGACATTGCTACAGAGCGCCATGATCATGAGCTCTGCAAGATCGCGCCATGTACTGGAAGTTAAGAGACAGTGCTGGGGTATCAGGGTATCTCACTAGAAAATGTACGAACCATAAGTCATAAGCTGGAAAGCAAAAGGATGAGAATAGCAACCGAGATCGATAGTATCATTGCAGGTCTCATAAGACACCATCGCTCGGGTTCCACTGATTGTCGTAGTCAGGTGAAAATCCTTGTCATTGCGAGATCAGACCATCCATCTCACTCGAAACAGGGTACATGGTGGTCATGTTGGGGGAGGGAAACGAAGTCGGTACTTGGCGGGGAGGTGAGAAGTCGTCATAAGCAGCGTACATTGGTGGTTGAAAGTATGAGTTGTCGGGCTGCACACCTGCGTAGTAGCTGGCGTCCGGGAAATGCGTCGAATGACTCTGCGTTGCGGGTACATTTTGAGGCAGAGCTGTGGTGGCGAATGGGTTCTCTATCCGGTCTGCCGGGTTGAACGCCGGCGTCGGCAAGCCATTGACGGTCAAACTCATCTTTGGAGCAACTCTTTGTAACAGGTCGTTGCATAGTCTCCATGCCCGTTGCGCAGCTACGTTTTCCGACGACATGCTCTCCAACCAATGAATCGCTTTTTTGGCATTCTCCAGGACTTCTTCCGCTTCGAAGGGTAGGTGTTCCGAGTGAAAGGATAATTCAAGCATCAAGACCGTCACGGCTTGCACAAGATGGTGAATTATGCACCACCAAGGAGCGACTTTATAGAGACCTATGGGATTTGGCTCTTCTGGAAGCATCTCCATCATATCTCTAGCTGCATGCACACAATTGACTGCAGCAGAGCGGTTGAAATGGAAGGATTTTCTAGACTCGTTCGGGATTTTCTTATCTAACCTACAAAGGCAGGGCCGATTGATTATCATAAGAGTGCTGTAGTAGAAGAAGCCCAAGCTCATGCGCGGACGGACGAATTGCTGGTCTCGCTGCTTCTTGGTGAAGTCAAATACCGATGGCAACTCGGATCTCCATTGCTCCAGCTTGGATTTAAGAGTACCGATAATGATTTGTATTCCTTCCCATGATTCGGAGATAGCACTAGCACGATACAGCCGATCCAAAACTTCGTTGGTGAGGATGCTCAGCTTTGTGTGGTAGAGAAAGTACATTGCATGGTTGGGGGGTACTCCTCTTATATTCTCGCTTCCCAAATGGTGGGATGTGGGCGAGAAGGAGTTTGCTGGAGATGTCCTAGCTCTCGTTGATGAAGTGGTGGACGATGGTGTGGATACCGTGTCCTGGCCGGAGGAATAGCGCCGAGAATTCGAAGCAACATGGGCCAGACCCTCTTTGTTGAAAATGACATCTTCATCAATGGGTAACGGTAGCGGGACAGTACAGTCGCTTCCAAGGACTGACGTAGGGCGCCCGGTCATGACTGCGGCCATGCGTTCAGTGGAACACAAAGCCCACCAGACTCGGTGTCGAATTTCTTTGGACGATTCATTCACCTTTTTGTTCTCGTTCCGAAGGTTGAGACCAAGAGTGATGGCATGTCGAATAGCAATACCGCTGATGGACCATGATCTTTATGCCTTGTTAGGTTCAAGGCTGTTTCGAATGAAGGAGTTGCATACCGGTTAATGTGGTTAATCGCCATGAGATAAAATGCCATGAGCCCTGCAATCTGCACTCTTTGGAGTTCCGCATGACCTAAAATTGTCTCTCCATTGAACCCAAGCATACGAGCCCTGGTGAAATATATCAGGTGATCCCTTTCATCTCCCCTCCATTCGGCTTGTACCAGGTGCGAGTACTTTGCGGCAATGGCGAAGATCAAATTCAATATCGCCAACCAATTGTGGCCGGTGTTGATCTTATCATTATCGAGAAAGGTCTGCACCTGATTCGTGAAGGTAACTTGGCCGATGATGGGAAATGCAGGATGAACGGTATCGACATAGCTTTGGTAAAGTGCATATGCGGTGTGCTTGGGTGGAATCTCGAAGGGGTCGACTTGATCCGGGATGAGCACATCAAGATCATCGCAATGGTACGTTGATTCACTAACTGGTGGATTGCTTTTGGCGTTGGTGTAGATGGTGTCGTTCCAGTGGTGCAGTCCGTGCGCAAATGATAGCGAGGCTTGTCCGCCGTCAAGAGTCGGATGATCCTCGTCATCTTCGTCTTCGCTACTTTCCGAGCCCAACCGGGCTTGTCTTTTCTTCAGCCTCTGCATCCATGTAACCTCTGCACTTTTACCCATGAAACCGGTTGCCCTAGTAGCCGCGCTTCGATTGTAGTCCTCGCTGATACGATCGACAGAACCCGTGGAGCCCACACGAGCGGTTACTTGGCTCTCACCATGTTTTCCGTCACTGGATTCCCCCAAACCTCCCCCATCCCTTTCTGCTATGTTCACGTTCTCAACCGGGGGTCCATCTTCATCATCTGGCGTTGATCCCTTTTATTGTTTGTTAGGACTCGAAACATCATGCGGTCGCACATGGCTTACACTTTCCAATGCCTTTCGGATCAACCTTTGATCGGACATGTTTACTCGGTGACTAAGTTCTTTTAAGAGTTTTTCGTACTCTGCAACTCTACTAGCCATGGTTCCAAACTCTCTATGAAGTGTCAGCCTTGACCCAAGTTACGGCTGCGCAACGCCAAGTCACTTTTTAGTTCTGTCACGTTTCCCGTCCGTATAGACGCAATTGATCCGGAAGTCTTCACAGTGTTTGCATACTGGTCTCTCTCCACTGCATTTCGTCTTCCTGTGCCTGCAAGGCTCACAGGCGTGGCTAACGCGGTGTTTGTCCCCAACCATAGAGGATCCTCCGACAGAGGCACCCTCACTGCCACGACGCAACCGAGGTATGGCGATCTTCCCAACATGTTGTTGCGTGGCTCTGGGATGTTGAGGAACTGTCGGGATCTGGAATGATGCAAGTGGACTATGCGTCAGCGTCGATGGCGGTGGTGGTGGATGCTGCGTCGGTTGTAAACGCCGATTCAGGACGTCTGGCGAAGACATGGGAAGTTTTCGTTTGCTAGGATGACTCAATTCCGCCGGATTCTTTGTGAGATTTTTGCGGCCATCGGACATTGTGAACGAGGATTCCCTAATGATGGTTGGTGAGTCGACTCATTTGACGGTGACAGAGCTTCCTGGGCGGCTTGAGTGGTGAACACAGCGACTGGCTTACCCTTCGGACCATAGCGAAAGTATATAACAATCATGCGCGGGTTACCTTCGGTAGGTTGCTGGAAACAGTAATCTATCTTGCCGCCCTTGCCACTGGCTGTCTCCTTTTGGCTTTGCTCATCGCAAGGCAGCTTGGGACAATCTTAGGTGGTCAGCATTTGAAGGGTAGAAAGCGAGCAGGGGGCACAAGTGATAATCTTGGAGGACATTGGGCCTACAGTCACAGGTGGGAAAGATGGAAGTTGCTTTCCCGAAGACGGATCTGCGACTACCTACCTAAAGTACACTTTACCTACTTTACTCCGTGGTACTGGACCCTGATGGTCCCTGCGTCGGTAAGGGAGGGCGATGCAGGCAGATTTATGAGATCAAAGGGTGATGAGAGCTACTACGTGCGGCTATGGGAAGAATGTGAAAGGGTAAGGAACGCTCATGGTGGGGTAGAAGGTGGGAAGTGGGCATTGATTACTGTACGGAACACTTCACCATTAAGGTATTGGCCGTGGCGCAAGGAGATGCTTCCGGGCAAAAAGGCATTCTAGTCAAACATGGGGAATTTTCGAAATTCGCATTTTATTGACATCGTCTGCACTCTGGCGATTTTATTCCATGGACAACAATACAATATCGTTTTTGATGCAGGCGATGATGAGTATCGAAACTAGACAACAGGGCTAAACCGCAGAATCGCGGTGCAGTCACACATTTATTGTCGCTGGCGGCGGAGGTTCCTCCGCAAGGCCCATATCAATTGAGTCCCACGATGATTAGTCACGTCCGCTAAAGATCCATCTTAGTCTACTTAAGGGAAGGTCGAGGGTGCTTTACGGAGGTACTACTCCGTACTGTACTACCTTACTACTTGGTCTACCTCCGTACCAGGGAGTTAATACAATGCCGTGCGGGAGCAATACGCTAGTTTCTCCTCGCCGCTCTAATCATATAGATATTATGACAGCTCTGAAAACAGTATCTTAGTCAACGCTTTTATATCACAATTGATTAATTAATCAATTCAGATGATCCTTTATTCAAGATGAAGCTTACTTCGTATTTTATGCAGCTTTCTTCATCTTTTACCCCTATTCGCAAGCAATTAACTTCAGAGTTGCCATAGTAAATCGTTAGAGCGGCGTGAAAAATACAGTGCTTTGCTCCCGCACGGCATTGTATTAATTCCCTGGAGGACGAGTACAATACACCCCGCTGTTCCCCCGCCAAGAGTCACTAGTACCACGTTAAGGTTAAGTACACGTATTATCTCATCTTGTCCAATGGGAAATACGAAAGCAATGATAAAGCATAAGTTCCTTACCTTACCTACAATATTAAATTAAATCGTTGATCATGTCTCCAGCAGATCGATCAGTTCCCGCCCACACCAACAATGACTACTTCACCAGCAACCCCCCGCCAAAGACCCTGCATTCCCATACTACCATTGCCAAGGCCTTTATTGAGGAACACCTTTCATTCCGTCGTCGTGTAGTGCTGGTCACATCAGGCGGGACCACTGTCCCTCTGGAGAACCAGACTGTGCGTTTTATCGACAACTTTTCCGCTGGTACTCGTGGAGCAACATCGGCAGAGTACTTTCTTGAAGCTGGTTATGCTGTCATCTTCCTCCATCGCCAATTCTCTCTCCTGCCCTATTCACGCCATTACAGTCATTCGAGAAATTGTTTCCTTGATTTCATGACTGAGGGTGCGAATGGGGAGGTGGTAGCGAATAAGGAATACGAGGAGAAAATGTTGGATGTTTTGAAAAGGTACCAGAGAGCAAAGAAGAACAACACGTTGTTGTTACTATCTTTTACGACAGTCACAGAGTATCTGTGGGAACTCAAGGAGATAGCTATCTCGATGAATCCCCTAGGACGAACGGCGCTACTCTATCTCGCTGCTGCAGTGTCAGACTTCTTCGTCCCTAAAGATAGGCTTGCTGAGCATAAGATACAGTCATCGGAGACTGCTCCCCAGGATAAAACCGATGGAGAAAACTGGGAGCATAGAGAAGCTACCCACGCACCAAGTAAGAAGCTCGTGATCGACTTGGATCCTGTCCCGAAGTTTTTGAAAAGTCTAGTCGATGGCTGGGCACCGCAGGCTATGATAGTCAGCTTCAAGCTCGAGACTGACCCTTCGATCTTGATCAGGAAAGCCCAGATGGCAATAGATCGATATTCACACCACCTGGTTATTGGTAACCTGCTTTCAACCAGGAAGTGGGAAGTGGTATTCATAGCTCCCAACGTTCCTGAATATTGGATCAGAGTGCCAATGCACAGGCGAATCAAGAGTATGTCCGCTGCCTCTGGTGGCTTGCAAAGGCCTACTTTAGCCTCTCTGAGTCAGGCGGGGGAACCGAAAGATGACACTTCGGCCGAGGAGCCAGAATTGGAAATCGAATCTCTTATTGTCCCAGAAGTTGCACGGATGCATGAAGAATTCATCCGAGCTCCAGTCGAATGAAGGAAGACAAATGAGAACGATAAAATTTCCTAAACCTTTCATGAGAATTCGAGCGACATCTCTACTTCTTGGCCAAATGAATTATAATTCTGCAGATCTGTGGGTTTTCCTAGATGAGGTATGTAGTCAACTCCTAAACCAGTCATCGGCGTCTACAGCGCTTATTGAGACTGCAATAAGACCCCGACCTTGTTGGATTGCAAGGGCGATCACTGTCTCCATACAACTTCTTTACTTCCGCTTCTGTACTTTTTGAGGCTTAAGATGACTCGAGATGATGTCGAACAAGATTACCTTGAAGAGATCATCTTGGGTTGCCGTTATAAGAACTTCTTGACCGCGAACACCATTCGAGATGACTTAAGAAGTCTGTGTAGCGGACAGCTGATATTTCCACTCTTTTTGGAGCAAATAAGCAGGATTTGTATCTACGCGTTTCTTGGGCCCATGTCTAGATTAGATAGTAGATGGGAAATATAGGCCATAGGTGTCATGTTACGCCTCCGGATGTGTATACTAAGTCTGAGCTCCATGAACCCTTGTCAAATTGGAGCATCTTCGAGGAGAAGTTTTATCGTCCAACAGTAGAGAATATGCTATATCAATACATAGAGTTATCCAAGCGAAGTATGAGCCCGAGGTTATCGAGACTCATCACATATGCTTTGAACATCGTCTGAACACGGGATTTAGGTACCTTCCAGGTTGACTCGAATAATGGATTGGTGATCCTCCAAAGTTCACAGTTGGCGCTAAGGGCTCCTAAGGACTAAGCGAGCCGCTCCCACATTTACGAATTCCACACCAGGGTCAGAACCATACGACATTCGAAACCACCCATCATCACGACCGACTCCAACCCTCAACCGCAATCATGGCGGCTGCCCTCAACAAGATTGCGGCGACAAGCCCATCGAGGCAACATCCGTCCGAGCTGGAGACCAGCATTGCCAACGCTCTCTATGACCTGGAGTCAAATATCCCGGACATGAAGACGGCGCTGCGGCCATTGCAGTTTGTGTCTGCTCGCGAGGTTTGTCGCTGCTCCAAATGCTGGGAATATCGCCGAAACATTGTCATCGAATTCATGCACGTCTTTGTCATATACCCAATGATTGTATCTACACAACCAGCTAGCTCGTCAGGCCTGATCATCCCAAAAACCAACCACCCGTTTCCTGAGTTCTTGAAATACCTACGAAGCTAATCCAATTTTCTTCCACCCCACAGCTCGAGGTCGGCCACGGCAAAAAAGCCATCGTCATCTTCGTCCCCGTCCCTCTCCTCCCCGGCTTCCACAAGGTCCAACAACGGTACCTCCTCCACCCTTCTTCAAAGCGTTCCCCAAACTAACACCCCACGCCACCAGCCTAACCCGCGAACTCGAAAAGAAATTCTCCGACCGCCACGTCCTGATCCTCGCCTCTCGCCGCATCCTCCCGCGCCCCAAACGTTCCAACCGCTCGCGCACTTCTCAAACGCAAAAACGCCCGCACTCACGCACCTTGACTGCCGTGCACGACGCCATCTTGAACGACGTCGTCTACCCGGTAGAGATTGTGGGAAAGCGGACGAGGACTAGGGAGGACGGCAGCAAGGTGTTGAAGGTTGTGTTGGATGAGAAGGAGAGGGGCGGTGTCGATTATCGGCTGGATACTTATGCGGAGGTGTATCGGAGATTGACGGGCAAGGGGGTGGGGTTTGAGTTCCCAATGGGGGGGCCGGTGGAGTATTAGATTGGGGAGGGCAACAGTATTGATGAGGTGGAGATACGATATGCGACGAGAGGGTGGCAGGGGTAGCTACGGGAAAAACTGATACGGAGCTGCAACTTGCAAAAATCCCGCACAGCAGATGGGTATCCTAAGTGTTCTAGTCTACGGCTTCGTCCCCCGTAGCCTTGGCCGTCGACTTCCCCACCCTCCCCACCCCAACCACAGCCCAATACGCCAACTCCTTCCTCTCCCTCCCTCCCTTCTCCCCTTCCCCCTCCGCCGCCTCCCCCTCCCATTCCATCCTGACAAACACCGGAATCTCCAAGACATCCTCATCCTCCACCACCTCCGCCTCTTGCCCAACACCCGCACACACCACCTCTACCACCACCGTCGTCCAGTTCCGTCCTTTGTCCCACACTTTCCCTGCTTCTGCCACTTTGCCTTCGCCACTGCTGGCTGCAGGATCCGTAGTCTTGGACACGCTAGTAAGCATCCTGCTAGCGCGTTTTCCAGCTCCCCCACCGCCGAGTGCCTCGTCCCATGCGTCCGTGTTGGCGCCGATGTCGAACTGGGGGCAGAGGATGGTGACTTTGTGGCTGTATCTCCCGGGGGTGTGCGAGGACGTAGCGAGGGTGATTTTCACAGCGTCAAACATGGGGTTTTGGAGCGTGAGGAGGAATTGGCTTGCGCGGAGGATAGGGAGGGCATTGAGATCTATAACCGGTTGCCCCGATGACTGCAATGGTTTTAGCGAGATTGTAGGGATGTAGTTCAGTGCTACGAGTCGGATGCGGAAGCGTGTGCTGGTGACTTTGGGTTCTGGTTTGACGAGGATGTGGCGGCAGGTACGACAGCGTTTACTGCGTTTTGTTCGGAGGATCTGAGCGACGGGGCGGACGTCGTTGATGAAGTGTGGAGGGTGGCGCTGTTTTGCGCGTTGGGCGATGCTAGCGGTACCGGCCCAACCTTCTGTACGGAGTTTCTGGATGGCACCGGCGTGGGAGGCCGGGTCGACGATGTGTAGGCCCTCGGAATGGGAGGCGCTTTCGCGCATGGGGGTTGTTTTGGAGGTAGATTTCTTTCCATATGAACCGAGGCCAGTGTAGAGGCTCATAATGCGGGCGAGACTGCTGGGAGAGCTGTAGTTGTATTCGCCTGAAGGTGTCAAAAGGGGATTTGAGGATGAAGGTGAGATAGAAAGCTGAGAGGATAAAAAGGATTTGAGGGATTGGAACTTTGCATCGGGGTCGTTGTCTGAAAGAGGGTCGGGGACAGGTTCTGATTCTTCGAAAGAGGTTTTAGAGATGGAGGGAACAAGTCTTGGTGTTCCACCGTTGTTGAGCTTGGATAGCTGAACTGCGAGATTACTAGGCTTATCGAATTTTATGCCAATGTCTAGAGTAGTCCAATTGCAATATCCGCATGCCAGGATCCAAGGTCCGTTGATGGCGCTACCTTCCGGATCGAATGTGTTCACCGTCATGGGAGCAGTGCATATTGGGCAATTGAAGCAGTTTCTGCTACATCTACAGAAATGTCGTTAGCTGGAGGTTGGGGTAAAAGTGAGTCAGTTACAAAGGAAAGTGGTATAGTCTTACCTACCTATAGCCGTCGCTCCTCAACATGCTGCTCGGCATTTCGAACAGACAGGTGGGGCAATACCAGCAGACGATCTCTTCGATTGTACACCTTGGGCATCGTATCTGCTGGCAGTCCTCACAGTACATGAGGTGCTCTAGGGGGTAGAGCGAATAGTTTGCCCGCGGCGATCTGGGATCAAAGGTCCGCTCTTGCTCCTCGTCATCGTCGTTTCGCGGCGTGTTCCCTGCGCCGATGGGTATAGAAACATCAGTGCATGGGCAGCTAATGTAGCTATACGGAAAAGACATTGCGTAAGGTAGCTGATGGGAAGTGTCCGCCCAAACTTGGTGTCAGTGAAAAGTAAGTTTCCTCTTTGATAGCGGATCCCGTTCCGCGTTGGCCGCAATCGCTATCCACCTCCGTAAGGCTGCTCTCACATAGTCATTGCAGAATCCATATTCGACCTTTATCCTACCATCCCGCCGCATGCTTAAAGACATCTGTCAGAGCAGTAGTGTGACGTCCTCTACCTCCGTGGGTTACCTTCAGATGAATACTCTCCATTTGATACCAGTCATTGTGTCGGCTAGCGCCAACTGTATAATCATATTTCCTTTCCAAAAGCCATAACCAAAGATGGTGTATCTTTTGTATCAAAAGTCACAGAATCTAGGATAGTTCAAGGCTCCGTACTCGGACTAGATACCGCTTACCATCTTCGTGATGGAGATGATGTGAACGAAAAGCGGGTTTCAAATGCAACATCTATCAGTAGAGATTTAGCTGGAGAGCAAACCGAATGTGGACTTTCAAATCAAGACCCTTTTTTATATACACTCATGAAGTTATTTACAGCTTCCCTAAGGTCTAAACTCCCGTACCTGAACCCGACCTTCCTGTACACTCAACCTCCTACCCAAGGTAGCGCTCGCTCTGCAAGAAAGCCTTCACATTGGGCCTAGACTCGACCGCATCGACCAATTGCGTCAGTCGCGGATATTCTTTTAGCCCTTTCCTTCCATCCTGTACCAAGTTCTCGTCGTGGCAGATTTGGTAGATGACCATATCCGCATATGTGATCTCCTTGCCAATTACGAAAGGACCTTGGGTGGAAAGATTCTTGGATTGGAGATGGCTTTCCAAGGCATTTAGGAAATTGGCTCGATCGGTCTTTTGGTGCTTGGGGTAGGTTTCATCCTTATTGGGGCTGAAGAACGCTTGAATAAACAGGGTGCGCCCTAAGGCACTATAAGCAAGTGTAACCAACCTCTAGACCGCAGACAGGTACTTACAATCAATGGCAATGTCACACATGGCATCCGCCCAGTACTTCTCGTCCTCCGTCTGGCCATCATATTTTCCCAGCTGCCGCGCAAAGTGCCTCAAGATCGCATAGCTCTGAGTCAAGATCTTACCGTTCAGCTCGATGACTGGAATCGTCGCGTTGGGATTCATTTGCTGGATCCTGCTTTTCTTATACTCTGGGTATTCTTCAAAGCTATAGCGTATGTCTTCGTACGCGATGCCGGCATCTTCCCACATGAGACGTACTACCTGACCGCGGCCGCGAGAGGCAAAGTCGAAGTAGTGCATTGTGGGGACTCCGCCAATTGCTTTGTTGGCCTCGCCAGGATTGCCGAATCTCTTCGTGGTAGGCATGATAAGAGAAGATTCAGACTGTGAGATTTGTATGAAATGAAATATTGTATGATTCTACATGAATGAGAGCGGTATAAAAGAGGTGACAGATATCAGGAGAAGGATTGCAGGAACCACAGTAAATGAATAACATGGTGATGGAAGGCAATTGTGGTGAACACATTCTAACACACGGTCTAGACTCCTCCGTTCACGGAGCAGCAGCCACTATGATGTCAAGCGCTGGAGCATCCCCGGTTGAGAGGAAAACTAAGGTAAGGATTGCTAAGTTGTGGATGGGTGGAGAGCATTGGGAAGAGAAAAGCCAAATTTGGTCTATTACGTAATCGTATAGCAGTTGCATTGCAATTTATTGCCTCAGTTCTCAGACGTGCCAACGTCGCTAAGCCCCTTCGGGTTAGCGCCCTGCTGACTTCGCAGCATACGGACGGCACGTCTGAGTGCAACCCGCAGTAATATTGGTTGATTGGCATTAACTTTGAAATAATACCGAACTTTGCCGGTCGCCTTACCTGATGCGATAAAGTATGAGCGTATTATTGAATTAATTACATTTTGTTCGCTCTGTTTATCTATTCTACGATTTCTATCGACTCGCCTACCTACTCTACTCACCACCCTACATGCTCATCACTCTACTCATCACTCTACTCACCATTCTACTCATCATTCTATTTACTCGCCTATCTACATGTTCAGCTACCAACTCAGCTATCGACTCGATCGTCTACTCATCACTCTACTCGCTTCAAAACATGCTTCATGCGACACGTTCAAATAAGCGTTCTACGCTTCATGATTTACTTCATAGTATGCTTCATACATGCTTCATAGCACATGCTAATTAGCTCAATAGAAAGTATTCTTCATGACTCAATATCAAACGCTTTATCAAATTTTCTATCAAACGCTCTATTAAACGCTTTATCAAATGCTCTATCAAACGCTCTATTGAATTCTCTATCGAATTCTCTATCGAATTTTCTATCAAACTTTCAATCAAACTCTCGATCAAACACTCTATCAAACTTTCTATCAAATTTTCTATTGAGCTTTCTACTGAGCTTTCTATCGAGCTTTCTATCGAGCTTTCTATCATCGCTCTATCAAACGTTCTATTAAATTCTCTATCGAACTCTCTATCAAACGCTCTATCAAAACGACTTAACGCACTTTCTCGATCATCAAAAAGAACGTTCGAATCAAATCTTCATTGTTAGGACCATGCCTAGAGCAAGTCATAGAGGTACGTGTAAACCAGATGGTATACGGGTAAACGAGGATTCAAAGCTAAAGAGCGAGGGCTACGAGGTGCGAAGGCTATATGTACAGAAGGAAGGTGAGCGCTAAGCCCGATAGGGCCTTAGCCTAGCTCAAAGGACACGTATCTCAGTAGAAGGCTGAGCACGCTCGTAACATTCATCACACAACACAATATAAATTCAACTAAGTTCAGTCGATGATATGATCATGAGATATCTGATGACGAAAGCAAAAAATCGAAGCTAGCATATTCTTGATCACGCTGTTCGACTACTCGAATTATCGCACGCAGTTGACTCGATGATGCAACGACGTAACTTATCGATCTCGCAGAATTTTATTGATACTTAAATTAGACGCATCAGATAGAGTATATGTGAAAGTACTATCGCAAGTTCACATACATTATGATTTACATGTTGTGCATTGATGATCGCGTCGCAAACAAGAATGTTGTGACTTGCAAAAGTTAACGAGGCAAGTTGTGCGGGCTGTCATCAAATTAACGCAGATCAACCTATCTTACAGGGGTTTGCACTCAGACGTGCCGCCCGTATGCTGCGAAGTCAGCAGGGCGCTAATCCGAAGAGGCTTAGCGAGGGCGCTAACCCGAAGGGGCTTAGCGACGTTGGCACGTCTGAGAACTGAGGCAAGCAATTTACGACATACCAAAGCATATTCAGAATTCCTGGACATCGAACTATCACTCTCGGGAAGATCGTACTTCATTAAGGCTTTGAAGGAGTGTCTATCTGTCTGTATCTGGCGAACTGCGAACTTCACTAGCCGGAGGGTTTGACGAGTTGACGATCTTACCGCTTTACAAGTTACAACGTCGACAATGTCGCTAGTCATTGGCTCAAGCATTCATGACATCTCAAATCAGTCCAACAAAGAGGTACAATCATCGGTATCAAACATTAATGGAGACCCCAGCCTTATCCTTCTATGAAAACACGAGAAGTCTAGGTACTGCTGAGCAAACGGGACACCGGTCCAAGCAAACCTCTCACTTCGACCGAAGATCAATCCCGCCTTCTCAGACAACAAACCATCACCCGAAAACCGCTGAATGCATCTTACAATACTTCATTTAGCGAGAATACTTCTTCCTCCATCCGCGGTCAACCTCTTTCGCACCCTCAATTTCACATATCGAAGTCCCAATTTCTTCGGCCGTAGGTTGATGTGACCGTCTCCTTCTTGGTCATTCACCGTATCCAATATCGCCGACGGCGAAAATAGCAAAGCCTGACCAGCTTCAAGATTTACAATCTCCTTGAAGATCTCAGACACGTCTCGCTGTGATGATGATTCATCGTTGTTCGAGATGCCTGCGAGGTGGGTCTTCAGAGCTTGAAGCCAGCTCGGAGATGTGAAACGGTGTACTATCGTCATCGAACTGAGATCTAGTAGCTTTGGTGAGATAGTAGGTTCTTGGGTTGCAATGATGACACGGGTTGCTAAATGCCGTTGTTGACGAATGATAGTAAGCAAGCTCTCCGTGAAAGTACTGGCTGCACGGCTTTCCGACATAAACTACTAGAGATCAGCATCTCAACGCGAAATCGGTGTAAGTAGCGATATGAGCATGCCACATCTGGTTCATACCTTATGGGCCTCGTCCAAGGCTATGATACGGCCAACACCCCCCCGTTCCTCCAAAAAGAGCGCAAGGCATATATCGAACATGGCACATGCCGCGCTTTCGTCTACGAAAGGGCAACTCAGATCAACAATCGTCAACGTCCCGGCCTCGAAAGACCAGATGTCCTCCTTCTTTGTAAGGTCGGCTTTGTTCCGTTCGTAAGCTTCCTGTATTTTCCTCAACTCCGCCATCTTAGCTTCCCTTCCAATTTTTGAATTGACTTTTCCCAACACTGAAGCAGCCCTGGGGTTACTAGGAACATTCATGAAGCTCTCAAGCAGCTGAAGTCGTGTTTCCAACAGTGTAGACTGAGCTTCGTTGAAATCTTCATAATTAAGTCTCTCTCTAAAGGCAGCATAATCCAAACCTGGTTTGTCTTTTCTCTCCAAGGCGATCTGGTGCAAATGTTTATTTACAACCTACGCATTCGTTAGCGATACTAGTTTTGTAATACCTATTTCTCCGGGATCAGTGGCCCACCTCCATGTACAAAGGCTTTGACCCTTCTTTCTCGTTGACTGCCATCAGCTTCATCATACGCTCAACGTTGAGTTGAGACTCTTCCAGCAAGAGCGGCACGACCTCTAGCTGTAATTTCTTGTCAGTTCCTAGCAAACTCTCATAAAGCTTCTCCATACGAGAGTAATTGCTAATTGAAACCATCACCCTCACACGTATTCCAGATGAGCAGAGATAGGCCGCTTCGCAGATTTGACTACTTGCAAAGCCCGAGAACTTGTCATAATGGAACACTATACCAGCAAGTGGCCGGGGGAGTTTTCCAAGTCTGGAAGGAATTAGGGCGCTCTCGAGCATACATGACAGGGTATGGCTCTTGCCACTTCCTTGCGAGCCACAGATGAATGCCGACCATGGAGTGTTGACATTGATAAACAGTCGGGTATCCTCCGGCTCAGCATTCTGTTGTTGTTCGATTAATGCGTCACTGTGGGTATCGGGTCCCGAATCTCCGTAGGTACAAAGACGTTGTGCGAGCAAGCCATACTGTGGAAGTATACCGCCCCTCACGGCTGGAGCAGGAGATTTGATAACGCCCGCCAGAACATCTCCTGAGAACAGTGGCGTGGTCCTAATTTCTTCCATGTGCACATTGTGAGCTCGGTCGTGATCGGTACCATCTTCTGTTGCCAAAAGGCTCATGTGAAACCGACGATCAGCTTCCCAAGTGTCGAGCGGCATTATAGCTTTGATAGTTGAAGGCTCCGCGAATGCTAATTTCTCTATTAGGATATTATTTGGGAAGATAAAAAGTGGAATGAGATCGAGGAAGTATGAGCTCGTCCAGCGCGTGGTGTGGAGAAAGGGGAAACTGGAAGAATGTAGGTTTAATCCTACAGCAACGAAAAGGAGGGGGAAACGAGAAAGATATCAATATCTCCAGCACGCTAAGAGAACGAGCCATCAAAGTGCATTGATCCAAGACCGGTAGCCGACCTGCATAGAACATGTTTGAAACCCAGTTCGAACGACTCACCTCGACGCGTCTTTGTCTTCATAGAAGTGCACTGAGGTTCATCGACAATGATCTCCACCGAACTAGAAGATTCATCATCACTTGAGATATCTGAGCTGTCAGATATTTCCATGGCTGGTATATCTGGATGAACATCGACTGCAGATGATTCGGAGGATGATCTGGCGGATGACATGGATGACGAGCCAGACATCTCTGGAACTGTAAACATCATGTTATGATTCTAGAAGCTGTACCGTTGTGTGTCTCTTGTATGAGACAAACCTTCAGTGCTTGTGTATTGAAGTTTCATAACGTTCTGCTTCAGTCGAAAAGATATTGTTTATCATGCAGGAGTTGAGAATTCATTGTTTATCGTAAGAGATCCTGAACATTCTAGCACATCACCTGCCCATCCCAAAATTTTATGCATAGAACTCTCAAGCTGTAGCCAAGCTAGTCCATGCCTCTGTGCTGGTCAATCCGAGATTTGAAGTGTATGCATCACCAGTGGGTGCATGGAAGCATTTTGCTCATCTACATATTCCGCAGTACCAAAACAATAACGTACTAGAATCTTGCAACAGCTTTTCAGAACCCTAGTTTTGAGCATTGCGTCTCTCGGATCCAACTCCCCAGAGTCAATAGAGCATCAGCAGATGATACCGAATGGACACAATCAAGGCCGCACCGACATGATATCCATTCTATCAGAAAAAGCTCCCATGAATGATCAGCAACCAGACCACGGCGAATCATGCGGGGCCAAATATCAAAAACAAGCCACCAAGCTGGACATTTGTATGGACTCCCTTAGCAACTGATCATCCACTGGCCAGAAACCCCATCAAAAACGGCTGTTATTGCAACGCTTTCTCTACCAGGCCACTCGCCTCTCTCTCGCATTTCCTTCAACCTCGAAAACAAGGCGTTATAATCTCGACCTCCATGTCCAGCTTCTAATTTCTCTGATCCAGGTCAAACTTGGAAACCTTGAGAGATTAGGTAGTCCCCATCCCCTTTCTTAATCAGTTGCTATAGCGGGAACAAGGCCATGCTATCTCTCATATCTCTACTACACGCCCGACTTCAAATCTTTTCCATCGAACGCCGGTCAAGAGCGTCTAGGAATCCCTTTGCTAAAGTTATCATGTTATCAGCGTGCAGAGATAGGTTAAGTATTTAGATACTAAGAGGACTTTGACTCTCCTACGAACCGAATCCACCAGCTCTCAACATCGCCAAACTAATCAGTGTTCTCATAAATCGGCCATCCCCTCTATCCACATGGAACCCCGAAACAGAAATATACCCACTCTGGCATCTTATATGAAAAAGGGCGAAACACCCAACCTCTTCTTTCATATCCTGCCCCTGAGAATCGGGAACCGAGAATCAACGTCTTGAGGAACGATGGTGGAATGCAAGAGAGGAAATTAGCTCTATGATGTCCATTACAGAAAGGATGGTAATCAAGGAATAAGTTTTCAATGCCATTTTGCGGAATGGTTCGTTCAAAGGGAGCGAGCGGTGCATGAGCGGTAGATAGTGGAACCAAGCCACCTAACTAGGGTTTCCAGGAGAATTCCCAACTCAATTCAGGAGCAATCTGATAACAAGTGGGATGTAGAAAGCACACGATGCCATTCTGCCTAACCAAAACCGCACTTCCTCGCAGAGACAAAACGATGGGGTTTCGACCTCTTCTGGGGCGCTGGATTGAAACAGAAGACCAGAGGGAAACCAATCCCAAAAACTCCGATGAGCCAATCTACGAAACCCTCTCCCATCAGCAACCCCTTTCCCTTCCACGCAACGCCTTCGTCAGAGCAGAGCACTCCCAACACCGGAAGTCGTAGGTCAGGGATCGCAGCTATATGGAAACCACGCACACGTGCTGGCCAAACCTCTGGCGTAGAACCTTTTCATCCGCAGCACCACGCTCTTTTCTCCCCTTCCCCGCCTGTCTCTCCACCCAAAAGAGCCTGCCTACCTTGTACCCACATCTCCAACCAGCCAACCCACGCACACAAGCGAAAAAGACCTCGTCTCTACTTCCAAGTTCTCTACCCCACCCACCATCCACAAGACCGCCCGTACCTTTCTCTAGGCGACTCGTGCTTCCTGCAAAGACAGACGAAACGGCACATGTGAGAGTGGATATGGAGGAGAAAGAGGGTTTGGAGGATAGAAAGGCCGGGATGGGTTGGGTTGGAGAGGTTCAGATGTGAGACATGAGGTATAAAGGGGAGGAAGCGGCCTTGATGGGGGGGGGGGTAAGGAAGTGAGTAAGTATCGTACAGCTTTCTTAACTAACAAAAACGATAGATCTGATGAAACGGGGTTGGTTTGAGACAACCGAGTGACAAAAATGGATAAGCTTTAGCTGTGATGGACATGCGGAGCAAAGTACGGCTCTTGGAAGCGTTTCTCACATGTGATTCGCCCCAAAGTGGCAGTTGGGCGGTTGCGCTGGACGGGAGTTTGTCTTGATGCCTGGATGATGTTGTTAGATAGGCAGACATTGTGTTCGGCGCTTCTCCTTTTAGGAGGACGTTAGGGCTAGGAAGGGAAGGTTGGACGGTTGAGCGTTTGTGTGGAGTTGGAGACAAAACATCTATCTTCCACAGGTCTGCTCTCGCATCGATTCACAGCTGAACTTGCCTCACTCTTTGCAAGATACGCACGATTTAAGAAGAAGAGGATTGAAACACTTAAGCGTTTGGGATGGACCAAGTTACAAACATCCATCTTTCACAGGTCTGCTCTAGCATTCGATCCACGACTTGAAAGCCTCCCCCATTTACACTACCCCCCTCCCTGAATCCCAACTCACGACATAAAGAAAACCATCATAGGCTTGGTATTACAAGACTAGCCTGCTTCGAAGCCAACCTCCCCTCTCTCAAAGCCAAGACTCGCTCGCTGAATTGCCTCGCAGAAGCGCTAATGAAATGCTCGAAAGTCGAATCGATCGAACGAAACTGGTAATGGGGTGCCCTCGCAAAAGACGTAGCGTTGGATTGTTCGAAGAAAGATAGAAGAAAAGTGGTATCGAATTCGCTGGATTGGTAGACGACGCACAACTGGCTTGCTGACATTTTACACGTTTGACGTTTGGTGGGCATTAGGTATCGAACGCGTGCGGACAAAATATGGACTGGGCCCTTTCGCAATTGGTTGGGCTCGAATATGGTACATGGGTCGCCCGTGGCTGGACGACAGAAATGGAAGAAATCGATGCTTCGGGTAAAATGCCGTAAGTTGATGGCTACTCAAAAAGAGCAGACCCAAAAGCACGAGTATGGTGAAATATTAACATTGAAGTAGAGTCCTGTAGTTGCAACGCCCTCGCGGAAGGGCAAGGCGGTACGCGATGTACGCCGGTCTTGTCGATACAGTTGGATGAGTTATGATTCTAGAGCTCAAGGTGGTACAATCTCTTCCGTGAACCGAGAGCCTCGCGAACCATCAAAGCTGGGGTGACTTCGGCCGACACCATCCCTAGGAGTTGGACTAGACCCGACTGGAGGCAACGGGCGAGGGGTTGGGGTACCCCTTCCAGTAGGTGGGCGTAAAGACGAGAAGCCAGCCTGGTTTGTTACAGGAGTGCGGGCTGGACCTGGTCTCATGAATGCGACTTCCTGATGTCTCTGGGCTTGGCTTCCCACGCGGGCTAGTGGAGAACTGCTCGCAATTGCTGGACCAGGACGGTCTGGTGATCTAGGTGGAGGGGAATCAGGTCTGCCGTACATTGACGAAGGATTGGAACTGGATTCTGGCTCAGGTGCGCCACCGTAAAAGCCTTGAGAGTCGCGATAGAAGGACGTCTCAGAAAGGGGAGTCTGTGGACTAGCAGGACGAAAGCTGGGAGCAAGACCAGCAGCGGGCGCACCACTAAAGCCACGAACGGGACGAGGACTTGGAGCAGCACTGCTGGAAGGACCAGGATTGCCGAAACCATCACCACCACTCTCCAGTACTGATTCGATTTTCCTGCCCCCAAAGTTTTGGAAGCCACGCTCGCTGGGCGCGGTTTCGGTGGTTGCTGCTGTGGCACTGGAACGAGGTCTCATACGCTTGAAGAAACCAGCTGCGGCGAAGGGAACATTGCTTGATCGTTCGGTCACCGTCCCGCTCGGAGCACCGCTAGTGGGTGGAATTGTCTGCATCATTGGTGGTGAGATGTCTCTCCTACCTGCCATCTTCCTACGCCGCCAGCGGAAGAGTATTAGAAGTAGCAGTAGGATGATGGTTAACCCGGCGACTCCCCCTACGACACCACCAACAACAGTCGGGGTGGATGGGGCACTGCTTCCGCCCGATCCGGTTCCTGGGCTTGCTGTCGATGAAGGAGCCGTGCCGGTAGAGCTACTACCGCTACCACCTCCTATGCCGCCGGGTATGACCCCTGTGCCGGAAGTAGTACTGGCGGAACTTGAAGATGATAGGGTAGATGATTGTGAAGAGGTAGAAGAGGTAGAAGAGGTAGACGAGATAATCATGGTAGATGAGGAGTCGGTCATGGTGGAGGTCGCCTGAGAACTGGTGCTTGAGATTGTCCCAGTTCCACTACTCGACGAAGAAGAGGTTCTCGTCGACGTGATTAGAGTGGAGTTCGAAATAGGCGTTGCGAAGGTAAGACTAGTTGGACCCCGTGATCCAGTGCTTGTCTGTGAGGATGTAAAGGCTGGAAATACTCGTCAACTCAAGTCCAGATTTATATAAGATATAAAGACTTACAAGTCATACTAAAGTTGCCACTCGTGGGTGCTGGGACAGGGGGATTTGTCGGAGTCTGATTAGGGTTAGGTATATCCGATGTTTGGGACGAAGTTGATGCTGATGCACTTGAAGATAGTGAGAAATAGGAGGTTGTTGATCCGGTATTGGTAGCACTGGTAGATGACAGTGAAGTAGAAGGACTCAAAGGTACCGGCGTAGTGGGAGGCGACGATAGCACAACCTGGGAACTTGAACCTGGTACGCTGATGGTCATTGGACTCTGGCTTGCAGGAGAATTGGTTGACGTGGAAACACTTGCTGGCGGCGCCTCACTAGGACGCGATGATGACTGATCCGCAGATGTGGGTGCAGACTGTTGCGTGGATTGCGGCGCCTGCGACTGTGGGCCTGGCGTGGTGTATGCAGATTGACTCGCGAATCGCGCGGGTGGTTGGGGTGGAGACGTTGGTGATCCTGCGTTGGGAGGCAAGGTGACAGACCCGTAACCATCGAAGGTAAAGACACTGGATTGAGCAGGTACGAGCACGTCACCAATAGCGGTGCCGGAAGGGTTGTCGATGATAACTCGTACAACTGATTCAACTGCTGTAGTGATTGGTTGAGTGACTGTAGAGACCGGATTTGGAATTATTTGCCGTGGGTGGATCTTTTGAATCTCATCCTCCAGCGCCTCCAGTTGCTTGAGATCATTCAAGGCTCCATGCAACTTCGCTTGCAGTAGAGAGATCTTATTGGGGTGGCTCTTATCTTCGTTCAATAGAGCAGTGTTGGCCTCTGGGCTTCGAACGTCTAGAAAGCTGCGACGTGCCCTCTGTAGTTCATCTCGCTGATACAGCCTCCGCCTCTTAGAGGGACGTTCCATTGAATCCCGGAAGACGGTTCAATGAGGGGGATTGGGATGATATCAATCGAGGTAAGATAATTAGAACGAGCAATCCGTGTAATGCTCTTGATTAAGCTGTAGGTAATGAATGGTTACGAGTTCCTGGATCAGCATTTACCCGTCGATAAGTCCGCCAATCTGTATTATTGCGAAGGCCTGAGCCAAAAGAGAAGCGCTTCGTGAAGACTGAAGATCTGTGTTTTAAGAAAGAATGATGGGACGACGTCTTTGTGCGGACGTTTTCGCTCTTTGCGATCGAAGATCAGCTCCGACAGCGTTTGGTTCGTGCGACTGAATGAGTGGATGTCAGTCAAGGGACTGACAGAATTAGATTTGTCGAAAAGCCTGTACGGGCAGGTCAGTATTGAAGTGACGTCGCCAACAGCCGGGACCAGAAATGCTCTTACTGTTTTCAAAACTTGCATTCTACGAGAGACTCTGTGTTCTAGAAAAAGCTGGTGCCGTAGAAATGGTGTAGAAATGTCGACGTTGTAATGAGTGTATGCTGTTGTTGTTATTAGACCCGCACCACCCCCTTAGCAATGCGACCGAGTATTTGTGCGACCGTGGTACGCCGTAGATGCTGCTGTGTATTTCTCCCCTTCCTTCCCTTGCACTCTCCTGCACCTCACTGCTCTTCTTTGCAGGCACCACCGACAGCGAGAGCTGAAAGGCTTCACGGAGACGTCACAATCATTGACGGTAGGAAAAGGAGAAAGAAAAGAAAAAAGGGCGGGACAAGACAGGGCAAGATTGGAGGACGAGGTTACAAGCGCAATGATCGACCGCTAACCGGAAGCCGTTAGACAGCAGACCGCTAGAGTTAAATTGCGTTTCTTTCGCCTATAATAGAACTAGGTACCTACTCGTCCTCCAGGGAGTTAAACTCTAGCGTGCGGGAGCAAAGCGCTGTATTCTTCACGCCGCTCCAACGATTTATTATGACATCTCTGGAGTTAATTGCTTGCGAATAAGCGTAAAAGGTGGAGAAAGCTTCGTAAAATTTGAAGTAAGCTTCACCTAAAGTAAAGAATCATCTTGATCGATTGATTGATTAATTGTGATGTAAAAGCGTTGAGTAAGATACTGTCTCCAGAGCTGCCATAGTACCTAAATGGTTAGAGCGGCGTGGAGAAACTAACGTATTGCTCCCGCACGCTATGTATTAACTCCCTGGTAGACCAAGTACCTTACTTGAGTACTGTACTAGTCCTGGGAGGTACCTGATGAAATGACCACCACAAGTGGTTGAACAAAGGGGAGTTTTCAGATGGTGTTGAAGAAGGGAAAAGGTCAATCATATCACTGCTGCAATAGAATACTACCGACACGCCGTATCATTATTTGACCTAGAATGCCATACCTAGGTGAAGAAGATCAAGGACAATCGAGACGAGTAAGCCGAGAGCCCCGCTCCCCGGATGATCCCGGTGGAAACCCCGGAAGAAGCACAAGTGAGCCGCAAGCTTGATTGCTTTATGCAGGTCCCGGCCCGTGCGCGCCATATCATAGTACATACATAATGCTTTATCTAGTACCTGGGGCCAGGGGTTCGGTCCCGTTTGATTGCGTATGGCTGAACTGTATCACAACGTGAAACCGCCAGTAGTTGGAATGTCGAACCTCGGGATGAATCACCGATACAAAAGTTTGCTTCATCAGGCAGGCGTCAAAGCATTAGTTTCATGCTCTTAAGGGTTTGGTGTGTCGCGTGCTCACGCGCGTTGGTTAGATGGCACGAGTTATGTTTTCCTCGTTCATCGCAAGGTTGTGCATGTCAGGTGACAGTGCACGTTGCAGCCCATAACACAGTTTGAATGTGTTGCCAGGAGAAAAGAATTAAATAGTACGGCTTGCTGTCAGTGATCAAGTCATGACCTCATGACCGTCACGCCCCAGACGAGCGAGGAGAGATTCGTATAGCGAAGAACATGGTTGAGTGACCATCCCATGAATATCCTGCAAGGGAACCCTGCCTGTCATCACTTCTTCAATTTCGCTTTGCAGTCAGGGCAATACCACTTCGTCCTTCTTGGGGGAGGCTCCTGCAGCCCGACACATTCCAGATGGAACCATTCACGCTCGCACTGTTATTTCAAAGCTCACATCAGCGTTGCTCTTCCGGGCAGGAAGTGGAAAGCAGCTCGAACATCTCCCACGCGATGAATATACTTACTTCTGTATTCTCACAGCAAATCATGGTCCCAAAGCTCACATCCCCACACACACAATACCTGGGTTCATCAGGGTCAATATATTCACCTGCTGCTTCTTCCTCGGCCTTGGCCGCTTCTTCTTTTTCCTTCGCACTCGCAGCTCCCTCGGCCGTCTTTTTGGCGTTGGCAGCGGAAGCGTTGCCCCGCTTCCTGGGAGCATTCTTACGCCTGCCAACACTTACTGCTGGACCGTCATCTTGATTGCTAGTGACAAATCCTGGTGCGGGGCGCTTGCTTCGTCTGCTGGCAGCTGTTATGACTGGAGTCGGAGGTCGAACCGGCGTGGCGCTCCGCCGACGAAGGCCATCACGCCCACTACGCCCCGACGGCGGACCAGTGGAAGCGCGACGTGAAGCAGCCCGGGAGGCTGTGCTGGAAGTGGCCTTGGCAGGTTCTGATGGAGGAGCCGGACCTTTCAGGGTCAGGGACAAGCGGCGAGGGCGGGAAGATTTAGCTGCAGCTCCACGTGTTTCCACAGTTGAAGGAGTCACAGGAGTAGGCACAGATCGCTTTGTCGGCGAGGGTGCGGGAGCAGCCAAAGGGACGATTGTGGTGGTCGTAACGGAAGTGTGGTCCAGTGGTTGAGACGTTATCTTACGTCTCTTGGATGCTGTTTTGGCCGGTGAAGTAACTATCTCGGCTTGTGGTTGGGTAGCTTCAAGCTTGGCGGGAGTGGACTCTCGTTTTCGCTTGTTCGCCTGTGTCTTTGTAGCTTCCTTCTCCTTCTCTTTCTCCATTTCCTTCTCCTTCTCCGCTTGCTTCTTCTTTTCCATATCTTCTTTCTCCTTTTCCATTTGCTTCTCCACTTCCACCGCCATTTCCCTTTCCCTCTCCCTCTCCATCTCTTTCTCTTTCTCCCGCGCCTTCTCCCGCTCCCTCTCCCTCTCCCTCTCCCTCTCCCTCTCCTTTTCTTTCTCCTTCTCCATTTGCTCTTCCATCTCCTTCTCCTTCGCCTTCTCTTGTTCTTTTTGCTTCTCTCTCTCCTTTTCCTTTTCGTATTCCTTCTCCATTTCCTTCTCCTTCTCCCTTTCCTTCTCCTTCTCCCTATCTCTTTCCTTCTCTTTCTCTTTCTCTTTCTCTTTCTCCTTCTCCTTCTCCTTTTCTTTATCCTTTGCCTTCGGAGTTTCCTTGTCCTTTCTCTTCTCCTTGCTTACATCTTTACCAATGGCTGGACCAGCGCCGACCATGGAGATGTCAATCGGCCCTTCATTAGGTTTGGTGAATAGACTCTTGAAAGTGCTACCAATATCGCCCAATCTCTTCGCTGCTTGCTCCGCCTCTGCTGCCGCCAATGCGGCTTGCTCTCTTGCCACAGTTTCCCTCTTCAGCTTCTTGGCTTCGTTGAGTTTCATGCCTCGATTGCTAAGCTGTGTCTCTTCAAGACCAAGTGAATCTGCACTAATCTCTCCCGGCGCAAGCTGTTTACCTGGCGCGGTCGTAGCGATATTATCACAATCAATAAATTCTTCGCCCGTCGCGATCGATTTGGCTTTTGTGGCACGGTAATTCTCAGGTCCACGGCCAGCCTCGGAGAGTTCGCGTCGTATCATCGTTTCACTAGGCGACCAGATTGCGTTCTTCTTCATCCTCTTCCGTAATTTTGCCATCTCCCAATCCGTCAGCCGCATCCAAGGGGCATGCTCGCTGCCTGGCTTGGCATCTGAAGGCGGAGGACTGAGAAGCGAAAGGGCATTGCTGGTGGATATACCTGCAACAGCGCTGTGTACATTTGTTCCCATCGCACCAGGTGGCCTTGGCGGTCGTGATGTCTTCGGGACTTTGATTTTTGGGGCCTTGGGGGTCTTAGGAGGTCTGATGCGTCCCGGCTTGCTGGGCCGGCTCCGTGAAGATACTCCAACGCGTGACGTAGGCATAGGAACTGGCGAGGTTGGTAAAGACTCCCATTCGGAATCCGTAATTGGAGGCGGCGAATCCGGGTTCGGGGGTGGTAGTACCTCTCCTGGGACAGTAATCTTTCGGCTTCGGTATCGCGGCCTATGAGGTTTACCGATAGACTTTCCACCAGACGCTCCCACTTGTGGACCTCCGAGCCGAAGTGTAACACGGGGAGGGGGAGTGCCATCGTTTGCGCCCTTTAGGCCTGGTCTGGTACGACTTGCCTGAGGAGATTTCAATTGCGGTACTGGTGTAGGGTCTCGAGAGGGCGGCTTTGGTAGTGAGTTTAATTTAGAAATGATATTCGTCAGTCGATTGGCATGACGGTCTACCATGTCATACATACGCGAGGCCTCCGCAGAGGAAGCCTCGCGGGCGCTCAGCGCATACTGAAGCTTTTGGGAGATCTTCTCACGAAGGTTTTCGGGATTCTGTCGTTCATTCAGAGGTACACTTGGCAGTAGTCCATAGGTCTTGGTTAAGTTGTGCAGTTCGTCGGTAGAGGTAAGGTACGATGCATTGAGCTTACCGACGAGCGTGAGGGAGCGAACGAGGTCAGACGGGAGATACTCGGTGTAATCCAGGAAGTCGGTGACGGTAGCTTGAGCATCAGGATCTACCAGGACCTCGCCCGTGATGACCTCTAGCTGAGTCGCCATATGGGCGTTGCAGTTTCGTGTCGATGAGGTTGCAACTCTAAAGTAAAGCTTGGTGAAACTGAAGGCCGACACTAAAAGCTCACGGATGTTTACCATACAAGACTGACAAACTAGGTAAGGTTTAAAGAAGACTAGCGTGCACATGGTGACAAAGCGGGACCTAGCCCGGTTTGGTTGTACTAAAGCTCACCTCCAAAGCACTTTGATACTGACTTCGACATGAAGTGTGTCAAAACCACCCAAAGCACATTCACTGCTTTTCGAATAAGCTCAGCTCTGAAACTCACTCGGCCTGGAATTTATAGAGCTAAAAAGTCCATGCGTGCTACTTCTAAGGGTAGCTAGAGTAGAGGCTAACATGATGTCTGGGAATTCTACCAGGTAAATCTCGCGCTGCGTCTACGAGTGCAACGAATTGCATCTTACTACTTGAACGTCTTGTATTTGATTTCTCATGCTGAATTGATGCTATCGCGTGGTTCGAGATCAAAGTCGATTTTCTGGCAGACCTAACAGAAAATACTTAAGCAATCAAACAAGATCTTTACAAGAAACGGGTCGACACTTGGCAAAAGTGACTATTTACAGACTGTACTGCTTGCAACTATGTCGTATGGAAGTCATGTAGAAGCGTTGATGTCCACGCTAATCGACACAGTAATCGAGACCTCCTCCGGAAACTTTAACCTTGAGCCAGTGCTACCGGAGTCTGACAACGAGCTTGCTTCCTCTCCCCAACGAAAGAACAAATCGAAAGCTATTCTACCTACCACGCCACCCAGGATACCCTCATTGGCTTTCGCTATAATGTCGAATCCTACCATGAGGCTTGGGGAGCTAGCCCCAAGAGAATACGAATTCTGTCCTCTGCAGGCTGTGACCAAATATCCCTACCGATATCTCAACAACGGCGATTCGGAATTGGTATCAGGCGCTTTCTTTGCAGCAGGGAAATTTCGTGCGAGAGGTTGGAGCTTGTAAGTTGTGACAGCCGATTTACAATCTCGATAGTCTCCTTTTGATTCGGTCTATCGGAACACTCTGTTGTGCATTTTGCTCTGATGTTCCTCGATGAATCACATGAATGAATGCCCGATTCAGGAAGTTCACGGAGTCTTTGAGATGCACACTCATCGTGAATCTTATCTTCACACGTCTCCAACACTTTCTCCTTCTCAGGTTATTCATCTAACACGTCTCATCTAATTCATCCCTGGTAGGTACTACATTCATACATATCTACCATCAGAGAAACCACTAGTACTTGTGCCTGCCGTTGAATTCCAAGCTCTCTTGGAAGATATTGACAAACAGCTGGACCTTCAAGTTGGATTTCCCCCGGTATCTGGATTCCGAATCCGCTTTTCAGACAAAGGCAGCCCTCGTGCTCGATATTTGGGTCAACTAACACCAAAAATGGAATTGGCTTCGATGGAGAGGATGATCCCGGGCCCAGAATTCAAAGAAAATGGAGAAAACGAGGTGCTAGACGACCGCTCGTTTGCAGCTTTCAAGAAGAAGATCGAAGCATCGATAGAAGCTGGCAAGATCAAGTCCAAGGCGGCAAAGGAGAAGAAGAGGAATGAACGTGTGGTGCAGAAGAAGGGCTGGTGTGCTCAGCTAAAGCGGGCTCAACGTTATCTCGGAGTGCGGCCCCGTCGGACCGCAACAGAGAATGACGACCCTCTTCGGCATTTAGACCTACCGTGGGAAGAATTGGAAAAGGCTCGAAAGGCTTATCAATTGGCCGCAGGCATAAAACTTCCAGGGTTGGACGTCGCAAAACCTACAACATACCCTTTTGATTTGGACGTTGTTTTTGTTTGCGTCGATGTTGAGGCCTATGAGCGGGAACATAAAGCTATCACCGAGATCGGGATCTCTTCGCTTGACACTAGAGACCTTGTTGGCGTTCCTCCTGGTGAAGGCGGTACAGCCTGGTTCAGTAAGATCCGCTCGCGTCACTTTAGAATCAGGGAGTATTCGCATTTGAAGAACACAGAGTTTGTGGTTGGCTGCGCCGACAGATTTGAGAAGGCTTTTGGTACTAGTGAATGGATTTTCAAAGGCGAAGCACCCAAGGTCGTTGCATCGTGCTTTCGACCCCCATTTGCAACTCGTCCCTTGGACGTCAATACCAGCTCTCAGTATCCTTCGATGGAAGAGCTCCAGAACGGTACCTCTCAAGCTAAGGGGTCTACGTTCTCTTCGTCCGTTATGCAACGCGAGGATGGCACTCAACCGAAGCGGAATCTTGTCTTGGTAGGCCACGACATCAAGACTGACATCGACTATCTTCGTGACTTGGGCTACGATGTTAGCAATCTGTCTAACCTCTTGGAAGCCATTGACACAGCCGACCTCTACCGGGCATTGAAGCAAGAACAGCAACCTCGCAACCTTGGTCAGGTTCTCTTAGACTTGGGCCTAACGGGATGGAATTTACATAACGCTGTAAGCAGACACCCACTTATTTCCATATCTTTAAATGTCAAATCACTAATCCGATATTTTATAAGGGCAACGACGCAGCTTACACCCTCCAGTCCATGATTAGCATCACCTTCGCTAGCCTCGCAGCTACACACGCGCGTCTAGCTACCGCCCACGCGGAGCGAACTGCTCGCCTGGATACCGTAGCGAAAGAAGCCCAAGACCGCGTCAAAGAAGACAGCGATGAGTGGGAGCTAGCAGCCGGAGAAGGAGGCGACGGCGGGTCGGCCGTACGCTTGCCCCGGCGAGATCCGGAATGGGAAGCCCTAGGGCCAATTCCGGCAAAGTCTAAGAAGGTGGTTGCAAAAGAGAAGGCTGTTAGGGAGAGGAAGCGCGCGGAACAGGGGGCTGCGAGTCGCTTGCTGGCTTTGAACAAGAGCGGGTTGACGAATGGCAATGCCTTGGGTGGGAAGAAGCCGAATGGGAAACAGCAGAATGGGAAGGTGATTCCGTCACGTAACAGCAATCAGAACGAAAGCATCCCCAACAACAAACTCAATACGGGAACCCTAGGAGACACAAACGGCAAACAGCGAGCAAAACAGGACCCTGCAGAAAAGCAAGAGCTCCCAAGTCAATTCACCGAGCGCTTAGCTTTCCTAGATATGGATGATGATGAGGAAGGAGGAGTCTCACTGGTCTACAAGTGAGCGTGGAGCTGGCTGGTTGGCGATGAGCTTCACGCATACATAGCATTGTTTGTTGTGTCTTCTAAGGCCTCGAATCGGCAAGCAATTAGGGCGGGAGGCACGTAACTTGGCTTTACTGCATTTGAGAAAGGAGATCATACGAGGAGCTTGCGAGGGGGATGGAGGTAGCTAGGCCGTTGCCACACAAGTAGACTTATCAACGATAACCCATGCAAAATCTTTATTTCGTACGAGAGTCTTCCAAGTACATCCCCACCACACCAATTTCTACTCTCTCGCCAATTTTCAGTTCATGGCTTTACCACTAGCAGTATCCTTTCTGCCTCAATAGTACACGTCGAAAATTCCGAGAAAAATCCGTCTCAAGTGCCAAACTCAAGCAAACGTTCGGCTTTCCGCACAGCTTCATGACCAAAGCGCATCTCTTTCCCCTTCGGATTCTGCTTGCCGGCCGCTTATGTTTAAAGCTACAAATCGAAAACCCCGCTCGAGAGTATCGTCCTCACTCGCCCCATTTCCCCGTTGCGCTTTCTACAACTCTCATTTGCAGCCCCACCCCCTTCCCTCATCTTCCCAAAACTCAAACCGCAACCTACCACGCCCCTAAGTTTCCTTTTCGCACAGATCAGTATCTACACAACGACTCTGATGGGATCACCATGTATCCTCAATGCTCAAGCTGAGGATTGGATGTGCGATGGGAGGACAGGAGATGGCGTGTGTATGGGTGCGATGGCAGGAGGGGAAGCTTATGAGGCGAACAGCTTGCATACCCGCATGTTCTCCTTTCATGTGCTAGCGAGTACCCGAGTCCTAGCGAGTCCTAGCGAGTCCTGCCGAGTCCACGAGTCCTAGCGAGTCCTGCCGAGTCCTAGCGAGTCCTGCCGAGTCCTAGCGAGTTCTAGCGAGTCCTGCCGAGTTCTAGCGAGTTCTAGCGAGTTCTGCCGAGCGAATCCAAGCGAATTCAAGGGAGAACGCAGGCCAGCGATGAAACTCATTCGTACGCAGTGCTGGTTACGAACCTTCTGTTTAGTTACAGAAGAGTCTAAAGGTTATCAAACAGACAAATCGACATGTTGATTGAGACTGAGCATCGCGTCGCGATGCTCACAAACAACAAGCTCACATGGCTAGATGATCATGTGGCCAAACAGCGAACGAAAGCTTACGTCGAAGTGGCCAGCTTTCGCATACATAGATCAAAAGCTCACCTAGCCCGCTCAGCTGATGGCTAAACAGCAAAAGTTCATCTAGCTCTGTCAGCTAGATGGTCATACAGCGAATTCGAAAGCCCACGCCGAAGTGGCCAACTTTCACAATCTTGGTTTGTCTATGTGATCACTTGGTCATATATGTTACGAATGTGCTCGGCTCGAATAGGGTTTCCTATGGTAAAGCCCTACGGGATTGCCTACGGTCTAGCCAATATCTAGCATAGATCTGGCCCAGATCTGGGCCGTCGCCCTACCAAGCTCTAACACCTTCTAACCGGTTTTCCATTGCCTTCTAGGCAAACACCTTCCTTTGTGTTACCAAACATCCTTCTGAGCAAACATCTTTGTGTTTCAACACGTTCCCTTTGGGACTAGCGCAGGCCCTGAGCACTATATAAAGAGTGTTCTTCGTACGTTCTTACTTCTGTATTCTTAAAGTCTTAGTTCTAGCTATCTCTATAGATCAAAGATTTCACCCACGGTCTCATAGGTTGGATTTCTAGGCACGATCCCAACAATATAGGTAAACTTTTTGTATGTAGAAGCTGACCATCACTGCGACGTGAGCTTCCGAATCAACTGTTTGACCACCTGAATAGAAGAGCTTGTTGTTTGGTCACCTGGCTAGGGTGAACTTATGTATGTGGGAGCTGATTACTTCGACGTGAGCTTTCGTTCGCTGTTTGGCAACATGATCATCTAGCCATGTGAGCTTGTTGTTTGTGAGCATCGCGATGCGACGCTCGATCTCAATTGACATGTCGATTTGTCTGTTTGGTAACCTCTAGGCTCTTCTGTAACTAGACAGAAGGTTCGTAGCCAGCATTGCATACAGATGGGTTTCATCGCTGGCCGCTTACACAATGTCTTCGTCCTGAGAAATGCTACGTATGCGCTGAGTAATTGGTTAGGGCTCGCTAGGACTCGAGTCCTAGCGAATCCTGCCGAGTCCTAGCGAGTCCTGCCGAGTCCTAGCGAGTCCTGCCGAGTTCTAGCGAGTCCTGCCGAGTCCTAGCGAGTCCTAGCGAATACGCGCAAATGTTCTAGATATGACTTTTCACCAGTTGCTCTCGTGTGATAGAGCATTAAGAAACATCAACATAGTCCTGAGCTACATCTAAGAACAATCGGAATGTTCACGCCTCGTCCTGAGACCTAATCCGACCGCAGATCTTGACTCTTGGGTTTGATATACCGCTGCGGGTGCTATCGTGGGAAGATACAGAGGGTTGTTGTAGGGCACAATCATGTTGTTACGCATATACTGTAACTGGGTATGTGTGTAAAAGGCCGAGCAGCTGAAGTGGGTGTGAGAGGCCCCATATAGCCGGATGGCAGCCCTGTGGCATGGCTAACCCTATGGACCCTGGGGATACAGTACCCCGCACTAAGTCTTCGCGTAAATCGCGAAAACATGTTAAATCGCGTATCTTCAAAACAACTCATCTTCTTCAACTGCATCCACAATGCTCAGAAGGGCTCCGTTAACTTCAATTTCTGGTAACAAGACTTCTAGAAAGGAGCTTTCTTTGCTCGCCAAAGGTGAAATATCAGGACAAGCTAAATTAGGCCTTACACCCACCCAAATAGCACGAAGTTTGAATGTTCCCCCAAGCACCGTTCGGAGCGTTTTGGGAAGGCTTCAAACAACACCCTTCGGAGTTAATAAATCCAGATCAGGAAGGCTCTTATCAATTACTCCTCGAGCAGCTAGGGTACTGTTACGTCAGTTACGATCGGAGCCTAAAATCACCTGGAGACAGCTGAAAACGAACATCGGGATC
>JAABUI010000063.1_pt1 | contig 166868 bp, 203 predicted proteins | sample 5559111 | NCBI WGS metagenome assembly JAABUI01 (sample SAMN10711870, study PRJNA513365) | rock metagenome | isolation source: Antarctica rocks | place: Antarctica: Victoria Land, Buttleship Promontory | reverse complement strand
AGCTTATGTTCTCCTGAGTCATATAGATAGCCGGCTCTTCCCTTCTAGATACTTTCCTTCCTTAGCATTTATATACTCGTTACATTACACCCATATGACTCGCTCTATGCTGGCCCCTAACAGACTGCTTCACGCAGTCGAAACAGTGAGTTTTGAAACTATGTATCAAATTTGTTCGCGTTGATTGCACGTTAGAGAACGAGTGTTCTAGTCACTCTAAATTGCTTCAAGAGCTTCGTTTTCATCATCATTTTCGCTACTGCTCTGAGACTCTTCGTGATGACAATGATTATTCAATAGTTTGAAAAGTCAGCATCTTGTAGCATTCTTGATCGCAGATGCAATCAGTTCAAACAATGCATGAATACATGCTTTGTCGTCTGATGACTTCATTCGCAATTATCTCGCAAGCTATTCATGTCTGAAACATTTCTAGAATGCAGATAAACATTCAGATCTATGCGTTTGATTTTGATGTGCATTGCAAGAATACTTTCTGCTTTCTGAAAATCATCATGCATCTTTATCATCTTATTGCTCAGATGCAATCTTTGTGCTGAGATTGTGTTGATGTCTGCAACGCGTTCTCTGTACTTTTTTCATCATTAATTTTATTGATCTTTGTGATACTGCGCTATTGCGATGCTATTGCTTGTTGAAATCATTGTGAAGAAGAGAATGCATCATTTGCATCTTGACTGTATCTTCGCATCTTCTTGAATGAAGACATTCAGAAGTATTATTTTCTTGATGATGAATGAGCGAGAAATGATGTGATTAACTTTTATCAAATGAATGTGTATTAGTTTGCATGCTTGTCTGATCTCTTGCGTTTAATCATTGACTTGACTGTGTAGTGTGATCTTGTTCTGTAACATATTCAAATGAACATGTAGTGAGCTTGTATATGTTTCTGTTTCTAAAGTTTTAATGCTTACTCTTTTGAATGCTTCTGCTACGTGATGCAAAGTTTGATTCTGAAGTGTTTCTAGTCTGCATTCTTTGTTCAACAATTCATCTTTCTTGTCACGCTGATTTCAGACTGACGCTTCAAATGCAATTTCTGATCTCATTACTGCTGAGTATACTTGTCTCACTTTTGTAAAAATAACTTCTCATGTGAAAACTTTAAAATGATTAAGTGTCAGCATTTTTGTGACGTGATTCATCTTTATTTGTTGAAGATGCGCGTTTCATTGCAGTTTCATGTTCAGTTGCATCTTTAAAACTCATACATTTGATTTCAATTTGATAATTGAGTTTTCTATTTATATGCTAGTCATCATGTTGAATCTCTTTAATTTTCTAGTGAAATGCGTAAGCTTGTACTTTTCTGATGCGAACGTTGCATCATGAGTGCAAGCTTATTTCATGCAGACGTTGTGTGCTTTGCTTAATGTTTTGCAAATTTCTTCAGTGAATTTGTCGTAGACTAGAATGTTAATATCATTTACAAAGTCAAGCATTTCAATTTTAATTTTCAATGCTTTGCATTTTTCAATTAAACTTGCGTTGAAGAATAGAAAAAAAATCAATAAAATGAAGAATCTTTGTGATATGTTTGCATTTATCTTGCATATGTCGCTTATTTATTCATTGAATATTAGCGACGTTTCTCAATTCTTTAGAAAGCTGCATATTCATTTGATTATGTAGCTTAACATTCTTTTCATTTTCAGCATATGTAAAAGTCTGATGTGTAAGACTTGATTGAATGCTTCAACGACATCTAAGCTTAGCATGAAGATCACATATTTGATTTCACAATCTCACATTGTATGAACTTGATCTATTAATAGATCTAACATCAAGATCATGAATCACTTGCATTTTGCTTTCATTTGAGCATTTGATAATATATGATGAGTCTCAACTATGTCATTTAATCTTTTGATCATGATTGACTTCAACACTTTGCTCATGATATTAAACAAAGCAATGAGTCGATATGTTTTTGAATCAATATAGTCACTTTTCTTCAATTTGCATAGTACTATTGTTTGAGTCTTTTTGAACTGCTTCAAATGATATTTATGTATTATGCATGCATTGAATAAACTCATCAGTACTGAGATCAGTTTTGCAAGATTCGCTTGAAGTGCTTTGTTTACTTTTACTCATCTGATTATCTGCTTTACTTCATCTTCTGTGATGCATGAATTGAATGAGATTGTTAAAGATATGAATGACTCTGCAATGTCATTGACATTCGCTTGAGAAGATGAGAGAAAGAACTTTTCTCGCAGTATCTTGATTTTTTTCTTGAACGTTGTTATCATATGATTGAAGTCGCTTCGCTTCAGTGACAAAAACTGAGAAAGCTTTTTAGATAGTTGACTTTCAATTCTAGCTCATTTTGCAAAGCATCATATTGATTTGAATGCTTCGCTCAGCTCATGCATTTATGATCTGAAGTGTGTGTATTTCATTTGTCAAATGATCTTGTTTTTATGATCATTGTGCTTCAGATATTCATTTCATGCTTTTAATGTATCTTGCATTTTTCATATGATTCACAGTCATCTTGATTTCATTACTACTTCGAAGCAGCTTTGATTTCAAAAGTCTCTTACTCAATTTGATGACTTTGCTCAAAAAGTAGATTTCTTGATGATCTTCTGTAGCACTTTGATAATCTTGCAAACTTTTTCATTCATCATAGTCTTGTCATCTAGAGAGCGTTTCAAAGATAGATGTATTTGCAAATAAACACTCAATGCTTCTGTATTCATTTTTTTTCAAAGTCATCAAGTCAAGAGTTGCACTGAGATTGTTTGTAAACATAGTTCTGTGATGATCAAAAGATGATTCAATCTCTGATGCAGATCGATTTGTATCTTGCACTTACATGTCATGAACTGTATTTTTTTGTTGTTAAAAACTAAATCAATTGTCGTAAATTGATTGTAAGCTTCGCAAGTAATAGTATTTGATTTCAGCAATAATTTCAGTCTTGCGTTTGTAATGATGTTTAGCAGAGTATCAATCATCATATGATGAGTGAAGCATCTTTGCTCTTCTTGTTAGAAGTCGACATAGAGCGAGTCATATGAGTGTAATATAACTAATAGATAAATACTAAGAAAGAAAAGTATCTACAGAAAAGAACTCGCTGTTATATGTGTATGCTCTAGCTCTGTGCTAGGCTCGAAGAGACTAACGTCTTACACATATGAAGCAGAGTCTCAATAACAACATGACTAGATCAGATTCTCGCTAGACTCGATTAGAATGAAATCAGACGAAGACTAGACGAAGAATAGACAAAGACTAGAATCGTAACATTACTTTCTTTTCTTGACTATTCATGTTCGCATGAATGTTGTTTCTTAGTGCGCTTTCTACCAATCTTTCTATTGATCTTTGTTACGATTCTAGCTACGCACCTTCGTTGATAGCTATGTTGATGACTATGTTGATGATTATGTTGATGACTATTCTGAGAGCTATCGTCGATCGCTCGTCGCTAGAGCATAGACTTGTTCCGAAGTCAACTCTATTCAGAGTTAGCTTATGTTCTTCTGAGTCATATAGATAGTCGATTCTTCTCTTCTAGATACTTTTCTTTCTTAGCATTTATATACTCGTTACATTACATTCATATGACTCGCTCTATGCTGACTTCTAACATTATATAAATGCTTCTTCGTTACAGGCGAAGTGAAATAATCTGCATCGATTTCTTCGAATGCTTCTGCTAGTAATTCTTCAACTCTCTATCGACTTTGATCTAGCGACTTGCGTCCGTGCAGCAGCACTCATCTTTCTTCTCTCGTGAGCTGATTCAGCGAGAATAAACAAAAGATTCGAACTCGTGCGTTGATCAGCGAGTATAAACAAACGATTGAAATCATCCGACTAGGTCAAAGATCAGCGAATTAATCGTTCATTCAGATTCGCAAGGAATTCTTCGAATTTGTTGAACAATCAAACGAAATCAGTCATAGAACTGCGTGAAGTCTCTATCTCGAGAAGCAAACCCTCAGTGAGCCTGCTTCAATGACATCGTCAATGCGATGATCTACTCGCTCTCATCGCTCTACTCATCAGTGAATCTGATCATACGTTCACGTGCAACTAGTGAGCCTGCTACAATGGCGAGCCCAAAGTCGATCTCTTCAATGAGCAAGTCGATCAGTGAGTCTGCTTTAATGACACTGTCAATGCGATGATCTATCTTCTCATCGTTCTATTCATCAGTGAATCTGATCATACATTCACGTGCAACTAGTGAGCCTGCTACAATGACATCTTTCGTCAATGCGATGATCTATCTACTCACATCGCTCTATCTATCAGTGAATCGATCTGTCGACTCGTTCGCGTGCAACTAGTGAGCCTGCTTCAATGACACTTCTACCTCGCATAGTGAGCCTGCTACAATAGGCATTTCGATTCTACACAAGACTAAGAAAATACATTCATGCGAACATGAATCGTTGATGTTACGATCCTAGCTACGCACCTATGTTGGTAGCTATGTTGGTGGCTATGTTGATGACTATCGCCGGCCGCTCGCCGCTAGGCTATAGGGTTGTTCCGAGGCCAACCCTATTCAGGGTTAGCTTATGTTCTCCTGAGTCATATAGATAGCCGGCTCTTCCCTTCTAGATACTTTCCTTCCTTAGCATTTATATACTCGTTACATTACACCCATATGACTCGCTCTATGCTGGCCCCTAACAGTTGAAGAGAAGAAATAATGTTACGATTCTAGCTACGCATCTTCGTTGATAGCTATGTTGATGACTATGTTGATGACTATGTTGATGACTATGTTGATGACTATTCTGAGAGCTATCGTCGATCGCTCGTCGCTAAAGCATAGACTTGTTTCGAAGTCAACTCTATTCAGGATTAGCTTATGTTCTTCTGAGTCATATAGATAGTCGACTCTTCTCTTCTAGATACTTTCCTTTCTTAGCATTTATATACTCGTTACATTACACTCATATGACTCGCTCTATGCTGACTTCTAACATTTTGTATGCTTTTGATCATCGATGATCTTTCTCACTTTCTGATTGAATATTTCTGAATCTGCTCAGATGTCATCTCGTCTGAATCACTATTCATGCAAGAGAAAAGATCAACTCATCTCTTCTTGATCTTTACTATCTGTCAAGCTGATTTATCAGCGATTCAACTGCATGTTTTCAGCATGACTGTTGCTGAGCTTGAGAAATTTATTGAATCAAAAAAGTTCATTGAATCTGAAGAGTTCATTGAATCTAAAGAGTTTATTGAATCTAAAGAGTTTATTGAATCTAAAGAGTTCATTGAATCTAAAGAGTTCAGAAACAGCGAAAAGAATGTGCAATTGTATTTAGATATCTCAGAGTATTTGAACAATCTGTTTCTATAAATTTCAAACGCTTGTTTCATCTGTTGTCATCACTTGAAACAGATACATCTTCAGAGTTCGTGATTTTCATTGCAGTTAACACAACGTTTTCTATTCAAAGACATCACACACTTCTCTATGTGATGTTTGTCTGCGCACTTTTCGCAGCGCTAATTCTTTCTGCAAAACTTAGTCATATGATCAAATTCATGACATCTGAAGCATTGTGTGATGTAACAGTTTTTTTCAAATAGTTTGCATGCACATTCTTGATATGAATTTAGCATGCTCATGTTCATTAGTTGATTCATCATCGCTTCGATCACGATCTCTACAATGAGCAATAAATGAGTCTTTTTGCTATCTACTATCTTCTTAAGTCAGACTATTCTTAGAACTTTCAGATTCTCATGAAGTCTCACGTTATCTTTTATCAATCTTTCAATGATCTTTTTCTGATTGTTCATGTCTATTGTAGTGTGTATTTCATGTGTCAGCACTGTGAAGATTCGACGTGCTATGCATGTCGAACTCACGATTTCTTTTGCTCATGTCTGAGTCTTTTTCAGATTTGTTTGAGCATCTGAGCTAATTGCATGAAGAAAAATGCCATCGCTACTCAGCTTGCAAAGCGACACGATTAGATTTCTTTGATCTGTCAACACGTCTGCGATTTTCTGTAGAATCTGTTCAATCAACTTCTTCTGTATCTCTTCTATTTTTCTTCTGTTCATTATTTTAATCATGACTTCTCATCTCTTGCAAAGCGACGACAGATCATCTCTGAATCATTGCTTTCTTGTCGTTATTTCTTCTCTTGTCACGTTCGCTCATGACGTGATTTTCGTTGAAAGACGTATGCTTTTCTGTGTATGCAATTGCTTGTTGAGCAGTTGAACTGATGTCTTCAGTTTCTGTACATTCTTCGCGATGAACGCGTTCTGATTCGCGTGATGTTTTTCTTCTGAGTCGAGTCGAAGACGTTGAATCAGCTTCAATGCTATCTCTTTTCACGAATGATTTTTGCTTTTCTCTTTCTCTAACGTTGATATCTTTATTAGTAGATCAATAATGTTAGCAACGTTCTCTTCATTATTGCGTAAGCATTTCAATCTTGCATCTCTGTTTTCTTGCGACGAATCAACGTCGCTCGCAATCGTCTTCGAATCAGCATTGCTGCGATTCGTGTGATTCATCGTCGTTCAATCGTCTTCTAGATTCACTCTGCCTTGTTTGTAGTGCTCTTTTTCAAAATTTGTGATGCGTGCGTTGTGATTGTTTTATCTCGTTATAATTAAATATTCATGAAATCTTATATATAATAAGAATTGAATTTAATTTAATTATATTGAATTGAATTTGAAGCTTGATGAAAAATTGAGGGTAGTGATTGTGTGATATGAATCAATGTAGTGATTGAGATGATGTGAAGTGGTGTGGTGCGGTGAAAGGCAAGGGAGGTGAACAGACAGAATGCGAGATGTTGAGTGTGTGTGAAGAGTGAATTTGGTTGAGGATGTTAGGGGCCGGCATAGAGCGAGTCATATGGGTGTAATATAACTAATAGATAAATACTAAGAAAGAAAAGTATCTACAGGAAAGAACTCGCTGTTATATGAGTGTGCCCTAGCCCTGTGCTAGGCCCGATAGGGTTGGCGTCAGGCGAAGGCTAGGCGAAGGCTAGGCGAAGGCTGGGCGAAGGCTGAGCGAAGGCTGAGCGAAGACTAGGCGAAGAATAGACGAAGGCTAGGATCGTAACATTACCCCCTCCCTCTTGACTATTCATGTCCGCATGAATGTTATTTCGTCGAGTCTTTCTATTGATCTTTCAGACCATCAAAAATGCCTATTGTAGCCGACTCACTATGTAGAAAAAGAGGGATAGGGTGACGGCCTTTTGTAGCAGGCTCACTATGAGAGAGGAAGGACGGTCATTGAAGCAGGCTCACTAGTCGACTTGCTCATCGAAGAGGTCGATCCTGACCGTGCCATTGAAGCAGGCTCACTTCTGGTTCAGGCCTACTACATAGTAGAGCTTGTTCCGTTCGTTGATCGACTCAATCAAGAGATCAATCGTTGTCTGTCCTTGTAGCAGGCTCACTGTCGATTCGTCTCTACTACACGCATGTAGCAGAGCTTGTTTCGTTCATGCCTTTGTAGCAGGCTCACTATTCTTGTCATTCAAGCAGGCTCTTTTTATTCAGCTTCAAATATTCAACGATGAACGAATTTCAGCTCATATCTTCGTGGTTTCAGGCATATAGTATATGTTTCATTCTGTCCCCAGTACATATCATCTTGCTGTTGTCCGTCAATTTTGTGAATAGAGATAAGTCGTAGAAGATACGAATAAAAGACGGTTCGTTGCTGAATCGAGTGAGTTGCCGTTGTAGCAGACTCACTTCGAATGACTAGCTCAGTCGACGAGATCAATCGTTATCTGCCCTTGTAGCAGGCTCACTAGTTGACACAGAAACACGAGGTAGGCCGGTTCGCTGATAGGTAGAGCGATGTGAGTAGGTAGATCATCGCATTGACAGCGCCTTTGAAGCAGGCTCACTAGCCGACTAGCTCATCGAAGAGGTCGATCCTTTGCAGGTGAACGTAGTAGCCAGGTTCACTGGTTGGCACAGGTTGTTTTGACTCGCCTGATTCACGAGCTTGGGTTGATTGTTCTTAGCTCATTTAAATATTCGAAGAATCCCTTGCGAATTTCTGAACAAACGGAGTAGATTGTTTCATATCGTCTACACGTCGATAGTAGGGTTGATGAGTATTTATCTAATGTTAGGGGCCGGCATAGAGCGAGTCATATGGGTGTAATATAACTAATAGATAAATACTAAGGAAGAAAAGTATCTACAGGAAAGAACTCGCTGTTATATGAGTGTGCCCTAGCCCTGTGCTAGGCCCGATAGGGTTGGCGTCAGGCGAAGGCTAGGCGAAGGCTAGGCGAAGGCTGGGCGAAGGCTGAGCGAAGGCTGAGCGAAGGCTAGGCGAAGAATAGACGAAGGCTAGACGAAGGCTAGGATCGTAACAGGGGAAGGGAAGGAATGAATGAGATGTTTTGTTTATGAATGAATTTAAGAAAATGATGTGATGATGTGACGTGATGCAATGAAAGACAAGAGAGATGAACAGACAGAATGTGAAATGTTGAGGGTGTGGGGAGTGGACTTGGATGGGTGAGGGATGGGTGGGATGTTTTGTTTATGGATAGGTTTAAGGGAGGTGGAGTGATGTGGTGTGGTGCGGTGAAAGGCAAGGGAGGTGAACAGACAGGATGCGGGATGTTGAGTGTGTGTGGAGAGTGGATTTGGTTGGGGAAGGGAAGGAATGAATGAGATGTTTTGTTTATGAATGAATTTAAGAAAATGATGTGATGATGTGATGTGATGTGATGTGATGTGGTGAAAGGCAAGAGAGGGAAACAGACAGGATGCGGGATGTTGAGTGTGTGTGGGGAGTGGATTTGGTTGGGGGTGGGATGGGTTGGGTGGGGCGATTTGTTTATGGATGGGTTTAAGGGGATGGTGTGGTATGGTGCGGTGAAAGGCAAGGGAGGTGAACAGACAGGATGCGGGATGTTGAGAATGTGGGGAGTGCATTTGGTTGGGGGAGGGAAGGGATGGGTGGGGTGATTTGTTTATGAATGGGTTTAAGGGGGTGGTGTGATGTGGTGTGGTGAAAGGGAAGGGAGGTGAACAGAGAGGATGCGGGATTTTGAGGGTGTGTGGGGAGTGGATTTGGTTGGGGGAGGGATGGGATGGGTGGGGTGTTTTGTTTGTGGGAGGGAAAGGGGGAGGGAAGGATAGGGGGTTGTGGGAGGGGGCGTGGGATGGGAGGGAATGGTTATTTTGGAGATGATACAGCTTGGTTCCGGTTCTATGGAATTCAGCTCTAGGATAAACCCTCATGCCCCTAGTCCTTGGTAGCGAAAACTGTGGTTTCATGAAATAGAGGGCCAGTGTGCTAGCAGTGCTGTAGCTCTAGCTTTGGTTGGTGAGATCTAGTAGTTGTACAGATAGAGGCGCGCTCTGCCTGACATTGGATATGGCTGTCAAACTACGAGTATGCTGGCTCATGAGTCTTCTCCTTTCCAGCAGTGTGGGAACTCTCGCTTGAGGGATTCAAGGATCCTCACCGTTGGACTAGCTGACGACATGGTCCACGTTCAAACCAGCCGCTTGTTCGTGCCTTGTCGCCTGCCCGCGGAAATGATAGCGGCCTCTGGTCGTCCAGTCAACGACGACGATGAAGACGACGACGCCGTAGACGGCGCAGACGTAGTTCATATCTACCCACATCTCCATCAGCTACTTCCCTTGCCACCCTCACAACGTGAAAACTATAAAAGGGGAAAGCTCACTACCAGCCTTGACAGGCATAGCCGGCGGGAACGAGTACATAATAAGCGTAAACCCCGTCCAAGCGAGTAGGACGATGTTGGAGAAGAGGCCCAGGGGACCCATCCAGAACGGACCGTGGAGGATGTTGTTGCGGCCGCGGAGAAGGAGGCAGAGGACGGGGATGGAGTAGGAGAGGTAGAGGAGGACGATGCAGGCGGTAACCATGCTAGAATGGAGTAGCAGTGTTAGAGGTTGCTACTTATGGTCGATGAAAGAAAAATTCTTGTTTCGAGGTCGGATGGAAGCGCGACTTGGGAGAACCTGGAAGACGCGCTAAACGAAGGCTTGGTCAAGCGGATGATTAGGCAGGGATGGTGGTGGGTTGGAAACTCAAGCTTCAGCACTCGGGTTAACCTAGATACTATAACGCGGGTATTGCTCGTTGGAGCATTATCAGGACCGGCCACCAGAGATTCTCCAGCCTGCGGGACTGCCAAAATGGAGCGATTGGAATTCGGCTTGGAAGAGATGCGAAAGATACTGCTGCCGGTGGCGATCTCAAGAGTATGAGAGCAAGGCCGGGTGTCGGTCAATTGCCAACGGCTTGATGCGGAGGTTGTGGTCGGACAGGAAAGAAATATCCTGGATGGCAGGTGTACCCAGGTCCCGTCTCCAGATGCACATAAATATCCTAAGTCAAGGAGATTGCTCACCTGTAAAAAGCAACAGTCGAACCCAGATACAGGCACCCCAGAACCGCTACAATCACACAGCTCACGAAATGCGCCCTCAACGGTACATCCAAGCGCGGACTGACATGGCTCAGATATCTCGAAAACGGCACTCCCTTATCCCTCGCAAAACTCCAGCACAGCCGGCTCTGCCAAGTATGACTGGCAATCAGGCAGGTAACTCCAGTGGCCATGATCAGACTTTCTAAAACAATAGCACCAGCTTTGGCACCCAAGGCTTGATAGAAGAGAGTGAGAATGGGTACGCCGGTCGTATCTTTGAAGAGGCCGTTGAGGTCCTGCATGCTGAAGAACATGGCAATGGAGTAAAACCAGGATGTCACGAAGCCAATGGCTACGGTTCCCATGATGGCGATGGGGATCATTTTTTCAGGGCGATGGACTTCTTCGGCGAGATGGGTGGCACAGTCAAGGCAGGCAAAGGCGTAGTTTGAGTTGATTAAGCCCACGATAAAAGCTTGGAAGTTGTCAACCGGGAAGTATCGATAGAGAGTACATGGGCATTCTCACCAATACCATTTTGATTCCACCCTGTTCCATTGACAAAATTCGCAAACACGAATTTGGCTTGTTGGTGTGTAGGGGCTTTGGCAGGGACGACGATCAGGATAACAAGAAACGAGATGAGTGAGGTGTAGAGGGACGCGGCGCCGATCGCTGGTAGGGATTTCCCGTAGCAGTTGAAGAGGAATGAGAAGACATTGACAACTTGGTAGCTAACAAAGACATTCCACGGATGGATGGTGCTACTGATATTAGAAGGAAAACGCATAGAACTCGGGAGGTACTTACAAGTCTGGATGAGACAACGCCCAGCATCCAACCCCAGCACTCCCGACTGCCAAAGCGACACTTGCGGAGGTAAAGATACTCCCTGCCCAAGCGAACCAGCCAGTCAAATAAGACACAAAATTGGCATATCGCTTAGGAGCTAATTCATTGGCCCAGAAGTACTGTCCGCCAGCATTCGGGTAAGCACTGGCCAATTCAGACAGCGAGATGCCAACACAAGTTGATATCAAGGCGATGAGGATGAGGCCATAGACGATGCACACGGGACCACCAGAGTTGATGCCAGTGATCAGGGCCGCAGAGATTCCAAACCATGAGTTGGTGAGAGAAAAGCCAACCCCCAGGACTGACAGGACGGAGTAATTCCGTTTCATGTCCTGGGTATAACCCATTTCGGCTAGCTTGAAGGCATCGGAATCAAGGGATTTGAGATCAGCCATGTTGTCGTGGGACAGCGCGCGGGCACTTTCAAAGTCGTTCTTCTCATCCATCATGTTTGCAATTAACGGGTTGGGATGGGTGGATGTTGTTGGCAAGGTGTAGGTGCGGTGTTTTGTCCCCCCATGCATGGAACGGATCACATGAGGACCGAACCCACTCGGGAGTGAATATCAGGGTGGCGCAGGACTTTGGCGACAGAATTGAAATATATGTACAATTGGGGAATTTGGGGATGTCGAAGCTTCACTGATGCTGATTGAAGCACGATGGTCTCATATCATAGATTCATAGATAACCGATAGCAACATGCGGAACTTCGGGTCTTCTTATCTCTTAGGGCTTATCGGTTAGAGTATCGACCACTTCAGGCGTACCATGACCATGGGCTACTTGTTTTCATACGCAATTGTACTTGGGGAACATCAAACTCGGTTTGGAATAGAGGAAAGGCTACTGTTGAAGCAATAGGAGCTACAGTAGGAGCAATAGTAGGAGCAGGAGGAGTAATAATGGAAGCAGGAGGAGTAGTCGTCCCATTGGGAACATAATTCCTAATTAGGAACATAGTAGTTGCAGTGCCATTACACTGCCCGCTAGCCTAGCTGGGACTAGCGCTAATTGCGGCACAAAACGGTAGATAGGTAGCTTCCTACTGTCTCCGTAGAAGACACACCTTTACGGAATAGACAATTATCAGATCTACACTCCATCAGCTACCCATGCACGCCATGCAAGATGCTGACCATCAGCGTCGACTGCACGTCTTATAACCGGGTCCAGGCCATCAAACCCGACAGTGCGGTTTCGCTCTATGCCATTGCCCCGCAGTCAGCCTATTGAACGGGGTACGGTACGCGGGAGGTACATGTGCGAGATCAGGGTATGTATTGAGGAGTAGAGCATGATGTTGCCCACGGACAACAATAGTCGAATAAGGTAGGTAAGGTAAAGGAAGTATTGTAGTGGCTGCTATATTATGTACAGTAGGCCAATATTGATATGTAGGCCAACCTTCACCAATGCTCCGGTCACAACTCACACACCACTACTGTAGCAATCTACAGTACATATCTACAGTAAGTACGAAGACCCGGCTCTCGCTTGCGCAAGGTTTCCTTTTTGTTTTGTTGTGAAATCATTCTTTGCCGAACTGTCTGTCGCTTGCCCAACCTAAGGTAGACGTACAGTACATAGTATTCCGTACATAGATCATGTCTACATAAAAAAAACATTAGGAATCTTAGAGATCTGCATGCTGCATCATGTTTGGGTGATGGTGGCTCTTGCATTCCGTGTTTTGATGGGCTGACATGCGGGGGCCTCGACCGACTACGTTACGACGCCACAATATTGTTGCTCCGTTCCTTGGGTCAATCAACTGCTGGTGGGATGATCCAAACAGGAATAAAGATTACTGATCCGGGTTGTTCCCCTTACAATATCATGAGGCCTTAAGCATCATCATTAGAGGCCACTCATGCTTAACATACAAAACGCCTCTATCGTGTGAGCTTCCGTCATATCGCAGGTCCCAGGTATCTGGCGGCAAAAAGCCCAACAATTGCCCTCTAGAAAACTCCATTACAGATCCCGACTGAATAGCAAAACGCTTTTCCCGTCCCGGTTCCTATGCATCATCATCACTGTCTGGAGGGTGGGGAGTACCCTTGGGGCTGTTGAGCCTGCATGAAACGTTAGTGAACAGGAAGTGGAGACCATGGGGGAATCGGAACGTGCCATTCAATATGCCTCAACCGCCTTCGAACTTCTCTATCCTTCAGCTGAGCCCTCGTCATCTTCTTCTTCTTTTTCGATTTAAACTTCATATCCCCACCATCCTCTGCACCAGAGTTGACCGCTGACGCCGAAGCGCTCGAGACATTACTGCTTGCCGCGCTGCTGCCAGGCCGGCTGTCTTCGAAGCGATCCATTGAGACGGCCAAATGTCCCTTGTGCGTCACACGGCCGTCGGCAACGTGCCATTGTTCGGGGCACAGGGCGCCGACGAATTCTTCGTTGTGGGAGATCATCACCACGCCGCCCCTGTAGTCGCGGATAGCAACAGCGAGACCACCGAGCGAGTCCCGATCCAAATAATTGGTCGGTTCGTCAAGGACGAGCAGATGAGGGTTATTCCACATGGCACCTGCAAGCACCACCTTGACCTTTTGACCGCCAGAGAGACCGGAGATTTCATTGTGATCGGCGATTTCTGGGTCGAGTCCGATGTCTTCAAAGTGTTTCGATATCACCTTAGGCTCCAGGGTACGGAATCCGAGTCCTTCTCTCGAGGCTTCATGGTCGTCAAATTCCTGCACGAGCTTGTCGAATCCCAGTTCAAGTAGAGTCTCGCGAGAAACCTGGCTGTTGTGCTTCGGCAGCATGCCAACCCACTTCACCTCGTATTGAAAGGATTTCTTGTACTTCTGCCTTCCCATTAAATTCTCTATCCGTCGACCAGTCATACCGGGTAGCTCGACAAGTTTGTTCATCTGTGCTTGATCTTCTGGCGTAAGAACCCGAGTCTGCTTCATCAAGACCTCGCGATCGTCTCCGTTTGCGTAGCGCCATTGCAGATACTGATTGGGCGTCTTCTCCATATGCATTTCGACGTGTTCAAGAGCGTGTTGCTTGATATAACCAATACGTAGATTAGGGTGCTTCTCAACACGACCTTGTTGAGGGATAGTCTCCCCAGTCAGTAATTTTATCAGAGTAGACTTGCCGGCACCGTTGGCACCAATGATAGCCGTTCGAGAGGACAAAGTCAGAGCGCATGTGACGTCTTGAAGCGAGGGTTTCGATGCGCTAGGGTATGTATAAGTGCAGTTGGACATTCGAATAATCGCTTTGGTGTTGGATTTGACTCCAGTCAATAGGCCAGGGGAAGGAAACTTGAATTTTACTTGGGACGCTGAGAGCGTATAATAGCTTTTGGCTTCCGGCTTGACTCGCACAAATGCGGCAAGATTTCCAGGGTAGCAAACCAGCTTCTTTCCTTCGTAATGATAGATGTCTGTGCACACGTTGTCCAAGAACCCGGAGTCGTGACTGACAATCAAACTCGTGATCTCAGTGTGGCTCTCAAGGTACTCTTCCAACCACTTGACGTTACCGACATCCAGATGATTCGTCGGTTCGTCCAATAAGAGTACATCCGCACGCATCAACATAGCACGAGCGAGTGCGAGCTTCATTTTCCATCCTCCAGATAACGACCCAACCTTGTCTTGTTGGCGACCGTTGGGACCAGCGGTGAGACCGACTTCTGCCAAAACCGCAGAGATTCTGTCTCTTCCCTCGGCCGCCAGCTCTGGGTCTTTGACCATAAATTCGAGAATACTCAAGTCAGCATCCTCGCCTTGATTATGTTCGACAAAGCAAGTCCTCAACTGCTCTTTGCTTGGAAAGCCTTCAAGCTTGCCATTAGCAATACTCCGCATCAAAGTAGATTTCCCAGCACCATTACGCCCACAAAGACCATATCGATGACCTTTATGTAGTGTGATGTTGGTGTGTGATAGCAATAGCATCCCGCCGTAAGCTAGTGAGAAATCGGTGTTAACAATTTCAATCTCACCAGAAGCAGGCTTGATGGGTTGACCAAACTTGCGGTGATCCTCTTCGACGAAATGCTTTTGCAGAGCTTCGGCCACTAAATCCGACTGGTTATCGTTGAGTAGGTGCTTCAAATACGGACCACTTGAGAGGCCGATGCGCGACACTTGACGAAGGGTTACATCCTGTACCACCATTTCTGCGATGTATTGTTTTGTAAGGACCCATAGATCAAGATCACCTGGGAAGCCTACGAGGCCGCCGTGTGCCTTGACCTCTTTCTCTAAGACTGCAAGTACATTCTCGGAAGTCGTCGGAGCGATCTGTCCCTTGGTGATACTACCGTCGTCGTCTCCCATCGCCTTCTTAATAATACTCAGAGATCTAGCAGCAAGTTCTCGGACCTCGGGAAGCGATGCCCTCTCCTTAACGCCTTGTACACCAGGTAATAATTTCGGTAGGAATGTTCTCGCTTCAACTGGGTCATGGACAAGTTTTGTTAGATTTTCCACCACTACTACAGTCTGTCGCAGGACTTCTTGAGAAGTGGTTGGTGTGTTCAAAGACCGTTCTAGAAGAGGCGTAAGTAGAGCGAGGACGGGAGATGTGACAATTGCAACAAAAGTGGTTTGCGACAAGGCATGGATGGCTTTCTGTAGTGTCTCGGTCGATGGGTTTTGCATAGTCTTGATCAAAAGCGGTATTCGAGGGGCGACATCGTCGTTAGAGAGCAGTGTCGTCAATGAGGTTATCGTTTTCAGCGCTTGCTTTTCGACCTACAGCAATCATCAGTATACAAAGAGCGAACCAAACCCGGGGCCGACACATACTTCGGCCTTGAGATCATGCATGCCCGCCTCGACAGTCGGTATCAGACCAGCGAGTTTCTTGCCCATTGATTCTCTGAGGACGTCTTTGATACTCTCTTCCTCCTTGCTGCCCGTACCCATTTTGCCCTTGTCAGCCATTCGCCCAATTAGTTCATAGGCACCAACAGCGCCTTGCCACTTGCCAGATCTCTTTCCAAGATATTTTGAGAGCGCTGGAAGTAGTCCTACTACCATGCTCTCGGGTGAGAGATTGGCGAACAGAGCATCCAAGGCATACTGCGCGGACTCGCGAACCACAGCTCCCTTGTCCGCGAGGGCATCCAGTGCCGACGAAACGATCCCTCCATCTTGTACAAGAAACGTGACTTCACTTATCCGTTGTGTCGCAGGGAATCTTTCGAAGAGCGCACCCAACAGGATCATGGCACTTTCACGTCTTGAGCCATCTTTCTTGTCTGCTGCAGCTTTCCTAACCTCATCTAATACGCCGTATGCACGAAAGCCGCGGAAACCAACCGAATTGATGAGGAGATTTGTGAGAGCATACGCTGCATCGAGAGAGGCTTGGGAGGTTTGCGCCTTGAAGACAGTATCGAGAAAGGATGAGATCTCCTCTGGGGTGGGCGGCACCCCCGAAGGTGTCGAGGATTTGGAGATCATGGCGTGTACGACGGGAGGAGATACTTGGTGTGGCATTCTCTACCCTGTGTATCTTGGGTGTGGTTCAAGGTGATGGGTTGCTTTTGTGAATAACTGCGAAAATTGTAGGATTACCGACAGTTGTTCCTAGTGCGCAGTGAATGGAAGGCGGAGTGGAGTACTAGAACAAAGACAAGTACAGGCTCCAAATAGAAGGCTGGTAGAGGAGTGGAGATGTGACAGAAAGAGGGAAGACCAGCGACCCTCACATGTGGATGTTCGAGAAAAAGCGAAACGGTGAGAGGGGTGGGATTGTTATTCATTATCCGATTTTAGATAGAAATTTCAGCTTCGGTGCCGTCAGCATTTGATCCGACGCTAAGATAAGCTAAAAGTACACTTACCTAGTCGTGCTAGTGTTTTAAGGGCACAGAGTACAGGATGATTGGTACAACAGTAAGGTACTACATATCATGACCCAATTATTTTGATCTTAGATCACGCCCCTGTCTTTGTGGTGTATCAAATTTAAAAGATGCACCTTGCTATTAGGGTTTGGTAGTTTGGTAGTATGAGAAGGGAAGCACTCTTGTTTTCCCTCACGATCGTGATATCTCGTTTTCCAGCCACGCCGTCTTCTTGGATACTACTCGATTGCAGCCCGCGAAAGACAGTAAAGAAATGTAACGATTGATGAAAACTCAAGGAGTGAACCGCCGGTACGAACAACTTCAGGCCTCTGCTGAATTGGGTTCTTGGTTTTCCCCTTGCACGGTTTTCTCCTCTGCCGCTTCCAACTCCGCCTCCCTCGCTTTTTCTTCCGCCTCCTTCGGCTTAGCTTTTTTCTTCTGCTCCTAAGCTAGATTGTTAAAGGAGGTCAGTTTGCGCACCTTCAAACGAGACAGTCTGATGGAGCCGTCGCTGTTTGGTTCTCTCGGTGTAGTAGTTTCCAGCTGCCTCTGGTGGGCCTCGATATTAGACCGATCGTCCATATCGTGTGGTTGATTTTCACTCTCGTCATAATGCTCATTGTCTCCTGCGGAAGGGCCAGAGGTAGAGGTGGTTGCTGTGGCTTCAGACGTTCTGTAATGAGCTTAGTCGGAGGGCAGGGAAGCGATATTGCAGTAAGACTAGTTATCGAAGATCGTTGGTTAGACTCAAACATACATGATGTGTGCTGTTGCGAATCGATACCCTATGTTCTATCCGTTGACATCAGGGCTGGACATCTAGGAAGAACACACTTTCGGCAACATCAGCTTCGCGCATAACTCGGACAGTAAGGCCTAAGTGCTTGTTTCCAGCAATCGTTCAAAATCCTTTCGCACCCGAGCCGATCAGCTAACCATACTGAATTTGAACTGCTGACCTCTAGGAAGCCACTTACCATTTTCTGTATTACCCTCCCCCATACTCCTGCTAGAACTACTACCGCTTTGGATTGCACCCAGGATACCATCAACATATGCGGCACCACTCCATTTCTGATGCATCAATACATCTACACCTAACTCCTTTTCACGCCTCTGAATGAGATTCACATAGGCCAGCATGCCGTCTTCCTTGAACTGTTTGGATAGCTCCGCTGTTGTCACCGCCGTCGAATGGAGGCCAGCAAGAGAGATCAGTTGCAGTACAAAGCTATACATATATTCAGCAACAGCGCCAATTTTTTGATTGGGAACCTACCCATGTTTTGCGAGGTCCCATATGAAAGACTTTAGAGACTGTTCATCAAAACCTTGGCCCATCCAGTTAAATGACGGGCTGAGATTATACACCAAGTGCTTGCCGGGGAAAGCTGCTCTGATTTCTCCAGCAAATCCACCCGCTTTCTCTACACTTGGATCGGCGGTTTCAAGCCAGAGCAGATCAGCAAATGGAGCAAATTCGATGGCTCTCTTGGTCGCGGCTGGCAATCCTGCTTTATAATGGTAGAACCCTTCTCGAGTCCTTGGAATGTCCCACGAAAAGAAGACTGGCGATTTAGTATACTGGGCTGCAAGAGTACGCCGTCTGGAGAGGGGGAGGTTTCGATCTTTCTTGACCCGGGAAGTATACGCTTCAATATTGCTGGCATCTGCACCCTCAGTTTGGAGCTGCTGAACGACGGCTAAGGAAGATCGAGTGACAGTTAGTCTCTCTGCCTACCTTACATGGCGAAGAATTTGGGCCTACCTTCGTCGAATGTCATAAGTTTGTGCTTCTTTACCCAATCTGCTTCATATCTGTCGATATCTTCTCCTGTTGCGCCTTCTAGCTCCATTGCTTGCAGGGTCTGAGCCAAAGGCTCAGAGTCTTCAGTTACGCCAAGGATGAATTCATGATCTCGTACATCGATTGCACTGCTAAGGAGCTTTCCAGATTCCGAGTCGGTCCTAGCTATTACAAGGTTTTCACAGCCCATCAGGTCCCATTGGAACCTCGTGGCTACCAATCGATTGATATGTTCGCCCATGGGTACAAGGACTTTGCCCGCCAGATGACCGCATTTCTTACCGCCATGCAGTTGATCTTCAAAGTGCACAGCGGCAGCGCCGTTTTCAGCGAACAATTTCGCGAGCTTCATTACTGCTGTCAGTCCCCCATGGCTTTTCTCCATCAGCCTTTGGTAATTGGTAAATACTTTGAATAGCTCACCCTGTATCACCATCTGCAATAATCGGCCTCATATAATCTATGTATGGTGTTTGCATTCTCTGATTCGCGGTCATCTTCCTCCGAGCATCCCAATGTTTCCTGTCGTGTAGTTGTTGGGCTTTGAATAGCCGCTGTACTTGGTTTGGCACAGTGTTGTAGGGGTAATCACCAAAATCAGGCGACACCTCGTTCGTGCTTGTTAGAACCGAAGAGCAAGCCCAGCCAGAGATGTACAGAACTTCCTGGTTTGCAGCTTGTTGGGTCATCTGAACAGGATCAATAGCCCCCACTGATAATTGTTCAGCCGTCAGTTCTTGAACCACCGATAGTTCGAGAAGATGACGCACTGGTATGTACTGGCTCTCTTGCGGCTGCTTTATCCCGAAATAAATGGAATAGCTTCCTTGCCATCAAGGAGCTTGGATATGACTGTTGAAGTGTCCCTCTTTTGCTGACCACGTCTTCCGCCGAATATGGCCTTCTGATCCCAATGTATCTCTCGGTGGTCCACCACTGCTTCACATCTTCTATTTCTTTTTCGAACAGTGCGTCCTCTGCCGAACCTGTTTTCTCTTCTGTGGCGAGCAATTGATAAGAATCAGCTGGTAGGGCATACGATCCAGAGCGCCTAACGTTAGTAGAGTGACTCTGCATATTTCCTGTAATAAAGCTGGGCCTGAGGGAAACGCCAACTCGCGAGCATTTCAATGCGGATCGTCTTTCTAACGTTCTGGCAGCGTTCCGCAGCATGGTGGTATGGGTATAGGAGGTATAAAAGAGATCAACTACTGAGAATTCAATATTAGACCATTGGGCTGCTGCAGAAATCACGAGAAATAAAATTCCAGGAAAACCCACCTCGCTTCGATTGAACAGTTCCAGCTCGTCGATCCTATGTCCTGGAAGCACCAAACAATTGACCTTCCGTGGAACCAGCAGGCAATGTGGCATGGGCCTAGGTGTGGGCTGTGCTGTGGGTGACTGCCAATAAGGCACTTTGTAAACAGATATCTACCTTATTGAGAGTGCCATGTCCGTTTCCTGTCGGCCGATGGAAATACGTCATTGCGAGAGCGGAACCCGGAGAAACCTCGGCTTTCCCCATGACTATGACTGCGGAGTAAAAGATTCCAGAGTTCAAGACTTTGGTGTGGCGACCGTGAGAAGTTCAAGAAATTAGCTCATTTGCTGTTCAGCTGTCACATTCTCCTCCGGGCTGGTTAGACAATACAACTCCCATTCAATTGTTTTGTGAGCTTCCTATTATCCATCGACCCCTCCTCTTCAACCCTTAACCCTGCGGACAGGAAAGGTACGGCAACGATGTTTTTGAGGACCAGAGCAGCCTCAACGGCTGTACACACTCTGAAGGTGCTCTTCTTACCCATTGATGAGGATACAGTATTTAACGGTTGCGTGCCCAGCCAATCGTAGGACCATGGATCTCTATTCCCACAAGAACGTATTCTTCGGGATCAGAACCAGATCTCAAGGCCACCCTGAGAGAAATAATACCGGCAAAAAGAGAGCTACTTAAGAAAGTAAAGAGTCATGGGGATAAAGTCATTGGAGAAGTAAAGATCGAAAATACTATTGGCGGCATGAGGTACGCTTCACGACCGTTTAAACCACGGAGATAGGTTTGACGAAGCTGGCAGAGGCCTGAAAGCAATGGTATGGGAAGGTTCAGTCCTCGACGCCGATGAAGGAATCAGGTTTCATGGCAAGACCATAGAGGACTGCCAAAAGGTGCTCCCCAAGGGAACACCGGGGACAGAAATGCTGCCTGAAGCCATGTTTTGGCTGTTACTGACGGGTCAAGTGCCTTCAACATCACAAGTCCGGGTCTTCTCTCGAGAATTGGCCGAAAAATCGGCTCTTCCCAACTTCGTGGAGTCAATGCTTGACAATTTTCCCAAGGACCTGCACCCAATGACACAGTTTTCCTGTGCTGTCTCAGCGCTAAATCATGGTTCAGTCTTTGCCAAAGCATACGAGAAGGGGGTCAATAAAGCAGAATACTGGGAACCAACATTTGATGACAGTATTTCTTTACTCGCCAAACTCCCAACCATCGCCGCCAAGATCTACCAAAACTCATACAGAGGCGGCGGGTCTTTGCCGGCACAGGTAGATCTCGAACAAGACTGGTCCTACAACTTCGCAGCTATGCTGGGCAAAGCTGGGAAAGAAAACGAAAACTTCCAGGACCTCCTCCGGCTATACCTAGCACTGCACGGTGACCACGAAGGCGGTAACGTCTCAGCCCACGCAACACATCTCGTCGGAAGCGCGCTTGGTGACCCCTTCTTAAGCTACAGCGCTGGCCTCCAAGGTCTCGCTGGTCCCCTACACGGGTAAGTCCAAGCCCACCCTATCTCCCCCCGTCTTACTAATCGCCTCCGTTTCCCTAGCCTCGCCGCACAAGAAGTACTCCGCTGGATTCTAAAAATGCAATCCCACATCGGCACCTCCTTCACCGACACCTCCATTAAAGACTACCTCTGGAGCACCCTCAAATCCGGCCAAGTCGTCCCCGGCTACGGCCACGCCGTCCTCCGCAAACCAGACCCCCGCTTCAAAGCCCTCATGGACTTTGCCTCTGCCAGACCAGAAATTGCAAGCGACCCCGTCTTCGAGCTCGTGAAGCGCAATTCCGAAATCGCGCCTCAGGTGCTTAAGGAGCATGGCAAAACCAAGAACCCGTATCCAAATGTCGATTCGTCGTCGGGGGTGCTGTTCCATCATTATGGGTTCCATGAGACGCTCTACTACACGGCAACGTTTGGGGTCAGTCGGGGGTTGGGGCCGCTGGCGCAGTTGATTTGGGATCGCGCGCTGGGGCTGCCGATTGAGCGGCCCAAGAGTATTAATCTCGAGGGGTTGTTGAAGTTGGTGGAGGGGTAGGTTTGGTGGGTTGGGATATTAGGTGCGTATAAGGTCTGTTAGGGTGTACATAGAATGGATATTTCGTAGGGAAATATAGGATTGAAAATTATATATTCAAAGTTTTTGCTACGTCTCGATGTGATGACAACACCATGCCAGCGCACGACCAAAACAAACACCAAATATACCTACCGCTCAAACCCATCCAAACCCCCACCGTACCACCAACCGAAACCTCTGACAAACCCCATACCAAAAACACCACTATGCACATCCCATCCCCCCTCTTCTCCACCCAACCACCCACCGGTCAAGTATCCACCACCTTCCCTACCATGTGAATCCCCCTGATCTCGAGAATCAAAGCTAACCCCAATCTTCCCCATCTCCCGCCTCAGCCCCTGGTTTCTGTGCGAGTGGGGGTTTGTAGGGCACAGGGGAAAGCGGAATGGGAAAAAAGAAAAGTGGGAAGGGGGGGCTGCGAAAGGGGATAATGGAAAGGGCAAGGCTGGAAAGGCTGGAAAGGGGGAAAGAGGTGGGTGGTGGGGGATGGGGAAGGGTAGGGTGGAGTGTATCGATGGAAAGGTTGCGGTGGTTTTGGAAGTGTGCTTGCGACATGTTTATCTCCATGTCTTTTGCATACATCTATCGAGGTAGGGGCTGGATCATCAGGTTCGATAGCCGACAGTTGTGTTGGGACAGTCGTGGAGGAAGTTAAGACAGGAGTACTGTAGATCCCGGATCATTTTGGGATGCGTAGACATGCTAGCTTCAAGGTCCAGAACTTGGCTGATAGTCCTGATATTTCTCCTGATTGACTGGTTTGACTAGTACAAGAACACGCTTGGTAAGGGCCTTTTTTTAGGTATATATAGCATATTCCAAGACTCGGCCGCTCTATTTGAGCAACCGCATGACTAGAAGGTTGGTCTGGTAACCGAGATTTCCAAGCCTTGTAAAGGAACTTTACATTAGCATAGGAAATCTGAAAAGGTGATCTGGGTGCATCAGAGGTTGAGGATTATGCCGACACAGTCAATCAAGAACGTAAGTTTTAGTCGGCAGGCCGTCTACATGCCAGAGCCCAAGCTTTCTACTCGAACAGTGCAAGATTTCATCTTGCCCTGATGTGCTCCCGGTACGAATGACTTTCCATGAGAGCGCCTCGTTTCGGTATTCTGGTGTTATGGCTGTCATGTCACCTAGCTCAGTGGAGGGAGTGAACACAAGATCGCCTTCTTTGCAAGAATCGAACACCACATAGGGCTCTTGGTCCGTGAAGCAGTCAATCGGACTACCACACAGTAGCCCTCCACTGTTACAGACTTCCTCTATCAGAAACCGAGTGACTGATGCTTTTCCGACGAAGACTGGATTTGTTCGGAGACTCTCGCGAATGTACGCCTTGCTGACCGCTAGAGACGCTTGGAGTGGAATCCATGAACCGCCGGGAAGTCGGAAGATTGTGGCAAGTGAGTGCCCATATGGTGCGTACGTGGATGGTGATCCGTTGTCTGTACCTATCGGCTGGAAGTGATTCCATAGAGTTTGCGCGAGCTCCAGTAATTTTTCGTCCACTAGGTGTAACAATAGCGACCATATAAATTCTCGAACTAGATCATTAGCAGAGCTATGTGAAGAGTGCCATTCCGAGTATTCAAAGTCTGGAGTCCTGTTCTGTGCTCCAATCTCTTGCTTTCGGACCTCCTGCTGAAATCTTGAAGCAAACTGCTGTTGCAGATCAGGTAAAGGAACCCAATGAGACGTTTGCCATAAAACACCGTCCAGTGCCAGACCATCTTGGGATAGAGCTGCTGGTCTCACCCGGAAGCCTCTAGTATTCTCCTCCAGATACTCTATGTTTTTCAAACATCCCATCGAATCCGGACCCCATGAGAAACCATACGAAGTTGAAGGAGAAGTGCAAGTGTAGTAGCTGTCTCCATTGTTCCGATGATCATTCGCAAACGATAGCAAGGGGTCGAACTCTTCAAAATGGTATGTACTTCGGTACGTACCATTGTAGCCACCGAGCAAAGAAGTGTCTCCATTAAGAGTTGCAAGTGTCAACGCACAAGTAGAAAGGCCATAATTACCTGTCTCCATCACCATAGTGTCGATTCTCTTTTCGTAATTACACAAGTTTGCTAGTATAGCAAGTCGATCGGAGAAGACCGAGTTCTCTCGGTTTTCAAGAAATGTAGCAGCCTGCGCAGCATTGCAAGCTTGACGGCGATGAACAGTGTTTGGCCAGCCCGAATATATGATCGGCATCAGATTCCATAACACATCCGCGTTGTTCGAAGCATTGATTGCTGTACCCTTGTCCACTTCGGAAGAGGCTAGCAACTCTTCGATCACGCAGCGGACACTGAGAAGTGCGTCCTGGAAATCCTCGATAGGAATTTGTATTTCTCCAGGTATAGTCCCAAAGAAGGCTGGTGTGTCAAGTTGGTAATCGCAGCCTATAAGAAGAACCATACTCATTTCTGCTGAAGTGGATTCCTGTAGTGTCCAGGCTCTGTAAAACCATTGATCGTCTGTTAGCATCTCGAGAACCTCGTCCATACCCTCTAGCTGGTCGGGCTCGCAGGACGTGCCCTTGACCATGGCAGCGAAGGCATCCATTTGGACTTGTGTCTCAATGTAAGTATCCAGTATGCCGAGTGGGTGACTGGACCGCTGGTAGACCAAATCCATGGCTTGAATACCAACTTGTTTGTCTTCTGCATCGGATTGATCAATGCATTCTTGATCTATCCAGATTGCGCGTATATCATGATTGACTGCATATGAGATTGCTCGGTCAAGTACGCTAGATGGTGTACGGAGGGATCTAATATCGCAACCATTAACCAATCGTTCTGCATGCAGACGAGTTGGAGGCGGAGGCTGCGTCTCGTCGTTACGCTGCCAGCAGTAAGAGACTGCTACGTAGTGGACGCAGTCTGGGTAATCGTTTTGTCCTCCTAATCTCAGAGACAGCGAATTGTTACTCGCAAATGGTGGCAGATTCTTGCATGCACAGTCTGCTTTTTGGGGGTCAAACCGATGGCTTTGGTGACCTTTCTCTAGGAGATTGGAGCGCCGTGCCTGTGTCTCCTCTGTCTGGTATTGAACCAAGAGGCGCAGACTTTTGGCCCAATCTCGAGCACCTTCTCTTGGGCGCATGTATTGTGCAATTTCGATCATTTGCTTGCGTAGATCCTCAGGCTGATTGTGTATGTCACAAAAGGCTTGCTCAACATCGTCTCCCGCAACCCTGTCCTGCTTGACGACCTTCATTTGTAACGGTGGCAAGGAGATGACTTTGGGGCATTGCACGCAATGTTAGAATCTTACCATTTAAAGCGAAGGCAGAACTGTTCAGGCAACGGGGGTATGTTTTGCACATTCTCTAAGATGAAATGCAACTTACATATGCTTGACTAGTCTTACCTTGGGGGGCAGTGTATTCTAAGTCCACCTAGTACAGCCTGGCAAGCTAAAAGCATAATTCTGACTTCATGAAGGCGCTCAATGTATATGATGGCGCGAGGGGGCATCGAGTTAAGGTGATGGAATCTACGCAGCAGCTACCTACGTAGCAAAGGTACATGTTTCCGAGAATACCATTAAGCCCCTAAGACTACTTTGATTGGCCTCCATCAACACTGCTATGACCGTGGAAGAACTATTCGAACACGAGCTGTCGCGTTCTACAGCTTTGATAGGCGTACTGTGAGGGCTGCGAATATCTGACTGGCGGAAGCTCTAGCTGTGAGGTTGAGGTCTGGAAGAGTAGGACTATGTTCCCCAGGGTAATCCCAGTGGCATAATAGAGGGGGTGTAAAACAGAATGATGGAGATCAAGTTAGTTGGGCTGAATGCATGAGAATGATTTGATATGCAACCCCTGGTGTTCGTGGTGGATTGGCTTAATTTGTGAATGGCTGCTCTTCGAACTTGACGTCTTCTCTAGGTAAGTTTGTGCCTCTCCACTGGAACCCTGCCTACCGATCGACCTTTATTGTTAACCGGATGCTTTGCGTTATGTTAGCAAGGTCACATGCTGGCACAAATGCAGCAGGAGGGCAAAACAATGTAGTCAAAGGCCTGCAGAATTGGACATCAAGAGCACGAAAAAACCATAACATGCATGTGAAAAGCTCAACCAAGTATCTCCGCCTCTTCATCCGCTGTTAAAAGTCCACACAGCATCCTCGAGCCTAGTATTACAGCAGAACCAGGGCCGACTACTGCGCAACACCTCAAACTCCATTCGCATACCCTGAAGCTGAAATATCCATGACCAGTTGCACATTTGTCAAGCGACGTGAAAACCATCAAGCAGTCTGTCGCCGTGGGGTATGAAACGTTGGTTGATGCAGAGCTAAGGTTAAACTCGTTGGCTAGTGGTTCTTCTTCTTATTTTCCACGGCAGCTGTAGAAGTCCTATCAGCATTTGTTGCCACTTCGGTCTGCACATTGTCGACTTACCAACAACAGAGACGAGAATAATGAGGGCCACCACGGCAGCCAAAACAAACCACCACTTCAAGTTGCTCATGCACATCTTCCTCTTGACTTTCTTAGCGCTTTTCCTAAAATTATATGACGATTCGTCAAGCCGATCCGATGTATCTTGAAGTTTATGAATTTCGGCTCCGCGTGCTTCAGTGTCAGTGAGATTCTGTTTCATGATACCGACAGTCTCGGTAATTTTCTGTCAAAATTACAGGGGTCAGCAAACTTGAGCTGCTCATTTCGCAAGAATGAGACATGGAAGCGCTTGCAGTGTGTCGCATTCAAAATGTGCGTATTGCGAAATATTGTATATGTTGGTTTAACACCAAGCCAAAGTGCTTGGAGCGTCGTTTGAGCGTCCATTCTGTGTATACGCAAAGGCTTCAGATCGTAAGGTTCAACCCTGGAAGTCTATGACACCACGAAGAGAAGAGCAATGTCGATATGTGCAAAGCCTGTAGTGTTTTCGTAGCTGCATGAAAGTTTGACCCTCCACAACTCTCAGAACACGAAGTACTTGCCCGCAAAGAGGGGAACGTGTGTGGTAAAGCGTGGGATAGACCTACCGCTTGAAGCGCTGCCGTTCTACTGTCTCCCCCATGTTGTTGGCCTCCATTCTGTGCTGCATGTCCTGAAGGAATGTATGGATCGTAAGGTTGCTCGCGAGCTGCCATTGTTGCTGTTTGGATTTTATGTCGTAAAGTGGGTTAAGATAATCGCCAAGCCAGTTTAGGATGATGGGTACGAATGATTCAGAACTGTTGTTGATGGTTCACGATCAAAGTGAAGGTGACAGCCAGGGGAAACAGGCAGTTTAGAGTAGACAGCAACCCTATAGTCGCTAGAAGCCGAGCTTTGATATCTCAAGTCGCGAGATGTGTTTGGTACAATTGCAAATGGTATTGACTGCCGTTGTGATGAATGCTTAGAAGTGAGGTGTTGATGGAAGGATTTTGGGACCGATTGAAAGGGCTTTTCGGCCTATGGCGGAGGTCATGTGACGTGGCGGGTAATCACAGCCTCACTAGTAGCAAAGTCGTTTTTTGGGCGATCTGGAAAATCAACAAATTACGTTGTACAGCATGATGGAATTCCTAGTAGTATGCGTATCATATGGCTGTTCTCTCTACCTTTACTCCGTAGTTATATCTATAGTAGTAGTAGTAGTAGTAGTAGTAGTAGTAGTAGTAGTAGTACGGAGTCTCCGTACGGAAGTAGTAAGGTAAGCATTCGTATTCCTCCCGCTTGTAGATCCATTTTTAGAACAGAATGAGCGGTTGACCGAGACGCTGTGTATACCAGGAGTCTCTTTGGAACGTTGGAAGAGTCAAGTCTAACTCCATGATCATCCTATACCGTGTCAAAGGAGCTTGTGACGGATGCGAAATGACTATAGAATAGGCATAACAATAATGTCTTCCATATTCGTGAAATTATTCTTCCATTCTTTGTCGTAGCAACCGATTGCCTCGCCGCGTCATCAGATCGATTACAGGGGTATCCAATTCGCGTGGACCCTTGCCTGTATTGTTCGAGACAACAGTTCTTCTCCATCACAGCCCCATACACTTATACGATAGGCATTCATTCATTGATCGATACTCTTGGTCGCTCACTAGATCTTGGCTAGCAGAGGGTTTCGGTAACTGCTCATACCGACCTGGTCCTATTGCCACTCCTTCGAACAGCATAGAATACAACAACCATACAACAACCACGTGCATCTATGGGATAGATTGGAAGCAACAATATACGGACGTCTGAGCTACGAGGGGCACCTCCTGCGCGCGAAATTTTGGAGACATCGAGACTATCAACTTCAACTATCTCCCTTTCCGTTCCGCTTCTTTAATTGAGAACCATCATCTACGTATACTCAAGTCTGTTCACGATGAGGGGCATAGCACACTCTAGGGGGGGGGGACTGGTATCCTCATGGCTTGCTCTTACAACCTCATTGTTGGCTGGGAGCAGACTCTGTGGTGCAATCACCTTGAACATAGATGATCCCGGTATGTTAGCACTGCTGTTGCTTTGGATTTGGCTTGAGACTTTATCAGCAAGCACAGTTTATGGCTGACCTTCCTACTCGATAGCATCCATCAAATCTGCTGCGAGTACTTGCGCTTACGGCATGATGAAATATTACACTGGGAATCACACAGGAGACATACCAGGAAACCTACCACAACCTTACTACTGGTGGGAGGCTGGAGCCATGTTTGGTGCATTGATCGATTACTGGCATTACACTGGAGACAGTACCTACAATGACGAAGTGACGCAAGGAATGCTCTTCCAAGCTGGACCGCTGGAAGATTACATGACGCCCAACCAAACAAAAACAGAAGGTAATGATGACCAAGGCTTTTGGGGTTTAGCTGCGATGTCAGCAGCAGAAAACAAATTCCCAGATCCTCCGGCCGGAAAGCCCCAATGGCTTGCTCTAGCCCAAGCGGTCTTTAATACACAGGCCATTCGGTGGGACAATCAGTTCTGCAACGGAGGACTGCGATGGCAGATCTTCACCTTTAATACGGGCTATGACTACAAAAATACCATCTCAAACGGAGCGTTCTTCAATTTAGCGGCCAGACTTGCTGTTTACACTGGCAATCAGACCTACGCGGATTGGGCCGAAAAAACATACGACTGGGTGGCAGCTGTCAGCTTAATGAGCCCTCAATATCACTTTTACGATGGCGCTCACACCACGCTCAACTGTACCGATGTTAATAAAGTAGAATGGACGTATAACGCTGGTATTTTCCTACTCGGAGCTTCTGCAATGTACAACCATGTAAGTCCTATTCGAAGTCAGTATCCGCTGCTGCAAACTGATAATATCATTTCACAGACCAAAGGGGGCGATAAATGGCGTGCAAGCATTGAAGGAATCCTCAACGCTTCGAGCCTTTTTTTCACTCCTCAAAACGTCATGTACGAACAGGCTTGCGAAGTTCCCAACAACTGTGACACAGATAACTTCTCCTTTAAAGCCTACCTGTCACGTTGGATGGCGGCAAGCACGAAGTTTGCGCCTTTCACCTACAACCTCGTCATGCCCAAGCTTCGCGCCTCCGCTCAGGCGGCTGCTCAACAATGTTCTGGTGGAACCGATGGTACTACATGCGGTCAGAAATGGACAATGGGTACCACCTGGGATAAGTCTAATGGCGTTGGACAACAGATGAGTGCCTTGGAAGTCATCCAAGTGAACCTCGTCAGTAACGCTACTGGGCCGTTAACCAACAGCACCGGTGGTACGAGTCAAGGCAACCCATCAGCCGGCTCTGGAGGAACGAAGGATCCGACACTGCCAAAGAGTGCAATCACAGGCAAAGACAGAGTAGGAGCTGGATTCCTCACAACGTTCATCATTGTCAGCCTAGTAGGAGGCGTTTGGTGGATTATTGCATAATGGGATTTGGATCCTGGGTACATTTCAGGTCTTCAGGCCGTCATTGCTGTGTTTAGACATTGCTGTTATTGCAGAGCTGGGCGATTTTGAGCATTAGAGCTTGGCGATTCTCACAATACGGGAGCAGGGAATGATCTACTTTTCGCCTTCTGTGTGCCCAGAAAACACTAGTTTGTAATCCTTCAGAAATCTTCTCATGCCCTTCTTGCTGAACCGGAAAACCCTTACTAAAGAAGAACGTCATAAGCTCCCATCCCTCTTTTCCATGGGTAGCAGATATGCAATTCCAATTTTTTCAATTAACTCCGTGTCATCGAATAACGTTCCGCATTGGCTTTTACGATATAAAGTACTAGCAACATAAGGCTATGGAATGGGTCCTAGATGAAATGTCATATGAGACGTACATACAGCTTTGCTATCGCCAAACAAAGCCGATCACACATGATTATTTGCGTTATTCATAGGTCTCTAGGCTAATATTAAATTCCCATGTTTGGCAGGTTTCACCTTCTGGGTAACTCTGATTGCATGTAAAGAAAGTGGTATCATAGTTATTCGACCGTCATAGAGCCCGATACCATGCTTGCCATACTGTTGGCCATTAAGGAAAATTGCGATTCACTAACTTTTATCGTCTTTGGTACAGACTGCAACAAGAAATGAACAATCAAATATTCAATGGAACACTTTTTGGCAGATCGGTAGAGTAACCCCTGTAGCAATAGATGCCCTCTTGTTATCACAGTTACGGACAAGGCCTACCATTCCACTATCACCCGACGTTGGCGTACCAAGCCTTCTATGGAGAGCTCTTTGTTTTAGAGGAAAGGCCTAGTTTTAATGGACAACCGTGTCAAACAGCTGCTGAACTAGTCGCCAAGGTAGAGCCTGGCGTACGGCAACAGACATTGTCAGCGGATAAATTAGCTTATCTAGATCATATGAGAAAGATTGCAGAGACTTTACCGCAATAACAGCCGTCCAGTCCCGGTCCCTTGGCCTCTGCTTGAAGCTTTGCGGTTATCAGCTTCTACAAAGGGTACCAGGCTACCGGGAGGGCGAGCTAAATGGGGTTCCTCTGAACGAACAACAACAGCTTCGATTCGGAAGCCCACTTTCTCTCTCTCTCGAAGCTGGAAGGGAACAGGAACTGTCACAACAGTGAAATGCCTGGGGCTTTCAATTCTTGGTAAGCTTGTTCCAGCCGCATACTATTGTCTCCCTAAACGATGTGTTGAGGTATGGTTGACAGCGGCATGGGCCCGAGACTAAGAGCACGGCCCGCGCAGAACCACGGTTTGGATGAAACGAGACAGCTACATGCCAGTGCTGTACTACTTGGCCTCAAGATTCTCTACACGCAGGAAATGCGTCTGGGTTGGTTGCTGAAAGGGGGAGCTGCTCCTCAAGAGCGCCTTTGGGCTACTCTGATGACGTCGATGCATATTCGGTGCCTTGAAGCGTTACGAACACACTTCCGCGAAAGCAGTCAAGCCAATAGTGTTTCGCACCACGTGTAAATTTTCATCCCGACCTTTGCTCCTGTAGCCAACTCTTTTCCTCTGCAACAATATGGATAGTTGCAGTCACGGTTTGCCTGCATGATGGGGTAGAATACTATGCCGTTAGCTTTTCCTATGAGGAGAGTCTGGGCTTCTCCACTTCGGACCGCAATTCGCCATAGGTGACGCGAAAAACGCAACTCTAACCAAGAAGATCTCGGAGAAAGACAAATTCCAGTGCACACAAACCCGTGGTGGTACATGAGTGACACATTTCCTGAATGTGAGCCATCCCATATATCAAAGGAGAATCATCGTGGATTTCTTATGACCAGATGAATGCTATCGGCTACGTCTGTTGCAGCAATGTTCCTCGAGTCTTCCGAATTGTGGCTTATCATTAAGGGCTTTTGCCGCGCTCGACCCATGCCTGCTTAATCTTCGGTGCGGAATCCAAATGGTCCATGGTCCGATTGGTGTGTTCGAGGTTTTGCTCGGGGCAGGACACACGCCCTCGTGCAGTTCCTGCTCTGGAGTACCCTACGTAGCTACTACTTACTCTGCAATTTGATAGGAAACAACCACATCAATATAAACAGCCGGTAAGATCATTTGGCAGGCGCCTAGAGCATGCTACTCGTTGGATAAGTCGTTATTATGAGACGCAAAATCACCCGGCACTGCCTCTGCTTCCATTGTGGCACAGAAAGCGCCCACGAATCGCTCTCACTCTCAACCCGCCATTGACAAGGCTGTGATGCAAGTCATACCTGGTGCGCTCACATAGTTTTTACAATGTGTCTTCTATCGCTTTTCTCAACGTTTCTTCTGTCAATATCCTTTCCTGGTTTCGTTGCTATTTAAGACTTTCCGTTGGAGTTGGTTGAAATAACAGGCCAAACTATCGACGAGCTGATATGTTTACTTTACCTGGCGTAACCAACGTATAGTATAGTGGCACTTCCCTGCACCGTATAGGCCTTTCACTTCTCTATCTAAACGATTTCCATCTGTCACTGTGCTATTAACTTAGATTCTATATGGACCATGTACCCTATCCGAAAAATGCAGCTACGCCGAAGCTTGAGGTACCATACATATGCGGCGACCTAGAAGACTATGACGGCCAGGGTTTCATGGACTATCCGGTTCGTCGGGGCTGGTCCCAGTCTGCCAATAGGTTCAACTGGATGGATTGCTCTCAGGCCGTGGCCGCTAAGCGCGCACAAAATTGGCTCTACTTTGGATTATTGCGTGAGATCCTGGGCCAAAGATACTGCAAAGACGCCTTCTTGAAAATTGTTCCCGGAGAACACGGGTACTTCATCGACACCAGCAGGATACTAAAGTACCTGGATTCTTGGACTAGAAACATCAACATGTCGAAGATGGTCAGAGGAGATTCGACGCGTGGCCGAATACTCAAGAGATCGGAGGAAACGTTTATCGAAGCCAATCTCCAGAGCGAACTACTAGATAGAGCCTTCGCGAGCGAACTGTTGGACACAGCTTTCGAGAGTAAAGTATCACGTAGGGACTTCTTCCAGTGCCACAAGGTAACCCTCGCGATCAAAATCCTACTTCAGACAATGCGATCAGCTGCTTGCAACATCGGTGGCATACCGGAACGTCCCACCGAACGGTATTCTAACAGAGTCCTACCATCGAGACTCTGCATGTCGCAAATGGTACAAATGAAGTTATGCTCAAAACAAATCCAGGATCTCTACAACCATCACTCAAGTGCGATGTATTTTTATTTGGCTGCTTTGCCTCGCCCACTTCAAGAAAGCAGGCACCCGAAATGCACCATCCATCAGTGTATTGCTAACAACGTCGATGAAGTTAAATACAAGACTCAACATACTCAAGACCATTGTGATTGCCAATTTGCTGGGCCAGACGCTCATAAGATCAGGCAGCTCATCAATAATGGAGAAATACCTTTGATATCTCTTGGGACGACCCCGAGCGGTGATCCGGAGTTCGAAGTTGTGAAAGCACAGCCAGGGATAAAATATACTGCAATATCCCACGTATGGTCGGGCGGCCTTGGGAACTTCAAAAAAAACGAGCTGCCGCGCTGTCAACTACTACATCTTCACGACCTGGTTTTGAAATTGAGGGATCATAAGCCACAGGTGTCTTTAGCGGGCCCCAAGATCCATTGGAAGCGCTTGCAGTGGGACTCTCTGCCTCGCTGGACGGGAATCAGAGTTCCGATCCTCATGATACCCAATCTATCCCTTCCAAACCTGCCCAAGACTCTTCTTGGCCACTTGAGATTTCCTGTTGAACATCCAAATCGACGTGCCGTCTTCTGGATGGATACGTTGTGCATAGTGGATGAAGCAGATTCTGTTATCCGAGCGAAAGCCATCTCTAAAATGGCATTGACTTATGCCGCCGCTGAGGAGGTTCTTGTTTTAGATCCAGAACTCCAGAAGACGAAATTAAAGGGGCTATCTCAAGAACAGATATGTGCCCATGTTTCATGCTGCGCATGGCTGACTCGATCTTGGACCTTGCAGGAAGCGCGACTTTCCCGCAGATGGTTTGCTCAATTTTCCGATGGATTATTTGACCCTGCTGAGGTACACCGAATGGTAAATACAGACACGCTTCCAGTCGCTTATTATAAGTCTGCCGCCAGCAGCACAGCAGATTTTGCTTCTGAATTGATCGAGTGGTATGATGGTATGCCGGTAATGCGACGTTATTCCATCTTTTCACATCCAGAGAACGCGCTAGACCATCCACTCGTCGTCTTTATTCAAGCATGGAATCAACTCAAGCAGCGTTCAACGAGTAAACCAAAAGATACTCATGGCATCTTTGCCAATATGCTGAACTTGAGTGCTAGTGAAGTATTAGCGCTACCTCATGCTCAGAGGATGAAGGCAATTCTCCGCACGCAAGAACAAATCCCACTATGTCTCCTCTATAATCCAGCCCCAAAGATCCACGATCCCCAGAACCAATGGATTCCAGATTTTCCAGGAGGGTACGATTTGCATTTGCAATACGGTGTGTTCACTGTCGACACAGGAGAGATCGTGCTTCATGAGGACACCGCTACTCCAATTGGATTTCTCGTCGATATCTCAAGCCCAAGAACGGAAAAGCTTCGGCTTATCAATTCCGTCACCTCTGAGATAATATGGGTAGAACAGTGCCAGGATGGTGCAGCCATAGATTTCCAAGCGACAGGGGGTGTAACTACCTGCTATCTCCTCGCCGACCTAAAGGCGGCGCGATTGTATCCTCGAAATCAGCATCATGGCGCACGATTCGCCGTCCTGAGACAGGAAGGGAACACTCTGCACTTGGTACATGAGCACTGTTTCAAATATCACTTGCACCACTTAGAGTATTCAGAGAGCGACTCTGACGGTGACTTTCCCGAATACCCGCTTATAAGAAGTGAAATGACTGCGCCTGACCAGTTATTCCGGCTCGAATGTGGTAGGTAGTCACCATCCGACAGCGCTTTGGTCACACTCAAAGGGCATAAGCTGATGCTGATTGCTTGCTAAATTAGATTCGAAGTCTTGGTACGAGCTCAAACACAAACGAGAGTTAATACAAGATAAATCCATGCTTGGGTTCGATTTCTACAATACCGCCTGGGCTATTGCTATGGGAATGATATGGTCACCCTTGTTCATTATATCATTGGCCACCGCCAGACCCTTTAGGACCCACATAACGCAGTCTATTGCATCCTGCATGGCTGTTCTTGTAAGAATGTTGTATTCGCTTTTCGAATTGGGTGGTCTGAGAAAGATGATCGACGATCAAGCTTACGAGATGTGGGTTCAAAGTTTTGACGAGACCAAAAGAGAACAGGTCGAAGACTTATCTACCAAATCATCGCTACATCTCAACTTATGGGAGTTGAGTATCGCCGTGGTCCTTGCGGTCGCGCTGATCGCCACTGGAGCGAAGATACCTGCCAAAGCGTGGTTATGGTGGATAGGTGTGACCATCTTTGCAGAAGTAGTGTTTCGAGTGGTGATCCAAATCCTCTGGCGGAAGACTCGTATGGGTAAAGTTGTTGAGCTATGGCTGAGGAAGAAGGGTAAGTGGTGAGTTGTTTCAAGCCCCGTATAGACCTGTATAATGGACTTGTGGTTTTTGTTTCGATTAGCTTCTGCTTGCAGGTCTCGGTATAGGTACTGTCGGCGATGCGATGATATATGAATGGCTCTCGCCTTGTGTCTGCTGCTATTGCATTCTTCCATGATCTATGGTGTTAGGCATTGATTTACTGTATTCCCGAACTAATTTGGTCGGTATGTCTTGATTGTGCTGAGATTTCGAGATAATAACATGGTATGACGAAGTTGCTGTACTCTGTAATGAAAAATCACCATCGATCGAAAATTTCCATCTGTCCTCCTCGAGTCTACTACATGCTTTGTATATCTCAGCTTGGCATGTATTCGCTGCTTCACCTATCGTTTCTACTCTCCTTAACCCTTAGATCTTCTCTCCTTCATTCGTATTATTACTTTTGTTTTCGGAGGAAAAATCTTGATATAGATATCTCTATCATCATAGGACAAAGCAAGGGCGTGGAAAAACGAAGGCTTAAGGCTGATCGACGAGATGAAGAGACAGGGCTCACAGCCCGCGGCGAATCCAAGAGAATGTCTTCAATGAGAGTCAACAAATATTCCTTGTTCCAGTACTCATCCTCATCGCACTCACTGGCATTGCGCTGGTTATTGTTAGAGCCCTACTTTCGCATCAGCGTTAGGTGTGGCTATTGGGTATAACATTACTCGCCGAGCTAGCGATACGCCTGGTTGTTGAAGTGGTGTGGCGAAAGTTGAGATTGGGTGGAATTTTGCAGCGCTGGCTGAAGAGGTTGGCAGAGAAGGTAAATGGCTTTTTGTTAAACATTGACTGAGGCTACGATGCATCTTCACTGCCAACTATATTTGATTTACTTTCGTGTTTGGTTTCTTCCACTGAGGTTTGGCTTGTATGGAGGCTGTCAGAAATTGGTGTCGAATTCTTTATTTCATGTGAGCGACATGGACCTCCATGGTTGCTTTTTGTGTCTTATATCTAAGCATTTCTGCCATATACCGCGCTTCCAAAAGCTCAAGTTAGGCACCTTACTCTTTTACCTCTCCACGTATAAGCCATCTTACAATAGGGACCCTCGCCGTACCCTTAAGCATCAACCAAATTGTAAAACACCACACATATTCAACCGGCCTTGGCATACAATTTACCAAGTGCAACAGCCATTCTTTCCCGATCATCCGTTTCCACCATCAATCATATCGATCAATTTTTCCAAAATACGCACAACATCCATATCCTCCATCCCTGACACCTTTCTCAATAACCCCCCCTCCTCACAACCTCTATCCCTCACGCGGTAATTCTTCTTCCCCACCACAACTGAAACCAACAAAAATATTTTCCTTGCTACTTTGGCAGCATTCACCTAGATCCACCGAAGCAGCGCTTCGGGAAATAGGCTTGGAGGGACATGTCAGCACGTTTGCTCGCTTCCTTATTAAGCAAAGAGGCTGCAGGGAAAAGGTTGTTGTATAAGAGATTTATACCGATGCCTGCCCCAATGTTGTTAAAATAATCCAGAGATCTCGTTGTGTATAATATAATATCTTCTAACTTTCTACTCCTTCGAATCCAGACCATTCTCGATTCTCCACAAGCAACTCTTACTCTCCTTCTTCATCAACCACATCTGCCTTTCAATTTCCATCCCCACCCATCCCCACCACCCCACCCCATCCCACCAAACCCCCTCTCCCACCCATCCACCCCCTCGAAAAACTCCATCAAACCCATCCACAGCACAACCAACCATCCATCCATCATCAAATCCAAGACCCCCCCTTCAACAAAAAAAAAAGAAACCCACCCTTTTTGTGAAATCCCCACATATACAGTATACAAACTATTATACGTATATATATATATATATCTATGTACTGTACTGTACATACGTAGCAGACAGCCCCCCCAAAAACAGTACCCCCTGACTCGCTAGTACCTAAAAAAGAACGGATGATTCCCAGTACACGGTGGGAAAAAAAAAGAAAAAATACGCGCTCTGATATTGCTTCTTCTGCACCACACGCACACGCACACCCTGATAAATAAATCTTCCGCAACCCCCTAGATGCCCTGATTCTCCGTCACCTTTCTCCCTACTTACCCACCCTCAACCATCCCTACTCTCCACTCCCCTCCACCCACCCACACACACACCCACTCTATCCCTTCGGGTTTCAGCTGACGAGGGTTGGAAAAGTTGAGCCGGGGTTGGAGAAAATTCTTGGCGTCGGGTTGAACTTTAAAAATTGCATATGCCCCGCACATTCAAGATCTGACGTCGAGTTGGAAAAGCTTCGGGGCCTATGCGAAGCATATGTATGTCAAGAGCATTAAGCGAGGTCACAAAAAAATTGACATCTGGTCAAAAAGATCTCGACTGTGCATATGCGCAGCATCAACAGAGCTTAAAGAAACATCGATGAACGACAAAAGCATTGACGCTGAAAATTGAGCGAATGAGATAACAGATTGACTAAATGATTTGAAGATGAGAATTGCAGTTCGCATATGTCAACGCATATATTAAAAAGAAACTCAGCTCGCTCAAGATTCATTCAATGCAAATGTTGAAGACGACAAGAAAAATGATGATGCAAATCATGAGTTGAACGACGAGAATGAAGAAAAAAACGCACGAGAAAGATCTGATGAGAATAACGTGAGCGATAGCTTGTTAATGAGCATGTTTCAAGTTGAGTTCATGATTTCGCATGTTTTGTGCATACGCTAAGCATATGTAGAAGAATCTTTGCTCGTCTTGCTATTCATGATATATGCGTGGCCTGTGATTGTGCTGTTTTCTCGATGTTTCGCTCAAGCTGTGCATATGCACGGCTTCAATACTTCGCTCTTGCTGTTTGTCTTCTAGCTACTTTAGCTAAATAATATCAATTCTTGAGCTCATGATTGGCATATGCAGAAAGCTGAGTCGGGGTTGAAAGTTGAGCCGGGGCCGGAACCAAAAAAATTAATTTCCGGCCCTGGCTCAACTTTTCCAACCCCCCGCCAGCTGTAACCCCCGTGCCCCCCTCTTCTCCACACATACACACACACACACCCTCTCTATCCCTCTACCCTCCATTCCTCCATCCCTCTATCCCTCTATCCCTCCATCCCTCCATCCCTCTACCCCTCCATCCCTCTATCCCTCTATCCCCTTTCTTTCTTCTTTCTTCTTTCCCGCGCTCACCTCCTTACAGTACGCTCTACAGTTCTGAATCAGCCCAGACTTAGTGGATCCTTTGTTATTTCTGGGTGTCGCGTTGGTGGATTTGGTTTTGTCTTGGTTGGTTGGTTGGGTGGTGTGGTTGGTTGGTTGGGGGAGGGGTGGTTAGGGCGGTTGAGTGTGGTTGGTTAGTGCGAATGAGTGCCTTGAGTACTATGTAGTGGATGAGATGCGGAAGAAGAAGAAGAAGAAGAAGAAGAAGAAGAATAATAATAACAATAACAATAACAATAACAATAACAATAACAATAACAACATGGAATGTTGGTTCGCGGGACATGAGATACAAGTACAAGTACAAGTACAGGTATACATAACGAATAGGTATGGTGTGACGCCTTGTCATATATATTCTGTACCAACCAGCTCGAACGGGGGCCAGCGAAACGCGTTGTGAGCTGTGACTTTTCACCAATATCTCTTGTTTGCTGGATTTGAGCGAAAGGAAGTTTCGAAAGGGTGGGTGGGATGTCGGGAGGTGTACGGAGGTACGGTTGGGAAAGTTGAGGGATTGCCTTGGGGCGGTTTGAGTTTATTATTTCTATGAGATGCTGTTTTTTGTAATAGTGGGGTGTACATGAAGAGGAAACACTCAACTAATCCAATGCAGGACCCACGCCTTCTACTCACCATACGAAGCATCTCTCATCTTTTTCTCCGACTCCATCTAAGCAAACCCCTTCACAATCTCCCTGCCAACCGACTCCCCGCCACCCTTCCCTTTTCCGCCTCCATTTCTCTGCGGCGGCAACGGCACACTGGTCGCGCCATTCCGATTTACCGCCCCCCCACCGCTCGCACAACTCGGCGGCGGGCAAAACCCCTCCCCAATAACCTTCTGCGCACTGCCCCTCGCACCCGTGATGCTATGCGTAATCTTGCAGTTCCCGCCACAGGGGTTGTTGAACTGGGAGCAGACTTGGGCGCACTGGCGGCCGCAGCCGGCAATATTTTCGCAAGTGAAGCCAGGGCCGCAGCTGCCGGTGCAGGATTGACCGGGTTTGGTGGTGGAGGCGCTGCGGGAGATGTCGTGCTGTTGGCTCGAAAAGGCCAGCGGGTTGGCGCTGGTGCCGGCGGCGTTGAGAACGATCCCGGTGAGGTCTTGGGTTGTGGCGGTGGGGGTGAGGGAGCTTCCGGGGAGGGGGCCGGGGAGGTCGGAGATGGTGGTGTTGGAGGCGGAGGTGGTGGAGTCTTTGACGCAGAGGGAGGGGGTGGTGAAGATTGCGTTTGCAGCATAAGTCCAGAGGGCGGTGTAGTTGAAAATGGTGCTGGGGGTGTAGAAGATGCGGCAGTTGGCGGCTTCGTAGACGAATTGCAGGGGCATGGTTTCGCCTTTGCGGATCTGGTCGCGGAGGTTGAAGGTCAGGTATGTTATGAATACGTCCTCTTCTCTCGGGGGAAGAACTTCGTTGGCGGTCTCGTTGAGGTCGATGGCGGTGGAGATGTCCGAGTCGAGCAAGTCGGACGTATAGTATTGGGCACCGCGAGCGCCGCTGACGGCTTGCATAGGTCCGGTGCTAGGCCGGCCGCCGGCGACGACGGTTCGGACGCCGGCCTCGTGGTGCATCATTTCTGCGAAGAGGGCGCAGGTAGAGGAGCAGACGGAGTCGGTGAGCTGGATGGGTTAGCACACCTAAAGGGTGATATGGAATGGGATTGGCTTACAATGACAATATCTGTAGCTGCATATGGTTGAGGGGTTGTTGCGGGGCGATTGTCGTAGCCGTACACGACAATACCTCCTGAAGCCACGATGTCAAAGATATAGCTGGAAAGATTATAACGTTCCTGAGAGATACTTGTGAGCAACAAATCCACCAGGTATTGATCTGCAACAACGTACTACGCTGGAGAAGGAATCCCCATTGTACTCATGCGGCCCGAAAAATTCTCCCCAAGATGTAAAGTTCTGCTCAGTATCCGCATTAAGACGGTCTGTTACAACCCAGTCGCTGACAGACAGCTCGTCGTAGAAGGTCTCGTTCAGATTTTGGGTATTATAATAACCAGTGAATGTGGTCCCCAATACATCTGCTGTCGGATGTGCACGCATTCGGCTGCCGCCAAAAGGCTCGATGGTCGGGAAGAACTGCTTGAAAGTGTCATATGCCAGGAGCGTGTCACCGCCCGAATTCTGTTGTAGATCAATAAGCACTTTCGTTAGTCCAGCTCTCTTGGCCTTCTGGAGGAACTCGGTAACGGTGTTTGAGAAATCCTCGACAGCAGTATCATATGCTGAAAAGCTGGGTATGCTGAGCACGGCTACCGATATATCGTGGAGGAAGTATCCAGTAAGGACACCACTCGCCCCAAGATCAGGCTGTACGACATCGGGATCCTGTGGGTATGCAAGATCGGGCCAAGAAGTAGGTGTAGGGGTAGCAGTGGCCGAGCTTGAAGTCGAAGAATCAGTAGACGTCGCCGAGGGGACGGAATCCGAGCTCGTTGCTGTAGCATATGGATCGTATGATGCAGGGTAGAAGCCCAAGACGAAAAAATTATAAAAATCGCCGCCTGTTTCCAGCGGTCCAGTGTCTCCCGGACTATTGTAAATCGCGAGCCAAGGTTCGGTGATTTCCGTGCCGTTTTCAAAAGCAAATGTGAGATTCTCACCCGGGTAGAACGATGTGTAGCCCTCGAAGATGCTGAGAGCGTTTGTGATGTTCAAGGCCGAACTTGACATTAATTGATTCCAATCCGCGTTGGGCTCAAGCCCGCCGATAGCGTTCTGGGCTGCGAATTCGGTGAGATAATCGGTGACAAATTGACCGTTGATCGAGGCGATTGCTGATGCTTCCCAGCTGGCGCCGGTTGTTTGTAGCTCGACGAGATCGTCTGAGGTTTGGTTAGCTACAACGTCAGTCAAGGGCTAGGTCGATCACCATACCCGTAACGTAAACTTTGGGAGTCTGCAGGCCATCGGGAGACACCGACACAATCCCGTAGACACTCGCAAAAGTGAATGCGGAAAGGACACCTGCGTTCAGGTTGAGATGAGCGTCGTGGGCGGAGATTATCAGCTGCTGCACAGTAGCCTCGAAAGCGTATTGATTTGGAAAGACTCCAGCATCGATATCTTTCTGGATCTGGTCGAGGCCACTGAACAGATCCGACGACGGTTGCTGATAGCTTGTTGGAGGATTCTTTATGTAGGCCGTATTACTTTGGAATTGAAGGGTATCATTATAGTATTTTAGGAATCGAGTTGCGACGGCGGGGTTAAAGGGCACACTCGTGAGACAGTCATAGGCGTCCTTGGCAAGAACAACGATATCTGAGGCAAGATCAATTGGGGAGTCTCGGATAGCACAGGCAAGAAGACCGTACTGCCCGAATTGACTATGTCACCGCATATTGTTGACTGCGGGGGAGCTGCTGTGGATGTTGGGGAAGCACCGGAATCTGCTGTCGGAGCTGATAGAGATGTGGTAAGGAATGCCAAGGAGGCAATGAGTGACAGGCGCATATTAACGCAACGCAAAGCAGAGAATCAAGAAGAGACCGTATATATATGGTACAAACCCGGAAGAAAACGAGGAGAGATAGATTGATCAAGGTGCCGGAGCACGGGGTGGGTGGGTGTATATACAGTAGCAATTAATGCCATTGTCGACTGTCGACGACATCGTTATTAAGCCCAAGCTAATAGCCCTGTTTCTTACCTTACCGTACTTGCTGTGCCTCTTCAGGCTGATGAGCTGATGAGTTAGAGAACCCCTGAGCGGGGATTACTATGTAAGGTACATACGGAGTAGTAATCGAGGCATTCAAAGTCTTCACCACCCACGGTTCTAGCCCTACCTGTTCCCGCCTTCGTGGTTCGGCTGAACATGACTAGCTTGGAAGATGCCTAATCCAATCTGCAAAAAGGCTGAGCAAGCGCGCCATCCATTGGACATGTCTTCGCTTAACCCTGGCTCAGCGGTGAGCTAGTCGATCTGTCCCGAAAGCCTATTTCCCGACTTCCAAAATGAAATCAAAATGATGGAAGGCATATTCTACATATGCTGCGGCGACCCCTTTTAAATCTGACGCTGGGGCTGAGCCTGTATGCATAGTAGTGCTTCTCCCAGCTTGAGAATTCCTTCCTTCCTTCCTGCATGCTGAATGCTGCCTCATCTTCAACGATTCTGTATTGATGTTCCTGTACATACACAGTAGATAGATCATCATGATGAGCTAGCCAGCTGACACTTGACAGGCCACAACATAGGTACCTACCTACCTTACTTTAATTAAGGTACGACGGTCCTTCACTCGTGCCACGGTTCTTTTAAGGCGTCCCACGCCAGTCTTCAGGCGTCCCATCCGTGCCCATCCTAATCTTAAAGGCGTCCCAAGATAGCGGAAGCTACTCTTACCCCCCCCCCCCCCCCCAAATCGAGGAAAAGGGTGAGCGCCGTTCTATCATACATATCATAGCGCGACGTGGATAACCATCGCGAGATGTGATGTAATTGTACGAAAGACTATCATAGTACGGAGGATTGCGATTCTTTGAAAAACCAACCTCGTGTATGTTTGTAGCATAATAATACAGAGATTCTTTATGTTTAGAGCAATATAATAACCTAACGAGGACAAAACATGCTTAACTTCCGCTGTAACATCCGCGTGCCTGGCTTGTGCGGTCCAGATATTTGACGTCCAGTCCACTTGCCCGCAGCTTTGCTCAACTCCCGGTTCCTGTGAATCTCGTCATGATGGATGTCGTGCGCATAGTACTCTCCCTCGAATTTTCTACCTAATCGCCCTAACAGGTGTGCCGTCTTTCTCGATCCGCTCTGTGTCGCCCATCTCCCAAGGCACCGCTTTGCTATGCAGCTCGTGTGTTACATGGCTACCGGCTCCAAGTTCCTTCGCGGGTGTTTCCTGCTGTTTCCTTCTCCGTGACCGACGAAGGCTCAAGACAATGATAGCGGCTAAGATGGAAAGAGCAGCAAGACCCCCAATGGTGCCGCCGACTATAGCACCTATATCTGATTTCTTAGGTGGCACAGGCGTTGCCGTCGCTGTTGGAGACGTCGTAGAGGATGTGCCGTTTGCGCTGGTCTCGGGGAGGGTGGTAGGTGTGGCTTGAGACGTCGAGGCCGTCCCGTTCGCCTGTGTGATTGTCCCATCGTGGAGGAAGAAACCATTGCCCTCCTGACAACAACGCGTTGCAGTCGCATTTACAGCCTGGTTGTCGGTGCCGCAGCAGTAGGAACCGTTGTCACACTGCTTTACTTGCATGTCTGTTAAGTTAGTTACATTGCCCATGTAATTTGGAATGCCATCACTCAACGAGTACACCCCATCCAAGTTATCAAATAACCAGAAGAGACGAAGCTCGAGACTCACAATAACCTGGACTACACAATTTGATGCAACTCGGGCTTTTCCAGCTCTGATCCGTGCATGAAGCCCTAAATATGCCCACTTGCAAGCCCAGTTTAGGAATGGTTTCATTCTGCAGGCAGAGGCCGTTGCCAAGGCAGACATTCGTGAAGGGGTACTTGGTCTTGCAGCACATGGAGAAGCCATCGTTGCCGAGGGAGAGGGGGCAGGCGTCCCAGAAGTCGTCTGACGGGTCACCTAGGAGGGGGTGGTTCAGTGTCAGGGGTATTGGGCCAAACACATAGAAAAGAAGAGCGGGCAGAAGATAAACACAGGTCGGGAAGGCGTACCGCTATCCTCCCAGCATTTTGTTGAAGCGGTTGTAAGTAGAAAGCAAAGTATAAATACCAATATAGGACAATGTTTGCACAGCAATGATGTCTGTTCACGATACATTCTGTACACGGTCCGGAGTCGCACAAGGTCGCATAAAACGAGAGGCTCAGCGCGTCGATTGCATCCAACGACTGCAAGACATCAAAGGAAGAGAGAAGTGTACGGAGGTACTCCGTACTTTCGGCCATTTCCCATCATTTGTCTTCAGCCTCCAGCCTCCAGGACGTGAAGGATTCTGGGCTAGCAAGCTAGCCTAGAACTAAAAAGTTCGCCGACTCCTGTTATCCCGTCTTTGCACCATGACTGGGGTTTCTTGAAGAGCATGAGAGCGCGCCGCTGAGGTTTTCATCTCGACGAAGTATCATTCCAACATCTCAATGTGAAGGTCGCATTCATCTTGATGACTCGGTTTGACTGTTTGTCCGCTGACAGCGTAGTCAAGGATAGTGGGATCGTGTCACGTGCGTGCCGTCTTTGCCCGCCAAGATCTCCCGCACTTACTACATCTGGTATAAGGTCCCCGAGTCCCCGACTCGTGACTTCTACCCATGCACGCCATGGCCCATGGGACAAGGGGTTAGGTTATTTATTATTAGTGCAGTCATACGGAGGACAATAAGTATCTTTGATGAATAGAGTAATAATAAGCGCTTTCCTCATCTCGCTCGCCCTGCAGCGTGCTGGACGCCTGATGTCCTCATTCATTATTACTGCATCTTTTGAACTAAGACCCCTCGACCGTAGCTTGTGTGTATCGCAAATCTTTGGGGCGTCGGAATACCAAATTCCACTGTCCTCATAGTGACGAGGCTGTGTGCTACCACTACTGTATCATACATATCAGTTGCTGTTGCTACTCTGCGCTTCATGTGGCAGAGCGCCATTTACGCAGCACGTTGAATAAGCATGAACATGAGACTGGACCATCTGTTGGGGTCGTTACTCCTGATAGAATCGTCGTACACATCATAGCAGCGAGCCATCTGTACCCTTTAAAAATTCTGTCATTAACGTTCCCAAAGGCCTTCTTCGATCGTTGTTGCATACCTTCTCGCGACCATGGACCCACTCAGCATTTCTGTTGCGATTGTTTCTTTGATCGATTTCACTGAAAAAGTTCTGACAATCGCAAATGACATCAAAAACGCCAGAAAAGACCTCCAGAAGGTTGTCGATGGACTGAAAAGCCTTGATTATCTTATCAAACGACTCGATGAACTCCGGAAAGAAGCTAACGAGCATGATCCTTGGTTCCAAGGTCTACTGGAACTGGAAAGGACAAGTGGAACACTGACCTCGGATTGGAGATATGTGCCTAATCCAAAGCACAAACCGGAAGGTGCACTGGCACAACTCAAGATTACCATGGCGGATTTGCATGCTAAGTTGGAACCTCATGGTCTGAAAAAGTTCCACTTCGTTCAAAGAGTCCGTTGGCACTGGGAAAAGGACTCCTATGCGGGCATGCTCAATGATATAGCAAGGTCTCGTTCCGAGATTAGTGACATTCTAGACCGAGATCATTTTGATCTGTCCAAGCATCATTTAAAGCTCACTGAAGCGGTTAAGGAAGAAGGTAGGGATACCAATCTACAAGTTGGGGAGCTGGTGAATTACAAACGGAGGAGAGAGGACAAGGAAAGAAGAGAAGAGGACAAGGAAAGAAGAAAAGAGGAGAAAGCAGAGAAGGAAGCCATCGTGAGATGGCTGTCGCCCCTTGAAAACCTGGCGAGGCAGAAGAAGCTTTTTGCAAACTCCTTTCCCACCGGTCAATGGCTGCTGGATTCGCTTGCTTTCAAGCATTGGAGTACGGGCAGGCCTTGGTATCTCCGCTGTTACGGGGAGGCCGGTTCAGGGAAAGTAAGCCATATGATATCATCTCGCGTTGACTTATCCAGTGTCTGATGGTCGTATTAGACGACACTCTCTGCCATCGTGGTCGATCACCTTCAGCATGAATATAAGGACCAAAATATCCCTGTACTCTGTTTGTACCTGGAACACAAGGAATCCAAGACTCAAACCCGGGAGAACTTACTAGGCAGCTTGCTCAAGCAGCTGCTTCAGTTGAAAACGTCCAACGCCATATCCTCGGGTCTCAAGGAAGCATACGAAACCGCGAAATACATAAAAGCAACCCCCACTTTGAAAGAGCTCCGCGAACTCCTCCAAGCCGAGCTGGTGAATTACAGCAGAGTATTCCTCGTGGTAGATGCATTAGATGAATGCGACCCCTCGTCTCGTCGCGATGAGTTATTGGCTGATCTCCGCGAGCTTCAACAGCAGAACCTGAGCATGATGGTCACATCAAGAAGGTTCGACGGCGAAGAATCGCCCAGGGTCGTCGATTGCAGCGTATGCGGAGGCGAGGACGTCAAGATATATTATCGATGCACAATCTGCGATGAGGGTGAATTTGATATCTGCCAGGATTGCAAAGAACTAAATACTCCTTGCAGAGATGTGTCTCACAACCAGTTTGAACCCTATGAAAGGGTTGAGGTTGAAATAAGAACACCGGATGCGGAGTTGACGCGGTATGTAGAATGGGAGATCGGCAAAGATGTTAATGATTACGGTGTAAAGCAATGGGATGAGCGAATCTATACTAGTCGCCCTGACTCGACAAGATTCTATAGGAAGCTGAAAAAGGACCCTGATCTTTTGGAAAGGATCCCAGCCGTCATTGTCAAGAAATCCCAAGGCAAGTTTCTTTACGCAAAACTCTACATAGACTCGCTCAAAGCGAAGCAAACGCGATACGAGATCGAGAAAACATTAGACAGCTTCCCCGATGAATTGGAGAACATCTACGAAGTGGCGATGGATCGGGTCCGCAGCCAAGCAGATCACAAAGATCGAGATCTCGGGCTCAAGGCGTTGGCATTAATTGTCTGCGCACACCGATATCTCAGTCTTGCAGAGCTACAGCATGCTCTAGCGATTAGGCCAGGAGACACTAGCTTCAACAAGAAAATGGACTACGACAAAGAAGACATTTTGCTCAGCACTACTGGATTGATCACTATCGATAGCGATAATGCCGTGCGGCTCGTCCATCTCACGTTACAAGTATACCTTGATGCCATTCGGAAGGACTGGTATCCAGAGATGGAGGTTGAGATGGCCAACGCCTGTTTAACATGTCTGAACTATGACACTTTCTCGAAACCCTGCCAGTATGCTGAGGATTTTGAAGCCAAAAAAGAAGAAAGCCCTTTCATTGCGTATACGTCGCAGTATTGGGGCGACCATGTTCGCGATGCAGGCCCTAATCCTGATCTTCGAGATAAGACTGTACATCTTGTTGGCAAGCCTCTCCGGATTGATGCGTACATACAAGCGGCATGGTTTACAAACAATGGAGCTGACAACAGCTGGGATGTACGCAGGGACATTGACGGCCGCCACGTGTGTGCATGGTTTGGGTTGACTACCATAATCACTGAGCTTGAGCAGATGGAGAAAGATGTCGATGTCCAGGAGCTGACATATGGTCAAACACCCCTAATGTATGCTTGTAGGAAAGGGCACGTCGAAGTTGTGCGCGAGCTTCTAGATCTTGGCGCATATATAGACCTTGTCAGTTCGCTAGGTCGCACTGCACTGTTGGAGGCCATTGCACAGAACCATGAAGAGGTTGTGGGTGTTCTGTTGGATAGGAATGAGCTTGACCTCAACTCTATAAATCTGAAAGACCATAGCCGTTCGGCACTTATGATCGCCGCGAATCTAGGCCATTTCAGTATTGTTGCACGCTTACTCGAACACAAAGAAGTTAAAGTTAATCAGCAGGACTCGGATGGATTGACAGCACTCTCCCTTGCTTGTCTTAAGCATTCCTTTTTGACTGTCAAGCTATTGCTGCAGAGGCAAGGGATCGACGTCAATTCAGCCGACTACACAGCAGAACGTTCAGCCTTAATACTCGCAGCGGAGATCAATGACAGCGCTATTGTCGAGCTCCTGCTACAGAGCGGAGCCAACCCAGCAAAAGAGGACCGCGGCGGGGGTACAGCGGTCTTACGCGCAGTTGACTATGGGAGTCTCGACGTAGTTGAGGCTATGCTAAGATCCGATGTGGGTGTCGACTTCCATATCCTGGATCATGATGATCGCGGTCTTATGCATAGCGCTAGTGTAAACGGGCAACCAAGTGTCATCCGTCTCCTGAAAGAAATTGGCCTTGATCCAAATATCAAAGATAAGAATGGGCTAACGCCGTTACATGACGCGAGCAGGAGCGGCAAGCCCGAAGTCACTGAGACACTACTCGATCTGGGAGCGGATGCAAGCATCGAGGATAAGTATGGTAGGACCGCTTTTACGGTGGCATGGCAGTATGGCCAGATCAAAATCATGAGCTTGTTAAAGGGCGAAAACACTCTTAGACGAGGCCAGCCTATCCCCAACGGGGATCAATTGCCGGTTTGGTCGCTCGCAATGTTGGGTTTGTCTGACCAGCTGGAAGAGGCGATCGCAAAAGGTAGAGTTGACCTGTCGACGAAAGAACCTGGTAGCGAGTATACCGCTCTTCACTGGGCGGTTGAAGCCAAGCAAATCATCATTCTACGGCTGCTCCTCGACAAAGGCCATATGCCTCCCAACGAAGTCAACCACGAGTCACGTACGCCCTTGCACCTTGCTGCCTATTGGGGCAACTTGGAAGCTGCTGTAGAGCTACTCAGCCATGGTGCTAACCCCAATTCAGAAGACCGATGGGGCACTACCGCTTTGTTCATTGCTCAATTTGGGAAGCACTTCACCGTCGCGGTCGCTCTGATAGAGAAAGGTGCTGCTATTGACAAGGAGAAAGTAGATGTCAAGGAGCTATTGTTCGCAGCGATCAGACTCGACAACGTCGAGGCAGTTGCATCGCTGCTCAAGAACGGAGCAGACGTACTCAGCAGGAACTCTGAAGGCGTACCTGCGATACAGCTTGCAAAGCAGTCGGGTAATGGTGAACTGATGAAGATGTTGCGGTCACACCCGAGCTTTCTGTATCGTGTCAGAAAGGCTACCGAGGATAAGGATCAAGCTGCGCCGAGTAAGATTGGCGACATTAGAGAAGATGAGAGTGAAGATTTGGGTGATAAGGAGGATGAGGGTTATTCGAGCCAGGTCTCCGATAATGGGGATTCGACTTCTTTTGTGATGCCGAATGTTCCTCGGGAGGTTCTGCCGTTTCGCTCAAGACGTGCCAAGGAGCCTGTAGCAGCGTAGTGGCACCACTAGGCGACGACGGCATCGTGAAACAACAATAATGACATGATGAAAGACATTGTCTATTTTTGGTTTGCCAGCAATGTGAGTGTACACGCGTTATTTCTTTAGACGACTTCTTGATCCTTCATCAACTCCTTTCTCATATCACACAGCCTAGTACAGATTAGATATTACAACTTTTCTCTATGTTCTCCGGTGAATTTTCTAAATATTCCTTGATTCAACAACACGGTCGAAAAGTCGCAGCCTTTAAAGTGAACTCCAGTTGGATAAAGAGAAGTCGCCTGTTAGTGAGTAGTATCACATGTATTGATAACAGCTCTACGTGTAATCTTTGCCCGAGCAGTCGCCTTTTGGCTCAACGAATGGGAGGATGTACGCAACAAAAACGGACATCGAGGCTGGAACAGCATTCTCAAAGACAGGCAAACTTATCTTGTGTCAGCCAGCAGAGACACCAAAAACGCCTCGCAATGCATCACCGCTCATTACTGATGACCCTTCTCATTCATCAGCGAGCCTCTCAACACGAATTACAATTCCCTCACTATTCACCGTTGGTGCTACATACCATATATTCATCCCCTTCTTTGGCAATTCCCGCTTATATATTCTTCATCCCCCGCCCAATCCATTACTTTCCCCCACAACAATCCACTTGCCACCGGAATACATCTTCTACCCGTCCTCAATCCTTCTGTCGATCAGTATCATGTACCCCGATCTCTATATACATTTCTACCTGCTATCAAACTTAAAATCCGCATCCGACCAACAAGTGCTAGCGCCTAAGCTGTGAGAAAGCCGAGCAAATACATTACTTCGGATTCTTTCCACTGCCCAGCACCCATATTTCTTCACCGCCACGTCTTTGCTACATGAAAAATTCATCGCCGCACATCTTTGTTAAGTTAGGGCATCTTCTCAAGTACATACCTCTGTCGGCAGGAACACACTACTGCTGTGGGCCTCTCGTCTCCTCATCTCTCGACCACCATAGTCCGTAAGCATGCTAGTGATATACTAGGATTGAGGGAGTGAAATGCCTTCTTTGATGCCCTATTCTCTTCGGTGAGGTTTGGCGCAGAAAGACATGACCGCGGGATGAGATAGCGGAATATCGAAAACTCTAGCTTTTGCTTACGACGAGATACTACACTCCAAAGCGGTTTTGCAGAGAGATTCCAAATTGCAAGCCTCTTCCTTTCACCCGAACTTTTGTTTAAGAGGTTATTTGGTGTTTGCCTGTCAAGCATAACGTTTTTTAATGAGATAGCTCTTCATATCATCAATACTGATATTCTCCGTACATGCCGTCGCATCTATTTTGAAACTCGTTCTGCTCCTGCTGCGCCATAAAAGCTATCACCCGGCGAGGTACCCTCATAGCAGCACAGAACAGCAAAGCGTTACCCCCTCAGATGACTTAAATTCATCCACAAGAGAATATGGACTACCTGGTTCAAAAAAAGGCTTTTTGAAGTTATCTAGCAAATCTGCATAAATGGTTTAGTACGCGACCTCTTCAGCTCAGCCACCAAATCTCGATCAAGAAGGCGGATTAATCACTTTCTACCTCAAAGGCCTGACAGATACTATTGCAGCCATGCGGGCACCTGGCCTCCTAACGGTCATGGGAGAGCAGCGAACCGTGCACATGTTCCATGACGACTACAGAACGAAGTTATCAAACTTCATCTTTTCGTAATTCTGTCAAGGAACACATGCTTGAAGAATGCCCTATTTTTATTCTTCATTAAGTGCATGCAGCCTATGGATATGGCACTATCTAGGCGCTGTGTCTATGCTAAATTACATGTAATTTGGCCCAAATCGATACTTTATATCTTCCCGTTGAGCAGTCACACCGATAAAATGCGCATACGAGCGCGGTAAAGAATGCCCTTTAAACTTCGTCAACTCACCGGAAAAAATACAGTACAACCGTTCGTTCGAAAGCTTACCTGACATCGGATCGTGGTAAGATCGTTCTGCGCCCATAGGCTTTGAAGAATTTTCAGAGTGGGGATGCCTGTGTGATGGACATTGAGTATATTAATTCCATTGGGACTGAGTCTTACTCAGTCTCTATAAAGCATTCTCTACGGCTCAATGGCGAACTTTTAACTACAGGAGCGAATCTACCGTGTTACTACCCGAGGAACAATAAGAAGAGTACGGCGCCCATACAGGCACAACGTGTCAAGCACGTTGTAGGGAATAGCCAATGGAAATGTATAATGAACGCTTACGCCACGTTTTATTAAGAATGTTGACTTTAACAGATAATTTTCACTCTGTTTAATGATTCATAAATAAATTTTTCATCAGCAGAAATTGAATTCAAATTCATCTCACTTGATGAATTTTCTTTTACTTTACAAATTTCTTCTCAAGTTCGTGAGAAACGACTTTGGCACAAGTTGCATGCCGCAATCTGCACCAGTACCTTGTTCAGACGCAGTGGAAGCTTAGGGTGAACAGATTTTAGCCATGATTCTCGAGGGTTTACTGTCCTAGGTCGTGTTCGCTGTGTTATCAAAGTAGGCTTCACTATTCTTACTAGTTTTTCGTTACGAACCTTTACAAAATATAGTCTCTGAGACTACCCGGCATTAATTGCTGCAAGAAAATCTACTACGAAGCTCGGTTTCCTACTACAACCAGGTCAGTCCTTGTATCCTTCTCCAGCCTAAACTAGTGATCTTCAAAACTTGGATCAACTCAACATCGACAAGCTTCTCGGCAAGTCCTCACGCTGTTGAACATCCACGAGGTCAGTTGAAGAGCTAGAGGATGCGGTAAAAAGTGTTCGGAGAGACCAATATACTCTGTTTCTGTGTGTGAGGTGGTCGCACGTTCTTTCGCTAGACGACTTCTTGGGTTTAGATCAACTAACGGTGCATCATTGACATCAGACCCAGAACCAACTTGAAAGATCTGGTAGATCCTGCGGAAATAAGCTGTTACCAACAACAATGTGAGGTGAAGGAGCTATGTGAAGAAGTTGCTTATTCTCTTCGAGAACACCTGACTGCTCGGTTTTATCTCGTGAAAAAGATCATGGACCTTCCGCACCTACAATATGTTTGAACGCAGCGTCTTTGACCTTTGCAACGTCCTTCATTTAGCGCTTCAGCGGCGCAATGAAGAAAGCTCCTGACTCGTCGATATTTAGTGGAATCGAACTTGATGTCGAAGATGGGCATGCCTTAGGGCGCAAGGTCCATTTCAGACCTTACATCAACCGTTACAACGCACAACAGAAGATATTCCGCCACGCTTATGCTAAGCTGCCTAAAGAGTTCTCAGGTCTTAAATTCGCTAACAAGAAGGGACGTGACTGTGTGACGCAAACTAGTGAAGAGGACTTCATAACTGCCGTTGGTAATCCTACCAATCTCCGAACCAACAATATTCGCAACGGTCCAGTTCTAAAGCAAGGCTTTAATAGTACCTTATACTTCTTTCCTAAACCCTTCCGCATATGAAGGCTATGGATTTGAAAGAATCGTCACAATAACCATGCGTTAGCTTCTCTACCTGGAAAATAATCATTGATAATTTCTTAGATGCTGTTGAAGGCCTCACTCTCATGATATACTAGCCGCTATCCTAAAGTATTATGGTCTTCTCTGTGTGGTATGGTTAGCGACTCACTTCGTCACATTAGCATCTTCAATTCGCGTTTACTCAATACTACGTTACTTTGCAGCTCATGGTCATATTTTCTTTTTCAATTTAGTCGAGACTTACAGATGAAGAAGAGATTAAATTGTAAAAATCTTGTGCAAAAGATGAATACTAGCGCTTCGAAATACTTAAGTATCCTTCTATACAGGGCGCTGAATCCACAGCCTTCAGAGTCTACTTCTTACCCCACGTCCGCAAGATTGATCAAAACAATCGCTCCTACTAACATGCTTCTATCGGAGCCGTGGGTAGGTGGGATTGTCAGTCAATTCTGCGCTCATAGACACCGCACATAACGTCGATTACTCCATCACTCTTTTCGTCACCTCAGCCTTCAAACGCTCTCTCAATGTATCGCGCGAGAAGCGGTTCGAGTCGATTAGACATTTATGAATAGACATGAAAATATATATGTATATGGCGGTCCTGACAAAGTAAATGCCTACAGAATCGTGGGCATTGATCCTGCCAAGAAAAACCTCTACTCTGGATGTCGCCTTGACGGGGAGGCTCACCACTGGCATTCAGAGCATAATGCACAATGTCAGAGAGAAAGTTGTGTTACCAATGAGTTTAGTATACAGCGGCCTCAGGGTTCCCTACGTCACCACAATCAAGGTCAGAGTTGGGGAGATCGACTGCAACAACCATGAAGGCCGCAATCGATGATCGAAAGTCGAAGGAATATATGCACGCCACCATAAAAACTGCCTACAGGCCCGCCCTAATCGTTCTTTGTACCCGCTTCTTCAATCACTAATGGTCAACTTTCTTGTGTGATTCAAGAATACATCTACCCTCAATGAAGACTATACCTATCGCAAGACTTGTTTTCTGCTGTTGCCGTTTTGATCCTCGTCTTCCGTTTTAAAATATACCTACGGTGCAAGAATAGAACACTTCTTCATTTTCCTTCCTTCATTTGTGAAGGTCGTCGTCAAAATCGGTAACGTATTCGGAGTTTTCTTAGAGGTCCACGACAGGGGACTATTGGTTCGAAAAATGGTTATGTTGAGCTGGTGTCGAAGAAGTCCATGAAGAGACTACAAGAGCAGAAGTCAGGGTTGTTGTGAGAGGGGATATCGAGAGGCGAAAGATCTGAAAGAAGGGAACGAAGGAATTCGAGGCTTGAAGATGTCCGGTTTAATCACCATTTGCCCAGGGCCATTGGAACGGTATTCCACAGGAGAGTAAATTCGAAGGAGGTTATTTGGGAGACGATATGGGGCTCGGAAAGGTACATACTCTTCGGTGTTCCCCTGCGGATGAGCTCAGGCTGACAAGAGCTAATTTTCTAGCCCGTCACCAGTCTCCTTCACGTCTATATTGAATGTTGTCTGCACAAAGCCTGGGCCTCGATTGACAGATTGCGAACAGAAGGCAGCGCAACCGCTTACATATCTGCTATCTCCACTTACAACTCGTCAACAAACGTGTGACGATATATTTCCGAGCCAAGACTAGCTGCCGCTTACTTGTCCTTGCGTCCAGCGGTCGCCGATATCGAATTTTGGATGCAAAGTAGTACTTCGCTGCTCATTGTGCCATCTAATAACGTTTCAGACGGGGTAAATAGAATCATAAATTCTTCTGGTGAGGACAGTGAATCTTCAAAAATCGAATCATGAAAACCTGAGACTGGGCGGACGACTCCTTTCGATGATACTAGTCACGAACGACTATCTAGATCTTAGAGTTCACGATTTATGATGGCCCACGGCGTGCCAGGAGATTTTCGCCAATACAATACGTCGCAGAGAAGAGTCAAGCTCGACATTATAATAATATTAGCATATCAGTGATGGTATGAGCATTTTTGAATCATTTGAACAATGTCCTTCAATTTGATCAATAAAGCCGTATAGATGATGTTTTCGCATCGTCAAGAGTGTCAAGTCCGGGCCACCTATATCTTGCTTTGAAAGAATACTTACTTAGGGTTTCGTCTTCAAACCACCTCGAATTAGACAAAGCCTTAAGAACGGTTTTAGATGTGATTCTCCGTTCGTTCCACCGGCCCAAGGTTCATCTCTATTATTCAACAAAGATAGAGTTGCTGGTTTATTCGTACCTTCAAAAAACAAACCTTACGATGAACTTTCATGATCAAAGCATCACACCCGAGGCTCTCAACACAGATACCAAGAACTTATCGACGACGTCAATAACGAAACTCATAAAATTTGTTTTATACTCCTTAGTGATATTTCAGAGTGACAGCGAGCCAGACGAAAGCCAGCAGGCGGCCAAGAGATGGAGCAACTCTTGCTCAGGCGTCAGAAATAAATCGACATGGGTATAAGAAACAGAATACAATTATGGTCTCGAATCAACGACGAAACTCTCGATCACGCCGAGCTCAAGAATTGTTGCCGTACCATTGGGGACGAAAGGACAATGCCATAGCATTGTTCTCCGCAACAAACATCTGAGTTGACCATCTCAAAGCAATTGAATGTATGTGGGGAAATCCGCGACATTATCTATTTTCCGAATTTCGCCTGAAGCAGAAGCCACAGAGAGATATAGAACCGGCCTACGATGCTTTCATCAGAGATGAATTTACTGGCAATTCGTCTAGTTTGCCCCACCTAATTGTTTCTTAGATTATCATCGGGACTGCGAACGGGTTCCACAAGGTTCAGCGAATCCCTCAACCAACTAATGGGCGAAAGCTAGAATTCAGAGCCATGAATCGAATCAGGAATGGCCTAATGTTGGACTTGTATACACCTGTTCTTCCTGGTACACTTACTTGTGTGGCTAGCCCTACTGAACTACGTTTAAAGTGCAACGGCAATCGAAACACTGAGTACCGCGGCCACAGATACTCCGACACCACTTGATAGCCACCCTCCATCATGAGTTATCCGAGACGATGCTTCTATCCCTGGAAATTACGGGTTGACCAGGGTCATCTCAGAGAACAATGACATCAACTCACTAACGACTCAATCAATAAAAACATTGAAAAATGGATTCAACAACTGACACTGCTCTTTCTAACCCAGCTGAACCTGATATCACTTCTGCAGCACCATTAGACGTTTGTTACATTATAGTAGTTGACCTCGGCCAACTCGGATGGCTAATGAGTTATGTAGGGGCCCCTGGATCAAGCTCTGAAAATTCATTTATGTCGGCATGGAAAATTTTATCTATATCGACCTGGCTACTTCTTCGGTCCTTTCGCTGAGCTTCTATACAAGAGCACTCTACAGCGAGCAGTAGCAGAACAGAGACCGAGCAATATTTCTGAACATCTTTTCAATCGAAAACAACAAAAGCAAAGCGCACGACGATTCCCTGAAATCGGACAACTCAGTTGAGGACGTGTCGAGCTCCTCACTTTTAGGCCTAGCACCTAGCATTCGAACAAAGCATGGTAAATTCACTCTCACTCTTAGCTTCCTCATTGAGCTTTGAGGAAGACAATTTTTCTCAATGAGGGTTGCGTTGTGTGGGTTCCCTTGAAAGCGACTTCGCTTCAAAGACGAGTGTCTACTTCTTCTTCTCTGTCGCACATTCTAACAAATAGTATTCCATTCCGTCAGACGTATCGAGCATGGGCACAACCATACGTTATTCCAACATTGCACGATGAAATCCCTCAGAACCTATGGGAAAACCCACGAGCGAATTGTGAATATGACCGAGCGTGATTCATCGCTAGAGCCAATCATCTTCGTATTCTAACTTCGATATTCAGTACATTGTGGCTAAGACGCGACATATCGAGCATGAGCACAATCGTAATTTACGGCATCGAATTTGAAGATAGCTTTCAACCAGAATGTGCTACTATCAGGTTCTGCTATTCTCGTGAGATCAGAAGAACCCCTATATTGTATTTTCTCAGGTGTATAAGAGTTTCTCCTCAACAAGTCGGATATTACATTGCTTTATTCAACAATTTGGTTATTTATAAGATGTCAACTCGTTGCCGTTTTGAGTGGGAAGAATCATTGCTAAAGGCTTTGTGCGAGGGTAAAATTGCAACAGATGTCTGATGTAGATCGTAGATTCTTTGAGAAATATAGAAGAAGATTGATTGGGTGAAAACTCGCTGAAACAACATCTCTTTGCTTCGATAGACATGTCATAGAACATATCGTGGCACAGATGATCAGCAAGACTTGACTCATTGAACGATTCGAGCTCTCGTGGAATGATTCTTGCCACGTTACAATACCGGAAGGGGGAATTCCCAGCATGGCTTTCACTACGGCTTATATTCGAAAATAGAAAGCTTGAGACTTTTCTAAAGATATCATTAAGATGTCTTACTTTTTTACTGAAGACAGCGATTCGCTGTTCTCAGTTTACGTTTCGTTGCTGATTAAGAGTGCATTGAAATTAAGATCACTACTAAAGACATAAACTGATTATATGATTCAAAAGCAGTTCACTGCTACAGACTTCACCCACATTCGAAACGACGAAGCTGAGATGACGACGAGACTTTCAAGGCCTCGTTACATATGTCGCTTCAGACTGAAGAACATCGTAGTCTAGATTCTCAAAATCAATGTTAATCTGACAGATATTTATCAATCGCGAGATTTCGCTTCAACAATGCACTTCGACCAAGACTATGTACCAATGCGAAAAACAGGGCAAGACTAAGTATGAGTGATATAAGACATTTTCACAAATATTTGTGTGATTTCTTTTTATGCCTCGCATAAAAACAAGAGGAGAAAGTATTGGTATATGAGGGTCAGAGCGAATATGTGCATGTAGATATATTGACTATCTAGTAGGTAGAACATATGGTAGAGCATACAGATGAAGGAAGAAGTGGGAGGACGGATAAATACCCCTAGCGCCAAGCCGCTTCGGCCGGAGCGGAAATAACTAACCGCCGGGGTATACGTATGAGCATACGTATGTTCATACGTATGTGCATACGTACCCCGTTTCCAACAGAAAGAATGAAGTTTCAAGATAGTGATGACTGAATCACTAGCTGATGCTAACTTTACACATGCTGATAATGTGCTGAATCCAAACTCGGATCTCATCTGACTTTTTGTCAGCTAGGTTTCTTCTAAACTTCAATTTATTTTTCAAGAACCAGCATTCTTTTCGAGTTCAGATTCAATCTTCAACCATTACACAGCTATTCTATCTTGCTTCACTATCAAAATGAAAAATAGCATTGTCGCAGGCATGAATCTTACAGACGCAGTACTAGTGTTTTAGTTTTGCATGCTTCTTCTGCAGAAAGCCGGTCCGGAACCACTGCTGAGTGTCGCGAGAGATGCTCAATACTTCGAGTTGGGATAAGAGATGTTAGCATCATAGTCGAGTCGTCAGACGATGAGTCACGAATCATCGAAGCAAATGACTTCCCTCATATGAAAGATGGTTGACACTGACAACAGAATCAACAGTATGGGTAACAACATCATATTTGAAGTGAATTCGCGAGGTCGTGAGTATTTTCAGGTCTTGATGCCTGACTCGACGCGCTTCGACGCCTTTAGACGTCTGCCGACCGAGTATGATAACTTGGTTCCTCGCGCTGATATGATTAATGATCTTCGAAATGCTGAACAGATAGAAGTCATGATGACATTGTTGACAAAAGACCAGATAATGTGATGATTCATGCACAAGCAGAGAAACGTTCGATTTTTTCTCATTTAGTTTAGTTAACTCTTTGACTCAATCAAATTTTATTCTCTTCGTGACTCGATAATGCTTGAAAGGGTGTATTTCTTTACGTCGTGATTATAAAGCTATGCTGTTTCTTAAATTATACTTGAAATAATATTTGTTAGGCAAGAGACGTCGTACTGACTCAAGACAAATGATGTTACGATCCTAGCCTTCGCCTGGTTCCATTCTAATCGGGCCTAGCGGGAACCTGACCTAGCCATGTTGTCATCGAGACTCTGCTTCATATGTGTAAGGCGCCAACCCCTTCGGGCCTAGCACAGAGCTAGAGCACACACATATAACAGCGAGTTCTTTCCTGTAGATACTTTCCTTCCTTAGTATTTATCTATTAGTTAAATGACACCCATATGACTCGCTCTATGCCGGCCCCTAACAAATGAGTTACTGACACGTAACAGATCTTTCTCGTCGTCGTCGCTGTTTCATCACTGCTTCAGCAACAAGATCACAAGACTTGAATTCTAATGAGAAAGTCTGAAGACTGAAGTACATTTCTCAAACTCAGAGATCAATGTAAAAACAAGCAAGGAAAAGACGACGGCATAAAAACAAGAGATCAAGGGGGAAAAAAGTCTCGCATTTCAAGTTTATCAGATACAAATATTTCAACGTGTTTATTTCTACATAGAGTCGCTCGATGATGAGTCGCGAATCACGAAGGCAAATGATTTTTTCAATGTGAAGGTGGTCGACGGACGACAGAAGACCGCTTGGATAAAGGATTACACACTCTGGCAGACTTTTCCTTTGAGTCTGCTTTGATGATGAATCTTTCAGCCTATTAATCGCAATGAAACGATCTCTGGCTTGCAAACAAATTCGAATTCCGAGATACTTTCAAGAGCCAGGTCGAGGCTAAAAAGCAACTCGAGTACAGGAGGTAGAGAACTCTGACCGACCTATCTTTCACGGAACGAAAGAGAACTACTGGGCGTGTCTTAGATTTTATAGCTATGAAGCCAGAAAAGATCGCGCCCAGGGTACTGGGTTATCAAAGGATGAGCAGAACTGTGAGGACGCACCTCACCGGCTATGAACGATGCGTGCCTGCGAGGCTAGCCCGCGAGGTTAGGCCGAAGGGGCTAACGGGTGAATAGGGGTAGCGGCTTGGCAGAAGATGAAAACTCTGCGAGCCCTCGCTTTCGTTCCTTAGCAATTAGTTCTACCATCAATAGGGTGCTACCTTATTATCTTCTACTACGCAGTTTCACGTAAAGAGGCCTCGCCGCCTCACAAGAACATAGTAGAGCCGATATTTTACGAATGCAGTGGCTCACAAAAATATCTATGTCAGATCTGTTAATATGAACCGTACATCCGCAAGGAAGGACGATGCGTTCTTTGTAACCAATGTCTGAAATGTTGTGATACATACCTGCATTAAAGTAGGTTATCGCGACGACGTGCACATCAGATCTGAAGAGCAGATGAAAGAATCTCTCAAACATCTGACTACATGATATCGAATCGAGTTCTCTAAGAAGCCTTTACACTCAAAAACCTCGACAGAAGTGAGCTGTTGATTACACACATTTTTAAAAACTTAATTTCTAAAATATTCAACAATTTCAAGAAATCATACAATCATCATTATTCTCAAGAAAATAATACTAATTCTACAAGATGAATTCTGAAGATCTTACTGTCGATCTTCAGATGATCAATGACATTGTATATTCTTTAACTCTATTCACATACATATTTAGTCTTACTGACATTCGTTCATTAGAAACTGACAGATGTCTCTGTCATCACAACTTCAAATGCTGTCAACGAGATTGTTTTTAACAAATCTACTGTCACGTCAGCTTTTAAATTCTCTGAACGTTCTGCAAAGAAGAGAGACGAGAAGAAAGTCTTCATGATTTCTCGTCAGAAAGATGAACAGTTCAAGAAGAAGAAAGAAAATAAAATGTTGTTAGAAAAAAATTATTCTGAAGAAGATGATATGATCGCGATCTCTAAATTCATCTCAAGCAAGAAATGCATAAAGACAATCATGATTCAAGATGAAGTGACTTCAAGCAATCTTTTTTCTTTGTTCTCAGACAGTTCAATCAAGAAGAGAAAAAGAGTCATTAAGAATTTAATTCATCTTTCAACTCAAAGCTACAAGAAATATAATACAGATCATTATACATTGTACAATCTGAATAATAATAATAATAATAATAACAATAAATTCATACATTCTTCATGAGAGACTCTATGCTATGTGTGTCGAGTGAACAAAATTCTCTGAGATAGAAAATCACTCGCTATCTATACGACTGCTTCACGCAGTCGAAACGACAAGATTAAGACTATGTATCAAATTTGTTCGCGTTGATCGCACGTTAGAGAATGAGTGTTCTAGTCACTCTAAATTGCTTCAGAAGCTTCATTTTCATCATCATTCTCGCTGCTGCTCTGAGACCTTTCGTGATCGTGACGATTATTCGATAGTTCGAGAAGTCAACGTCGCGTAGCATTCTCGATCGCAGATGCGTTCAGTTCGAGCAGTGCATGAGTACATGCTTCGCTGTCTGATGATCTATCGAAAATATGTTGTATACGTTGCATGCAACATACATAGAGCACGACTTCTATGCTGATTTCCCCCTTAGGCTCGAGAGATTACTCAGAGAGTTTTCTTCGTGACAGGTTCACAGTTCAAGGCGAACGAGATCTCTCACTGCTCAGATTTCGACAGTTTACTTCTTAAGCATGAGTCGCAGTCGATTTCTTCTCTAATCACATCGACACACGCTACTGTTCTCTCGAGCTATACAGACGATGTTTTCGACTAGAGATTGATTCTATCATCAAGACATTCGAGAGTCAGAGCTCAGTGAAGAAGTGAGATTCTCGAGATCGACAGTCGTCGTCATTGTATATCACGCTTCGCAGACGCTCGCTTCGCTTGTAAAGCGTGCGACTCATCTGTTTCGTGTTATCTGTAGAGATCTTTCTCGTGCAGATCGATCGTGTCTTGCAAAGATGTTCGTATGCTACACTTCTAATCAGACAGCGTAGTTCGATCATTCTCTACTAACTCGCTTGTGTTTCTCTTCTCTTAACGAAGTCTTCTCGTCAGCGTATCGTCTATGTATAGAATGTCTGTGTCTGAACGTCTGTTAAACAATATTAACGAGATTCTCGAGTTTGCTCGTGTCGAACTTAACGAGACTCGTGAGTTCTCATGTCGTAGTAACAGACACGCAGTCTTAACAAGATCTATACGTAGTTAGCATGTAGATCTAAAGAATGTTCGTGATTCGAGTTCTTTCTGCTAATCATTCTCAACAGATCAAACACGAGAGTGTTCTGTCTCAGTTCTTGTCGTCACGACGACGAGGTGCTGAATCGAATGATTTTCATAAGCGATTTCCCTCGTAGTTCTGCGTTCTATTTGACTTTCTCATCTGCGTGCAGATTGCTTTGTAGCATGCGCATTGAGATTATCGAAGTCTGCGCGGTCGCGAAAACTCTGCACGCGGTCAACGCACAGCGCTTCACCATCACGCAGCACCTCGATGTCGTTCAAACTTTTGATAATCTCTAGGCTCTACTGTAGCTAGACAGTAGGTTCGTAGCCAGCATCGCGTACAGGTGGGTTTCATCGCTGGCCCAATCTGAATAATTCACAAAACATTGCTTCTGTTGAGAAAGTCTTCATGTTATTCACTAAATATGATAATTATCATCTTTTCATCAATGATGCTCTTGACAACACTGAGGAAATTTTCATCATAGAAGTTCACATTGATGATTTCATCATTTTGTGTATTGTTCACATGATCGCTTTTTCTACAAAAAGCATGTATAATACCTCTTAGCAACTTTTTTGCTTCGATTTTTGGTTTTTTATTATGTAAGCTAGACATGAATTATGATAGAAAGGTTCACCTTGCTGTTGACCTCTCGCTGTCGTCAGTTCTACTAGCTAACCTACTTGCAGATCTCTATCTCTCTACCTTCAGCAATGTCTTCGCAACATGACGGTAGACCTTTGAATCAGCTCGTCGTCGATAACTTTCAGCAGATAATCGTATCTGGAAGACTTACTACTGTTCAGTGCCGTCACTGTCATATGACCGAAACGAACGCTTAATCGGTCGAAGGACCTAAAAAGGAAGCTTCGCTATACACAGAGCGTTGAAATTGATGAGAAGAAGCTTTGTGAAATGAAGGATAGACTATTGCACGAGGAAATTGCTATGGCCAGGCTAAATCCTTCGAGCGAGGATACCCTCAACGAGTATTTGAATATCGACGGCCAGGTGCTTTTGAAGCTTCCTTTACGTGGTGAAGAGGTCAAACTGCAGGCAAATTAACTATAAGAAATGTGTTAAGTAACCACTATTCTCAGACTTGCCCGAATTAGACTTAACAACGACCTGTCAACTGAAGCGTATCTTATTGTTCTTTGTTCCATTATTGAACGCACCATCCACACCATCACTCCAGGATCTAAGGATGGCTACAAGTGTTCTTCCTCAGTCACAAAGAGGTAGGTTCAGTGTTCAAATAAGCTTGCTCGGTCTGATCACGAGGACTCAGAAGCATTAGACACCGCGGCTGCCAAACCTGACCAAGCCCAACTTCACAACCTCGCCAAAGAAGCCGCTCGATCGGAGAGCATCGCCGCACTCAAATATGCCGTATCGCTTGGCGCGCAACCTTCGCAGATGATCATTCCCGCCCTGTCAGTCGACAATCCTGACGTCCTTGCCTGTCTCCTCGACGCCGGTCTCGACATCAATTATCGCATCCCGGGCTACACCGGTACCCCGCTCACCGGCGCCTCCGCCTTCGCCAAGGTCGAGCTGGTCAAATTTCTACTCGCGCGTGGTGCTGACCGGAACTTGGAGAATTGCGGCTGGGGACAGTTTCACCTCAAGCCGCTTGCTGCTGCCGCACAAGGGATGGTCAGGGACGAAGACGCGGCGGAGGCAATGAAGGTTCTGTTGGATGGGGGAGGGAGATGGGAGGGCAGTGCGGCTCTGCAGCTTGCGGCCAAAGCGGGTAAAGTGGAGTGTGTGAAGTTGCTGGTCGGGCGCGGAGCGGATGTGGATGAGATTGTGACAAGAGTGGAGGGAAAGAGTGCATTGAGACTGGCCAAGGAGAGTGGTTGCGAAGAGGTTGTGAGGATCTTGAACGCGCAGGGAGCAAAGGAGTAGGGCACGTCAGCTAGGTCAAGGAGATCAAACTTGTTTCATACTCTATTAGGCGACCATGCCAAATTATATCGCCGTTTCCTACTAGACATGTACCTACCATAGATGCGTACAAAGCAGGAATGGCCAGTCACTTGGCTAGATGTATGCACACGACCTCTCCCTATTCCGCTTACTACGCATTCCAAGTACATCTTCTCCCGCCATTGCCTCAGCCTTCTAGTTAATTATCGTCTAGGATCCCGAGCCAGGTTTTGAGGGGCGTATAGAATGAAGGGGCCTTCTGTTGACGTCTTGAAGCTCTATGACCGTGAAGAAAAGGATGAGTGTTAACAGGAAGAGGGTGTTGTCCTGCTCAAAAACGTCCTTATCGAGACGAAGGATTATGAAGTCTCATCGCCCTAGGCAATTGTTCCGAGGGTGGAGCGTTTGAGGGAGAAGACCGAGATGATATTCGAGTCGGTCGTACACAGTACTTGTTAGGAATCAGGCTGGGGTTTTCCCTCCACCTCATTAGTTGGCGTAATGAGAAGTATAGGTCTCATTATGGTCCAGTCCCGTCCAGTCCGGTACAGTCAACGTCAAACGAGCTCACAGTCGTGATATTCCAACAGTATCCATTAATGATTAGTCTCCTCTCCATAAGGGCCGGTCAGTCTCGAACAGCACGAATACTGCGTCTCACGTCGATTCACCCGGTGCGAGTGATATAGCGACAATTGCTGCTCCCAACCTAATCGTTTAGCTTGCATCAAGGCTATTGGCAGTTCACCCTCTAGCACCCTAATCAGCGACTTGCCCAGCAGCCTTGCCAGCATAGCTGCCATATCCACACTAGACCGGGGTAGCGAAGTCCTTGGAGCCTGTGGTAACATTGAGACTATGGCTAGTAACTGCTCTAGGAAAACTCCTTCTCTCACCGACGCAGCAATGACAGATTAGGCGAAATGTCTCTGCTTTGATAGAAATAGACAATTTAATCCGAACCCATTCGATGATAACGCGAGCTCTTGCTACAATTCGATGACGTCCTCAAAGACTGTTCAGAGTTTCTTGTAAGTTGACCTTACGTATGACCTTACAGATATCTTATATTATCGGGCACCAGCTCCGTCTGAACTATACATATATATTCATATTTTGTTTGGGCAAACTCGGCGCTCCCTAGCAGCCTCCAGGGCTAAATTTTGCCCTGGTGGCAGCCATGAGTTGCCAAGCACTCCCTCTATCTATGCTTCTCATTATACTGCCGGCTGCATCAGCTTTTCGATAGATCAGCTCAAGACATCGGATATCACTCACTTCGAGGCAAGTTCAGCTGAGACCGCTTATATAGAGGTCAGAAGATAACAGCCAAAGACCAGTTGTGTAGGTCCCAGAGCCTTGACGCCCGTACTGTGACAACGGTCGCGTTGCGGAACTGTGGAGCGGTTACTTGGAATGGTCGCGTATTGATGTACAGGAAGAGGGGCTTTGACAATTGGTCTAGAAGATAGAGAGAGTGGTAGCGTACTTTATAACTTTACATATGAAACGTTTTTAGTTCTTTTGCGGAAAGATATGCAATAGGGGGGGTTCAGCCGTCGCTCGGTTGTTGACCACGATTATACAGCGGCTCACACGATGCACGCTCATAGACTTCAACGCATACCGGTGCCTAGTCGTCGTAGTCCCAATCGTCCATCCAGCTGTGGCATAATTCTCCGCCGCTGAATTCGTTCCAATCTTTTCAAGTTCGAGTTTCTGCCATGACCGAAATGCAGGTTTCACTCAGTCGCACTTGATATTGTACGTGGTAATTCGAGATCCACGATCCAAGGCTTGTTTACAGGGTGGTTCTTCTCGTCCATAATAGCAGCGTTGACCATGAGCGATTGTTGCCCATGAACTATCGGGGCGTATATCGGCTCCGGGTATGTATTACCGGAATTTTCCTGGTCCTGAGAGCTTCCATAAGAACTCAATCGACTCTCTTTAGGTTCCCAGTCCACAATTTTCACGCCATTTCCCTCGTGAATATGTCCAAAGCAATGCATTCGTGGTCTCACTCTCCGTAAAGCTTGAAGGAGGTTCTCGCATCCTGCGTTGCCTTGCGGACACTCATCGAGTATGCCTTTGGGCGGCCCATGAGTCATGATGATGTCGACATCACTCGGAATGGGATGCTTTGCGATTGATTTGACTCCGTCAGCTACTTGATGCGCTTCATTGAACCTGTCTTGGTTACGTTCGTACGCGAAAGCCCAGTCACAAAACGCCGGCGAGTGTGGGGAGGCGTAAATTGTAAAAGACGCTCCATTTTTCAAGTCGAAGGTATAAGTGCCTTCGTCCAGATATAAGACGCCAGCCTCTGCTGCAAGAGGTCCTCTCATAACAGCGAGGGCACGAGAATGATCTTCCAGCTCGTCATCTTCGTCTAGATGTGTATCCCAATATTGCTTGTCCAGGTCCAAATCATGATTACCGGCTATTACAAGCTTCAATTCCGCATCGAAAGCGCCGAGCATTTTCAGGGCCTTTTTGTAGGACGATGAGCCGCCACAATGGGTAAGATCGCCACAGTGGAGCATCACATCGACTTTTGGTACGGGTAAATGAAGTGGCACAGAATTTGCGGTATTGTTTTCGAACTCGAAATTGTGTGTATCTGATATGACTAAGAAACGTGTCGGCCGCGTAGATGGAGTTGGTCCAGGCATGATTCTTCCTGCAGAAGACTCAGCAAGATATTGGAGGCAACTTCGGAGATCAGCAGTATGGCGATACAAAAGACGTTTCGAGTAAGAGAAAGACGATGGATCAGATATATGTAGGAATGCTAAAGATACAGCCTCTATAAGTATGATAGAATTTATGCAGCCGAATCACACGGGTAAAATTGCTTGTGAAATGGAACTCATTTGTGTTAGAACCTATACAAATTCACTCGAAAGAAATACCTTACTAACCAAGTTTCCCAGCTGTTGATAGATGACTCTAACCCCTGGCTTCAACTCGCTCGGGTCCATCAAAATATAAAAGAGACTAATGAGCTAGACCCTCTTCAGCTTCGAACGTTCGTTGTGCGGCTATTGAAATCTTCGTAACTTTCCTAATTGCGATAAGAATTGTGAGTATGTAAAGGGAAAATTTGAAGGCATTGAAACATCTGATGGGGGAATTTGCCGACAGGAAAAAGGCCGTCAAGCCTAAGGTGCTTTACCCTTTGTTACTTGGTCGCTTGCAGGTAAACTTGCTCGAGTGCCCTTCGCTAGAAGGGTTTAAATCGCTATTACTCCTCATCAACATCGCAGAAATAGCAGAAGCACTAAGTCAGCAAGCATGAGCTGGATTTTTCAGCACAACCTACCCCATAGCATAAATATGAACAGCCTGCTATATTGATGGGTGAGGGTAATTTTGCTCGATGAAACAGTGCCCTAATGAGGTTTAGGGCTTGAAGGCTCTGGTTCTAAATCTCATCCATGATGATCTAATTTGCTAGTTGCGCACGTGATTTCTAAAGTAATCAAGTTTTGGTTGCAAAACCTCGATAATAATATTAATTATACCCTCCACAGGTACCACAGCTGCTGTTTCTTACTGAAGGTCGAACAGCTGCACTAATCGCCGTAATACCGTGATATACTTATCCGCTCAATGAGCATCTCAACAGCTCATATTAATATAACCCTCGATCTGTCGCAACATGACTGCAAAGCTGCTAACGCTCTTTCGTCGACCAGTTTTCCAGTATTCTGAGTACTCACATGTTTCTGAAATACTCGAAAGAGCCCAAAGCCATGCCCAATTTCTTTGATCACGAAATCGCAATGAAGATAATTGGCGATAACACCTCTAGATATGGAGCCAGCGAGCGTCTTCAACCATCTTTTCAACACAGATTATGACCTCGACTATCGAAAACCGATGAATGACAGACATGGGGGCTTCGAAGGTTGACATGGAGTATGTCATCTCAAGCCTGATGCAGAAGCGGAAAACCATGGAAGATCGCATCCAGACAGCTATTCTTCCAGTTGGGGTATTCGTACACAAACCTCCACTGCCTGTTGTTGAATTTTGGCGGCCTACTCAATCAATCACTCTTCCATTTCTCCGACTAGAGAGTCAAGGTTGCGCTGCTGACCCTTCTCTTGCGAAAATTCGGTTGTTCTGTTTCGACCTATCGGCCTCTCGTTACTTCTCTCGGATTGAGGGAGAGGTGTACAAATCCATGTAGTCCCCAACCAATATCGTCTACAAGACTTTTAGGACGTTGAGTATCATAGAGTGCACATGGCAAGTGCAAATAATGTGAACAACGACCTCAAAGCATACATGGAGTTCTGAAACCTACCTCTCAGCAACGGACTCCCAATGATAGGATGAGTTCTAACCGCCCCTCCCCCCAAGTACCGGTATCAGCTGTCCTGGTAGAATCGTGGCCAAACAAAGAAGAAAAGAGACCATCACCAATGCTTCGCTCGCGATTTGGTACGGGACTTTTTATTCCGACATGAAGTATTGAGAGCCTAGATAAAGGTGTAACACAATTGATTTTTTGTCTGAACATTTGAACGGCCAAGAAGACGGGTGATCAAGAGGTCCCGTCAAATGAAGACTTTGGGAATTCGTCGAGATGTACCTTTAATTGGGGAGGTGAATATGGGGATGAATCTACAATCTTGGTACTCCAACCTTTAAAAGATACCGTTACGAATGTACTCCTTCCTTCAAACACCTCCGAGGCTCTCGAAACCATCAAAACCAATATTCTTTCCGTTCCTTCCCCAAGCCCAAGATTCAACACTAAGGACGGGTCCACTAAACACCTTCTCCTTAACTAGGTGCTTATACTTCTAGAACCTAGCAAATTGTGGTTATAATGTCCGTCTCCTCACAAGGTCCGTTACATTTGTTTATGCGGACGCGTTAAGAACGAAAAAGTAGCTAAGTATTGCCAGGGCTTGAAGTTGCTGCGATCTTTCTTAAATACTGGCATAAGTTGTCCAGGGTTTTGCGGGTTCTAGTATTGAACTTCTGTACCGTATTCCATAAGAGCTATAGCTTCAGATTTGGTTATATATCTCTCCGTTGTATATCTTGTATACAGCACTAGAACATTCGATTCGAGTACGCTACTAGCACCTCTAGATATCATCACCCGTGACTAAGCCGGCGGTTTCACCGTCAAATCGATGAAAGATCTTTTCCCCAGCCGTGTTTGATATTGGTGATAGGATTCTCCCATCCATCGTGCTTTAAACGAGCACCTTTTGTGCCTGACCCCATCTAACTGCCACGCTCAATTATAGCCAAAGTCGGGCTAAACATTCCTAGTCCGAAGAACAATCCAAACTTTCAGCCACAATGTATTTCTTTGTCACAAGGGGTTACGGAAACCGTGGAGAATTCGATTTAGGTGGGGTAGAAAAGGCAATGTCTGATAATTCATAGGTGATAAAGTTTGTTGAGTGTAAACAGATCAGTGAGGACTGAAGACGAATGATAGGGATTATGCTAGAGGTAGTAGTGATGGTTGGTTGGATAGATGAGGTGCAGTGAGAGTGTAGTGGGTGGTGATGAGAGTGCTCTCTGGTCGGAGGGTTGGACGTTTTGCCTTGGTGTAGATTATGTGGTTTGACGAAACATATTAGAGACTGGGCAAAGACGAAGACACGACGAAGACACGACGAAGAAACGACGAAGTCCCGAGGACAGAACCTCAATTTCAGCACTCACATTTCTCTAGAGGCGCTTCCAAGTATGACAAGGCTTCGTAGCCTCTTCCATGCACAGTCACCTTAGGGATATTAACGCACTGCTGCGATCTGTGATCAAAATTGGCGGGAACATCACCGGTTGAACGAGGCACTTCTGAGCAAAGGTTGCGGGGGCTGTGAAATTGTGGTTCGATACGAATTTCGAAAGAGATGTTGATTAGATCCCAGCTTACCCAGGTGGGTATATGTGGAGCTTACGAGAGCCGTTCTCGTTTCAAATCCAGAGGCAGCGTTAAACGAAATGGAAATAAATTTAGCCTTGTAAGCATGCGAGGAACGAGAAATACGAAACTGGATGAATATAGTATCAAAGGGTATTTGAGATAGCTTCATGATACTATAAATTCATGCATTTATTGAAACAGTGCAACATGGAACGATCTGGTAAGTGAAAAAGAACAGCAGATAATTGAAGTCATTTATCTATCTTAACCGTGCATTACGTCCGGATCGTCCTGAAATCGACAGCGTGGTTCTCCACAAAAACACTCTTGCTGACCTTTGAAATAGTCGTCACCGTAGTCCACGGTGACCTCTTCGAATATTTCAATATCCCTCTCTGCCACGACCATGACTCTATATCTCCCGCCAATGGCCACGGTCACGAATTTCGTGTTCGCCTCGCAAGAGTGACTCATATATCGCGTCCAATTGCCCATATATTTGGAACTAATCAAGGCAAAAGGTTCGGAATGTCCAGGACGCGTGAACAAGAAAGCATACACATAGTCCATGTACCTCTGATCACGTGTATTCTTAGGAACGATTTGGCCGACGTATTCAGCAAGAACATCGTCTTGATGAATCTGCTGCAATGCTCGAATACCGACACCTTTTCGGTAATATCTTTTCAATTCAACAAGAGGCTGTGTGACATTATCGCAGTTGTAAGGCTCACAACTGCAAGAGTCAAGCTGACAAATTTCGCAGCTTTGTGGGGCCTTGGCGATTGTAGGATCTGATGGATAAGGAATGTCATACGGCCACTCAACCGGCATTGGGACTTGGAAGAAGACAGAGTGGTGGAAATAGTTGTTCTTGATGTCGATTCTTGGTCGATTTCCATCCATCGTGCGTTCAAGCCCGTCAAATGCCTCGGGGACAATGCATCCGTGCGGTGACAAAGCTGTGTCCGGCGGCACTCTCTCCCCTAGATTTTTGCATATTAGGAATTCATATTCTTCGCGTTTTGTCAGCGCTGTTTTCCAGTCCAGCTCTCGCGCTTTGGCAAAGACTTCGAGACTATTGAAATTGTCAGCAACGCACTTGCATAATAGGTTCCACAGGTGTTCGTCGAGCTGACGAGCGTCGTTGCGGAACGATGCGGAATTTGCCAAGATGCTGAGCATCATCCAGCCATTTTGGGTGACAAACTCTCCGTATCGTCGACATCGGCGCCCTTCAAAAAAGACGAATTTCTTAGATTCTCGGTAAGTATCGGCAGGAGTTGTCGACACACGCTCTATCGCAGTCTGCAAATCATTATAGATAGTATGATGGGGGACAGTGTGCCAGGTGAGTGCATACCCTGTAGATTTCTTAGCAATGAGGGCAACGGAGCGAGAAGCTTGGACTAACCAATGACTTGATTCCGTGCAGCCTGGTCAAGTAAGAGACGTGAACCTACCCAATGTGTACTTCCTTCCGGTTTGTCCTCCACAATATCCTCCAAACTCCATTGTGGTACTAATTTAGAAGTTACATCATTTTCTCTGGTTGCCGAAGCAGCGTGAATGTCCTTGTATATTTCACCCATGCGCTGATTAACAGCACCGGCGCAAGGGTTGCCTGAGCCGACTGGCGTGCCCAGGTCGTGTGCCGCATCGACCACAGCCTGGCAAAGGTCGATAAACCGTTTTTGCTTCATAGCCGGGGTAGCTTTGGTAAGGCGTTGAGAGGTTCTGCGTGGTTTACTTACACCAGATCTTAATGTCAGCGAGGTAGTGCTGTATCTCTCGTTACTGGGGCTGGGGATTCGTTCCGTTCGCTGCTCTTCCTCATTTGTAGGCTCATTGCCGTTCTTCCAAAACTTATCCCAATAACCCATGAAGAATACAAGAATCAAAAAATTTGAATGACAGTGAAGAAGTTATGATATTGAGATTTGAATTTACTTATTGGTATGATATGGTGGGTTTTTTTTCGAACCATCTCAACCAGTCCAGACTACCGAGATATAGATCTCAATAGATTGTCTTGCATAAAGAGAGTTGAGCTTGAGGACGAGATAAAGATTGGATAATGAAATACTACGATTCCCTTTGTCCGATGTCTATATCTCTTTGACCACACGAAAGATGCGACACAATGGTGCATTATGTTAGTCTCGTTCCTTTGACGCTCAAGTCGCTCTCGTAATCGCTGAGGGTCGGCTGCAAGATTGAGCAAGTACCAACGGCATGGCAAAGATGATTCAATGGAGCCGGACCTCGTGCGGGCAGGACAGAGGTTCTACGAAGCGCCGACACCTCTAGAAGGGAAAGCATCGTAATACCTTGATATTGAAGGATGCGGATACTGTTAACATCACCTAGGTTCTCCTGAGTCCAGAGAGTAAAGAGACGTTTGTCGGCGAAAACGTCTTTGCGAAAAGAATCCGTCCAGCCTTACAGCCCTACATATTCTACTGGCTCAGCCGAACTTCGTCATTGCTTTGCCGAGGTGGACCGGACTTTACGAAGAACTTCCCCTCGCCCATGAAATATCCCTTTTGCAAAATGCTCGAGACGTGATGCTCATCTGCACTTCAAATTGATGCGGAAACAAGTTCCATAGCTAATTGATAGAGATGTCCTCATTGCTCAGATCTGTTAATCGTGTAGCGACGAAAAGCCTACTGCAGACGTCGGCTGTTCGTTGCTCGCCTCGGAGACATCCACTACAAGCACCTTTGCTTGCCTCTTTCCGGTCAAGCTCTTGGAGAAAATTTCCAGCAGCGGTGTTGTTTTCTACAATGCCCACCCTCAATGCCGCTACTGGCGTGGCGGGCGCTGCAGTTGGCGGTGGAAGAGAGTATGATCCTGAAATCAAGGACATGGCGAGCTATGTTCACAATTACAAAATCGATTCTGATCTAGCTGTGAGCTATCCCTGCCATTTGACCTTTCAGACCTGATTTGAAGGTCAGATGGAAACCGCGAGATATGTCTTTCTAGATACCATAGGCTGCGGCCTAGAAGCCCTTCGTTTCAAGGAATGTACGAAACTCCTGGGACCAGTTGTGGAGGGTACGGTTGTGCCCAACGGTACTCGCGTTCCGGGCACGCCTTATGTGCTAGATCCAGTCAATGGTGCTTTCAACATCGGGGCCATGATCAGATGGCTGGATTACAACGATTGTTGGCTGGCAGCAGAATGGGGTCACCCTTCGGACAATCTTGGAGGTATCCTAGCAGTTGCTGATTGGATTTCAAGAACAAACCGAGCCGGCGGGCTTGTAGGCAATGGGACGGTGATCAAGATCAAGGAGGTCCTGGAGGCGATGATCAAAGCGCATGAGATTCAAGGTTGCTTGGCTCTGGAGAACTCTTTCAACAAAGTCGGGTTAGACCACGTGGTTTTGGTCAAGGTTGCTACAGCTGCTGTGGTATCGAAAATGCTTGGAATGTCGGAAAGGCAGACAGCGGACGCCATATCACAGGCGTGGGTCGATGGTCAAAGCTTGCGAACATACAGGCATTCGCCAAACACCATGTCTAGGAAATCTTGGGCGGCTGGCGATGCTTGTCAAAGAGCAGTGAACTTGGTACTCAAGGTGCAGAGAGGGGAACAGGGCGTCCCCACGGTGCTTTCAGCGCCTGTCTGGGGTTTCTACGATGTGCTTTTTAAAGGAAAGAAGTTTGAATTCCAAAGACCCTACGGAAGCTACGTGATGGAGAATGTCCTTTTCAAGGTCTCATATCCAGGTCAATTACCTCTACGGCTTCGCATAAAGGACGACTAACATTGTGATTAGCCGAATTCCATTCCCAAACCGCCATCGAAGCCGCAAAGCACATTTACGCAGACCTCGAAAAGCGAGGCAAATCCGCCAAAGACATCAAATCCGTCACCATCCGCACCCACGAAGCCTGCATTCGCATCATTGACAAACAACACAAACCCATGGACAACTTTGCCGACCGCGACCATTGTATCCAGGTACACCTTTTCCTCTCCCTCTTAATCCAACCCTAATCCACCCTTTAGTACATGGTCGCCACCATGCTCGTCTTCAACCGCCTCCACGCCACCGACTACACCGACGGCTCCCCCGCCGCCACCTCCTCCCTCGTCGAATCCCTCCACCGCCGCATCTCCTGCATCGAAGACCCCCTCTTCACCAAATCCTACCACGACCCCTCCACTCGCTCCATCCCCAACGCCCTAACCGTCACCCTGCACGACGGCGAAGTACTACAGGAGACGGTCGTGGAGGCGCCCCTGGGCCACAAGCAGAGAAGGGAAGAAGCGAAGCCGGAGATAATGAACAAGTATGAGAGACATTTGGGGCCGCATTTTACAGAGGAGAAGGTCAAGGAGTTTGTGGCGTTGGGGATGGAGAAGGGGAGGTTGGAGGCGATGGCGGTGGATGAGTATATGGATCTGTATGCCAAGGAAAGCATGAAGTGGTGAGAGGGGTGTTTGTAGCTGTAGGTTTACGAGTATATAATGCAACCACCCCAACATCTCATACTTTGAAATAGCATCACTACCATCCCATCAACCCCACCCACCCATCTCTCATCTCACCCCATCTCAACCCATCAACCCACCACAACAAAAAAACCACTCATCTATCTATCATATAAAACCCCCATCTAACATAAATTTAAATATAAAAAAACACATACACATTCCAAATAAAATAAAATAAACCGCAAAAATGGTATCTTAAACCCCCAACCCCCAGTGAAAATCTTTCATATACTATTAATCCAGCTTGACATTGCCAAACCAAGAAAATATATGATTTCTTCAAGAACCTTGTCAGGCAGGTTGGTTATTCTGTTTTTGTTTTTTTGTTTTTTTGTTTTTTTTTTGTTTTTGGAGGGGAAAGGCGCGGGGATGAATGTTTGAAGGTGTGGGAAGTGTCGTGATGGTGATGGTGGTGATGGTGATGATGATGATGGTGATGGTGATGGTGATGATGGTGGTGATGGTGATGGTGATGCTGATGGTGGTGATGGTTGTGGTGGTGATGGTGGTGGTGATGGTGTGTTGAGTTTACGAATCGGCCAAAATGTGAACACACTTTGGAACAATCCTATTCAGGTATGTATAGCATATTTCAACATGGTGATGGTGGCGATGGTGGTGGTGGTGGTGGTGGTGGTGGTGGTGGTGATAGGGATAGTGATGGTGGTGGTGGTGATAGCACCCATACACATACCTATCTTCCACCTCCCCTCCCCTTCTCCCTTCCTCCCTCCCTCCCTCCCTCACTCTCTCCCTCAGCAGCAACAACAGCAACACCACTCCCCTCACTCCCCTCACACCCATCCACACTCATCCTCACAACTCTCTTCCACCTCTCCTCTTCTTTCATTCTCTCCTCCCTCACTAGTATCGCACTTTCCACACTTTCCACACTCCCACACTTCCACTTCCACACTTCCACTCCCACACTTCCAATCCCACACTTTCACATTCACACTGTCACTCCCACACTTCCTCAACCCTAAAAACCATCTTTTCTTTCTTTTCTTTCTTTCTTTCTTTGATCGAATGAATTGGATAAATTCTTTGTGAAATTTTGAAATTGTGATTTTTAGGGAGATTTTTAGTGAGATTTTTAGGGATGGGTTTTAGTGAGAGATTTAGGGAAGGGTTTTAGGGAAGGGGTTTTAAGGGATGGGTTTTTAAGGGATGGGTTTTTAAGGGAAGGGTTTTTTAGGGAAGGATTTTTTAAGGGAAGGGTTTTCTAGGGAAGGGTTTTAGGGAAGGTTTAGGAGGGGGTTGGGGAAGGGTTTTTTAGGGAAGGGTTTTAGGGAAGGGGTTTTAAGGGAAGGGTTTTTAATGGGAAGGTTTAGGAGGGTGGGGGGGAGGGGTATAGATGGGGGGGTGGTGAGGCGGTGAGGTGAGGAAGAGAGGGAGGTTGAAAGGGTTGAAGGGTTTAGGAAAGGTGAGAAGGATGTGTGAATGTGAGGAGGATGTGGAAGGGGGGATGTGGAAGGGGGGAAGTGGAAGTGGGATTGGGGGGTTTAAAGAGAGATGACTACAGTACAAGAGATAGTCAGAGAGAGATACCTTAGAGACAGACCCAAAAAAGTGACACACTGCACTAAACTCAAAGTAGCAAAAAGCGTCACAACCGGCTTAACTTTTAGGTAGTCCACTTTTGATAAAAAGGAAGGATTTGCCCGCCAGAATTAATCACATCCTAATGGTGTATTGTATGTATGTAGCGCTTCTTCTCACAGCAATCACGGAGGGGCTTCCGGCTTTGCGCGAAGACGGGAGATGGGTGATGGGTGATGGGTGGATCCTAATGACTTCTCGTACCGATCGAGATGGATGATGGTAGGATGTGAATGGTAGGATGGGTGGATGGGTGGATGGTAGAATAAATGATAGGTATTGTTTCTATTACGAAACGTCGTAACACGGCAACCGGTCTATATCCTACTCCTCTCACCCTAGCAATATATACATATAAGCCCTCCCCACCAGCAGTCAATTACAATTACCGCAGTGCTCAAAAACGATTGTATTTCTCCGCCGTCCCGTCCGTCATGCATGTTCCAAATGTAAATAGCGAGTGTGATGCCCGGACGCCGGTGGTATTGTTGCTAGCCTGCCTTCTATCCCATAACGCCGGTGCAGCGAGCGTGGTTGGCTGGCTTGATCAAAAGAAGTAAAAGTAGGTCGTCGATTAAAAAAGGGAAGCGCCAGGGATGATGGTCGCTGAAGAATGATGATCGTGACATCCAAACAAAAGGAAAAAAGCTCCCGCTGGCACACGGGTGCTCACCACGAAAACGTCATTAGAGCCGGGTTCAGCACAATGGGCAGTAACAAATGACTCGCCGTCACGGTGGCCATGGGCAGAATCGCGACGAAATCCTTAATCTGCCAGTCGGGCGGGATGAAGGTACCCGTGGCGAGGACGATCATGCCGACGATGCCGAAGATGGAAAAGGCCATGCTGAACTTGAAGCGCTTGAGGACCTTGGGAACCTCGATGAAGAAGTTGGAGAATTCCATTTCTTTCGAGGTGGCGCCCCAGGTCATGTCGATCTCGAACATGTGGGAGAGGAGGGCAGCGGAGACGTGGAGGGAGAGGCCGCCGAGGAAGATGCAAAGCATAAAGGTCCATTTGAAGTTCATGAGGACTGTGGAATAAAGATTAGTGGGAGATGGTTGTAGGGGCATGGAGATGGGACTTACGGTTTGAAACGAAGCCTCCCTTGTCGTCACGATACCTCATGGCGGCGAGAGCAACGTTGCCGAGACCGTTGAAGACAATGACAATGGAAAACCACACCTTCCATGAGTCAATGTAGTACTTGTCTAGATAACCGTTGAACCATCCAATGGCAAAGTAGTTGGCAGTCGTCATGATCCAGGCAGCGCCGATTGCGTAGTAAGTACCAATGTACGAGACGATGGTGATCTTCGAAGTGAAACGAATGTTGGAGAACAAGAAACGACGGAATAGAGGAGTAAAGGGACCCTTGTATATCCACTTGCGCATGGGGTGGAAAAGTAGTTCGTTGCAGCCGTAGGCATATTTCTCCCATCGAGCAAGTTCATCATAGACAGTGAGTGAGACACCCTCTTTGAACCCTTCATCGGCCCATCCAGCAAGACGGATGATGAAACCATTGCACTGGAGGCGAAGAGACATGTCGAAATCTTCCGAGACGTGGGATTCGGACCAGAACTTTTCGTAACCATCCTCATCTTCGTAAGAAACCTGCTGAATGGCAGCCCAGCGAAGGATGGCGTTGTGACCGACGAATGGGGCGACATCACCGTTGGAAACGGTGTATCTGATGGCCGAGTAGATCAGGTTGGTGAAAAAGGTGATACCGTTCTCAAAGTACGTATTGACGACCTGCATGACACCCGAGGTGAACTGCATGATACCCACGTCGGGGGATTGCTCCATCTCAGAGGCGGCGTCAAGAAGGCAGTCGGCAGGGACACGAGTATCGGAGTCGATCAAAAGAATGTAGTCGCCAACTCGAATGTTTCCATCTGCCCATGCAATCTTACTCTCTTCAAGAACCTCTTTGAGACATTTTTCGTATGCGACAGCTTCATCGGCCTGCGACCAATCAAGGGGGCGATCGTACATCAAAAGTTTCTCCTCAACTCTGCAAGAAATCATGAGACCAAAGTTCATGTTCGAGGCCTATTCGATCTTGGTCAGCCATGTTATTCGTGGAATTGGCCGAGTTCAGCTGTGGGTATCCGACGCCACAGACTCAATGTGGTAAAACATGATCACGGGAACGAAAATTGTGGACAAACTTAGTCAGACACAAGCCTAATTCGGCAAGGAAAAGTAATCGTAGGGTAAACTAGACCCTAGTTTTTGATACGCGAATGAAAAAGGCTCAAAGGATGAGGAGAGATATAAGCTGGCTTACCTTCTTGAATTTGCCTTTCCTGGTGAATCCATCTTTACCGTGCTTGGGACGAGCAGTCCATCCAATCGAATGGTCTGCATAAAAGTCGATACGGGCTTGTCGCTCTTCTTCGTCAATGATTTGAAGTCCGTCGTCGTTGATAAACATGTTGGCCGAGCCTCCTTGAAGTTCGTATGTCGAAATGGCTTGCTTGATGGATTTTACCGTGGGCGCAATGACCGAATGCAAACCTTCCTTGTACACTGGACACTGAATCGTGACATGCGGTAGGGTCCGGTCTACAAGACGAGGTGAACAGGTCGCCGAGTAAAACTTTGAGTTCGTAACCATTTGCCTGACAGGACCAATGCATTGGGCGATACAGCCCACAATGACCTGAGCGAAGAACTGCTGACCGTCAGCGTCTAACGGCTATTACAATATCCGAAGAAAGCTTACCAAGGTGAAGAAGATTTGAACAGGAGTGAGGGCAACAAAAGCGAGACGTGTGTAACTCTGATCAACGTCGATTTCTATCGCGAGCTCACGGAAACCTGCGCCCAAGACGGTGACAATGAGAATCAGGGTAAAGGCGACGAGGATGGTGTTGAGCAGGTGGGTCGGTCGGTTTTGAGGCATTATAGCACCCGACTCCTCGTCAATCTCGAGCTCAGAGACCTTGGGGCCCTTCTTTGGCGCCGCACCTTCCTCAACTTCTTCTGGCTCCCCAGTCTTCCACACAAGCTCCATCAGCTCCGATTCGATGGCCTTGGCACGTTGAATCAAGTGGAGAGCATCGTCATCCCATACCACCAACATTTGCTCTTCTGCCAGGAAAGCAGCAAATTGATGTTTGCGCGCTCTTGGCAAATCAGCCACGCTAGGCAGAATCTGCACTCGCAGACCATTCATCAACGGCACATCGACGGCATCAGGCGACCATCCAAGGAAAGTCCTGATGACTCTAGAGTTTACCGTCATGGCGACCTACAGGATATAAGCTTCATAGTAAGATTGTTCAACAGGAGGATACTAACCTGACAGTTAAGTTGGCCTATGGCCATGGCGAGATGGGAGTGTACCAAGTCAGGAGGACAGGCCAAGTAGTTGTTACGGCTCTTTCTTAACAGGACGCCTTCCCTCTCTCCCGATCTCATGTCGTCGACCCACATGTGCGAGCACTGTTGCTGGTGGAGGTAGTTGACCATCACTTCGTGCTTGATCTCGTCGACATAGTATGAGCTTCGTGTCGATGGCGCTATGGACGCTCTCGACGACATATTCCTCGGCGTCCCGTTGGCACTCATTTCCATACTGTTTCCAGCCAGAACCGATGGCTTCTCAGACATCTGCGGTACAGGCTCGTGGACAGGCTGCCCCTTGGCAGCCTTGGGTTTGAAGTAATTCTTGATGCCCATGGTTGGTGATAGCAGCGACTAACTGCAGAGGATTGTAAGATTATTAGGTGTTGGGGTAAGGTTGGTAGTGGTGAGCGGTTGTAACCACCAGTGAGTATCTGGCAATTGAATGCCGAACGACGGTGATTGCTAAAAACGAGTGTAGCTCGAGGAAGGTGATTCAGATAGCGAACATGAAGCAGACCACGATTCGAGAATATCTTATCAAGATATCAGTTCCGATATGCCTCACGCGGTTGGGGAACGGAAAGGTACCTGCAGTGGGATCTTGACCAAAGCAAACCTCTTGACAATGCAGGTAGCCTTTGAATCCCGACGATCGGTCGATTACCGCAACGTCACTGTGGAAGAACGAAGGTGATTGCACGGTGCAAGTGAGAGAAGGAAGGAAGGAAAAAGATGGCCCGGGGGGTTAATAATATTAGGAGCCTTGGAGAGAGGAGAAGTACGGACAGCCTGGGCTCTCCGCTCCAACCAAGAACAGAGCTGACCAAAGAACTTGGATGCAAGAAAATACGAGCAAAAGATAGGGCCGGATTGCTGGCATCTCAAAAATACCAGACGTTCTAGTCCGTTACAGATGGAGCGCCATTCCAAAAGAAGCTCGCCACAGTAATCGATCGGGACAAATGGTCAACAACTAGCCGTGACTGAGGTACAGAATGGTCTTTGTTCCTGATACAAGGAGCACTACACTATACAATCAGCTGCCCTAGTAGATTTCTTACCGGGGGGGGCGTGGGTAATCACCACCAAACCCAGATAACGTCCCAGGTCCTGGCAATTCCTCCATCGATGCCCACCTCTAGACCCAAGAGCGGCAACGGAATCTAGGCAAGCGCCTAGGAATCTCCTACACGATGAATCCATTGTTTCCTCACGGGTGGGAGCTACAGCTTCTCCACACCTGGAACATGAGGAACATAGCCAAACAGCTTCCACAGTTCCAGTGCAGTAGAGAGGGTCGCGCCACATCTGAAGTCGGAGGAGCCATGTCCGACGAAACGTCGAGGGCATGGTATCGAGCGCTACGAGCATCTTGCCACTCTATTTCCACAAGCAGCAGGCGGCGAACATCTTGGCCAGAAGGAGGAGACTTTCCATCATCAAGATAACCCAATGCGGCTAGAGTAAGACCCACCCAAGTGATGCGCTCGCCAATTCGGTGTTTTAGTTGTAGCTTGGGGAGAGGGGAGATTGCATGCCGTCAGGTTTCGGAAAAGCATGGCAGATGTTCTCGCCCTCTAGCCATGTTCGGTGGCCGTTATGAAACGACTATAGTAAGCAGTGCCAACCACGGTACGACTACTCCGAGTCGGGGCAACCTCGGTCTCGATGGGGTGCATGGCAGTCCAATCAAGTGGCTTGACGCCGCTTCTCTGCTTCTATTCCTGGCCTGCTGCCGACATGCGCATGGATACCTCCCTTACCCGTGCATGCGTGGATCCCCATCATCCATGCCATTCTGCAGACTGCACGCCCAGCGCAATCAATCCACAGATCCCCAATAGTTGTTCAACTTGTTCTTCGTGTGCGATGAACAAGCTACGTAATTTGTGCGATTCATCCGGTCTGAGTCCACAGTTTGCTTGCTTGCTGAGAACCTCGTATGCGTACTGTTCGTCTTCCTGTATCGAGCACGGCACCCTTCCAAAACCTCCTCCCCCAAAATCAATGTGGGGCACAAATCACTTGGCAGCGCCTAGTCCGATGGCATGTCGTTAGTTCGCTACCAAAGCTCTAGCGCTATCGCTTCATCAATTAAATTTTCCGCCTCCACTGTGAAGATCCTACCGTAGGATACGCAACACGGAACACCTTATTCCGTCGGTGTTACGGTGGAGAGGGAGGGGAAGAAAGTGGCTCGCCGAGATTAAAAGGCCCAAGCAATGCACGTTCCATCATCCATCATCCATGCTTGCGATCGTGTCTGAACCGGGGCATCCGGCACCACTTTTGTGGGTCGGTAGGAATTATGTCGATGCAGGGTCTGCTGCACGCGGGGGCTTCAGCTCTCTCGTGTTATATGGAAGGACGTCGTTAGACTCTGGGACTTTCTCGTATCGCAAAAAGCCAATTTGGAGATCTTTTCCTTCAGCAGACCTTTGACAGGCGCCCCATGTGCCACTTGACAGCCATAGCATTATCGTCCCCCGCTGCCGTGTAACCACATAAAACTCTGGTCAGGCGGGCATACCCAACGCAAGTAAGACGGAGTCGTAGTAGTGAAGGGAGTACCTTGGTCACCCATGAAAATAATGAAAAATAATGAAAAATAATGAAAATAATACTATTCTAATGAATGTTGGGCACATACCGAGAGATTGATGGCGGTCTGTGTGTGTGTGTGTGTGTGTGGATGGCGCGGGTGGAAAAGGCGCAGAATCCAGGAACTGGATTAAACGGCCTTGCACTCTTGACTGCTACCTGGCAAGTAATGGTAATTAAAGCGGCGAGTGGAACAAGCCACGTTGTTGGCGGATGACAAGCGATGGTGGTACCGTGGTCGTTTGGAAATAAATATGGTTTTCCCATGGCTGAGTGGGGGATAATGGAAGATATCGCAAATCTGGATTAATTCCTACTTTATTTCCTAATGCGTGTAAAAAGGGTGGACCCACTCCATCAAAGATTACTTTGCGTCATTTCGCACTAACACATATGATTAATATTGGCACCGATCATCCCGAGATCTCATTCTCGTGGTGGTCATCATCTGCTGGCCCATGTTGCGCATGTACGGAGTAGTCTGATTGCACACGATGTATGTATAGATTTGGAGATCTAATAGATGGGCAATAATATCCACATCGAGTTTCCAGCTGTAGTGGAGACGTCAAGGGCACTGAGATCTTTCCCGGAATCAAGCCACATACCGGTCGGCCAGTATTAATCAAAACATACCGTGTAAATTACCCCTGCTAGGATCTGGAAAGGCGAAGGCGTTCATAGAACCGCGATTGGAGAGCGCGCTTCCTTGAGCCAATATGTATTCGTTGATGACCTCGGAGCATGCCGTATGTCTTTGGAGGAACAGTAGTAAGTCAACGGTCAGCAGTCGGCGTCAAAGTGAACAGGTACATGAGTGAACGGTGTTTGTATTGACAGATAGATAGATGTATGTTTAGATAGATGGTATGTTATATTATAAGGATGTTATGATAGATCTCATCAGGGCGAGAGACTCGCACAAACCTCCACTATTCTCCGTGTAAGCAGAATCCAAGGCCGCTCAAGCCCGCAACTCCTGGAGCCCATTTCCAAGCTCTGATGCCGCCTTCGTTCCCAAAAGCCGACTCCAATAAGGTCTATATTCATTATGTCGGGGAAGATCAGATCAACTAGCACGCCCCCTCTTGCCATATTTTTACACTGGACACGACCATCTCGCCATTGTCCTGCCATGTTGGGAGCCATGAGTTACGGGCATCCCAGAAATCCTTTTTGGCCGTCAAAGATTGGTCAACCCATGGCTTCCCCGAAGCACCGTCTTTGAACCAACCGTTGGTGCCACCAACACCAACATTGAGAATAAGATAGAATTGCTGGTCGAAGGGAGTAGCCTTGTTACCAGTCTGGCTCCACGGGTCAACCAGACGAGTGCCGTTGGAGTCCGAGAGAGGGAAGTTCCCGCGGGCCCACAGCGATTGATCGAAGTTAGTGTACAAGACTTGAAGGAGACGAGTGTCAATATATGTGAACAAATATTTCTCACTCCATTCCAAGCCAAAAGTGTGGGCCTTTTTGGTGAACGTTGTGTGAAGAGCATTTCGCTTAACATTGGTCCTCCACCAAGCATCGTTGGCAGTGTTCGGTCCCCAATGAAGGGCGCTTGAGATGATGTTGTTGCCCCCTTGTGCGTAGCTGTAGTTGTTGCCGCGAGACTCTGCAATATCAATCTCTCCGGATTTAGGCCACTGCCCATACACAGGGTTAACGGGCATCAGCCAGATGGCGGGCCACAGCCAATCTCCAGAGGGAAGTGTGGCTGTGACTTCAACACGACCATACTTTATTGTGGCACCCTTTTTGGTGTTGATCCGACCAGACTTGACAGGGTTGATGATAGATCCGTTGGTAAGGTTGGTGACAGCATGACAGTTGGACCAGACGTTAGAGGTGCAAATACCTTGCTTCTGCAGATCGAGGACATTGTTGGCGTTGATGAGGTTGGCATCCTGTAGCGAGGGCTTAATGTGCAACACTCCATTGTTGACAAACACGTTCTCATCGGTAACAGTAGTCTCTTCGAATTGACCATTACTAAAGAACCTATTAGCTGTGGTTTGATAAGCGTGTAACAGAGCGAACTAACCCGAATCCACCAACTTCAGCCTCCTTCGTCCAGACTTTGGTGTTGAAACCGGTGGACCAATCCTCGGCCAAGACCGGGCAGTACTGGTGATGAACGACAGTTCGAAGGCCATCATAAATGAGGAAACCCGCAAGAGCGAATCCAATGGCTAAACCGATCAATGGAATAATTGTCACCCACTTCTCCTTGGGATCCTTCTTGTTCAGCCAAGGTCTCTCAATCTCCCCTTTTTTCACCCGTCTCGAATGGAAGTATTTTTGATTTTCACGCTGTTGATGCAAGTTCAATGCGGAAGATGAGGCATTCGCCGAAACTGGACCAGATGCGAAAGGCGTTCCGAACGGATTGCGAGGAGCGGGTTCGATGTGATCTTGGTGCATGCCATATTCGGGTGAGTGAGAGCGACGAGGCGTCGGAGCGGTACTGGTGACTCCACTGCTCAAGGCAGTCCCTTGGTGGGAGAAGTTGAATTGCTGCTGGTGGTCCATGGCAATGGTGAATGAAAAAGCGAGTGTACGTCCTTCGAAGAAGAGATAGGAACGGCTGAAGTATTAGGGTTGAAGGAGTGATGAGCCGGAGAAGTAATAATGGCAGTCGATAGGGAAAGGCTAGGGAGCGCACAGGCACCTGTACGTATACTTTAGGTCATGTATCAGGTACAAAAAGCCTGCCAAAGATTGGGCCAGAACCAAAATTACGGTAAAATTACTAGCAATCGATAAAGCTTACTCCATAAGGTAAGCGTACTGGATAGGGTGAGGCGCTTTGCTCCAGCACTCCCAAAGTAGAAGGATCTAGAGCTTTGGTGTATTTAGCGTTCCCGTGGAATAGAAAGCAGCATGCTTTTTTCGTCCCAGCTACAAACTAACGACTAGAGTACCCCCATTCCGCCGGTCCATTCCAAAATTTCCTATCTGGCTGGAACCTAAATCCAGATAAGTAAAGCATGCGCTCCCACTACGGTATCGATTGACAGTTGATACGCATGGGACGCACAGTACTTCCTTTCCCTGGAACGCTCCACAGTCCCGCTAAAAGGTGGTTACCAATAACTTTTTCAGCTTCTTGCTCTTATGAGTTGGGGAGATTAGCATTGGAAATCTCTTCGCGGTCAACACCAAGGCAGGCGGCTACCAGCCATTTATTGGAAACTGTTGAGACTTGATGACCAAAGGGGCAGCATTCAACGAGAAATGATCGCCACCTTACTCAATCCCTTTGCGACTCTCAGCTACAATCAAGGTGGTAGCAGCAGCTCCTTTTCGGCATTCCTGCAACCCATTCCATCGTACCGAAATCATTGGCAATGATTCTTCAATGCATGCGCTGCGACATAACCATCTTCTGGTGATAAAGCGCCGCGTGCTGGTTTGGTTGTAGAAGAATCTTACTTCTTACCTTCCAGTCTCGTCCTTTCCGTCCAGTCTGCCTGCATTTCTTCTGTCTTCCGACTGCGAAAGATGTCTTAGTACTTATTTTTCCGGCATTGATTTCGTCCGTTCGCTTATCCGGCATCTGAACAAGAGGTGATGGGAACACGATCTCTATAGCTTTTAAACCAGGCATCGGTGGCATTCCTTTCACTCTGCACACTTGCAACAACCTAGTGTAGCTTTGTTTTCTCCGACGCGATCCGAATCGCGACAACTACCCGCAGATTACTTTGAAGCCCTGATTGACAATCGAGTCTTGCTTGTTCGCTAATCAGAAGACCACTTCTGGCAACATGCGAGACAACGCTTCTTGACAAGGTGGTGTTCATGCGGTCCTGACGAGAACGAGTACGAGTACGGTGGAATTTGGTGCATCATGTTGAAGCCGCACCACCAGGCCCACGATAATTACCCGCACCCGATTCGAAGCACCTGCGAGATCGACCCAGGAATTGTGTGGACATGACAGGGCGCAGCCACTGCGCTTCCGCTCGCATGATGCATGCACCAGCTTTCCGAGCAATGGAGGAGATATCTGCATTATTGACTGGCCAAGTTCGTAGCTCGGCCGACTCAGCGGACCGCAGTGGGAGATCATCTGAAGCAGAGCGTCGCCCCTTGTCCAGTATGCAACAATTATGGACATGGGAACCAAAGCCGAATCAATACATTTCTAAAGTCTCCTTTTGATATGGATAAGGTAGGTAAGCGTCATCGAACTCGATATCCACATCGGAACATGGTGGCATGTACGTTGCGCCGCGTAAATCTGGTCATGATATTTCTGGAACCTTATGTACCTTACTAAGCAGTTCACTATCTGGCTTGCCTCGGGGCGCTAACCCGGAGGGGCTTAGCGACGCTGGCACGTCTGAGAACTGAGGCAACATCTGGCTGCTGCAACAAAACCATTGTTGTATCAGTCGCCTTATCCATCCCCGAATCACCATAAAACCAAGCAAACATCCACGGCATCCCACCGCTCGTATCTGCTACGCACATGGCGTTGCCAGAAGCGCCCGGTGCGAGCACCCGAGTAGCCGAAAAACACGTCCAGTCTCTCCAAATTTTCTCCATTTTTAATGCATCAATTCTCTTCAATGTACACTTTATGATTTTCTTGGAGTGCATAAGGTATGCAGGCTGGAAAGCTTGATAGCGAATTTTTATTTCGTCGATTGAGGTTTTTGTGTTACGCCGCTCAGGTTTAGAGTTCTCGATTTGTGCAGCCGTGCTTGTGCTTTGGATTAGTCTGTTGCTGGTTATGAAGCATGCATAGCATTTTTGAATGGAAGTTTCCAGGTGTTTTTCCAATATTTATGATCGGTTCTCCTTGTACTGCCTCAACTGTTTATCTGCCTTCCGCATATAGGTAAAGCTATCGCTAAAGTTCCTGTCGGTCCCTCGGGTGACGTGTAAGCTCTTTCTTGGTCGAGCCACTCATCGACATCGAGTCTCCTGTTCTCTCATTCTGGTGTTCGTATCATTCATCCCTCTCAGCTACAGTCCACTCCAAACATCTGGAAGCTTAGAAGACCTCGAGGCTGCACCTACCTGGTGAATCCCAGTCCGATAAGAAATTATAGAAAGAAGCTAAATCAGTGATGAATGGCTTCTTACGTCAAGGGTACCACTTGTGGCCGTTCCCCCGCATTCCCTACCGTATCGGTGCATCGATCTCCAATTGCTCCGTCAAATTACTGCCTCAGACCATTTTGTTTGTTCTAACACCACACTCAAAACCCCCCTTGACAGTTTTGGATCATTAGTTCCCAACGCTGGTCGGATTGTGTCTCTGGTGAGTGCTAATCAATCTGCGCCTTGGGAAAGACGGCGATGTTTTTCAGACAAGGATCTGTCAAAGGTATATACACTAATTATCGCTAGCTGGATGGATGGTGGGTTGATGGAAATCTAGCAGTGTAATGGGAGACGAGCAATTGCTCTTGGAAAGATGCCATAGCCGCTGTCACCTGCCCTTCGAGCCAACTCCCAGCGTCATCAATTCACTCCCGCCAAGATCTCCCTGAAGTTCGTAGCGGGAGTGATCTGGAAGTTCAGGAGGCCTCTCTGGGTTTGCATTAAGCTCATACGGAAATCCTGAATTTGAATGATTCGGTCTTGGGTCAGCTGAGAGTTCAGGTTTGACCCAGCTAGACCTTGGCATGTTCTTTGTTTTTCGCCTTTTTGACCAAGATCGCCATATCAAGACAGCCATAGCCAGCAATGCGACTCCACCAATGACACCACCGGCTACCTCATCGGCTGGAATTTTCTGTTGGGGAGACGAAGTGTCAGTAGCTGTTGCGCTCGGAGCCGTAAATGATGACGCTGGCGAAGCCAGTGTATGAGCGAGAGGACTCGACGTCGAGCTCGCAAAGTTGCCCATGGTTGCGGGACCAAGTTCAAAAACCGCTGTCGGCGTGCTGCAACAGCGTGTTCCCTCTCCTTCAGATTCGCAGCAGTAATCCGCAGATGAGCTGTAGCCTTGGGAACCGCCACACTCCCAAACCTGAACGGATCCCCCCCCGATATCTGGGTCTGTGGAGTGAGGAAAGAATTAGTACCCATGCTGAATAACTGGCTGCTTTCCTCGATGGGAGGGTGAAGATCTTACTTGAAAGACAGAGTTGTGGGCAGATAGATGAGCCCCATTGGTTATCCGTGCAGGTTCCTCGGGCATAACTGATGTTCCTGTCCGTTGGTGGATCATTGGTAGTGCGACAAAGGCCATTTGAAAGACACAGGGCTTGATCGCCGCAACACATGCTAACTAATGCATTCGGGTCGCATGGAACATCGATGCTGTTTATTTGGCCATTGGGGTTGTAGCAGTGTGATGGGCTTAATACCAATGCCCTAAAGTTGCCAGGAACGACAGAGAGAGTGGGTATACCAGGCTGAGTGGTACCATCTGGTGGTCGAGCGGTCGCAGGCATTGGCTGGCTAGTCGTCACACCTATGGAGAGAGTGGATATACCAGACTGGGTGGTACCATCTGGTGGTGGTACCATCTGGTGGTGGTAGACCGGTCGCAGGCCTTGGCTGGCTAGTCGTCACACCTATGGAGAGAGTGGATATACCAGGCTGGGTGGTACCATTTGGTGGTGATAGATCTTTCGGAGGCATTGGCTGGCTTGTCACCACATCTATGGAGGGCGTTTAGGCGCTCGGCAAAAGGACGATCTATTTGTCAGGACGTCAATGAAAGATTATAAGGAAGAACAGCAGGCAAGTGTATTAAACCTTAGAAGTCGGAGATTGCACAAGCGCAATCATCAATAAAAGAACAGTATGCACCAAAGCCAATATAGTTACCCCAATTAGATGGTACTGAACATCAAAGTAAGGCGACACGAAAGACTTCAGGATAAGAGTGGCTTCATGATTAACCTAGAAATAAGAGTTTATAGAAATGAGATTATTGAAATGTGGAGGACACATTGACGAAACGAATGTGAGAACGTTGTGCCATGCTCCTGCAGCAACATACTCAAAGCCGCCGTTACATAGAGAGGTTCGGATGCCTGCTGCATCACAGGAAAATCGATTGGCGCTTTATTCGCTCAGCTACTCCATCTCAATCTACCTCGGCGCGACGACTTGCATTGACGTTCTAGGGCATATGAAACGTGGAAAAGACCTTCGAAGCATGAGATCAACAGCTGTGGAAAGGGGTTGTTCCCAAAACTTCATGGTGAAGAAAAAAAGGAAGAGAAGATGTTAAAGTTTGTGTGGAGAATATCTTTTGTAGTTGTTTGGTTCTGCTCTTTCCAAAATTCATAAATCTTTACTTTGCAAGCCCTTTCATTCTCTATCTGTATCGTGTTGATTGGCATGTGTTGCTCTGATTGATGGTGATTCAGTGGTTTGGCATTGCTCCTGAGCATGGAAATGGCCATTGAGAAGCCCTGTGCACACGCTTTGGATTCTCTGTGGATATGCTTCGGTTCTGATTGCTCATTGAGCGGACTTTCTGGAAGCTCCAGGGTGATTTGTCTAGATCTTCACATCGAGAGTACCGTTTGAGTGAAACTGGAAAATAGTATCAATACAAAGAGGGATAGAATAATTACTTTGGATCATGGTAGGGGTTTAAGCAAAAGGTAGGGTTGGTCATTGCTCGTAATGACAATCTACATCGCTGGGGTCGTTTGAGAAGTGATACTGTGATTCTCTCATTCGTACGCCCCGGTAGAACTTCCGGAGGTCCACCAGCGTCGTGAGCCCAAAGCAGTGAATCAATCTCGCCTCTCTCGTTCTCAAAAGGTCCAAGCGAGCAACGCTTTTCCCAAAGGATATTGGGAATCTAGCTCGACTGACAGCTTCACCAGGTGCCATGAGCCAAAAGAGGCTATCGTGGCGGTAGGGCTCCGTCCTCCAGAGTTGGGAGTCGAGGGCTTGAAAAGTGAGCTGCGAGCCTTGGGGTAGCTGGTCTGGGATGATCTAATCCCGTCATAATAATTTCAAAGATAAGCCTCAAGAGATTTCGGCTCCCTGACAGGGACCTAAGGTGCTTCAAGGCTTCACGTATAGCTGAGAACTTAACTAGATATATACTGCGCTTTTTCCAGCATATCCCCAACGGTCATAGCGGCCCTCGACGTCCGAGAGAGCCTCAAGGATCAGCTGGCCTATTCAGTCAAAAAATTCGTTCAGGTTGATAAGAGTTCAAGAGCAGCACCTTAGCCTTTCTGCGTTTGCAATAAGATATGGGGAGTACTGCCTTCGTGAAAATATTGCTAGTTCGTCGATGTCCCATGGCCAGCAGTACCCACAAGCTTTTCCAGATTACGGCCAACAGTGCCAAAGCCTGTAGAGAGTTGCACAAACACATCTCATACCATGAGCCGACCTTGAATTGGAAAGCACTGCCAAATGTGTGAGACCAGACGTTCGTTCTAAATCTTGGCTGGTCTTCTGCTCATCGTTGTACGCCTAGCTCAAGGCTCGACACCATTTGAGCATGTTGTTGGCTGTATTCCGGATACCCGAGAAAATTCCATGATAGTCCCGTTTTAGACCTTGACATGGGCAGCAGTTGGAACGAGTGAGTGTCGATTACAGTGTAAGTTTTGGCAACACGGTCATAGTTGGAGATTGATTTGGTGGAACTCTCCACATCCACGTAAAGGGGAACCAGCAGAGCCTCCTCCAAAAAGGCGTTCTAGCTTTCCAAGGTAGCTTCTCTAGGATCTTGCCTGCCAACGCATAACCCCAGTCGTTGTAAGGCACGAGACTTCTGCACGGCTGATCAGCCTTTATATACTGCGTTGGGGGGGTGTTGCTTTTATCGAGTAATAATCTCCTGTTATTGGTATAGTATAGCTGATTAGATCGTTGCAGGCCAATCCTATGGCTTAGGAATTCCGGAACAGACATTTGCTATGTAAGGACTGAGTCTGGAAAGTGGAAGCCAACATGCAAGATATATAAAACCAAGGTGTCCCAAGTACTTTACCTGTCTTCTACTAAAGTGCCTACTGCAGCAGCTATGAAAACTTGTCAGCTAGCCAGTGTAGTACTTTGTACCAGGCGCAGTAGGTAGCCAGCTTCGATGTCTCTTTGACCAGAATTGCCTGTTTGTAAGATCTGACCGGTGAGGAGCACTCCATCAGGAAGACCAGGAATGCCTGAACTAGCGCATACATATCTCAGTGGTTATATTATCAAGGCCTTGCAATCTCTCCAAAAGCGAGGATGCCATCTCTTTTCCCTTCTATTGATGGAACCGAAGGGTGCGAGTCTTACTACGTAGTACATCCGGGCAAGTGTCTTAGAAGGTGAAACTTTCAGCATTCAGAGAACGACAGTTCAAGAAGGCGAAGATAGCGACGCATAGGATATATTCCGACCAAGTCATACAGGAGGCTGCCTAGTGGCGGGTTTCGCTCTTTTTAAAACTCGAACATTTTCTTTTGCCGTCTTTCGCACTGTTATTATGTTGATGAGGTGCAAGGTCAGTGATAGTAGTCGGCACTCCACAAAATTTAGTCGCAGGTCACTGATTTTCGGCAGATACTGGCACTCTGTCAAATTTCTTCCTTCGCGCTCTGCTGACGACTGTCTTAGTCCAGATTCTTGGGACCTGCTTTTCTCGTTGTCATGTGAAAGGCTGCTGTTTTCAACGCGGAGTTTATTGCTTAGCTATCGCAGTCGCCTCTCCCACCAACCCGCTCTCTTCTGATGTGCCTTCTTCAACCTTTTTCCTTTTCCATTCTCTTGCTACATATCATTGAGCTGCCTCGCCACCAACGGTCTAGCATCATTATTCAGTAAAGGCAAGAGCACCAAGCGAGGAAAATGTTCAACCATTATTGATTTATTCTTTAACACAGCCATAACCACTTGAGGACTCCTCTCAATGTATTACCCGCCTCCCCAAAAACCAATTTTACCTTCCCCTACAACTTAGCTTTCTCACCTCTTCCCGCGTCCCCATCAAGGAAAAGTCTCACATGCTCCGCAAAATCCGCCGCATACTGCACCAAAAACCCATGTCCACTCTTCGGATAAATCATCATCTGCGAACCCGCAATTTTCTCCCTCAATTCGCAACTATTGACCGTCGGAATCAACACGTCGTCATCGCCGTTGACCACGAATACCGGCATCCTCAGCTCTCCTAGTCTTTCTACTGAATTATCCGGATTAGGGGTCGACCAATCCACGAATGCCGCAGCCTGAGCCTTGCCGCCTTCTGGGCTTAAAAATGGTGGGACGACGCCGTTGTTGGCTTCAGTAATCCTTGTCCAGTATGCTTTAGCGTTGGCTCTTCCTTCTTCTGTTTCCGGATAGAAACTATAAGCCAGCGCCGCCTCACTTTCTTCGTCTGTCTGAGCCTTGAACAACGCAGCAAACGGTCTTGGTGGTCCTGCAACGGTCCTATTACTCTGACTCGCCCTCGTCCCCGCAAGTATCAACTTCCTCACCATGCCATGAGGAGCATTTAGCGCAAACATTTGCGCAGCCGCGCCGCTCATGCTGTATCCTAAGAGGTCGATTTGCGTAAGACCGAGAGCGGATACGAAGGCGATGGCATCGGCGGCCCAGCCTGCGAAAGTGGCGGGAATGATGCCGGTCGAAGCACCGATGCCTGCGTTGTCGAAAATTATAAGAGGGCGGTAGATCGCGAGGAGGGAGAGCAGTAGGGGGTCCCAGTGATCCATAGTGCCACGGAAGTGCTGCATGAGTACGAGGGGGACGCCGGTTGGTGGACCGAAGCGGCGGTAGGCGAAGGTGATATTTGCGATGGAAACATATTGCGTCAGTGGCTTCTGGTAAGCTGCCATCATTGGGTCTTCAGGTCGGAAATGGTAAAGTAAGTGTGAGGGATGGGACCAGAGGTTGGATGCAATGGGCGTAGTCGAGCTGTTAAGTTTTGTCTGATGCTTTTTTGAATGTTGATCGAAGGCGGTCTTCGGGCTTTAAGTACTCTTTTCAGAAGATCTCTGAACCAACGGCGTCAGTAAGCAAAAACGCACTTGAGTATTTGAAAGCATGGAACGACGTAAGGAGTCATTGCTCGTCTTGCTAAGGTCTTCGAGTAGACACATTCGTGTAATCAGACGACTTGTGAATTCGACGACATTGGAGATCTAGAATCTGACAAAGTGTCCTATCCTGACTCAATAATTGTCTTTGAAAGCATCCAGCTACCCAAGGAGCCATTGCTTGCTCTGGTAGGATTTTTTCCTTCTGAAGAAGAACGAGCCATGACAGGCTGTCTTGTGTCCTATCGTCATTTTTACCTCGGCACGCTCGGCTTTGATTAGAGGATTAGTAATCACATAGTTCTTTCAAAAACTTGCTACCTTACCTTAGATCAGCCATAAGATGCTGACAAGGATGCCTAATGAGGGGTAAAGCAGATGAAGATGGAGAGAACCATACGATAAAAGGGGAAAAGTAGGTTTATATACTAATACCGACGCGAAGAAGCAGGAGGTCCATGAGATGAGGATTTGAGTATACAGAAGTACAGGATGAAAGACATGGTGGCTAACAAGTCGGCTTTAGACTGACTGACGCCGCAAGTAGGCTTGGGGGGAGAGCTCTGTGAACGGTCGGAGACATGAAGGGAGAGCGCGATAGACCTCAATATACCCCTTGCCGCAAGCCTTCGCTCAGCTTGCGGTGCAACAACAGGATTTGCTAGGACTTTGATTCTGCATCATGCACGCTGGCTGTTGTGGTATACAGTGGTGCTACTCATTATTCGAGAGGGTGGTTCGAATTCAAAGGGGTGCCAGACACAGCTGTCCCCCCCCCAATTCTCTATGTGTATTAGTATTCGTCCTGCCAAGATGGTTTATCCAATTCTTACAGCCTCCCGAGTCTTCTCCACCCTTGCAATCTTCCAAGCAGTTACGAACGTAGTACTTTTCAAACAGAATACCCTACAAGAGCTCACCCCCTACCCTAGCAACCGCTCAACGTCCAATATTCTGCCAGTCCTCTGCAAGCTCGTTCGCGGTTGACGAGCACATGCAACTCAAACGGAATGCAAAACACACCAATATACAGACAGAAATCACGAGACGTTCGCTAGCTAGAGACGGTGCTTGATGATGTCACTTGAGGAAAACGAATGCAAAGATAGACAAATAGAATTTGGAGAAAAAGAAGAGCTAGAGTACACCAATTACTCCATGAGCAACCAAGAGGTTATCCTACTTCGGATACAAGAGATTGAGATGCTGAATTGCCATAGGAAAGCCACGCCATCTCTAGCACAAGTCCTCGTCCTAGGTGCCGCTGACCGTCGCTTCACGAGACAATTCATGGGCCTTTACCTCAAATAATGGGATAGATTTAACTTCATAGAATCTGTAAAACACATATATGCTTAGTATCTAGGTAGCTTCTGAGCCCCCAAGGGTTCGCTTTCTTCGCCTACAGCGTATCTGAGGTTTGTAGTAGCCCTTAATGATCTGACCATGATGACTAAATCCAAGGACCTCGGTTGCCTTGTGATGTTAGATTAATGGAATGAGGTAGGAAGCCTATGGTGAGTCGCTTGATCGTGACTCGAAAATGCTCGACGTGAGTGGTAATGAACGTTGGAGCACTTTACAGGATTAGGTGTAGGTTATCCTGCGCTAAGCTCTTCGTAGCCATGTCATTAATCAGTCACGACATGGGCCAGGGTATCGCGAATCACTCGAACAACTTTCTTTTATTTCGCCAGGGTACACCTTTACATTCAGAGCAACTATTCTGCATCCGCAAACTTTTGATGTGCTTCTTCTAAGATGAAGAGCGAGGAAGAGCTACAGGCCAGCCGGGAAGGGCTGCTTCGCAGCGAAAGCCCTATACCTCTTAGGCCCTCGCTGGAGCAAGCCTACAGGTCATCCTCGGAGTTTGGTGAAGAGTTGGACGAACTAGACCTACATGAAGAGCTGAAGACAAAGAAGAACAAGCGTGCCAGATGGCCATGGAGTCAAAATCGAGCACCTATCTACTTGAATGTAAATAATCCGGTTGCAAGACCCCAGAGGCCGTCCCGGATGAGGAGGATACAAAACTGTCTGTGGCCACGTAGGACATGTCTGCTTATTACGGTGATACTACTTGGAGGGCTAGTGGGTTTAATAGCTGGTGGAGGCTTTTGGGTCTACAAGACCGCACCTCTTGATGGCGTAAGCTTTACTTGCACCTTCTGCTTGTCTCCGCTAAATAGTCACTCCAGCAATCACCACCTTGGTACCCTACGCCTCATGGAGGTACAATGAGATCGTGGGAAGAGAGCTACAAGAAGGCAGAGGCTATGGTGAGGAAGATGAGCCTAGTCGAAAAAGTCAACGTCACAACAGGAACTGGATGGTCCCAGAATCTTTGCGTCGGCAATACTGGCCCTGCGAACAATGTCGGTTTTCCAATGCTATGTCTGCAAGATGGTCCTCTTGGCATTCGCTTCGCAGACCATGCCACCGCATTTCCGGCTGGCGTTACCGTTGGCGCAACTTGGAATAGGGATCTCATGTACAGAAGAGGTAAAGCACAGGGTCTTGAGATGCGATTGAAGGGTGTGAACGTGCTACTTGGACCGTCAATGGGACCACTTGGACGAATGCCAGCCGGTGGGAGAAATTGGGAAGGGTTCGGAGCTGATCCAGTCCTACAAGGTGTGGCCGCGGCGCAAGTAATCAAGGGGATCCAAGAAGAAGGTGTAATGGCTACTGCGAAGCATCTTGTCGCAAACGAACAAGAACACTTCCGACAACCATGGGAATGGGGACTGCCCAATTCAATATCCTCGAACCTGGATGATCGGACTCTCCATGAATTATACCTTTGGCCATTCGCTGACAGCATTAGAGCTGGCGTCGCTAGTGTGATGTGCAGCTATAATATGGTCAACAACTCATACGCTTGTGGAAATAGTAAGCTGCTGAATGGGATTCTCAAAGATGAGCTAGGTTTCCAAGGCTTCGTGCAATCAGACTGGCTTGCTCAACGGAGCGGCGTTGGAAGTGCGCTGGCTGGTTTGGACATGTCAATGCCAGGAGATGGTCTTCGTTGGGTGGATGGAGACTCGCTATTTGGCGCACAATTGACAAAGGCTGTTTTGAATGGCTCGCTGCCCATCGAACGCCTAAATGACATGGTCACGCGTACTGTAGCAGCCTGGTACCAGCTAGGTCAAGATAACAAGACAGAATGGCCGGCACCACCGCCAGAGGGAAGTGGAGGTCCGAATTTCTCGTCATTCACCGATGATAAAGAAGGCCTCATTCATCCTGGTAGCGATGACACAACAACGGCGATTGTGAATAAATTTGTTGATGTGCAAGGGACTGGGAAAGTCTCCCACGGCCGTCTAGCTAAGGAAATTGCTGCAGAGGGAATAGTACTAGTAAAGAATGAGGGAAATATTCTCCCCCTGACTCGGCAAGGCCCTTCCGAGCGGACGAAGCGCGATGGAGCGGCTAAGTACCATATTGGAATTTTTGGTGAGGATGCTGGTGAAGGTCTAGGACCCAATGCCTGTCCTGATCGGGGTTGCAATCAAGGAACCCTGGCCTCGGGATGGGGCAGTGGAGCAGTCGAGTTCCCTTACTTGGTCACACCTCTCAAGGCACTCCAATCCACATTTGACAATGAGTCAGTAACATTGGCTTCTTTCCTTGGGAACAGCTTCCCGCTGAAGACCTCGCCTTCAATCCTCGGAGACCAGGACCTCTGTATAGCCTTCGTCAATTCGGATAGCGGCGAAGGTTTCGTTGCTTGGAGCAACGTCCGTGGTGATCGAAATGACCTCTACCCTCAAAAGGATGGAGACAAGCTCGTGGGCCAAGTCGCAAAAGACTGCGGTAACGGCCAGGCAAACACGATCGTCGTTGTTCATGCCGTCGGCCCTGTTGTCCTTGAACGCTGGATCGACTTGCCTCGGGTTAAAGCTGTTGTCCTGGCTAACCTCCCTGGTGAAGAAAGCGGTAATGCTCTTGTTGATGTTCTTTTTGGCAACGTCGACGCTAGTGGTCGTCTCCCCTACACTGTCGGCAAATCCCTCGAAGATTACGGCAAAGGCGGCCAGATACTCTATTATCCTAATGGCGTCGTACCCCAACAAAACTTCGATGAAGGACTGTATATCGATTACCGACATTTTGATAAGCACTCGATCACACCACGCTATGAATTTGGTTTTGGCCTTTCTTATACTAACTTCTCTTTCTCTGATCTCTTCCTCACTACCGTCAAAGAAAAATCTCCTTTCCCATCTCCACGACCTGAAACCCTCCCTCCACCATCCTTTGACACATCCATCCCTAACCCCTCCACCGCCGTCTTTCCAGACGGCTTCCGCAAGTTGAAGAAATACATCTACCCGTACCTCTCCTCCGTATCGGAAGTCACCCCAGGTCGCTATCCCTATCCTGATGGCTATTCGATAGAACAACCCCTATCCCAGGCTGGTGGTGGTGAAGGAGGCAATCCTTCTCTCTTCGAAACGCACCTCCGCGTCAATGTTATACTAATAAATACGGGCAACCGCAAGGGGAAACAAGTGGTACAGGTGTACGTCTCCTTCCCGAAGGGGGTGGTGGATGAGTCGACGGGGAAGAAGATAGATTTCCCGGTCAAGGTGTTGAGAGGCTTTGAGAAGGTTGAGTTAGACAAGGGGGAGCGCAAAGAAGTGAGCATAGAGCTTACGAGGAAAGATTTAAGTTACTGGAGCGTTGGGAGGCAGAATTGGGTCATGCCGGTTGAGGGGAAATTTAATATCACAGTCGGTGCCAGCTCAAGGGATTCGGCGGTTAACGCAGAATGGTAGATTTGGATAGGAGTTAGTGACTGAATGTATTGGGGAATCGAAGGTCGGCGCATGGACAAAATTGCTATGGATTGTATGATGGGAGAATGAATATTTAGATTTCCTACCAAGGCATGGGTTGTAAGATGGGGATAAGTCTGTATAGTACACCTAGGCGCTTTGTGAATATTCTTGTTGTAGTAGGCTGGATGGTACATCAGATCCGGTATGGTCATATGTTATTATTACTAGGAAGAGGTCATGATTTGTTTTTTGAATCATTATCAGGCGATATTCAATCCACGATGAGACATACCCGTCTCAACATGTGGAAGCACACTCACATCGATGGCTATCTAACTTGGCTGAACCTTGGGAGGCAGACATGGGATCTCATGCTGCACTTCCTATCACCAATACCCTTACCATGATCCTTACAAAGCAAACAGCAGCCACCCACCTGTCTGACTCGCATCTTTTGGCTGCCTCTATCCATCTTGCACTTCGGTTTTGCACCTGTCTTAGTCAAAGACATAGCAGCAACGAAGCCGAGGCATTCACCTTCCCGTTCGGGGTCATTTCCTTGGATGATTGGGATATAAGACCTGCTTGCTTGCTGGCCCGGATAGGAGCAGATCTCTCAATCTATGGTTGGAGCAGCGAGTGACGGGCGGGAGGGCGCAGGAAACAGAGGGCACGAGATGTAGTGATTGATCAGATCTCTAGGATTTGGAAAGGCGCTGGTTGATTCAGATGTCAGGACTGTTGGTCATAACAAGACAGTCGGTAGGTGACGGAGAAAGGCGTGTGAGAGGAGGATAGGTAACCCTTGCCGAAGTCTTAAGCCGTGATCTCCTTCGCTTAAGCTGGGACGTATCTAGAGAGTACTTCGTATCTCAACTCCAACTGCCCATAGAACTATCCCTGCTCCCTCCTCTGGATGATCAAATACCACCTCAGCGCTCCATTGCGACCCAATAAGCAAACAACGAACAACAACAACAACACCACCACCACCATCAACGTCACCTGTTAACCATTGACTGTTCTATTCCTATGCCTCCATGGAAACAATTAGCATTCCCTCTCCCTCTGCCTTCCTAGAATCCCCCGTGCTGAATTCGCCAAGACCGCATGCTAAGACCACCAAAGGCGCAACGAAACGCCATTCCACAGCAACGAAGCCGAAGGCGGAAGTAAAACTCCTCCCAGATGGTACTGTGAAGCCCAAGCAATCGAAGAGTCGTAATGGTAGGTACAGCAGAAGCATCCCGCTCCGATCTTGAGCATACCACCTCGCTGAACTAACTTGCTCCAGGTTGTGTGACTTGTAAAGCAAAGCGGCTAAAATGTGACGAGACAAAACCCTATTGTCTGCATTGCCAGAAGAGGAGCGTCGACTGCGGGGGCTACAAGAAGGATTTCAAATGGCGCACGTTCGAGGAAACAAGCTTCACTGGGAAGGCAGCTTCTCCAAGGATAAGAAAGGGTTGGTTCAAGTCCATGGCCATAGCAAGAACCATTGACTGAGCGTAACTACTAGACTTCGTTCCCTCGAAACATCCAAAACAAGTTCCTGGAAGCCCAACAATTTCAGATGGGACTGGCTCCACAACCAGTACTACAGTCGCATATCCCCAATCAACCTACACTTTTTCACCGCGACCCATGATCCTGCCAGACCCTCAAGTGCAACAGCAAACTTTCCCAGATGTGCAAAACCACTTTCCCCTCGATCTTTCTGCGTATACACACCATGTCCGGCCACCACCCATGTTCGCGGACAATTCACAACAACCCATTTCAACACCCAGCACAATCAACTCGACCTTTGACGATGGAAGTACCCTCCATTCCTCCATCACTGCCGCATCAAGCCTGACTTCTGGTCAATCACCTCGATTGATCGACCTTCTCCTACCAGGTACCGATCTCAACGCTCCGTCACAGGACTACCTGGATTATCGGCCGCAGCAGTCGAATAATCCATATCAGCCGGGTGGTTATCTTCCGGAGCAAATGGATATACTAGATCCAGACGAAGACGTTGAAGAGATTGTACGGCAACCAGATCCAGCTGAGGCGTGGGTTATGCGTTTGCCATCGCCGTCGCTGTCGAATTCGTCATCGTCCTCGGAGGAATCATGCCTTGATAACGGTACAAGCCTTTATAGGCAGCCTCGAATGCTCCCGGGCAGTCCAGAGATGCTCATGTTGCGATTCGATCAACAAACTTGTGGGATCCTATCAGTCAAGGACGGTCCAACCGAGAATCCCTGGAGGACTATGATATGGCCTTTAGCCCGAGAGTCTCCTGCGCTATATCATGCCATCAGCTCAATGACTGCATTCCACACATCGAAAGAAAAGCCGGGTTTACGGGTTGAGGGGATGGAACATATGCGACGCAGTATTCGATATTTGGCTAACGGAATTGAAAACATGCGGACAGATACTGCCTTAGCAACAACACTCGTTCTTGCATTTTCAGAATCATGGGATCAGCATATCTCCACTGGAATAGAACATCTTCGTGGGGCCAAGATCTTGGTAAATCAAGCATTGGCAAAGCACAGGCAGAACTCCCTAACTAGTCAAGAATTTGATCGACTGAAGTTTCTCTGCAACACCTGGGTATATATGGACGTTATCGCTCGACTGACTTCTGTCGATGACGACGAATCTAATGACTTTGATGCCGTCATGACACTACCAGACGGTCCTTTCCACACGCATAATGAAGTCGATCCTCTTCTGGGATGTGCAAGTACCTTGTTCCCACTAATTGGCCGCGTTGCGAATTTGGTGCGTCGAGTGCGGAAGAGCTCAAGAAATTCCATCAACATCATTTCCCAAGCCAATGATTTGAAAGCCGCAATCGAAGATTGGCAGCTCCCCACAGGGTTTGAACCACCTGAAGATCCTACGTCAGAAATACAACATAGTATGCAAACAGCAGAAGCATACCGATGGGCGACACTGTTGTACCTCCATCAAGCGGTCCCGGAAATACCCTCTCGAAGCGCAGCAGAGCTGGCGCAGGAAGTTCTGAGATTCCTTGCGACGGTACCACTTGGTTCTAGAACCATTATTGTCCAAATATACCCTCTACTGGCTGCCGGTTGCGAGGTTTCTGCTCCTGAAGATCGCCAATGGGTACAGAATCGTTGGGCGGCGATGATGCAACGTATGCTCATCGGTAACCTTGACCGCTGCTGGGAAGTCATCAAAGAAGTCTGGGACCGTTGTGATACCGATGAAGCCGATAAACGCAGGCAACAAAATCGACGAAATGCTTCTCACACCATGCCACATGGTTTTACATCACCAACTCACGAAAGGATGAAGAGGAAATTTAAGAGTGAAGACGACGTTATTTCCCCATTTGATTGGCCAGAGGATTTGGGAGGCGGGAAGCGGAGAGCTACCGCTCAGGATTTTATGGGATCGGATTTTGGGATGGTGAGAATTGAGCAGCCGCGGAGCAAGTCGGTGGATGTCATGCAGGACATGGATGTTGCGAAGACAGTTAGGGGAAGGTTGCACTGGCTCGGGGTTATGAAAGATTGGAAGTGGGAAGGTGAGTTTGACACGTCTTTCTCTGTGAATGCCAAGGCTAACATTTGGAAGTTCTCCTTGGGTGAATTGTTCCTGCGGGCGTCCCTATTCGTCTTTCGCTATTTTGAGTCATTCGGTCTACAAATGTTTGCGCCTTTTAGCGTTGCTAGCGCTTTCGTACTTCTTCTGGATTGTCAAGGAGTTCACCCAACAGCCTGGGTTTTGCGGTAGGAGGGGCGTTCATCCCTTGTATAGAGCAGGCGCAATTGAAATATATGGAACATCGCCGTGGCTTTATATAGGCGTCAAGGAACGGTCTCGCGATCCAGCCAAATACTATGATCTATCACAACGTCACGCTTGTCTGCTACTACAAGGGCAGGTTATTCCTGCGTCCGAAGTCCGGATGGGCTTTTGGTTTAAGCTGCTGGATCGTCATGGAGGGACCGCCCACTACCTTATTTTACGTAGGATAAGTTACTGTAGCCTGGTAAAAAAGTTTATATAGGGTTGAGATCTACGTGGTGGACCGAGTATCTTCTGAGTCGCATCAGCACATCAGCGAATTGTCGGATTGTCGGATTGTCGATGCAGAGGTTAAGCAATGGTTCAAGGCTGACTTTCTATGAGAAGAACGTTTGGTTGAGCAACCAGGCTGACTATTGCCTTTTGAATATTGTGGAGGCTGACGAGGTGTAAAAACTTACGCCTGCACAGACTGCTATTAGCTCAGTGCATGTATCGCGAGCCTTTGTGCCAGATTTACAACTCGTCCGACTTCAATGGTGGTCAAATAAAGGTTGTTCTGGGGAAGCCTAATACTCCACTGAAATCGACGTAAAGGTAATTAAAGAGCTACTCCATTCGATGCATCCACTACTTGTGACTTTCAATCTCCAATTCTTGCTAAATACTTTGTTGTCTACTCCGTTTTCGAGAGGAGCCTTGTGAGCCTTATTTCATGTGCTATTACATTTAGTTGGATTCTGACCTTCAAATTGGATCTTGAATATCTCCGACCATCAATGGACTGAGTCCATAGTTGTCTTAAAGGTAGCCTCGATAGAATGGCAGACCCACTCTGGATTACTCGCCTCTCGACATCCCGGCCAGTGAGATTCGATTGTTGAGGATATCACGTGCAGAAAACGACTCGGAAGAGATTTATTGCTATCTGGATCACGTCTCACTCAACGATGGCCCACTGTATCGAGCTTTGTCCTACCGCTGGGGAGATAAGAAAATTACTAGGCAGATCGAAATCAACGGATACAAGAAGCGTATAACGGAGAATCTAGAGGCTGCACTTCGTGAACTACCCAGGCAAGGATACAATACCCTCTGGGTGGATGCTCTCTATATCAACTAAGCTGATCTCGTTGAACGAGGATGGCAAGTACTGCGAATGGCAGATATATACTCAAAGGCTTCTGAAACTATAATTTGGCTTGGCGTTGAAACCGATAATAGTTTACAGGCGTTGCAACTGATCGAGGTCTTGGCAGAGGCCAGTATGAAAGATGGAGGTAGCACGTTATCTGAAGAAGCTACTGAAGCGCTTGAGTGGCTCAAGGACAATCCAATGGAGAACAAATACAACGATCACTGGACGGCATTAGAAAAATTATACCAGGGGTCGTACTGGAACAGAATGTGGATTATACAGGAAATCGCGTTTGCCAAAAAGATTATGATATTTTGTGGCCGAAGACACACCACTTGGGATATAATGGTCAAGGCAACGAACGCAATTATGCCCGGAGACGAGACGCTTCGTCATAACTTGACTGTGCTCAGATTGAGGAATGCCACTGGGATGGGTGATGTTTTGGGAATAGCCGCACTCCGCAAGCTTACGCAAGATGCCTCAGAGCAACCTGGCGAGTACGCAACCCTTTTGAGTACTATCGCACACTCACATAAATCGCTTGCAAAAGATCGTAGAGACAAGATCTATGCCCTGCTCGCCTTGACTAGTGACGGGCGGAGTCTCGTTGCCCTACCGGACTACGAAATGTCTTTCCAACGATTATTTACTGCTCTAACAACTTCAATGGTTGTTGCCACGAAAGACCTTGATGTAAGTTGTTATGGAAAGTGGAGTTCCCAGGCAGATCTACCGTCTTGGGTCCCAGATTGGGGTAATGAGCTGCCCCAAACGTTGGTTATGGACAACCAGGACGATAACCTTTACAATGCCATTAGGTCTTTCAAAGGTCGACTTTATCGCAGAAGTCTAGCTATCACAGAATTCGTTAAGAATAGTCTCGTTCTCAAAGTGAAAGGCTTTCCTTTCGATATGATTGAGGGGCTTGTTGATGTCGAGGCCTTCAAAAGGACACTGACAATCCAGATCATAGACTCGTCCAGCCAAAAACGATCACCAGTCCATATGTTTCTGAAGGAGGAATCTTGCATGCAATCTGGTACAATATGATGCTAAATGAAAAACAGTATCAAAGTTTCACACATGGCCTTCTGAACCTGATATTACTTGTCTTGGAAGCCGCAGACCGAGCCGCACTCCCACAAGAATTCAACGTCGCCCTTGCCCTCTAGTGCCGTAACAATAGATCTTTCAAAATCCACGAGGGAACTAATAGATTGGCGTCGTCAATGGTCTACATACGGAAATTTGGACTCATTGGATTTGGAAAATATTGTCAAAACCCTTCCATATAAAGAGCTGAGGACTTTGGCCGCTTTGCAAGCTACAACGCTTTCCAGAAGACTTCTCATGACCGAGCAAGGGTATATTGGCATGGCGCCTACTGAAGCTAGGAAAGGGGACAGAGTTTGTCTGTTGCTGGGGTGTAGGGTGCCGGTACTATTGAGAAAGTGTGAGGAGGGAGGATACGAGTTGGTTGAGGATGTCTACGCACATGGAATCATGAATGAGAGACTATGAGTGAGGAGAGTTATCGAAAATTGGAAGATAATGAGATTCACTGATATCATGCATCTGGATCACAGCCACATCCGTATTGCTGCTGTATTTCAAAAATTATACGCTCAGCCACTCTGTTTGTCGTTGAGCCCGTATCCTGCTATATTCGTATTTCGGGCGCGTGGGTATCTGTCCATATGCCTCGCTTCATGTACTCTGGTTTCCATCAGAGAGCTTAGCCTCGGTGTTCGAGAGACACTTTGATTTAGAATCTTGTACAGCATTGGCGCAGTTGGTCCAGATTATTTTTTCCGCAACCCATGCAGATAAGGAGAATGAGTGAGATGTACTGCAAACGAAGATTCATCGAAACTCATTAAGACAAAGGTCATCACGGTTCGCTCCAAAACTAAACAATAGCATCAACAATAGCCCAGAAAGCCAATTCAAACAACTTCCATATTCAGAGACCCGCCCTCTCACTCGTTAGTCACTACAATCCATATACAAACTGTCCCCCGACGAATAAGCCGTCTCAACGCTATGTCTCGAGGAGCTACTCGCTCGCTGCGACATCGACTCGCTAGTCTCGCTTCCCCCGGAAGAACCAGCTGCCCTCGGCGCAGACACCGAGGGATTAGATGTGTGCGAGGGCGAAGGGGTAAGGGGGCCATGGCACTCATCTGCCGCCCTCTTCGCCGTCAACTCCCTAAACCGCTCCGCCGACAGATAAACCACACCCCTCGGCTTGCCCACCTCGCCCGGGACATTTCTCTCCTCTGCCTCCGTCCTCCCCGCCCTCTCCCTCGCCTCCTCCTGCTTCTTCCGCGTCAATCCAAGAATATACGCCGTGCTCGGATACGCGACCTGGCTCGGCGACGTGAGCACCTGGTCCGCGGTGCGCAGGTTCACCATTTGGGGCTGGGACTTTGCCTTGGGCAGTTTCGGGGCGGGTTTTTGGGGAGCTGGAGAGGAAGGGGTAGGGTTGGAGGCTGCGCGGGGTTGGGCGGGGGGGTGGGTCGTGGGCGATGAGGGCTGCGTGGGCTTGGTGTTGGGCGTTTGGGAGGGCGAAGGCGAGCGCGGAGAGCCGCCGTAGGCGTGGGTGGTGGCGTTGACGACGGGGCGGGAAGGGGGGAGAGGGTCCACGACGCGGGTGGAGTGGGAGCAGCCCATTTCGAATGGTGACTCTGCAGTTGGGGGGTATATTTTCTGTGAACGCCGCGAATGGATGCGCGGGTTCTTTGGGGATAGTGTAGGGGGTGTGTGTGCGGTTTGCGAGAGTCAGAAGGAATTAGGAAGCAATAGAAAAAAAAGGGTTTTTTTTTTCGAAAATCAGTCTAGGCCTGTTCTTCACAACGGACATGAAAGGGAGGAGGAAACAAAGGAAGAATGAAATGTTGGACAAGGGGGTTTGTGAAATTCGAATAATCTGTTGAGACAATGAAGAGGAAGGAGATGAAAGGGAATGTTACGAGAGAGGGATGAGGGGGGTTGGAAAGAGGGTTTCTGTGAGCAGTGTACGTACGGGGTTGTCTAAAGATAAATTTGCAGAGAGTTCGAACAGGGGGTTTAAGAAGAAAAGAGAGTATGAACGATACCGAACAGAGGATTTGAAAGAAGAAAAAAAGTGGCAATCCAGCAAACCTCGACATCCAATCCAGCAAGATACAACCCAGCGCACCCAACTACCCACACCTACCTATAGATAGCCCCGTGGAAACCAGCAACTCAGGAAAGAACCTTTACAATTCGCTGCAATCACCCTCACCCATCCCCTTCTTCTCCAAACCCAACCCAGCCCATCCACATATATTTTTCTTCTCTTCTCTCCAATCCTTTTTTCCCCTCGCCTCGAACACTCTTCAATTATCCGATTCGATCCCAAAACCCGAGTGTCCCCGATTCCTGAAGGCGCGGATTACGCAAACGCGCTTGGTGAGAGACGGGACGTGCCTGATTTTCTTGGAGGTAGTCCTCATGCCCCACTCATTCTCCCCCCCTTTTTTTCTCACCCCTCCCCCAAAACTAAACCCCCCACCACAACACCCCCCCCCTCATCACCCCCCCCAACGCCGGCGCAACTCTCCTCACAAACCTCAGCCTCAGGCACAGGCGTCGGGTGCGTGGTAAGATACCGTCCGTCTGTAATGCTCGAAAACGAAGTCTGTAACGCATAAATGTCAGCCGGGAAATCTCTAAGCGCGACGAGCGCGGCGCAGCGCGATTCTGCGCGCGAGGAGGGCGGTTGGGGGATGCAGGCGCGGCGGGGAGGTGCGGAACCAGGGGAATCGGGGGCTGGGCCTGTGCAGGGGTAGGAGGGGGGTTAGTTCTTGGGGCGGGGTGAGGAGGTGGAGGAGGTGGATGAGGTAGGTGAGGAGGGTGCGGGGGGTGGGCTGTGGGGGTAGTGGTGGGGATGGGAGTGGGAAGGGCATTTTTTTGGGTGCGGAGAGGGTGCTGCTCGTGCTATGGGGGGTTTTTGGTTGGGTGGGTGGCGCGTGGGTGGATGGGTGGGTGGGGGGCGTGGAGGATAGGGTAGTGACTTGAGAGCGAGAAAAGTATGTGAAGAAGATTACTCCAGATATCTGCGTATTTGACGACAAAGAGATTGTGTGGATGTGCGTGGGGGGGGGACAAAGGGGATCAAGGTACTGCAGTAGAGATGCGTTTTTTTGGGAAGGGGAAGAGACAATGGAGGGGATAAGGAAGGGGTGGTGAATGGATAATGCTTTGTCAGGCCACAGCGCTGTGGTCTGGCCTGCTGGGAAATTTTTGTAAAGTATCCGTTAGAGGTGTGAACCTGGTAGCCAATGGTACGGCCTCTTGAGGAAAGATGGGGAGGGTCAGCGTTGAACAGAAATTGTGTTATAAGACTGGGAAAAGGATTTCTCACCATAAGTATTCTGATCCCTTTATCCTCTTCGCCATTTCCCTACACACCCATTCCGTGCAAAATCGGCTGATGGATGTTCGGAAGCTCTATTCCACAAGATACTTTCGACATGTAAGTAATTAACTCACCGACACCTCCCGCAAGCCCCCTCCCCAAAAAGACTCTTAAAGGAAAAGCAACACACACTCAGCTCAACCGAAAACCAAACTCCCTTCAACCCACCACCAAAACCCCCACCCACCATCCTCTCCTCCTCACTCCCCTACGTCCCCTCATAAACCACCACCCCCATCTTCCACTCCTCCAACCCCGCCATCTCCGCCCTTTCCCTTTCCCTTTCCCGCCTTCCCCTCACCCCTACCGAAGGATACCGAAACAGTTTCCGCTGCCGGACCGAGGAGGGAGGTCGGTAGGCGACTGATGTGAGGGAAGAGGATGTGTCGGAGGGGTTGGTGTGGCGGGAGTGGGTGCAGCCCATGGTTTGAGATTCGGTGTGGGGAGTTTGGGGGTGGCAAGGGTTTTGAGGATTAGGATTAGGATTATTGGAAAAGGGAAAGGGGGGGTTTGGGAAAGTGAAGAGGACGGCGGGGTTGGCATGATGGTGATGTAGGTTAGTGAACGAGAGGTGAAGTGTCGGGGTTTTGCTAACTAAACGAATTATTTACAAAACAATAGGATTTTGGGTTAAGTGACGCGACGAAGTTTGTGATTTAAAACAGAAGAATATTTAGTAGCTTGATGAAAAAAACAGTCGACGACTCTGAGGATGAGGTGAGTAGAGAGAGAGAGAGAGAGACCATGGTCGATAGATTCACAAGATAAAATCCGAGTTTGACGGGCCGAGCAGCACCCGGAATCAGAAAGTGAACCTGGAATTGGTAAACATAATTGCTACCTACCAGAAAGCGAGTCACGAAGTTGACATGCTACTATATTTTTTGGTCCCACACCTTCAAGCTTCAGACGTTCCCTCTTACAGCTTGGAAATAGCTACAGAGTCTAGAGAGACAAGTTCGGGTTGGAGGGTAGGGAATACAATCGGATGGAGAGAGCGGGTTACGAGAGAGTAACGGAGGGTCGCGAATTCCACATGCCTCTGCCGATGACATTAGCGATAGGTAGACAGTAATACCATGTCTTATATCGGCACAGAGCATGTAAGTTTCTTCTTGAAGCACAAGTTCCCTTTTATCGAGCTGTAGAGATAGTAGTACAGACATGGGATAGAGAAGATAAGCGGCAGGATCTTTCCGCAAATGTCAATGCCCGGATGAGCTCCCTCAAGCAAAATCCGAAAAGCCGTTCCTTGGCGCACCAACCACCTCAGCAACTCCCGTTCCCTACATTAAGCCATCTCGCTGTCAGATCCCAAGAAAAAAGCCATTTTTGTGTATGAAGTAATCGTAAGTGGACTGTATCCCGCACAGCGTTCAAGTGAGCCAGGAGGTAGGTCGTCATGCCATTGATTCGAGCCATAAAATATTTTGTAGAATCAGACGACACGATAGGCATCGTAGATAACTGGAATTCTTGTTAGTTCTAGCCAAAGCCAGAAATTAAATCCAGTACGTACTCTCAGTGCCCCTGCGCACACCACTTCCAATCCACATCCCCGTATTCAGGTGCAAGTACCTGGTATCCCCCGTCTCCATGTGCACATACAGCCTAAACGAGTAACACTTGGGGTCGACCTCATCTGCCTGGGCGGGATCCTCGAGCTTTTCCAGAACCTCCCTAGGGCCGACTCTCCAGCCCTCAGTCTTGACGGAGATGAAGGCGGGAGGGTGGTCATGAGTTTGAAGGAGATAGTTGCTGTCGAGGTGAGTGGAGAGGTCGGGGGCGACAAGTTGGGAGTCTTGACCGCCAGGCTAAATGTGTGTTAGTAACGGGGATAATGGTGCTGGGGCGACAGTGAGGGGATGGTGGGGCATACAACGACGGTACCCTTGCCCCAACGACCGTTCCAGTGACCACTGATGAAGCTAATCCAGTTGCGCTGACCCCAAATACCAGGTCCGACGGAGATTTTTGGGTTCAGCTGAACGCTCATCTGGAAATCACGCTCAAGGTTTGGCTTCGGAATAGGATACGAGCGAGACGCAGAGGAATCGCCCTGAAATCCATTGATCATGGTGTCAAGATCTCTTTTCTTTGGTGTTTTGACGGGCGTTGGTACCGGAGTACCGTTGACAGCTTCATGAAGGATTGGGTTGTCGGGGTTGTGTTCCTTCATGGCAGCGAGGTAATTCGGGCATTCGAGTAGATGCGAACGCTGGCGAGAGGTATTCTTTGCACGGACAGATTGACAGTAGATGCATTGCGCCGAAAGACACTGAGTACATGATGAGTATCGAGTATAGAGTCGTGTTACAGACGTAAGGGATTGATTACCTTGTCAGATTCTTTTGCGCGAAACTCGACGTAAGCAGCGTGGACGTCTCCGTCACCTATTCTGCCCATCATGAGCACGATCGTGTTATATTGACAAGGTGGTGTGGATCCTCTGTTTCGTAACTGGTGGCGGATAGGGTTCCTGTATTCTGTGATGCGGCTTCTGTCGATACGATTGTTATTCGACTAGTGGGAGTTGATTTCTCGTGGTTGATGAGTTACGATACGAGACTTTGTAAGGAAGTGGAGAAGCGAGAGAGTAAGGAACGCATTCTGCCATTTAATGAACCGGCTGGAGAGGTTTCTAATCCCACGCTAACCCGTATTGAGTGACCCCGCGTTTAGCCGCCCAGTATTCACTCGAAAAGTCGAGACACTGCCCGTCACACCTGTATCTTCCCACTTTGGTAACACAGTGTGTATTTCATGATACACATCGATATTGAAATCGCAGTGACTTGAAGCAGTATCATTATACGCAACTGGAAACGTCTTGCAGCATCCATATGTCGGTACCCCTGGAAGTACACTCTACATGCTTAGTTTACCATACCACAAGTAATACCTTTACGAGAAACCCCAAATCCAGTGTAAATCTCACATCTGCAGCTTATAGGATATCTGATATGCGGACAATATCGCATGATAGAGCTGGTGCCGGTTACTCTATGCAAGGAATGTATTGGTGCTAGAAACGGCGGTGTGAGGGTTGACTGATTTCGATAGCTCTTGACATGCATCATGTATCACAAGTGAGAACAAAGGACGGTACGACGGCCATGAAGCTGACGTAGGGCCATGAATTGCCGGAACAGACGTATAGAAATATGATAGTAGCTTGGAATATGGTCGAACCCTGCTGTTGCATGCGGGACAGAACAAGTAGTACCAAACCCCGGTGACTGTCACTATACAATCCAGGCTATGATCCTCTTCCCATACGGCTCTCATTCCACCCACTGCTTGGTTACTTACCTCTCACGCTTCCCCCGACATCTTTGTTACATTCTCAGGCCGTATCCTCTGCTTCAAGTTAGCAAGAACTCCTCCATCAAAGGGTAGTAACGTGCTACTCACTCTTCCTTTGCCCACAGTAAAACCCTAAGCCCCCCTTCTCCGTCCGAAACGTAATCTTGCTCCCCTTCGGAAAGAAAAACACATCCCCCTTTCCCGCCTTCACTTTCTTCCCCGTCTCGTCCGATATCTCAAAATCCCCATCGACAATGATCTTAATCTCATCGTAAGTGTAGTCGTAGACAAGCTCTGGGCCTGGGTCGAGACGGTAGAAACCGGCGGATATGGGAGTGTTGGGGGAGAGGTGCTCGCTGTATGAGGGAGTGTGTTAATTGATGGGCTGTTTTTGATTGGATTGGAGAAATCTTAGAGCAGAGCCGGAGAGGTACCTAGAGACTACGTCACCGAGAAAGGCGTTGTTGTTGGCAATAAGGGGCGGTTTAAACTCTGTTTGAGCATTGGGGAAGTGGGAAAAGGGTGGGGCGGCCATTGGAGGGGCGATGGGTTTCTCGTAAGAGGTGGTTTTTGAGGCTTCTGGGGAGCTGAGCAAAGAATCCAGAATTAGTATAATAACAAGAGAGAGACGATAGGTTATAAACACTTGAGAATAACGAGCTACCAGTGCTAGCTATACGTACCTAATAGGCAGCTAGGAATTTCTGGCTGCAAGAAGTCAAGGTGACAAGTGAAGGGTTGACAATGCTAAGAAGGAAGACAAGAGTAATTAATTAAGAGAGGAAGAGGACAGCGAGTTCCTGATATTCATCGGATAATCCATATTTGAGATTGTAGTGAATGCCCCGCATCGTGAGAGGCCGAGGATGATTTTGCTGCATGTGGTACAGCGTTGCCTTGGACATAGCACCGTGGTATTGGACCCTTCAGTCCAAACCTCTCTTGAGAGGAATATGAATCACAAAGACCAGTGGGCAATTCGGTCAGAGTAGTAGGTCGTGGTTGTAGACCAGGATGCAGAATACACATTTGGCAAAGTAGAGTCAGGCATGTCAGGGAAAATATTTCTTCTTTAGGCCTTGCTTATCGATAACATCATTCAGCCCTAAGGTATCTTTCTGTCGTCCTTACATCTTCATCAGAACATGATCTTATTTCGCTGAGCATCAATCTTCCTAAAGCCTTTTGCTTTCCCAAGATAACAGAAGGCTGAGGGCAAAGCTTCATCCAATCTGCACACACACGCAGGCCCCTCGGTCACAACCGGCAATTTGCTCTGTTCGATGTCCTATAATCAAATCCTGCTCATTGCACAGCGATCTCAAAGTCGGCTCAGATAAAGAGCACTGTTCTCTGACGGTTTCAAAACTTTGCTATTTGTTAATCCTAGTTGAGTAAGACTTAATCTGACCCTGTTTTCACATTTTCGACGTGTGCAGATGAGTAATTTGAAGGATCGTGGAGCCAAACAGGATCGTACAGTTAGAGACAGAGAGTTAAAATGATTAGTGATACACGCAAAAAAATTCGGAAGACTGGAGAGATCTGCATTAATTGAGAGAAGAGAGCGTCGACTTTGAGAAAGGAGATAGTTCAAGAAAAAACAATATTCCTCATATATCAATCAATCAAGACCTGTCCTGAAGTTATCCTGTTCGCATCAAGCAGGTAAAAACAGACGCAAAACCAAGGAATTGAAGACCAAAGCAGAGGACAGACGAAAACAGGACTTACAGGCTCTCACCTCAGCTCAAATCCACATCCTCCAGCCCATCAATCGAATCCCTCCCCACATCCGGCGCCGTCTCCCACGTCCCAGTTCCCAACTCGACTTCCATAGATGTTATCCCTCGTCCCACTTCTTCCTCCCTTGCCCTATTCTCATCCTCCGTCTCAGGAACATGATGTACCCCCAAGATTTCTCTGTTCCTATGCTCCTTGGCTGTCCCATTTCTCTCGAGATCCGTCACAGAACTCTTCACCGAATCCGCCTCCCTTGACTGATAGAAGGCTCGTTGGGCCTCATCTGGATAAGTAAAACTTGCTGCGTCTGAAGTGGTTCGGCAAGACGTGCTAGCGACGCTTACGGGGCGAGACATTGAGGTCAGCTCAAAAGAGTCCGCCGGCGGGATCCTGGTAGCGAAACGACGGTCTATTTCCGCCTGAGCCCACCGGCTGCTGTCAAGTGACCCCGAGCTGTCCCGAGGGATTTTTGCTCTGGGGCTCGAACGGTATGGTGACGGTGGAGCACGGTACGGTGTCTCCTGAGGGGGAGGACTGGAATTTGGACGTTCGCCGAGTACGCTTGTTTTGAAGTATGCGTCGTAATGTTGTTGTGCAGCAGGTGATCGCCAGTCCATCGCTCTCGGGTCGTTGGAGGTGGGTAGAACAGGAGTCGTTGGAGGTGTCTTACGAAGGCCCAGGCACTTCAACAGGGACTGCATGCAGCCCATCTTGAGCTTTGTGGAATGAAATCCTCTCGCCGGTGTTGAGTACGCCGGGAGGTAGATGGTTGATGTTGTTTTTTTCGATCGGTAGAAAAACGGTCTCTTTTCCTTGTCTTGAGTGTTCGTGTATGTAGGAACTTAGGGTCAGAGAAGAGGAAGGGAGGTGAGAAATTATAGGAAACGATGAACAACTCCATATTCTGTCGTACAAAGAGAGGTCATATTCCAGAAAGCAAGAACAAAGGCATACTGAGCGACGAACAATAGACAATGGGAGAAACCATGGCCGAAAGCACAATGCTATTGACACTTAGCAGACATGCAGAGGCAAACAAAGCATGGGAGATGAGGCTGGCAATGGCTTTGTTGAGCGAGAAAAGAGATCCCAACTGTCATCTAACGATTCTTAATCAGAGACGAGGTCCCTAATGTAGGTATGTTGAGGGCCCTTCAAATGCGGACGAACTTTCTTAGTGTAGATGCAGTTGGAACGATAGGAGATGGACGAAGACACAGCGCTTGTAGAGAATGTTGTGATCTGGAGCGTTGGAAAAGAAGTGGGAAATGCTGATCAGCTACGCTTCTTGATCCGAAATTTCAAATAAATCAACTATATTTCTGCAGTGGACCTTTATTCTGCAACGGCTATGTGGGTTGAAGGGTTTTTGCAAGTGGATAACATTATATTGCCTGACATGTACTGCTCCGTTTCGTGAGGTAAAGAAGTCATCAAGTCTGAAACTCGGTTTGACACACACGGTCATTTTTGGACGGCCTAAATCTTCAAAGACCTTAAACGAGGTTTTTATGTCAAACTTCTCAGTTGATGTATATATTCGCGAGTCACGATAGGAGATTAATCGTTAGAGGCTCAAGAATCGTTCGGATCACACATACTGCAAGTCCGTGAACGCAGACAACCTAGGTTTCCTGAACAAAGACCCAGATTCCGAATAGCAAAACCCAACACCTGCTCTACAATGAGCCGGGCACATCGACCTCGGCCAGCAATGTGATACTATCTCCTAAGGCTTTCCGAATCCGCTACCCGTCTGCGTTACATAGCCAAGCCCAGACTCAGAAAGCATAACATGGTCGATACCGTGAGCTGCTCCCCCAGTCAATCGCGCTGACCGCCGGGTGGGAATGGGTGCAGAAATCGACGGACCGGCCGAACCAAGCAAGGCCTTACGTCGCCGGGTGGGCTGCTTAATGGTAGTGGCTACAGTTGCCGGGGGACCAACAGGACCAAAAGCGGTCGTACCCTGGACCACGAACTTGCGGCACAACAGGCAGGTTTTGGTATTCTGAAAACCCTCTCTTAAGACCCGACGAGCCTTCCTGATACCACAGGCTGGACAGAATCTTGTTCTTCTAGGTTCTTTCCGGTCGTATCTAACCTCTCCGTTGACACGGTGTACACGTTTGAGTCTTCTCCTGAGCGCATGCTGCTCCCAGTAGACTTCGTGAAGAGAGTCTCCAGCGCACATCAGACAAAGCCAGCGGCGTCTCTGCTGGTGCTTGCAGGTACACAAGTTTATGCCTAGAGGGTGGCGAACTTCTTGTCCTTGAGCGCACGGATCACAAACTTCTGCCAGAGTTCCGAACCATGGCCACGGGTCGGGGAGAAGCCCACGAAGAGGTGCACGATGATTTTGAATACCATCCACATAGCGATTGAGACGCTTCCAGCCGCCGTTATTGTTGAAATTGTGGTTCCTGCACGTGGCGCATACGAGAAAACCTCCGTCATGATCCGGTTCTGGCGGTTCCCAGGTGTAATTCCAACTGCCGTTATTACGTTGGACGTCTGCATATTTCCTACGTTCGCAGTACTTGATTCGTACCTGACTGTTATCTCCATTCGGGCATGATTCATTGTCTCCAAGACCGGTAATCTCATCACATCGGTCAAGTAACAAGGCCTGAACGACGGATTTATCATAAATCTGGAAGCTGAGGTAGTGGTACATTCTGGAGCTCGTGAGTTTGAGGGCGTCGAGCGCTCCATTCTCCAGCGTACCGAAAATGGTCGATCTCTTCCAATCTCAGAATTAGCAAAAGAATGAAGATCATAGCCAAAAGCTATCGACCATGTCATGATCATGTCTATGTACAGTTGTGACATATCTCATCGGTTATGATACAGTCTAGCTGAGAAAAATTGACTAAAAAGATAGACTTACTGCTTCCTGAAATTGGGCCGAGGGATTGAAAAGACCTTCCAGCGCTGATTGCGGCCGTCCTTGCGGGTCACGCTTTAAAGTGACCAGCATTGGCTCGGAATAGGAGTTCGGATGAGCCATTGACAAGGAGAGGCTGGTGTTAATTAAGAACTCCAAGATTTAGGAACACGAAGACAATGTTGTAAGACCTTGCTTCAGAAAGTGATGGTTTTATGCTAATGTAAGGGAAAGCCCAGCTGGTGATGGATCATGTTGGAATCCTTGAAAGCCAAACCAAAGCCAAATTGTTCTTTGATAACTGAATTTTCTTTGACACCAACTCTTCGACATTGAGACATTCGCAAACGGAAATAAAGTGAATCACAGAAGGTGACAAACATTATCAAGAGTAGACGAAATTCTAGTACGAGAGCAACCTTTCACAGAAGGAGCGCGAGGTGTTGTCGCCTGCAAGCGAATGTCGATCTATTCTGATACGAGATCCCACCTTCTAGAGAATGAATGTTTTGATGTTATAGTAGGAACGAAATGCCCAATGGATGGTACTTGATGAGAAATTGTAGAACTCAATGATATCTTTGAGAATGATTAGAAATCAGAACCAAATAAAACTGCGGAAAAGGGAACTTTTGCATGAAGAATGAAAAACAACATGGAACCCGCAGTCTGGGCTTGTATTGAAAATACATTCTAGATGTTGATGGCCGTTACGGATGATAGTCATCAAGCAGTAATACCTAGCAAAGAATTTGCAATTGAGGCGATTTTCTAAACTGCTCCGCGGTGCATAGCTGCATTGGGCAGATTTAAAAGAATGGCAACAGGGCTGCGAATGATCGTCGCGTTGCTACACCCTCAATTCTTGGACCGAGCGGGAACGAAGACTGTGCAGACAACAGCCTGTCGCGAGTCGGATTGGGTCGCTCGCATGCTCTTGTAAAGTTGAATCATGGTTGGGGTCGGCCCGTGGGGCCTCACATCAAAGAACGCTTATTGGGGATGTTTCTGCGGCAGGAAACGCGAACCTTCAGGGTATGTACTCATAAAGAAACTTGTGCCGAGATACAGAAGACCGTTGTCGACTATAGAAAGGTTGCAGGAAGTAGAAGTGGCATGTTGCCTTTGTCGCTTCGACCCGTTGCCGCAGCGAAATGAAGACCTTCCATTTCATATTATGGTAGGATCTGGATGACAGCAACAGAGCATTGAGAAGTTGACAGAGTGTATGCGTGGCCAAACAATGAGTTTCGACACCGGACCGGAGGTGGTTGCAACCACGAGTAACAGATCAGGTACATCATGGGTGTTCCTGCATGAGCTGCCCTGCTGCGGCATCCGACGGCACATCAAAGTGGTTGTGGTGGTAGTGGTGGTGGGGCGGAGATATCGCTACACGTTTCCCTCTGGAGTCCCCAAAAGATTGCGCATTACTCTGTTATGCTTGTATCTGACTACTTTACTCCCTGAGATGCTCATGTCTACTTCATCCGGCTATCTTCGTAGAGAAGTGATTGAAATGCGTTCGAGACGAGATCCCAAGTCATGGCCATAGGTAGAAGACTTGAGATCGTTGTGGTCTCGTAACGACAGAAATAGCAACAAAACACGGCAGGACGCACTCGCACCCATGCCTTGATCTGAAACCACCACGAGCAGGCGGTACTCGACCACCTACTTCCGTACCTGCGCATGTGTCTACTACGAGAACAAAACGTACGCAGCTGCTCTCAAGCTAGAAAGGTGCAGGTATCTAGCACAGATGCACCAATGTAGTCTCCAAACTTAAGCTCTACTAGAACACCTGGATACGAGATCCCGAACAATGTTCGACAGGAAGGCTTACTCATGACGCGATGTCACCCAGCTTCTGTGACTCCCCGTGTTGGTGAACAGGTGTGTGAATGGCGAAGGGCAGAGGCTGACCGATGAAGGACACGGCGGTCGATGTTGGAGTCTGGTCGGAATCGAGGACCCGTGGAGGGAGGAGAGAGATATAACTACCTACCTTACCTTATCTTACTACGGATCAGGATTCAGGAGTGCGCCAGAATACCAACCAACCAAGACACGCTTGCGGAGGGATGCAACCCGAGCTAAATCATGTGCAGCTAAAAGAGTTAGGTCGGCTTTCCCGAGTGTGTGAAATGACAGGTCGTGAAATCTGCCTTGTTCTTCGGGGTATTTATCCAACCACGATGGAACATGGTTCACCGAGGAGATTTGCTTTGGTTGGCTGGCCTAGACCATCTGACGTGGGGTTTGACACGAGCATGGAACGTTTCATTGCCCAAACATCGGATCAAACAATTCTGATGAATTGATAAATGGATCAATATCGCCATGAGGAGCCTCTTGAATGCTGGGTCATGTCAGAAGCCAAGCTGAGAAAGCAGTACCAAAGTTCTGTGGTACACGTACGCCAGTATTTGTCTCAATGATGACGTAGGGAGGGGTATTCTAGTCCTGGTCGTTAGGGTTGCGGGAATCATGCCACGTGAAAGTTAAAAGAAATCGACGAGAAGTTGATACTTGATCATAGTCGAGACGTCGATTGGATAGATGCGTGTGAGAAATTCCTCCGGGCTTGGCTGATTGGCCAGACTACCTTACTTAGTGCCTCCGCCCTTAATCCCTTAGAAGTTGGAAGAGTTCCGGTTGTTGTTGGAGACTGGACTGAGACACGCTAATCGTAAGCTCACCAAGCATTTCGTTGGTTCCATCCGAGGAGGCCATCTTTCTTCATTTGTTTCGCGCATCAACGACGTCTGGGGTAAACTACTGTACTCACTTATTCTACTTACCGCAAATCCACCACAAAACCATTCGAACCGCACTTGGCATTGATCTCCGTCAAAGCGGGCGAATACTCTACTACTGGACCCAAGCACTGGGCTTGTACTCGAGTAGTCGGCACGGGCTGGTCGAGGGCATATCGCGTGCTCTTGTAGCATTCTCGTTGCGAAAGGTTAATGTTTGCGCAGAGAGATCTTGGCTCTGAAACGGCGCGGAACATTGAGTGGTACGGTAGAAATCCTCGAACGTTAGCACCGTTGAACAGTCGTACAGTTTGTTGCGCCTGCCGCTCAGCCTCCACTTACGACGTAGGATGTACGGAAGTAGCTATGATGGTAAAGAAAAAGGCGACCAGAGAAAAGCGCAGCGCAATGCTGATGAGCGAAGCACGAGATGGATGAAAGTACCTGTTGTGCGTAATAAGCACTGCCACGGTACTTGCGGGGGTGCCAAACTCACTTGGTGGTTTCCATGATCCCCATGATCCCCATCGGATCCTCTGCCGGCTAGTGCCGCTTATAATCAACTGCTTCAGTGGCGTGAGTGGGTTCAACCAGTCCTCTGTCCCTTACCTAGTGAGTCAGTGGCCCATCTTTACTCGTGCCAGCCAGAACTGGGGGCCTCAAGCAAACTGCCAAGCCACGCCGCAAAACACACCCAGTAGTCCGTCGCACACACACACAAACACGCACACGCAGATGACTGAACACCACCACTAGCCCCCAATCGCCCAATTGCACTACAACTCGGCAGGCAGCATGGCCTGCACCTTCGGGTTGTTTCAGAACTCCACGATGCGCAGATCCCCAGACGCAGAAACGGCAGAAAGCCAGTTCTGCCCGAGCTCTAATACCAGAGCATCGCGCAAATTATACAGGCGCTTTTGGGATGTACCTTAGGAATCACCTCCCTCAAATCCTCCAACATTCTCTGCCTCCAGTCCATCGTTGAGTGCCATCGTTGAATGCCATCGTTGGTGGGTTGTTGGTAATATCAGCCGTTTTCGTCAGCCCTCACGGTTACCGAGATTGTCTCAGCTTTGGGGTACCAGGCCACCTCAGCGGATTTGCCTGCACTTATCTGGGAGTTTATGTGCAACAGGAGAGCTCAATCTCTCCTCACCCAGGTGTTGCGCAATTGATGTGAGTTTTTTCTCCTTTCAATTCCCATGCCGTTTTGGCGGGGTGCCTGGATTATCGTGCTGATGGCTGTGCCGGAATTTAGAAACACCCAATTTCTTTTAGGGTAATCATAACCACTTCGCCCCCATGGCACAACCAGGAGATGTTATCATTACCGCACCCTCCCTCAGGATTGACCGCAGCTTCAGCGAACGAAGGAAGGACAGCTCCAACAAGTTGGACCCAACCAACAAGTTGGACCTAACCAACCGGACACGTTTTTCAGCTCCCAAAATCTGTGGCATAGGGTACTCTGCCAGTACATCCAAGATAACCAACAGAGTGAAGAGTCTCCGCCATAACAGAAGGGAGAACGAAGTCATGGCGCCGCTTCAGCAAGGTTTTGTGTCGAAGAGCTCAAAGCACATCGATCTTGTGGAGGCTTCGACGTTAAGAGACCGCTGTGCTGTGCAGAGCCGGCCACGTCATCTGAGATATAGCTTGGTATCACCTTCGGGTCCTGGTACAGGACACGAGAGATCGAGGGTGGAGATTAAGAGAATGGAAGAACCGCTCCAGAATGACTCCAACCGCCAAGTTGGATACAATGAATACCTCGGTCAAGCGTTCGGTCTCACCGCTAACCAGCAGAGGCGGCTTCTCAGTGATAGAAAGACGTCGACTGTCGGACCAAGTGCCGGCAGAGCCAAGCAAGGCTGGAATCAAGATGCTTCCACAGAGGTTCCGACTCATATGAACGCCAAAGATCGACGGCCGAAGATACATGTCACCATTCCCGGAGCGCGACCTGAATCAAATACACATATAGCTCGTCTGAGTACCAGGGACAAAGCGCCCTGTAAGAGCCTGGAACTACCAAGCGGAATATCCCCCCCATCATCAACACCTCGCCAAAGGCTGTCGGTTGAAGTTGCACCTGCACGGCTATCTATAGTTTCGCCATTATCTGTCGTGGAAATGCCGAAACCAAGACGGCCCTTTTCGCTTCTCTCCCTCGAAGACATGTCTTTGGATATGCCCAAGAGCGCTCCTCCAGTGTCTCACTCTGCCGTCTCGGATACTTCCGATGAAACTGGCGAGATCGACGACAGATCATCCAACTACAGCGCACGGTCATCGATGTCAAGCTTGCATTCTGACGAGGCTTTGCCGAAAGAGTCAGAACAACGGAGGGGAAGTGTCGCATTCTCAGTCCTATCGCCTGCAGCAGCGGGTGTTTTCGATAGTAGGCCGGTAACGGCAAACTTTCCCCCGAAATTACGGATTACGCAAAGCAGCTATTCTTTGGCCGACAGAGTGAACAGGAACAAGCCCTTGCCACCGGAGCCAGGTCTGGAGGAGGTTGCGCCATTAAATGTTGCCAGTCGACCTGCTTCGCGGACAAGTAGCTACAGAACAGGCCGCAAAATACCTGCTCCTCTCAATGTCTCCGGACAGTCTAACATGGATTTTCCGTCGCGAAAAATCTCACGGGTATCTTCGTTGCGATCCAAGTACACCCCAGCGGACCTGGACGCGTTGGACGATGCTTTTAGAAAGACCAGCCCTTCGAAACCGGAATCACCAGCTTACTCCCAACACCTACTGTCCTCACTAAGCCAGGCCCAACTTGCTCTTGAAGCACAGCTTGGAACCATTAGTGAGGACACTACGTTTGATTCGGACTTGATTCCTCTCATGCATGACCCTCTTCAAATCAGTCGCGGGCCTATGCATATGGAACCATCGCGAAAAGCTCCGTCTCCACCATCGTCTCATCTATCCAGTGAGGGTGGGTGCGACGGGAGTCGAAAACGAAGCCAAAAGCGACTCACCAATCATGTCGCATTGCAGATGCGGGCGAGCATGATAAACAGTCGTGACAGTGTCCTAGGCCGAAGGATATCTGCACCTGTGGTCGGATCCAGTTTGAAAGCGCACAAGGTTCTCGGCAAGGAGAGCGCAGCAACTCTAATGGAGCGGGAGGATAGCGCCGAATCTAATTGGAGCTCTAGCGACTCCCCCAAGGCTTACTCCTCTACATCGAACATGTCGAGAGAGGATATCCAAACTCCAGACAGTGATTCGTGCTCGATACCGGATGCTGCCTTTGAAGAGGTGCGCGCAAGGCTGGAGTTGTTGAGCCCCAAGAATGACGCTTCAGCGACATTTGTGGCTTTCCGGGACAGAACGCGTCAAGGCTCCGAGTCTTCTGTTAAGCTGCCAATACAAGAGCAAAGTGGACACCAGACGCCGGCGCATAATTCTCATGGCACCAGCTCTGAAGCCGACAAGGATGAATTGCAAGCGGAGCTGGCTGACGTTACCATTCACTTGAGCCCAGTGCTAGAGGACCAATTCTTCCAAATACACGCCGCGCCCGTTGAAGTCGAGGATGAAAGCAGCGTTCATCCGCTCGAACGTGGTGGCTTGGGTCTTCACATCGAGAAGACTCGGCCGCGCTCTCTGGGTTCTATTGCCGTGTCTGAGATTCCAGATATATACGCCAGCCTTCCCTCGCCCATACCAACGCTATACTCGTCCATGTCTGCCGAAGAGGTTGAGCGCAAAATCTCTGCCTATGCTGCTGAACAGGAAGAAGTCGAACGCCAGATATCGGCTGATGCCGCAGAGGAAGTTCTTTTCCGGATACTGCAAAACCTCGATAACCTGCAAGACCTCTTCGCTACTGCTACCGTCAGTCGAGGGTTTTACCGCACCTTTAAGCGCCACGAGCTTCCTTTGATGAAGAATGCCTTATTCGGCATGTCTCCAGCTGCTTGGGAGCTTCGCGAAATGAGCCCTCCATCCGACACACCCGACAAGCAATACACCCCCACTCTCTATCTCCAACAATACATGAGGGACATGTACACCATGATTGCGCTCAAATCAATGATTCTGATCCACTGCGAGTCGTTTCTCCGCGCTCACACAATCACCGCCCTCGCAGGAGGCGAGACCGACCGCGCTTCTCAAATCGACGATGCCTTTTGGCGTGTATGGACCTTCTGTCAGGTATTTGGGTGTGGCACAAACAGGGAAGACGATATCGTCAGTCAAATGGACTGGCTAAGAGGTGGAGCTATGGCAAAACAACAAAGGAAGGATGCTGGCGAAGGCGTCAACCTTTTCTTCCCACCAGCTGGATTTGGCGAAGGTAACGTGGGTGGACTTACTGCCGAGGATCTGTACGACATGACCGAGATCTGGACATGTCTAGGTGTTTTGGTTCGTGGCTTACATGGGAAACGTCAAGAGGCTCGCGACTACGGCGTCTTCGAGAACATGGACATTACCGTTGGTGATGATGAGAAAGAAGACGTAGTCCTTGGTCAGTAGCTTCATCTCTTCAAATATTACCCAGCTAACCTTGGAATAGAGGAATGGACCTATCACCTCCTCACCCTCGCTCCGCCCACAATCCTCGACGTCACTTCCCCTACATCCCCAACCGCGGCTACCTTTGCCCACGCCCGCTCCAGAGGTTACACCGCCTGGTCCCAACCTACGCACGGCTCCTCGCGCTCCACCTTCCTCAAAGAAGCCGTCTCGCGCGTCTACGAAGAGAAAATGGCACAACGCCATCCGACAGTCCACGCGACAACCTCTCCTCACAACTCCCCCTCTCCCGACCTCTCCGACCCCATCCTCGCCTCCCGCCAGAAAGTAGCCGTGCACGCCGCCGAAATCCGCGCAAAACGCAGTGAACCGGGCTTCAAAGCCCTTCCCCCCAGCGAAGACCGCCCCATGAGCAAATACCCCGACATCCTCGAAAAACTCGACATGCCCACCCCCTCTCCTCCCATGCCTTCTCCGAGGCCGCAAACCGCCCTCCCCACCTACTCTCAAACCCTCACCCACCACCCCTCACTCCCCCTCCTCACCGTTCCCTCGGGCCCTCAAGTCCGGGACCCAGTCGACGTGGCGGTAGAGCGGCTGGTGGGCATGGGGTTCGAGGAGAGGAGGGCCAAGAAGGCGTTGGCGGATACGGATAGTGGGAATAGCGTTGATTTTGAGCGGGCGGTGGAGGTGTTGGTGAGGGAGAGGAAGAGGGAGGTGGCGGGGTTAATGTTTATGCCTGCTGCTGCGTTGGATTAGTTTGTTTGTGCGGAGACTGGTAGCGGGTGGTTTTCGGGGAAAGGGGAGTAAGTGTGTGGTTCTGGAAGTCGAGGGGGATGTGATTGTTTTTTTTGCGTGGAGTACTTGAGCGTGTGTGTGCAGGCAGATATGGCGATGCAGATATCCACTTGTCGAAGTTTTTCTTCATCATCGACTAAAACCCCATCTACAAAATCTCTCTGTCTGCTCCACTATGACATGTGTGCTTCATTCATCCCCATCTCGTCCTCTCCCTCGTCCTCTCCCTCTCCCTCTCCCCCTTCCCTTCCCTCTCCCTCTCCCCCTCCCCCTTCCCTTCCCTTCCCTTCCATTTCCCTTCCCTTTCCTCCACCTCCACCTCCAGTTCTCCAATCTCACCTTTCCCTCCCCGCCCCCCTCTAGAAAACCCCGCATAAAAACAGACGAACCGTGAGGTCACCTTGTTTGTTTGTTTGTTGGTTGGTTGGTTGGTTGGCTGGCTGGCTGGTTGGTTGGTTGGTTGGTTGGCTGGCTGGTTGGCTGGCTGGCTGCTTGGGGATAGATAAGGTTCTACAGTAAGTGGGATGGAGGGAGGGGCTAGGCTGGGGGTTGGGGAATTCCCTCTCCTTCACCTCCACCTCCATCTCTCCAATCTCATCTTCCTCTCTCTGCTTCACTCTAGAGAAAACGGCAGAAAAACAAACGAACGGAACCGGCTGCGGAACCGTGAGGTCATCTGGTTTGTTTGTTTGTTTGTTGGTTGGTTGGCTGATTGGTTGGTTGGTTGGTTGGCTGACTGGCTGGCTGGTTGGCTGGCTGGATGGATGGCTGGCTGGCTGGTTGGCTGGTTGGCTGGTTGGTTGGTTGGTTGGGGAGGGATAGATAAGGTTTTAAGTGGGAGGGAGGGGGGAAGGGGGATGAGGATGGGGATGAGGGTGTGGAGGGGATGGGGATGGGGATGGGGATGGGGATGGGGATGGGGATGGGGATGGGGATGGAGGGGATGGGTGTGAGTGTGGGATGGAGGGGATGGGATGGGTGTAAGGGTGGGTGGGGGTGGAGGGGATGGGAAGGAGGTGGGGGTGTGGAGGGGATGGGATAGGTGTGTGTGAAGGAGGTGAGGGTGAGGGTGTGAGTGTGGGTGTGGGATGGAGGGGATGGGATGGGTGGGTTTGACATGCGGTTTGGGTGGGTATTTAGACTACTTTGTATTCCGTACATCGAGGTTAAAGGGAGTAATGGAGCAAGCAAAACAGGGAGGAGGAAATCCAATCGGCTGAGGTGATGTTTTGGATTGTTCGCTGCTTATGTGCTAGTTGCTTCCATCTGCACGCCCCAGCTCAGATCTTCGACCTGGGTAGCCATCTGCCCGTCTCTACATCCCCCGGCCAGCCAGCCATCAGCAAACCCCAAGATTCTCAAAACCATGAAAGGAATTTTTCTCGCAAAAAGCCCATCACTAACCTTGAGATATCCATCCCACTTACAAGTGCTGGTGGTAAAAGTCCAGCAAAACTTTGTACCCGCGCTCGTACTCGGCCTTGACCCGCTCGTCTTCCAAGTCGCCTCTGCCAAACGCCATCAGCCACCCACTCACTCCCTCAACCATGCCCGTAGTCAGAAGGGGAAAAGGGAGCAACTCACCTCGCAGCCATCCACCCATGCACCTGATCGTCAAAGGTCTCGATATGGCTCTTCACCGTCAGGGCCTCCCCGAACTTCTTCACGGCTTCAGGGTCCTCGTCCTTGGAAGCCAGCATGCAGAGGGGGACTTTGATGCCCTTGGCGTCGTTGGCGTCGACCATGGCGGGGTGGACTTCTGCGACTGCGGAGAAGGGGGTGTTGGCTTGGGCGGTTAGGGAGACGATCTGGGACGTATTGTCGGCCGCCAGTTTCCGGATGGGTGGAGGTTGAGGGAAGAAGGAACTAACCTTGCCGCCCCAGCACATTCCCAAACTACCCCATTTCTTGATGCCCGAGTGCTTTTCGCCAATCGCCTTGACCATCTCCAAGACCTTCTCGACGTTCTTTGGGGGCGCAGCCGGCCCGCCAAAGAAGGCTGCAACGTTCTTCTTCTTCTCTTCGGTGTCAGGAGGATAGTCGCTGCGAGGAAGCGGCTTCCCATGGAAAAAGTCGGGCATGAAGACTTGGTATTGATGGGAAGAGTCGGCGTGAGCGAGGATGTCGGCGCCTTGGATGGCTTGCGGGCTGAAGCCGAAGATGTCGTAGATGATGAGAATGGCGGAAGTGGCGGAGGAGGGGCCGGTGGTGTCTGGGTGTTGGGGTTAAAGGGTTAATTGGCGTGGAAGGAGGGGGACAGGCGTACATGTCTTCATGCCATCGTAATCGACATATTTGCCCTTTTCTTTGTAATCTTTGGCAACGGCTGGGGGGACACTGCAGCAGGCCTGAGACTTATTAGAAGAGCGTATGGCACGCAATGCAATGGCACGCCTGGTGGGTTACCTCGCTTTGTAGCGCTGACATGGTGACTCTGGTTCTTGCTGGGACTGAGCTTGGTTTATATAGCAATCGAGAAGGTAATGACAGCCTCTGTAGGATTGCAATGTCTGATAAGACGGGGTTTCTTTGGAATATGAAGTGGGGCTGGGCGGGATCTCGGAAGACCTTTAATCGAAGCTATTGTCGGACTTAAGTCGCACAATATCCGAGCTCCGTTCTTGATTGATAACATATGCTCTCGAGAGGTCACGTTGTGCCTTCTGAACTGTTGGGGCCTATAGTACAGTAGAAAATGAAGGGCCCAAGAAATAGAAGGCCAAGGTCAGGAAGCGGATATCGTCAAGAATAAAATTCATGCTAGAGAAATGAGGAGTAACGCTGCTTCATGTTATGAATTCTAAGAAGATTTCGATGCTCATCAGACAGTCTCGATATACCTCTTTACCTCCCTAGATGAATGTCAGCAGATGTTCTCAATGGTGGATTGGTCGAGACGAACCAGTCGGTGACAGCTTCATCCCAGAGCCTGACCTCATGTTCCCTAGTGCCGCCAAAATGATCCACAAACTCATCGCCAAACACTTTTCGAGCCACACTCTCTTTCCTTATGAACCGTGCATTTGCCTCCTTCAGTGACTTGGCTAAGCGTACGCCCTTGTCAGATGCGCCTCCCACATCTTCTCCCTTCCCCAGAGGAGGTACTTTGATCTCCATCTTGTTTTCAACTCCTCGCCAGCCCAGGGCTAGAATTGCAGCCAGCACGTAGAAGGGGTTGGCGTCTGCACCTGCGACTCTGACCTCAAACCTGGTAGCCTTTGGGCTCGCCGTGGGTGGGGCGATCAGCCTAATTGATGCTGCTCGATGCTCTAGACCCCACGACACGGTTACAGGGGCCCAGAAGTTCTCGACAAGTCTCTTATAGGAGTTTACTGTTGGGGCAACTAGGGGCATGACATCGGGAAGTCCGTCCAGTAAACCAGCGAGGAAATGACGTCCTATACCTGATAGATTCGCAAGGTCTGAGTATGGGGGATCCGGATCTTCTAAGCCACGGTAAAAGAGATTCTTGCCGTCTTTATCCACTATTGAGACGTGCATATGTCCAGAATTTCCAGGTAGACCTTCTCGAGGTTTTGCCATGAAGCATGGTGTTATTCCAAACTTGCTACCCAGCGACTTCACAACGTATCTAGACGCCGATTGTCAGTATTGTATCTACATTATGTCACCTTAGAGATGGTTTACCGACTTGAACAATCCAGCTCTATCTGCCATCTGCTGAATCTCCCCAAACTCCAGAGCCTGCCATGTTTGTAAGCGTAAATCCCCCTTGGAACAGTGGTGAGCTAGATAGCCATACCGCTTCGAAAACCCCAGGCCCACTCTCGGTATGCCAGCCTTCGATATCGCACCTGAACTTTTCGCAAGCATCAAATATACCGTAGTAATAGTCTTGATTGTGAACCGGTCTTGTGAGGCTGTAGCCAAACATGCCTTCTGTGAGAGGAGGAAGCGAGTTGACTGGGTTTTCTTTCAAAAATCTCGCGGTAGATGAGGAATTTCGTTCGGAAGGTGGTACATTAGGGTTAATTGGCGCCCGAAATTGAAAGAACTCATACTCAGCTACAGGATCCTCGAGTGTCAGCTACTCTGGTCAAGGCAAATAACAACACGCGTTGTATATTTAAATATTGTGTATGGCGTTAACGAACTCACCTCCAGCCATAGCTCCTAGACCTCCCTTCTTCAGCTTTTCAACAGCAGTCTTTAGCAGTCCTCGTGGGCACGCGCTAACCGGGTCTTTTGTCTCCGGATCCAGGAAGCTGACCAGGAAGAATGGAACATTGTCCTCCCACGGTATTCTCCTGAAGCTACTCAGATCTGGCACTGCAATGATATCTCTGTACCCATTCTCTTTGTTGCTGATCTTCAATTCTTTAAAGTAGGTCTGATCATGCATATCCCAGCCGAAGATGACGGAGCAGAAGCCAAAGCCATCGCTCGCGATAGAAAGGAACTTCTTTTTTGATATGAGCTTCCCACGAAGCATTCCATCAACGTCTATTCCGGCGACCTTGACTTTTGTATCATCGCGCAGCAGCTGGGGAAGACTTTCGACGTTGATATGGGAGGCAGGGTGTTGTTCTGGCATTTCGAGAAGTGTGACAGCACTCTAGATCGAATCTTAGATTACTATGGTTTGGGGGGCAGAATATGCGACAACGAGTAAGCTGATCGAATCATTGAATGTAGATTTGCGGAGTATTAATCTTTGCCTTTATAGAGTACCGTAGTACTCTCTATCTGTTCGGGTCACCTGGGTCTCGAAGCTCGAAGACCCTGGACGAGGGTGGTCCTCACAGACGGGATCATGTACTGATACTGTTCGGGACTAGCTCAGCTTCGGCTAAGGCACGATCGAAGCGCCTTCGGTCACGGACTTTACCGTGGGTAAATCTCTTCTGTTGATACTACATATGGAGCACTGGACAGGTCACATATGGAGCATTGAATATACTACATATGGAGCATTGGATATAATACATATGGAGAACTGGGTAGATCACATTTGGGGCACTGGGTAGGTCACATATGGAGCACTGGATATACTACATATGGAGCACTGGGTAGGCCACATATGGGGCACTGAATGGGCCACATATGGGGCACTGGATAGATCACATATGAAGCACTGAGTAGGCCACATAAGAGGCACTGGATAGGCCACATATGAAGTACTGGATATACTACATATGGAGCACTGGGTAGGTCACATATGGAGCACTGGGTATACTACATATGAAGCACTGGATAGGCCACATATGGGGCACTGAGTAGATCACGTGTGAAGCATGTATAAAGCACTATATGAGACATCTATAAAGCTCTGTATGACGTTCAGATCATGTACGAAGTGCAGTGTAATTGATTCTACTGATTTCTACGAATTCTGCACTATTTACACTCAATTTTGATGAGACTCTCGGCAAATGTCTGCATAATTAATAAGACGTAGTGCAGAGCAATTTCCATCGGAAATGGCGATCCCCTCGTGGTATGTACTGTACTGTACTACCTTATTATCATTTTCAGCCACAGCAAAGTCCAGATGCGCCATCGGCCCGAAACAAGATCTAATCCCTGCAATCGTGGAATCTCCCAATTCCTGGTCATCGGCGACGTCATGTGGCCTGTGCATTGTGCGCTGCCATATTTGTTAAATCCTCCATCATCAACCCATAAGCTACAAGCCGTTACTTCTTTACCCCCCAATTCCCACGAAAGCGCGTTCATCCAACGCACACTGAATCACTAGGTCTCCACTCGCAGAGTCCCAAGCAAGCAAAAAACCCAAAGAAGCAAAAGATCATGGAGTGGACAAAGAAACAGTACGATTCCTACTACAACTCCTACATGCCTTGGATCGAAGACAAAGTCCTCGGCTACTGGGGCGAAAACAAAACCTCCTACACCGCCAAAGGTAACTCCATCCCCTCTCATCAACCTCAGAATCCTCCATCTAACGCCCATCTAGATAAACTCGGCACCCACGTTACCGGCGACAAAAACGTCAACGCTATCCAAGACGGCGTCGCAGAGGGCGTCGGCGGCCAGTTCGGCAAAGGCGGCCTCTTGGCCCCCGTCGGTGAAGGAATCAGCAAGGAAGGTGTGAACAGAGCCGAGCGAGGCGATACGGGGCCGTTGGATAAGGAGCAGGCGCAGAAGGGGTGGACGGAGAGTCTAAGTGGGGGGATGCTCGGAGGTGGTGGGAAGAAGTGAATAGGAGGGCTTTCGGGTGTGAGGGATGGATGAGTGGAGGGCTATGGTGTGGTATGGGTAATGATTACAGCGATGAAGTCCTCATGACAGGCTTTTGAATTTTATGATAATCATATTTGTTTGGATATAAGAATGATACCAGATTTCCTTCCAGCCACAGTCGCTGTTTTGATACAGTTTCATTCAGATTCCTCAAAAAATCTTCTTCTGGACATCTTTCCACGAAATAATTACTTCATCCCTTGCATTTCGCTACTCCTCTCCTTCCTCACGTACTAAAAAAAAAAAACCTCCCACCATATCCTCTCCGCTCAACATCGCACAAAGCATTCCCCATCACTAGAACACCAACCTCTTTCACAGCTCACCTTCTCCACCCATGAAAACATATCACACACAGCAAACCTCCCCAAAAAAAACATCCCAGCACAACAAACACCACTAGACACCCAGCAACCAAACCCCAACCACAGCAACCCCCCCATCTCCACAAACCTCTCCAGCACGACTCCAAGAAACCTTCCGCACTCGAAACGCTAAAAGGTATACAGTAGCTACAACCCTTATACCTCCCTACCCCAAACCAACCCCACACAACTCCTATCCCATCCCCAGCCCCAGCCCAACACCACTTTTTACCCCCCCCAAAACCCTCTCCAAAACCCCCCCAATATTATCCCCAGCCACGACTACAACAGCTCGTATGTTCCCGCAACAGAGGTTTTTGATCTTTGGAAGAGATAGGGGGAGGGGGTTATCGCCGCACCCGTCTAGAAATTAAATATCAAAAAACAAAGAATGGTGGGACGGTTTTCGTTCTCCAAGATACTCTAGGTACACACGTCGTCCCACCATAGTAATCTAACAATCCCCTCCCCCCACCCATCCCATCCCCATCCCCCAAACCCCTCCATCTCCTCCCCCATTCCCCTAGACCAAACCTCCCCCCCCCTTCTACCCCATCTCCCTCCTCCCAACCCCTGAGCTTTCTCGCTACAGTACACACAACAACAACAACGATAAAACAAAAGGGGTTCCACCCACCCATCTACCCACCTACCTGTCGAGCAGTCGGACTACAATAAAAGCAAGTCCTGAGCAGGGTATTACAGTATGTATGGTCATAGTTACATACATAGGTAGACCCACCCCACCCCAGCCTACGCAGCTCGTACAGCCTTTGCGAATTGAATTGGCCTGCGTGATACTGATGTACATACAGTACATATGCATAAAGCGCGTTTCATATATACAGCGAGGGAAAATATTCTCGAGCTTTCGCTCTGGTCTTTCTAATCCCACTCTTCGAAAACCCCCCTTTTCTAGAAAAAACCCCCACTAGTAAGCACACGTCACCGAATTTGACTTGTTAGAGAGATTGACCAAGGCACCAAAGTTGCTAGAAGGGGAATTCTTGTGTAAAAGCTTGGATTACAAACAATATGGTACATGAAGAACAAAGCTAAAGTTAAATGCTAATCTGATACAGATATTGATTGCAAAGAGGGGAGACGATCCACAAGCAAAGAATTCAGATACAGTACTTCCCAACCCTTCAAATAAATACCATAATCTCAAGCGCGTAAGCAATCATACACCGTCATCATGATAGTTCTGCGGTGGTTCAGTCGTACAACCCTTCCTTCGGCCCTTACTACGACCATCCAGACATCCACCTATTCTTACCACGACATTTTGACTCACCTCAAACCCTCACCTGAAACTTCCCCCGCCCCCTCATCCTCTCCCCACACCTCATCAATACTACCGGCACGATAGTCCCTACCATCGCCACAGCCCCTAAGATCGTACACCCCCACCCCACCCCCACCCTCGCAAACAATACCGGTCCCGCCAGCGGTAGCGCCACCGCCGAAATATTTCTCAGCGCTGTCACAGCCGCTGTGGCTGAAGCGGCGTAGATGCCAAAAGCATCAACTAAGTAGCCCCACGAAGCGATGGAGACAGCGACGAAGCCGAAGCCGACGGGGGCGCTGGAGAGGATGGGGAAGATCCAGTGGGTATGGTACTGAGCGGTCCAGCCGTAAGCGATAAGACCGAGGGGCACAAGGAGGTGGCCGAGAATCATTGGGTGTAGACGGTGTTCAGGTTTGGGAGGGGTTGAGGTTGGAGGTTTGGCTCGGCGGTGGTTAAGGTATGCGCCGCAGAGAATGGCACTTAGGATCATGCCGGAGCCTGGAAAAATTAGCTGACAACAGTCATTGGAGAATGTCAAAGTGACAGCGTCAGGGAAGTGTGCAGAGGGTTTAGATAGCAATACCTAGGCCAAGATAGGTGAGACCCAGCGGTCCTTGCGAGAAGCTATACTCCAATTCGTAGATTCCGCTGATGGAAGTAATGACGACGTAGGTGTAGCTGATCGCAAAAGCGCCGCAGATTGACACGAGGATGATGACGGGAGAAACAAATAATAATGTGAATGGCCGTAGAATCAATTCACCTAGTAACGTGAACCCGGAAAGACCGTTGTCATAGCGTGACCTCAGGAGGCCGTTGCCAGTTTCAAAACGTAGACGACGAGCTTTCCGCTCCAGAATAACAACCTTGTAGGATTCGCGGTAAGTCGCAAGGAAACAAAGCTCAAAGATGCCAGTTGCGATTGTTATGGTCCAGAAGGTCCAACGCCATCCTAGGTATTCGGATATGTAACCACCAACGGCAGGCCCTAGTACAGGTGCAATAGCAGGTGTCATACCCATAATAGCCAGAGCTCGACCGCAGTTTTCTTCTCCGAACATATCGGCCACGATGCACGAGTTTAGCGTTGTGGAAGCGACGGTAAGTCCAAGCAGAAAGCGACATCCAATGAGGACGTTGATACTTGGGCTCTTGGCAGCAGCCGCAGAAGACAGAACAAACAGGATATTTGCAGTGTGGTAGACTGGTAGTCGTCCGTAAAGCTCGGATAATGGGGCCACGATTAGAGGACCGAACACTTCCCCAAGCTCCCATATCGAAACCAAGATTGTGGACCCGAGAGGGCTACTCGAGTTGAATTCGAGTAAGATACTGGGTGTTGCAGGTGCGCACATAAGGATTGCCAGGTTACTATAAGGAGTTCAACATCAGAAAAGGTACAAGAACCGCAAGAAGGGGGAAAAGTGACTTACACGACCAGGCTCATGATGGATATCAGGACCACGATGCTCCATTTATACACAGTAGACCAGTTGAGTGGATTTACCGGGTCTTCGGGGCCATCGAAGTTAACAATGTTCTCGGGGTAGTCTTCCAGGGTACGGCCTCTGGTAGGAATTGGTGTCTTGACGGTAGGTCTAGGGGTAATTGCCTTTTCACTATCCATTTCTTGAGGTTTGAAGAACGCACTGATGGGAGTTTCATTGCAATGGTCCACACCGTAGGACTTGGAAGGCGTTCTAAAATGCAGTGTCCCTCCGTCATGGGTCATGTGGAACTTGGAAGATCCCCTTGGAGGTATGTTCACTTCGTGATTCATTGCGAAAGGGACCGTAGATCTCCCTTGAGGCGCAATCGGCGGTGAGGCAACACGAACAGCGGTGAAGGACTTTGCAGAAGCAGATATGGTCCTTAGCAGTACTCTGAAACGATTGTTACAAGCTCAAGTTGGTCAGCATTGATCAACATTCTGTAATGGATGAATAAAGGAAAACCAGAGAAGAAGGATTGGGGATACATTGCAGGATCATAGACCGTGGTTGAGATGTGGATGTAGGGGTCATATGTGACATTTTTTCTCGAAGAAGGAGCTTCTCCACGTGCTTTCGGGTCTCTTGACGTCTTGACAAAGAAAGAAAGAAGGAGCGCGAAGACGAACGTAGAAATATCGATTGAGCAATGAAGGCTTTTGTTGGGCTGTAGACAATGCAAGCAGAGTCTCCTCAATGATCCCAGAGTTTGATCTAGGGTGAAGCACTTAGTGCATGGTGGGTTTTCCTTTGCGTCTTGTTGAACCTTCAAAATTCGAAGCAACCGTTCAGCAAGCGAGGATTTTTCCGGCTATTTCCGCACAGCTCTATCTGTCGCATCAAATTACACTTACTCACCATCCCTCTTGATGTCTCTCTCCCTCCCAGGACAAGCCTTCAAACATTGCACTAGATCACCCGCCTTCACTCTTGCAAATCCCTGTCCCTTGTCGTCAATCCCAATACCGAGCACTACCTCGTCGTCCAAGTAGCCGACATTCTTTCCCTCCACTTCATCTGCATCAGTTCTGCCCCACGCATACGAGATACTAACAGTATATGTGAAATATGCCCAGTACTCTTTCCCACCATATGGTTCAGTATAATTCCCAAATTTTTGGTTCGCAGCAACGGTTTTGGCATTGATAGGATCGTCGTCCCAGTTCTGTGCTTCCGTCCAACCCATAGTAGTTTCATTTGCCATAAGAAGTGGGTGCTGCGAGAGTCCAACCATGCTGAATGGAGGAATGGCAGACCAGACTATGATGTGTCGTTCGTAGCGTAGCGGCAATTTGAGATGGTTTAGAAATTTCCGATGAATGATTGCGAAAAAAACAGTATTGTCCGGTGTGGGTTTGCAGTTGCTGTCCGACCGGCTGCAAAGAACTAAGCGTAGGGAGTTCGTCGCCTGGTGAAACGTGCCACCCCTTTTTATCGGATCGGGTTCTTCGGCATCGCCATTGCGAAGGCATGGGAGCTCCAAAGGATCGGTGAGATTAGTCGTTGTGAGGCCGTTGCCAAGAAGTTTGGCAAAGGTTCGGCCTCGGTCGCCCTTACGTGGGTTTGAGAGGTCGTAGTGTATGTATGACTCGCCGGAAGTGGTAAAGAAGAGCATCCAGTTCTTTTCAATCGGCCCCCTCGTATCGGCGGGATTTCGAGTAAGTTCGGTGAGTGTTGGGTAAGATTTGAGAGGGCCGAGAGAAGGATGAGTAGGGGAAGATGAAAGGAGGATATGGAGCGGTGGATAGAGGCTACGGAGGTCAATGATCCACAAACCAAAACAAGCATAGCGAGACCTTGATATTGTCAGTGTCTTCTCCAAAGGTTACTAACCGAACTTACTGAGTATTGACCATCATCAGTGGCTCGCCTTTTCCACTCCAGAAGATCCGAGGATCATGGAACCCGGGGATGTCAACATAGGTACCAAATTTGCCAGTACATTCCTCTGCCGGTGTCGGAGGAACACTGAGGGTCACAGATGCCGAAGCACATCTCATACCTCCAGTTGGCCCAGTATGGACGAGATCATCAGCTGTGCATGGCTTTTCACCTGGTCTTGCGTTCTCCTTAGAACCAGTGTAGCACACGTTAGCTTCGCACAATACATTCTCCTGATGACCGCCGTTCGTGACGATCCGGCTGACCACCAAGTATTGATTCTTGGACCAGTAAGGAAGAGAGATGATGGTCGGGTTCCAGAACTCTCTTGCCTCGGGTTTTGTTGCTCCTGCTGGAATATCCGACACGTTTTGGATGATACTGGGCACTCGAATGTGGCCGGTGTACCGGTTGCCTTGCCTTGGGCATTTAAACAGAGTTTCGAAATGTGGATTAAGTATTGGTTGTGAGAGTAACGAGGCTCCTGTTCTGTTTGATGATTTCCCGCCTGTGTTATAGGTATAGAAGTACTTGTTTGGGGGGGATAGATGATTATTCGAAGAGTTGGCCGCCGGTAGGGGCTGCAATTGAACGGCTGCTATTAACACACGGATCCCCTCTGTAGGAGGAGCTGGCGGATGAAGGACAAACGATGGCAGAGAAGTCGGTACTCGTAAGCTGGAACGGTAGAAGACGATTAGTGTCAGCAGTACAATAGCCGGCAACAGAAGGCGGCGCAAGGGTGGAAGGTAGAACATCCTAGAGTAGTGCGGATCCCAGTTTCGATGATGTTGCAAAACTCATGGGGCAAATGTTGAAAACATGATATACCGCGGCTAACACATATAAGCGATGATTGTCAGCGCCGTCTTAGGGCGTCGAGAATTCATTTGATACACCTACGAATGTGTCGAAATTCTTGTGCAGAGTGCACTAATGTGGACCGTTTGTATAGTGTAGAAGGAGATGGCTAGTGTTTGCAGAAAGTCCAACACAGCCCATGTCTTCCACCGAGCCAATATCAATACAGAATTTACAAACGTTCCAGCGCTGAGTCTTTTCCGGAACACAGGTTGACATGTGGGTGATCCATTCGCAGGAGTTCGCAGGTAGAGGAGATAGGGTCGCTATTTCAAAGTTAAGTTTATAGTACTCAAGGTCTACTACTTTGGGCAGGACCCGATGCTGAGTATCGGCAAATGTAAATCGTCAACTTACTGACTTTTCCATCAATTACCAGGCAGGACTGTGCAAGCGCAGGTCCCCACTAACGCCGACGCTCAAGGGCAGACATTTTACAACTGGGCATAAGACGATCCACGACTTCCATAACTATGATGAAGAATCTTCTACTTCACCATGATTCTCATCGTCTTCACTCCCCTCTTCTTCGTCCCATCCCTCAGCCTCAAGGCCTCCTCCACGGATCCCCAAGCTCATGAGGAATCCAAGGAAAGCTATACCGCCAAAAACACCGAAAGCTAGGGCTTCATCCTTTGGGCGGATGTGGGTAGCGATTGAGAAGAGGCCACCGGAGAGGAAAGGACCCACGGCGCGGCCGGCTGCCGAGAGTGTTTGAGCAAGGCCGTTGAGGGTACCAAGTACCGAGTGACTAGGGGCAGAATTGGTGATCTAGAGGTTCCGAAGTGTAAGTCAGAGTAGTCTGAGCTGCGGATAGGTGAACAGAGCGAGGTACTTACAAGTAGCAGAGCGCTTGTAAGACACGTCACCGCTGCCAAAGACCTTATCAAAAGTATAATCCCTAATTCCACGTACAACCAGCCTTTGCCGCTTGAGATACCTCCGTCGCCATTCTGGACATGTTTGTAGCCTACCCACGGCATAAACAAATATGCAAGTACCATACCAGCTAAGCCAACCTTGTAGGTTGTTTTATTGCCCATCTTCTCCCGCATTCTGCCAAAGAAATCCAGTTGAAATACAATTGTCATTGCACCAGCAAATGCAAGCGACACCCCAATCTCTTTGGGTGAGAGACTTCTTCCTGTTGGTGGAGCAGCTTGACCGAAGATCGGGTAAAGCGAATTATAGGATATATTTGAAAGCTGGAAAATTATAAATGTAGAAAGAAGAAGTATTGTATCCCTAGTGAAAACTTGCTTGCGACTAAGATCTGTAGCATGACGAGGCAGTAATGTCGGCATCGATTCTCGAGACGATGCATCTATCTCGGACTCATTCTCGTCGTCTTCATCTACGGTAGCATTGCCGTTCAGATATGATGCCCTATGATGACGAGTAGCAGTATCGTTGAGATAGGTTGGGCGGCTAAAGCTAGCAAATTGCCATACCCAGCTAAACACATTTGTCACTTTTCTGCCAAGTGGAGGAAGATCCCGTGCCTCTTCTAAACTCTCGTCCAAAAATATCATGGTCAAGAATAGGTCGACCACTAAAATTGCTGCTGAAAAGATATTAGGTCGTATGTAAGGGAAGGGTTCATCTTGAGAAGGTTGGCTTTGAGTCGAGGCCATGGTGCCGCCCAGGAGTGGTCCTGTGATACCACCTAGACCGTATATGACTGGTAGATAAATGGAAGCTTTTGACTGGTTGCTTCGATCCGTGATTTCCCCTAAGCACGTAGACACCACAGATTGATTCCCATTCACCAACCCCATCAGCACCTGCACCAGTATTGCCTGCCACAATGTTCTGCAGAAACCAAACGCAACAAAGCATGCCGCCGTAAGAAGCGTTCCCAGAAGCACAACTGGTTTTCTCCCTATCCTATCTGAGACCCAGCCCCAGAGGAAATTTGTCGCGAATTGTGCAAGAGCGAATGAAGACGCAATGGTGCCAACGTACAGCCCAACCTGGCCAGGATCAACTTCCGGGAACGATGATGCCATTTGAGGTAGGTACGGGCTTATCGAATTGAGTGCGGTCTGTTCCGCCAAAGCTATTATGGCGAGTATGGCGAGCTGCCTCTTTGGCAGTGGTGTTTTGGGGTGATTGGAAGCGTTGGACTTGCTGCGGGGCTCCTGAGTGCCATCATTTGAGGATGATGGAGAGAGAGACGGCGGTTGGCCTCTTGACTTCGGTGGAGGAGTGGGGAACGTCTGGTAGTGGACCGTTGAAGATTTCCGCCGATTAAAGCCAGGCTGGTCTTGCCGCCTCATTGTGCAAAGAATAGCAGAGAGGTCCAGGGGCGGTACCTGGACCTACCAATGTCGATTGGGACGGATGCAAGTTCAAATGCCCCCAATGAAGTCCTTCAAAAAGCACAGTGCTTTCCGTAACTCGTCGTTGGCGTGAAGCTGAAGTATCTATAGAAGTTTAATTGAAGTCCGGACCAGTTCCACGGTCCCGGATCCACTTGTACTGTACCTTATCAGATCTCGCTAAACTTTCCCAGATAACCGACCGTTTCTGCGATATATTACGGTACCTTAGTGTTGATTGAACGTCAACGAATGGGATTAAGCTAGCTATGCATTTGGATATACTAGAAATCTAATAGCCCAGACTGTGTGCGCTGGTTCCATAGCGCATAGACTCTACTTCAGCTGCTCTATCTATACCGAATGCCCATCACACATTCTAGTCTATCCTATCCTCCCAAAACAGATTCTTCAGCTTCCTTTCTTTCTCATTCTCCACATAGCGATCAAAGTTAGCCTCATCAGGATCGAAAACCTTTCCTTGGTACACCTCGTGAGGTAAGAAAGCGCACTTTTCTTCTGCACCTGCTAGATATCTGCAGACATGCATGTGGAGAAAGATAGCTACTCTTTGGTTCCCTTGCTCCGTCAGTCTCCACTTCTTCGGCGTTGTACTTTCATCGAGGAAGAAGTCCCCCACTTCCGTACTTTCGTTGTCCAGGTCAAGCCAACCAGACGTATCGAGCCAGAAGACTGCTTTGTCGCCGTCGGCACGAAGTCGAGCGACTACATTCTGTGTCTCATGCTCGACCTGGCCTCGAAAAGGCCGCAGGACGAAGATTGGAATCGAGGCCGGTGCCGTGCTCAGTAAATTGGACGAGCCTGATCTCTCGCTATGGACTATCGCTGGGTGTTTCGGATAGGCTAGAGCGCGAATTGCTTTAATGAGAGACACGTAAGTATTTTCGAAGAGTTCAGACAGCTCCCATCGGCTCATATCATAATCAGATGCATTACTGCCGAATGATGTCTCGTCGGAGCCGCCCATGTTGAGTACCTGTTGATTGTCATTAAGGTAGCTTTGAGTAGCATGATACACTGCTTACTATAACGTCTGGAATGTAAGCATCAAACATCCATGGGTGCTCGAAATATGCAGAGCCGTATGGGCCACTACACAAGGCTGAGTTCATATACCCAACACAAGACTTCAAATTGTGGTACGCCGGAAGGTCACTTACCTGCGGAAGAAGACATCGCCCATTCCAGCGGGCTGACCAGCGCCGCCGATACAATTCTGCGTGAGACACATACCATCAACACCAATACCGACGTGATCAGCTCCAAACATTTCTCCAAGTAAATACTCCCAACCCATGACACCAGCTAATAGACCATCGGCGCCACCAGTGCGCCTACCTCTTTGTCTGCCACTGAATGAGCCTGGCAAATCTGTTATCACCTCGAGTATTTTCTTTCGATCTTGAATCTCGATTGGTATATCTTCATCCTCGTCGCTTGTAGCTGTCTGCACTGTATTACCATTGCCATTTTCTCTCAGAAGGCCGCTCAAACCTGTGCGATGTCTCTCGCCCACTTGGTCATTTTCGGCATGAAACAAGTCTTCGTCCGCATACTCTTCGCTCAACAATGATCCATATACGCGAGCGAGCTTCCCACCCTTGCTCAGCCAGATACCTTCCAATTCGACAATTCCTCGACCATGGTCGTCGGTCATAGGGGCGATAATACGAATTTGATGCTCCTCATCCTTATGCAAACGATCAGAACACACGGACACTAGGGCTGAAGCATTAGGTAAGAGGATGTATTCTTCCTGATCAACTCGGGCAAGCAATGAGATTGGGGCCGCTGGTTCCTCGTTCGGAAGTGGACGGAAGGAGATATGACCCGGAGTCGGAGACGGTAGAGGAACGGCTGGGTCAATCGATAACTGGATTAAGGAACCCGCCTTCTGCTCGGCTGCATTGTGGAGGGACAGCAGAAGCGTCGTGGTGTTTCTGACTGTAATATCAAAATACACACCTGCAGATGGAACATCAGTAGGAACATAAGCCCGTCATTGGCAGGTTTTCCAAATGTAGATACCTGGGAAAGCCCCGTCCTTGCGCAGTCGATTTGGAGTAGAGGTCCAACGACCGATGTACTAATCCGGTTCAGCAAGAGCATCTTCCAGTTCACGAAGGGTAGACGGACGTGAATTTTAGGATTGGTCGCAGGAAAGAACTGCAAGTCCTGGGTTCTCGCGTCTTGAAATAGCTCCTTCCCAAATCCGCTCGCGCTGATCTTAACGAGATCCAGCTCATTAATGCCTCCATGAAACCACCAGAAAGCCAACGCACTAAGCACCAACAAAAACCACAATGGTTTGCTACTCAGAAGACACCTGATCCGATACAACCTGTAGTTATCGAAAAACCTAGGCCTGTCACCTCGCCGTGGAGTGAAGTCCATAGGTCCGCGGTAAGGTGTTGGAGGTTTTAGGCCCGCTGAACGGAAGGGAGAATATGCCGTAGTAGCAAATGGAGTAGGGAAGGCTGCGGTAAGAGGAGTGGCCGAAGGAGTTGAGAAGCCACTAGAACCTGGAGTATCGTGGCTGGGGTGACGCGGTGAACCATTTAAATTGGTAAATGCCAAATGGAGCTGTGGACGACTTCGGAATGGCGGCGTTCGTGACATATTTGATACCACAGTTCAAATGGCATTTAACACTTCTGCCAATGTAATTGGAGTGAGAGATTGTCACAGTCCATAGTCTGAAGATTTGGATAGCGGAGTCAATCCGAGGCAAGTGCAATGGAAAAGGCAGAAGAGTCTAAGAGGCTAAGCAATTGTAGAGCCGTACCTTTCTTTAGTATAGCAGAGCTTATCTATGTAGCACCTTCCAGAGGCACCCTTGCTCATTCCAGCCTACTAAATTCGGGGTACAAAGGTTTTCGAAAGACGAGAGCCTCTTACAATCCATCACCCATTCAATTATTTGAAATCAAGTACTTCTCTAATAGCCACTTTCGGTCTTTGGTTATCCTGCCTTGTTTCATGCAGTAGCACGAAGCGCCATAAAAATTCCCCACCCAAAGCCGACCAAGCTTCCGACGACTGTTGTTAATCTCAGAGTCAGCATTACCTTATGGAGTTGTGAAACCAAGTTTCAAGATGTATCAAAAGAATGATAAGGAAAACAAAGGCTCGATATACTCTGAAACATGTCTGGAGACTTAAGACGAGGGCTCAGAAGAATGGGGATTGACTCCGACAATACGTACCAGTCTTCTGGTCTACTGGTATGAGAGTATGTTGCACGAGATTGACCAGGGGCCAGAGCTTGTAGCCAGCACGCATGATCGGCCAGGTTTCCTTTAGAAAAGCCGATATCAGTCAGCCAGTTCGCATTACAATCCGTGACGCCACTTCTTAGCGCGACAGTGCGTGTCTATCTCTATGTGGCTGGGTGTAGCGTACCTCTTTTACTACGTGCCAGCACGCACCCATCGACTCTCCATTCAGGAGTCTCACCCCTGCTAGGAACGTCACCACGTTCACCAACGCGGCCACTGTCTGATCCAGGACAAACTTTGTCAAAGTATTTCTCACATTCAGCTTTTTTTCTACCTTGGCTCCTTTGCCATCGTCATCAATCTCAATCTTCCCGGTGTAATAGCCAGGAAACTTCTTTTCTAGGTACTGCTGCCATAAAAAGTTTGGTGGAGTGGATAGCAGAGCGAATGTGATGAGCGCGAAGACCGGAGGTGTTGAAGAGCTCACATACATTGCAACGAGGCATGACGCGAGAGAGAGAACGGTGGATTGGATGGTTGCGGTCACAATTGCTGGAGGCATTCCGGCTGGACCGGGGCGAAGAGCTTAAGGAATGGAAGACCTGGTTGGTCCCGAGGGTATAAGCTTTATGAGCTTATCAAGGAGTTATCTAGATAATGTCAGTATGACACCTCGTTAGAGGGAATCTGTGTTACAAACCTACCTTAGATTTCAGTAGCTGTTTATTGGGGTAACGCGATGTTGTCGCTTCTCGGCAAGTGCTGGCCCGAGTGCCAGGGATGCGGCAGCGGTCTTTAACGCGTGAGACGTCAGCTTCCTCCTTTTACCAACCATACCACCATACTACTCGATGAATACTTCACTAGATGTTTGCTCTGGTTTAGGTGTATGAGTCGAACCCGGCTTGCTGGCTATCATTACATGCAAGAAGAAGATCTCACCATTGTATCGCTAAAGTCCACCTTGAATACCTTACAGCAGTCTGGATTCGTCTTTTCTACGTCTTACTAGATCTTCTTCTTTTATTCTCCATGCTGCTAGCAAATCTGCCGGAATATGTCTGAGTGTATATCTCGCCTTAAAATTATCACTATGCCGTGGTCGAGAGTATTCTCTCACCTATAGTATTCCGGATCGCCACGCCTACGACTACTTGTATTATATTTTTCAATTTGAAAGTGCCTCAGATCGCCATCCTAAGTCTCCTTACCAATGTCTAGACGGTACTTGGTGTAACTTCGGAGCTCAATTTGATATCTCTAGAAGTTTCCGGGAGAGAAAAGTTGGATTAGGCTTGGAGATGATAAGTTGTGATGCCAAAATCATATCCAACTTGTGACCGCTCTGAAGACGATGAACTCTTAGAGTAAAGGCAGCTCTTCATGTTTGCTTACACTAAGCAAAGCACTACTATATAGTAGGAGTTCGAAGCAAGTCTGCCTTTGGGGACCTCCAAATTGCTTGATCTGTCAAAGGGTAAGTCATCAAACACGAAAGGAACTTTATGTTCGAGAACGCGGACACAACCTTATAGAACAGCCCGTCTTCCGCTTTCCAAATACTGCGTAATTTGCACTTGCTTTGAGTGGCGATGTTCAAGACGTAACTTTCAGTAGATCCTACAACTCAACAAGGAGGTCAATATGGGATGCTCATAACGACGATGCTTTAATATGGCGACCGAACAGCGCCAAGTGGCAATGTAGCCCTTGAAGCCTTCAAACGCCTTATTAAGTAAGGAGTTTCAAAGGTTCGTTTATGTAGCTTTTGTTCTCGCCGGCCTTAGATTTCGTTGAATATCCAAATAAGCGCGAAAAATTGAAAGCGCAACATTCTCGGACCCTTCCCTTTGCAACCTCCTTTTCTGTTGTACCACTATCTTCCTAGTCATCGGGAAGTATCTGATGACCGTCTAGGACTGTATCAAGCAGTAGTTGTGCTTAGTCGTCCATCTGTTTCCAAGACGCCTCGGTTGACCGTTACTTGAAGCGCGATTTTCGACGGTTCCGTCTCAACTCCAAAACATTCATGACGCCTTTTATCTTCCAAGATCTCGAACACAGCCCTGAGATCCGTCCAGCACTGCCTCCGCAAGCAGAATCCTTCACTACACGGCGATATTCAAGAGAGGTGAGCATCTGCTGATCATATTTGTCTGCAAATATCGTGCGCAGTTTGGAACCGTCCCAACTCAGCTGAACTCACACGAGTAACCCTACCTTTGTTTCACCTTCTCGGACACTCTTGTCTCAGCGTACTTTACTCCTGTGATCGGCGGCATTCGCCCATGCTTCTTTGTCATTGGCAAAGTTACTTGTTGTTTTTGCTTTGCTCGTTGATTGCAACCAAGACCCGCTTATGATCCGATGTACTAACTTCGATCTGTCGACCTTGGCGAAGATGAGCAGCTTGCAAGATTCCAAGGTTCGCGAAGAGTTCATAGCAAGATGCAATGAGTTACATATCAAGGCAAAGGAGAACAAAGCGAAGCTTGCACCACCGCCTACAAATGGAAAACATCTTGGTCACTATCGGGCACCTCCAGCCCCCCTCTCTGTCCAAACCTCCGCATTCACGCGTTTGGGAAATCAACAAGAACCTTACAAGATGGAGCTCGCTTCTCAAGAAGTGCAGTCTAGTTTCGAACGTCAATTTGGACTCATCACTGCTAAAAACCAAGCCACTTCGCGTCCTTCTAGTCGACGTAAGGAACATTCATCTCTTTAAGTTCTTCGCATTGACATTCCAATGTAGGCAAGGCGTCCGAGACGTCCTCATTCTCTGAACCGGTAGCGAGCTTCACCGTTCCTAAAACCGCTACGTCCCGACCACCAACAACAGCCAGCAAACACGCTATTGCCAAGTGTCACCAGGAACTTGCAGCCTGCTACCAAAAGCTTGCTGCACTTCACGTCGCTGAAGCGGAGGAAGCTATGGTACATGAAGCAGGAGCCGCAAAGGGGCAACAAGGGTATCTTAGCAACGGGGTTCTGCAGCTTGAAGTTCCAACGCCCTATACCTAACCGTTTGCTCGGTGCTTGAAAGGGAGGAAATGGAAGCGGAACGTTTGAAAGGCACATGTAACAAACAACTGAATCAGCGGGCAAGAAGTGTGTCAGAGGTAATTTGCGCATGTACGTTGCAGTTACTTTCCGAGGCTCATACCAATCATACTCCATTTGTCCGAACACATACGTTGCAGCTTAACTGCCAGTACTACAATAGCTCAGCTTATTCGGAACGTATTGGCTTCTGTTGACTGGCTTTCCCTAGTCGCACAACAATCTACATTCATCGTGGACTCCGTTCTTACAACTAAATCCAAAGACCCAAATCGAAGCGTTTCAGATTAAATTGAACAAACCAAACTACAAAATAATCTCATCTACACCACATAGCTTCTCAACCTCACCAAAAAACACCTATCCTCCCTCCTAACCCGGCACACCAAGCCCCCTACCCACCCCCGCCCTAACACAATTAATCCCACCCACCTCCCGAAACGAACCCCCCTCCAACCCCCCCTTCCCCCACCCCGTCCGCCCAAACCACACCCCCACATCAACATCATGCACGCCCGCTCCCCCCTCAAACTGAATAACCGCTCTATCATCCCTTCCCCCAAACTCCCCAGGCGGGTTTCTCGCATACAAGCAAATAAAATACCGCGTCTTGTGCTCGTCACACACCAGCGTGTTGCCGATCTGGATCTTTTCGGGCTTGGGGGTTTGATTGTCTCGGCCGCATTGTAGCTCGCAGTAGCTGGTGTTTTTCGGCAGCGGGGCGTAGAGGCGGGATCGGAGCGTCAGGTTTCTGAGTTTCGGCTCAGTGGGGTTGTAGCTTAGGTCTTGGGTGACTTGGATAACGTGTTTGTAGGGGCCTGGACGGCCTTTCTGAGGAGGAGTGGGTGTGGAGGCCCAGGTTAGGAAGTGCTGGAAGTCTGGTTCGTGGTCTTGGTGGGTTTCTAGGTGGTGTTCGAGGGCTTGTTTGCTGTGCACGAGGTCCCATTTGCAGTAGACGAGGTTTCCTTTTATGGTCTGGATTTGTTTTTCTGTGTATGGATTGGGGGTTTCTTTTAGTTGGTCTTCGGACTCTTTGTGGTACTTTTCGAGGCTCTTTTGGAATTCGGCGGAGCAGTCTTTGGTGTCTTTGGGGGTAGTGAAGGGGGTGGTTGGTTGGATGGAGGCGCAGCAGAATACTAGGGGGATTGTTTCCGGTCTTGAATCTTGAGCAGACGATGTGGCAGATTGCTTAGGCGGAACAGATGGAGGAGATTGCGTTCGGGGTTCCGAGCTACCAGCAGAGGGTTTTGCAGGTTTCTGAGGTAGAGGAACTTGAGGAGATTGCGATGATGCGGCGGGCTGCTGAGGCTGTCGAGACGGAGAAGCTGGAACAGATTGGCCTGTTGCTCCTGCATTACGTGCGGTTAATGCTGGGGGTCGCGAAGGTTGCTGGGGCTGTTGAGCTCGTGGGGCTGGAAAAGGTTGAATCTGGGGTTCCAAATTCCGACTATCTGATGCGGCAGGCTGCTGAGTTCGAGCAGTAGGCAAATTTTGGGGTTGAGTTTGGGGTGCGTTGTCATGAGCAGTTGCTGCGGCAGGCTGTCGAGGGGGTGTCACTGGAGAAGCTCTACCTGGGTGCCCAGAGCTAGGAGCAGACGACGCCGTGGGCGGCTGGGTACCAGGAGGTAGGTCAGGTTTCGCGGTCTTTCGCTTACGGGCCATATTTTTAAAATTTTCAAGATCTTAGTGAAAGGAGTGCTGAGTACAAAACTAGGAAGGAAAGTCTTGACGTTTCATGCAAAATATCCTTTTTGTTTCCAGATCTTGAAGTACGATAAAATATCTGAAAGAGAAAGGAAAGATCCAGCAAGTGGAAACATAAGACCTGGCGGATGACCCAACACAAGCAACACAACTTGAATAGAGTTGAAGATTTCATACACATGAAAGTTGATGTAACACATAGTTTGCTTGAGTGGCTTGCTAGTTGGAGAGTGTCTGAGGCAGGGGGAAGAAGGTGCTAGATGAGGGTGGTTTGTGCAGGGTTGGAAAGGAGCCTTGTGATAGATCGGTGTGCATTAAGCGAGCACTGCTGGCATATATGAGCTGGAGATGAGGACTGTATTTGTAGCAGGAATTTTGCAGAGAGAAGACAGGTACTTCTCTGCAGGTGAGTTTTTGGCTCCAGGTTCTAGATCATTCTCATATGCGCTTTGCAAAGAAAGTCAGAAGCAAACCTTCCAAAGCCTCCGGAAACCCCATTTACTCCCTTGTCTGGTACATTCGGGTGCCTTCTCAGAGTTATAACCTTTCGTAGACCTTCCAAAACTACCATACTTGAGCATCTCAACGCATTTGCGCGGAAAAACTTTACTCTTATCAATGCGATATGGCGTTGTCGAAATGTGAAGACGTTTGACTGTAGTGGCAACGCAGTGGGTGAATGCTCATAACGTTCACTTGGTGGTTCCTTGAATGGCAAAGACAGAATGCAAAGCCACTCCTAGCGATGATGGTTTTTTGGTCCTGGAAATATGACGGTCTTCAACTAGCAGTCTTAGCATGCGCGCTTGAAGGCGTCTTAGAGTTTGGTGGCTATTGAAGAGAGATATAACGTTTCGTTTGGACGTGGCTACCAAGATACCACTGCTGGCCACATCGACGAGCTTCAGTCGAATGAGACATGAATCTGTCAAACTTCATCGCATACACCAGGTAATTGTTCCTACTATTCATGGCAGAGTCATTCTCCGCATCCACGGCTTCGAAATTGTGCTGTTTCTTGATCGGTTCATATGTAAGCTCAATGAAGAAAAGGCCGCGCGAATTGGCGCGGTGGCTATGGTGGGAAATTGGAAATAAGCCAACATGGCCATTTTCTTGCTTTTGCGAAGACTTAATAAGACTTTTGGGATGCACAATGCTGGGTGTTGCAAGCTGTGGTGAATGTCTGAGTTAAGGTACCTTCACGGATACAACGTGCCCACAGTGTGAATATCGAACAACATTCTTTCTGCTCGACGCACACATCCCAAATGACTGCATCGTATCAAATTCGTTGTTGGTATGCTGTAGAGAGACTAAAAGTATTATCGAGCCTTTGAATCCATTCAAACTGTCTAAGACCGATGGAGGAGTCAATTGAGATGGTTTGACAATTATACTTATTTATCGTATGATAGAAGCCTTTGAGTCTATTCCGCGCTCATCAATTTACAGCTTGTCTGCCTTCCACCTAGGATCGTTGCATAGCGCTATGGACATCCAAGCACCAATCTTCTGTTGCCCCTTGGCGGAGCAATGCGGAAACACTCATGAATCGCTTGGCCATAAGCTTGAACCATTCATGAAATGGGCGCGCGAGAGAGCGACATCTCAAGTCTCGACTGCAACCGAGACTTACGCTCGTGACCTCTTGATCGAGGTGGTCAAGACTAGACAACACGCACCAAAACAACACTCTAGCAGGGTCTTCCTTATAAGGAACGACCAAGATGGTTCCAAGGGATACAAAGAGTCTTTGGCGGCGAGATATCGCCAAATGAACTCTTCAGCACCCGTCGAAGAATGTCGGATCCTTGTCTGCATCAATTGCCAGCTATCTTACTCAGTCTTTCTATTCAAGAAGCAACAGCAGACAGATCCGCCCTCGTCGGTAAAACAAATTGAGGCACGATTTGGGAACCTTGTTGGATCAGATTCACCGGGTTAAAAGCAGCGACAGCCAGTTACAGCCATAGATCGGGAAATCGGAACGCTAACTCCCCAAAAGATATCTCCAAGGGTGTAGAAGGTGCTTCAGATAGTTGGCAAATTTTCAGTCTCAAGGTATTAAGCAAGTAACGACCAGATAATGGCTTCCATAATTAGCCAAAAAATATTTGGAAACAACCATACACGCATCCCAATGCAATCCTGACAAGAATATGACATGGTCTGATGAGAAAAGCGTACATCCATTACGCGTAAAATGATTAAACCACCTTTGTTTTATTAGTGTTTGGTACTATATTTGATCACATGAAATTAGCTCATGATTGTCAAACTGGGGAAGAAACTGCAGAGGACTCACTTTGTTACATATAAAGCAGAAGCTGCTCTTCGTTAGCAGCTCTCATCGTACATCAACTCACACCTAAATATCCACACTATCCTGAATAATCCAAGGTATGGCGGATACGCAAAAGCCAATCTTTTGTTGCACGAAGGTCGGCCGTCCTTCTCTTGACGACAATATGGAACTATTCATGGAATGGGCTGCAGGAGACTCTACAGCCAACGACTCCGGTGGAGACAGACCAGATGCTTTTCCCTTCGTTATTGAGTTTTTCGATACCACAGAGAAAGGATCACACTGCCCCACCATCAGATATTTCGCCGGCCAAGGGAATCACGACGGCGGGATCATTTTCAGGGAAATTGAGAATGCCGAAAATTTTCGTAGAAATCGGTATGAGAAATTCAAAGAACACAAGCTTAAGTGCACGACTCATAAATCAGCATCTTACGTGATAAATCTCTTGGAGGGTCCGGACTAGCATGGAAGGATGTTTTCAACTGCCGAAATCCCTGGCTGTGGTGTTGGAGGATAAACCGAATCTACTAGTGCTGGTATTTAGCAACCGGGTATGATGTATGACTTGGACAACAAGGATGACCCCTTGGACGGTCCACCTATGTTCCATTAATACCAGTAGCCGGCAGAGACGTGCCAGTCGTGGTATTTTGCGTATCCCTATCAGCTTCGCCATTAATACCAGTAGCCGGCAGAGACGTGCCAGTCGTGGTATTTTGTGTATCCCCATCAGCTTCGCCATCAATACCAGTAGCCGGCAGAGACTTTTTTAATGTCTGCTTCAGAAGGCTTTCTTTGCCAGCGCGGATCTTGCGATTCAATTTCAGTAGGCGTCGGCGTACTTTTGGCTGTGCATGGCGTACATCGAACAGGTGTTGGCGATGGTGCGGCTTCAATATATCCAACTTCTCGAGGTATTTGGGTTTGAGATCCGTAGAGCTGGTGTCATAGAAGCAGATGTAGTGGCGTTGGGGTACTAAGCGAATCATGTCGAAATTGTCCGGGACTTGATGGTTATGAGCCGGAAGATCTCTGCCGAAGTACCATGCGCATCTTCGTTTGCTGTCCACCAAACTCTTGCCAAAAGGTCGAAATAGGATATGATAGAACTGCTGTGCGATCCATTGGTAGGTTCTGTCCTCATCGTCGTATATGGCGACAAGTCGATTTGGCGAAGAGGTATCGCGAATTGGCCAGCTGTATCCCACTTGCAGCTCTCAACGCCGAGCGCAGATCTGAGCGATAGATCCTCCATTTTAGTGAAGTTATTAGGTAGTGATGCGCGGACAAAGTCAACAGGTTGTCTTGTTGATATTTCTGTTCAATGTACTTGAGTAGCCTAGCGAATAAAGTCTTCATATCGCTTCGCTTATTGCGGCAGAGATCTCGGCGCCTGTACTGCCGCTTCGTCATCCCAAGTCATCACAAGATGATATATTTCCATAGAACTTAATCGTTTTGTTATTATTAGAATCGTGACTGTCCTTCAACAGAACTGATCGCGCTCAATTCTAACTGGCACATGAACATCATATTTCTCTATCTTGACTTATATTCATTTCTGACTCATCAATCTCTCCGTGTGAACTCTGCTCCTCAGTCGTACGGCGCATTCTTTCTTTGTAGACCCTGGCCACCAGTACTTGGGCAACGATACTCAGGTCTATCTATGTGATAGTCACTAGACACAAATTGTAGTCATGGCTAGTACCGCCCGTGGTGGACGCCTTGAGGGCAAGAAGGCTATCATTACTGGTGCAGCAGGGTAAGCTTTATCTGTGATTGAATCCAGAGTATCTACGTTTCTTCTATTTGATGCGTACTTGATGGCTGAGTGACGGTTAAGGTCAAGGAATGTTTTCTGAATTTATGTATTTCAAATTCTACTCCTTGCTGGATAACATTGCTGAACCCGTATGCATGTCTGTATTCCTTTATTCAAACTTACTTTCAAACTGTTCACGCCGTCTGCAGATATCAATATCTGATCCATTCCTTCCACTTTCCTCCCACACTAATTTGCAAATTCCTTTCCCAGCGGCATCGGCCTCGAGACAACCATCCTCTTCGCCCGGGAAGGCGCCGCAGTTCTCATGGCCGACATATCCGAACCAGCACTGGCTAAAGCCCATGCCAAAGTCCACGAGATTCTTCCCAAGCCGCCCCGTCTCGAGACCATCAAATGTGACGTCTCTAAAGAATCTGATGTCGCAGCTATGGTCTCTCACCTCGACTCCTGGGGTGGCGTCGATATCATTTTCAACAATGCAGGCATCATGCACGCAAATGATGCAGATGCTGTAGACACGCCAGAAAAGATCTGGGACTTGACACATAATGTCAATGTGAAAGGCGTGTGGTTTGGATGCAAGCATGCGATTATGAGTATGCGTAAACATAAGAAGACAACGGGAAGTATCATCAACACTGCCAGTATTGTCGCACTAGTTGGGAGTGCCACACCACAGCTGGCATACACGGCTAGTAAAGGAGCAGTCTTGGCGATGACGAGGGAGTTGGCGGTTGTACATGCGAGAGAAGGATTCCGATTTAATGCTCTCTGTCCTGCTCCTCTCAAGTACGCACTCCTCACCATCTCATACCTTGCCAACTTCCATTGCTGATACAAAGCTCAAACAGCACACCACTCCTCCAAGACTGGCTCGGCGACGACGCAGCAAAGCGCCATCGTCGCGAAATCCATTTCCCAACAGGCCGCTTCGGTGAAGCGATCGAGCAGGCTCAAGCCGTCCTCTTCCTCGCCAGCGACGAAAGCAGCTTTGTAAATGGCACGGATTTTGTGGTTGATGGGGCCATGACTAAAGTAAGACCTCAATAGATTTCCAGCTAACTTCATTTAAAAAAGCCTTTGCTAATGGTGGTATTTCCCAGGCTTATGTCACGCCAGAAGGACCAGCGACGCAGCCGCCTACTAATTTCGCTCGATAAAAGCTAGCAGATTTGTAGACGCGAGGCGTGAGCGAGGGGTCAAAGGTGTCCGTGCTAGACTTACCCATTGTGCTTTCCTTTGATGAAACTTATGCGTTTAGCAATAGAACGGATAGACATTCTGCTCCTATCACTTCCAGTCTTCCTTGAGACTTCAATCACAATACTGTTCCACACCGACTCTCAGTCTTCCACCCAATGCCAGCCCACTCCCACCTTCACGTCCATTACGGAAATACCCCCGTCGATGCACCTTGAACGCAAAGAGCGAGGATTACGAATAGACAGTCCCCATTCCCCAAACCCTGCTTTCACTCCTTCTTGTGGCTTACTTCCTTGGAATTATCTACCTAGTTACCCACTGCATTGACAGCAGACCAGAGACGAGTGCAAGGAAGCCAATTTCTCATTTCTCTCCAAATTCCATCAATTATGAACACCATCGCCATCGCCGCCGCCATCTCCTTCCCCTTCCACTACACCGCACCACCGGACCACCCCTCCTCAACCCAACCAACCTGGCACCCAAAAATGCATGCCGCATGCTACACCACATCCATCATAACATCCTACGGCAAAAACCAAGGGAATTAGTCCGTAACGATTTGAAGCCTGAGCTTAGAGAGTAAGAAAATAAGTGAAAGGAGCTAGAGCGATAACGACAATGAAGGGATTGACCTTGTTGTAGGGGCTGTATTCGTGGTGGTGTGTGGATGATTACTCGTATTACTGGGAGTGAATATAGAAAGGCCACTGATATGGTGTGTGCGAGTGGTGGTTGCGGGCCGGTGATGGATGCGGAGGTGGAAGGGAAGGGTGGATGGTGGGAGTTTGTCTGTGTAGATTGATGATGCAGAGGGAAGCTGTGGAAGAAATTTGAAGTTTATCTATGGTTAGGCGCGGTTGAGATACATATACAATGTAGAGTGCTTAGACGGAAAGAGAGAAAGGTACGCCATGGGGGTGCGGAAATCGCGAGTGGGCTGTTTAGAGGAGGGAGAGGTCTCCAAATTTCTCCTGTGAAGTGCTTTAGATAAGGGCGCACTGTTCGAGATGGACAAGAAGCGTCGCATACCTTGTAGCCCGGCACTTGCCATCTTCCTTTCGATACGAGCTGCGATGTGCGCTCATCGATATCCGGTCTCGCAGCAACAACCTCATCCTATAAATCATCATGTCTGGAGTCAGCATACATTCACACCCCTTCCGCGCAACATGCTCGAGACGTACCACCGTCAAATCCTCGAACGGCCTCGCCTCCTCAATATTCTTCAACGTCTTCTCCAACGACCTCAACTCCTCATCCACCCTTCCCTTCGTCTCCTCCGCATGCTTCACCGCCTGCGTCTCAAATGCCTCAATCGCCTTAACCTGTCTTCCCACATCATAAGTCTGCGGCTTGAAGCTCTTCATATACCCTTCAATTTCGTCGACGATGGCAGTGTTGTTGAGGACAGTGCGATAGTGCGCCAAGTCGACGGTCGTAGGGGCCTGCGAGAGGAGATTGATCTTACGGCGGGCGTCATCATTGCGTTTTTTGAAGGCCATAAGGGAGGTTGAGGTTGAGCCTTTGAGGCCGAGGGAGGAGGTAATGCGGGTCCAGTCGATCTTGGCGGCGGCGGAGCGCTGGGAGAGAGATGTTAGTGGGGTTTGATGGTTGATAAATAATCGCAGTAAGGATGTACGTACTCCGACAGCCATTGTTGTGGTATTCAAAAACAATCGGGTGTGAAATGGATCTACAGATGAAATATGAGGTCGTGGTTCGGGAATGGGGTGCCCTTGTGCAGGTCGACTCGGTAAGGCTGAACACGTGATCCCCGATTTTACTATGTAGTCTGATGAGCAGATACCTTACCTTAGGCCCTAGGTTTGTTTTCACAGCAAGATATCTACTGATTCGTGGGAGTCAAAGCGTAAGTATTCAAATGAGACAGAAGATATTGCGCCTCTAACTTTGGTGGCTACCTAGTCTTGATACTCGGACTTGCGCTGGCATGCAAAGAACCCAAAGACAAAGTAGATTAGGTCTGAATTCATGCCTAACAGCAAGTGCATGCTTCCCTGAAATAGCACACGTAGAAACTAGGGCTATATGCTAAGGGCCATGATTGAATTGACGATATCGTTGTCGTTCTATGCTCTTCGTTAGAAACATGGAGGAATGATAGTTCTTAGGGCATGATTTTACCTCTTTCAATGCCTTCACAGCCTTCTTCTTCGACACACTCGCTTGAGCCATCACCAGTTCAATATCCTTGGCTTCCAGTCCAGTGTCATCAACCTCCTCATCGTCGTCATCTTCCTCGTCCTTTTTAGCTTCTCCGGCCTCAATTGCTTTACCCTTGTCATTTGCATGATTGTGCCCTGCGTGGGGATCCGCCGCACCGCTATCTCCGGACGGCGTGATATTTTTAAGGGCCGAGTCACTGATCTGGGAGCTTAGGTCTTCGATCTTGGCTTCACCGAATATACTGGAGTATAGAATTAGCATGTGGTAGACCCAGGTAGGTACGAACAGCTTACATCCAGGTATTGCTCGACGGAGATTTGTAAACATCTGGCTGATTGATAACGAAGAGAATCTATTTCTCAAATCAGTCCGCAAAACCTAGCTATCTGCAATGAAGAAGCTGGTAGCGCTGTGATACAAGTCCCAGTGGTGCTGCAGCTCATTGTTGGTCCGACTCACGTTTTTGGGCCTCCTCAAAGTTACTCTCGTGATACCCGGAACATGCTTCAAGCCCAATTTCGCAATTGACTTTCTAGCCTTCTTCTCGTTGCGTGAGTGTACGGTGACGGTCGATCCTCCGGATGGCCCAACTTCCTCTCCACCTGCAGCTTCAGGCTCAGAGTCAGAGCTACTTGATGCATCGTCAACCTCTGCACCCTTCTTGGCTGGTGGGTCGTCCGGGAGCTCTTCGATGCGTGGGTTCGACATCTCGGAAGCGATTCTGCATTAAAGGAAACCATGTCAGCACCGTGGGTAAACCTTTGTTCAAGCCGCAGCCTTGATGGAACAGAAGAACATGGGAGGCATGGCCATAAAGCTAAGTACCATGAGATATCGACACCTACCTTGAATGACAAACAATGCAATATGAGCTCGTTGCAGCGGCCTTCAAGGTCTGGGGGTTTTTCCCGACAACTTAGCGAGTGCGGCTCAATTAGGTTAGGTGGTTTGGTTAGTGGGCGCGGCAGGCTTCGCTCGGTCTATCACAGCTTTCTTCTTCGTGCATCCTTTACCTATCTACATGAACAGGAATCTTCTGAAAGCACCTCGAACGAATGATTAGCAATGTCGCATGGTCGCGAAGCACTAATCGCTATCACTGGACATCGTTAATTGTCGAGTAATCAGCATCTCAACTCCAATCCCGAATGGCCTTACTTCCATCTGCATGCGTGGCACTGAACTTCGTCATTCGGATCCTGCGAGCGTCGATGAATCTCAGATGCTCATTCAACCTCAACCCCGCTGAATCATCCTGCATATGCGGCCCAGAGGAGTGTTTGCTTTTCGTTCCGGCATCAACAGCCTCCCCCACCCCCTTCCCCCCCCAAAAAGCTTAAGATGGCCATCTAAGGTCCAATTTGGCATCACCCTTTCTACTATTCCACCTTGCATTCAGATTGCTCTACGGAAGTACTGAGTTTACATTCTTATTATACTATTACGCTTTATTGATTATTTTAAGTTCATATCTCTCACACCTCAGCTTTCTCACCTCGCTGTCAAGGCATTTCTGCCATTAGAGACTTGACTCGTAAATGGTGCCTGACAAGAAGTACGCTCTCTTGTCCCTTGCTGGCCACGCCATCTTCTGCTGTCACGGCCCGCTGTCAGGAGCGATTCAATAATACGAGGAAAAGGCTGAAAGCTGGTCTTGACTCCTTGAGCCACTCAGCTGTCTGCATGCAGCAGTCGTCTTAGTCAACCAACTCACAAGGCCTCCAGGTTTACGGATTTACAGTTGTTTTTGGTCACGCCACAAACGCCTCGCCAGTCAAAAGCTCAACAGAAGTGGCAAGTTTAGCCGGAATTCAATAGAAATTACGTTTAATAAGCGAATTTCGTTTGCAGCAACGGTGATACAAGGAGGTTGTCTGATGGACTCAGCTCTGCATCGATGGTCGGCTGAGACAAAAGCCACGGTCAGCATTGAGTTGCTGCTATGCCATCTTGACGATATAACACTGTGGAAATCGCGCATTTCCTAGGTAGATTATTAGAGATTCCAACTACCACAGTACATCACATCACCATTATTATCAAGAAACCTACCATCATGAAGCTCCTCTTTGCGCTGCTACTTAGCATTGGGTAATGGAAACTTTCCCGTTACACTTCCCCTTGCTCAGCATCGTCGTTGCTCTTCTGTATTCGTTGCTACTTGCCAGTCATGTCAGCTCTAAATGGCACATCATGTACCGTGAGAGGCTTCCAGGCTTGATGCATTATGGGAAACATGCTCTATTAGTACTGTCTACTGTGTTGAAGATAAACATTGACGACCAGACCATCAAGTGATACTTCAGTCTACCATTCCCTTTGCATTCGAAGAAAACGAGATTTTGTCTATTTGCTTGTATTTTTCCTCTGCTGCAACAAGTCTATCAATACTGATCCATCCATGTCGAATATCGCACGTTTATTCCCTCCATTCCTTCTCCACTCACACCCTCCTCACCAAATCTCTTCCTTCTATCTCCTTGAGCCCCCAGCTAACATCCCCTCACAGCCTCCTCACCCCGTCCCTCTCCTCTCCAACCGCCGTCCCCAACACCCCCGCCCACCCCACCTGCGCCCCAACCAAAACCACCTACGTCACCACCATCATCTCGACCGTCACCACCAACGCTCCAATCTCCTGCTCAAGCTTCCACACCACCGTCACTCCCACCTGTTCCATGCCAACTTCTGCGCCGTGCATCGTCCCGGCTTGTATCATCTTGGAGACGACAAGCGTGGGATGCTATAACAGCTGTTGTCCGACAACGCCCACAATTACGGCGACGGCGAGTTGCACGACGGGGTGTAGGCAGGGTTGTGGGACGACCTATACTACTATTACTGCGAAATGCTAGGGTGTGGCATTGGGGAAGATGGCGGGGAGTGCAAGAATGCTGGTTCTATGCGAAGTGTTCGCAGCAAAGGTAAATGGCCTGCTGGCAGGAATTGCAAGTTTCGAAGCTGAAATGATGGGTTTGCGAGGAAGGAAAAATCTTGTAACGAAAAATGTTCATCTCATGTATAATTTATTCTTAGCTTATCTCAATGCAAGATCAGGTACTTCTTCGTCTCACCAAGAAGTAACAGAACGAACATCGTGGGTGTTTGACCTCCGCAACTCCTCTCAGCGATGGCTTGCTAGCAAGGGAAAATCGTAGGCATTCCTTTGGGAAACTACTTCAAGCATTACATCAACCAATCAACCAATCGACCACAATATCCTCAGAAGTTCACGCATGAAATAACAGTAATGCTTTGAGCACAGAAGAAACCAGGTTCAATGCTACGAGCTGCTTTCTAGCATACACATCTTGCGGCTCTGTAACAAAGAGATCACCAGTCCACCTCTCACACAACTAACCCATCCTGAGTGTCCACCTACGCCTTCGCCGAGGATCGTACTTTTGCGAATGACTTGCGAACCTCGAATCGTGCCTGAATAGTACATGTCAGCGATCATAGCCATGGCACAATGCCCACTATCCCAGTAGTCTATCTCCGCTCTACAGTATCCAAACGTCCTGTTCTCCCATCAAGCGATTGAATTATGCTCAAACCTACCTGTTTCCTCAATCTCAGAACCTTAAACCTCTCGAAATCCGTCAACCCTCTCCTCTTCTCTCTCTGCTCCCTCCTCTTCGCCCACACACTCTCATCCCACTTCTTCTGCACCTCATTCTTCTCCCACGCTCTAGCCACTGCTCCCCTACCTGCCCCACGCGGCAGCTTGGGAATGACGATCGGTGTAAGAATGAGGTTGGCGAGAGACGTGGCGTGGCGGGGGACAGAGGTGTTGGGTTTGGTTGATGGACCGTCGACAAGGGCCTGTTGGGGGGTTAGCTTCTTTCGGGCTTGGTTTGGAGGTAAAAGGAGGAGTCCTGGAAGCTGGAGGAGGGGAGAGACGAACGCGCTTGTGGTCGATTATTTCCGCGATAGTAGCTAGGCGTCCGGTGTAATCACCGTGGGTGAAGAGGACAACGCGGCCGACTTCGACAAGGCGCCATTGAGAGGCTTTGATTTCGATTTCTGCCATGGCGGCGTCGCTACTATGGGGGTATGGTCAGAGCTTGGAATTAGTTTGAATAGGTTGCGGGGAGAGCTCACTGTCGGGGATGATGTTAGAGTTGATGTCGTGGTGTCGCAGCTCGTCAATCTCGAAATTCGGCTTGCGATGTTCGTGGGCTCGCTAAATATACCGCTAAAGGTAGCGCTAAGCCTTCGAGTCTTCATGCCCGAATTCATATTTTCCAACACCAAGTCAAGATGGAGCATTCGGAATTGCTTTGGTACTGGCAAATCGTAACATAATGACAAAATCCTCATGTCTAGGTCATGCCCTCCCTACAAATCTTCTGCCACGGACAGGGCTCATCTTGAGCTATGAGCTGCGAAGCTTTCTCAGCATCGCAGCCCGTATCGAAAAAATACCAGCACTTAGGTCGGAGGCCCACAGTGCTGGCCGAGCGTGGCCGCCAAGGTACCAGCTCCATATCATCAGAATTCCCGTGGAATGAGCCAGGGGAACACAGCTTCTATGGCCTTGAACGGCTATTTGCTGACTTGCGCGGTTGGAAAGAGCGTGAGGTCCACCTTATCTTACACAAATGAATGGAGTCGAACAAAATAGAGAACTCAGAATGCCATGTGAGCATGGGTAGAAAGCTTCTTAGCCTCTGAGCCTCTCCTGGTTACCTTCGTTACCCTCCTTACATACCCGCAATTGAAATTCGTCGATGTGCAACGCAACGCCGATTATTCTCACACTTTACTCGAAAGCCTCGAGTGGCCTCCGAATCCGGCGAGAATTATGCAACCAATTGGCTATATGTTCTTCGGATGAGCGTCGCAGGGATTCTTCCACAATGCGAGAGGGATGTGGCTCGCCACGGACTTCAACCCGAGCTTCCTATGCCAGAATTTACCTGGCAGTACTGACGTCTGGCTATACTCAGTGACTGTGGTAATGCCACGCGAGCGAAACAGTGATTCATTGCTACGAGCAGGTTGTGAACCAGAGGGTCAAAGGCTCCAAAGCTCCCCAGGTAGACCCCCTCCTCCCTCCGACGCATCCTTCCGACTCCCAATCCCACTTTACCATGATGATATAATTTGCGATTGACGCTCATGTCTGTGAAGCTCTCGCCGGAGCTTCGATACGGTCAGAGCGGTATGATATTCAATCTTACATATTCTGAACTACACTACCAACCATAATTGTTACAGCCTCTCCGTCACTGAAGAGTTGCTGATAATGTCGTTAGTCTAGCTTGCAGAGGTAGAGCAATCATACAAAGAGCAAAGATCTCTCACCATCAGGTAAGTTCCCTGCCGCATTCCTTTTCTCCTTCAAATGCACGTTTTCTTCCTGCCCAATGATTATATAACACAAGCACTAGATAGTAAGTGATCCCTTCGGGGAATGATCATACCTTGTATACACCAAGATCGCTGAGGGCATACTTCCTCCCATCTTCTAAAGACTTTGTGCATAACACAAAAATTCTTGTTGCTAACATGGGGATCTAGATAGGTATGTCGAGGATGAATGAGAAACATTCTTGGAGGAAACAGATTTGAACATGATACCTGCGAGTAGTGGTCAAGAACGACGGTAGCATTCATGCATATCCAATCTATACACCCCTTCTAGGGCGATTGCAAAAAGCGCTGCAAACCTTCCTCCAAATATACCAATACGCAATACTCGCAATGCTATCCTGACCTCCATCCCACCACCACAACCATTCCATCAAAGCCTACTCTTTCCACCCACCAACTTCTCCCAATCCTCCTGCCCAAACAGCACATAAATGTCTCCCTTTGGCGGTATCCAAAACACCGTATCAAACTCCCCACCGGCAACCTTCTTCCCACTCAACCCTGGATCTACCCCCTCCTCCCTCAACTCAACGGCCCTTTGTTCTGCTTGTTGTCATGACTGCCCATCCCACCCACCACACGCACAAAGACCGGAACCGCCTGGCTCGGCAGTCTCTCCCTGGCATATTTCGCCAGCGCCGCGCAATCGAAATTCCCGCGTTGCCCGGGTGCGATGACAATGGTAGCGCACCCTGCACGCCCGTCGTGCTTTGGGACTAGCACGCCGTAGACATTCGCTTCGTGGATGCCCGGGAACGAGCCTAGGACTTCGGCGACTTCAGCCGTGGATACGTTTTCGGATTTCCAGCGGTCACTATACTATCAGTCCATCACCAGCATCATCCTCAGTGGGACTGGACTTATGATAGTCGGTGTTTGTCGTGCTTTCTGGCAAACTTTTTGTACTCTCTCTGGTGGTAGCTATTAGCTTAATATTCACCTCCCGCTTGCAACTACTAATATCACAGGCCCGAAGTATTAAGAAGACTGGGATGGAGCATATAACGCTATTAAGATTACCGGTCTAACAATTGACGGATTGGGGCCAGTCATGTTCTTGATCAATCTGGAGGAAACATAATTATACATGCCCAGACTTCGGCGTAGGAGAAGTTGCCGTTGCTCAATGGGTCCTTACACATGGTATTGTGGCGACTACAATACCCTTAGCTTCTCCAGCGCGATTATAACGACATCACCTGTAAGTTAGTATTAGCTAGAGTGGAAGGCAGTCATGGTATTGAAGCAAGTACGCAATTATTCTTTTCTATGAGTAGATGCTAATCCAGAATCGTAGTTTAATAGCCAAGAAGTCGATCGAAATCCAATTTATAAGCTCTTAGCCTCTAACAGGTTTCTAGGACCTTATGTCCGAGACTCTTTGCGTAATGTTCTGGCGCCCAATCTTGAGCCTTAATCTGCATCAACACACTAAAAGCTCTATCACTTCCAACATTCTCTATTACAGGATTTTGGATACATGCAGGCATCTTCCTCATCCTCGTGCTGTTCTTCTTCCTTGCGTTCGTCTGGCTTGTGCCCTTCCTCCTTGGCTTCTTGACCTTGGTGTGCTGGCTCTCTGCGGTCTGTTTCAGGTTGTTCCAACTCAACAGACCCAGGCATTAAAATTGCTGGGACGACGCCTCTATTTATCACACTGTCAGCAATATGCTGAAGGCTAGACAGCAATCTAAGATCGCTCGCCACTGCTGTTGACAGCTGCTTGGAACTGGGAACCCTACAATTGCTCCACGCTGCCGTTGAAAGCTGCTCGATCCTGGGAACTTTTCGAATATTAATGGCACCACATTTTGAAATGCTTATCACTACACCGAGGGCTTCATATTCGCCTTGAGATGTCCGAAACGTCAACTGACCTAACCCATCTAGGAATATTTCCGCTCTTTTGTATTTTCGAGTGCCATCAGAAATGTTGCTTTGATCAGAAGTGGTAGGTGATTGTTGGTCTGGCTCCGTTTGCCTCCTGGTCTCCTGAAGATCTCCAAAGTGGGTTTGCGCGTTTCTGCCAAGATATGATGTATCAACAGCCGAGGAACGACCGCTTATCGAAAGACCATGAATCGGAAGGCTCGTTGGAGAATCCGTAGCGGACGAAAAAGGGCTCGTTCGACGTCTACGTATCGGGAGCGTCATCTGGTTCTGATTTCGCCGGTCTTCTTGGAACGGATCCCTAAAGAGCACTGGCTCGCTAATTTCCGATTTTGGTTTGCGGGCAGAATACATGAGATTGTAGTACGAGAAATGCTCTTTCCTCAACTCTTCGTCTTCTTCGATATCTGGGGAAGGGTTACGGACTTGTTCGGCTTGGCCTCGACTTCTCATCTTGTCCAGTCGCAGACGGCGATGGCCTGAAGGGCCGACTCGTGAGGGTGGCATTGTGGCGGTGTGATGGGAGTTTTGAAAATTGAGGTGAGGGGATGTTGAGAAAGCGGAATAGTGGGTAAGGAAGATAAACCTTAGAGCAATGGCGGAGATTATGTAGACTATCAATCATGACTGACTCGTTGTTATGAATGTTAATACCACAGTCTTTGAATGATGAACAGAACATCATTGTCCCTCGATCAACAAAGTCAATGTATTGAGAAAACAAAGAGCCGAAAGTTGTACCAGACAATGGGATCTTATTAATTCGATCGTAATTGGACGTCAAGCCAAAACGAGAAAGCGAGCCGAAATACCGGCATAACCTTGCCAGAACTCAGAATCCTAAGGAATTGTCACGGACAATAAGCTCGTCTCTTCTCAAGTTCAGACGTTCAGTACACCACTGCCATATTTCGAAAAACCTTGGGTATATGTAGGTAATCAGGCGGCTATCAAAATGGCCAGCAACCCCGTCAATCACCCATGGGCTAAGCACATTGATATCGTCTATTACTAACGCCCGGAACAAAATGGAAGAGTGGCAATCAAAATAGAATACATACCCACCGACGAAATGGTGCCCGACGGTCTGATCAAGCCCTTGGAGCCTAGTGAATTCTTGAGATCTAGTTCAACAATCGGACTGGCTCCATGCGCGGTGGCGGTGCCCTTGCTCGGGGCCGGCAAGCAAGAGAGCATGGATATACACCCAGTAGGGGGTTCCAAATAGCTTCAACATGGAGCTTAATTCCTAAGAAGGGGTGTTAGAAACAGGGAACAGTACTGTTACCTCTGTGGTGGTTAGTAATCTCCGCTCCGCGCCATAGGACTGGGCCTAGGGGGATTCAGATTTTTCACCTTCTTCCTTCCTTCGTAGCTTCCTACTGTAGTTCTATCAGATATACAATCTATACATGCTCCATCTGCACCTCATGTACCAATATGTTTCAAGTCTACTCAACGCTCTTCAATGGCCTTGTAGATCCACATAAGCACCACAGACCGTTTGAAAGTCTCAGCATATTCTTTGTCTAAGATTCACTACTCAGTAAAGGACGGTCTTCGCATTGCTGCAGCCCGTCGCAATGCTGCCGAGCGTTAGCAGTCGCTTAAGGGCGGTCGCTTGCGGATATGTACTCGTAGTAGGTACTTTACTCCGTAAGTTAACTAGCGCCTGAACATATGGATGCTTGTTGTTCTTCTGAGAAGGCAAGATTTCGTACTTCCTGACCTGAACATGGGAAAGACTCATCCCTACACTAGGATTGACAGAGGCTAGCTGATCTAGCCCCTACTAGCGAACATGAACTCCCTACACCTAATTCATGCAGCTTCTGTTGGTGTACGCGTGTCGTACTTTTCCATCCCACTGTTTGTTAATGTTCCACAGAACAGCTGTTCCCCAGCTCGCTTTCAACCCACAGCTTTCTGGCTGCAGCTACCTAGGAGCTTTCTCATGCGACATTCCTAATACTTTACACCAACACTCAAATGAGATATTCTCCTTAAGAATTGCGTTTTGAGTTCGCGGGATTTCACCGATATGGGCGTCGCTTGGTCTCAATTCTACCCTCCTGATCCCACTCTGACGGAGCGAAACCTGCCAAATCAAAAAGGCAAGGTCTTTATAATTACAGGTGGAGCCTCGGGAATCGGGTTAGAGCTCGCTACAATTCTATATCAGGCAGGCGGCAAGATCTACATAGCCGGGCGCTCGAGAGTCACAGCGCTGCAAAAAATCGAAGCAATCAAGTTTTCGGTGCGCGATGCTTCGTCTGCGGGCCAGCTTGAATATCTCCCTCTTGATCTGAGCGATCTCAATACCGTCAAAGCCTCTGTCGCAAGCTTTAAGAGCAAAGAATCGAAGCTCGACGTGCTCTGGAATAACGCGGGTGTCTCTTTGCCCCCCATCGGCAGTGTCACGAAACAAGGTCATGAACTTCAAATCGGCACCAATTGCCTTGGGCCTTTCCTCTTCACCAAACTCCTTCTTCCATCCCTTCGATCCGCCGCTCAGGGCTCGCCTCAGGGTGCCGTGCGTGTTGTATGGACCAGTTCTCAGATGGTAGACATGACTGCACCAACAGGCGGCATGATCCTGACGGACTTAGACTCCCCACCCCAGGACAAGACGAAGAATTACGTCATGTCGAAAACGGGCAACTGGTTTCTTGCCAGCGAGTTGGCGCATGACGTCGGTCCGCACGGAATCCTCAGCGTGACGCAGAACCCTGGGAATCTGAAGACAAACCTTCTAAGACATGCCTCGACGTTGATGAGGCTGGCTTCATCCCCACTTCTATACAGTGCGAAACAGGGCGCGTATACGGAGCTCTGGGCGGGCTTGTCGCCTGAGCTCACCATGGCGATGAATGGAGTCTATGTGATACCCTGGGGGCGGGTCCCTCCATCGCCACGTAAAGACCTGCTTGATGCCTTGAAGAGTGAGGAGGATGGGGGCACAGGACAGGCCCGCAAGTTCCAAGAATGGTGTGGGAAGCAGACGGTCGACTATATGTAGTTGTAAGAATGAGACTATATCTATGGTCTGCTCTGAAATAGCATGTGCACAAGTTGACGAATTGGCGAAACTAATTGAAGTACTAATTAGTAAGTCAGGTACACTGCTTGCTAGCTAGTTGACATACTACGTAGTAGACTACCTGTACTGCTGGTGGGCCGCAAACAAATTATCGGGCACAGTGGATAAAAACGTCTTACCTTAGCTGCCTACATGAATTACCTTACCCTCTAGTAGGGAGTACACAACCGTGCCAACGTAGGATGACAGGCTGCAGTTCCTTGAGAGCCAAGCCGGACCTGAAGCGCCTCCAATCTCCTCGAGAGTGATCGGGCTTGATCGGGCCGACTCCTATGATGTCTTGACGTCTGTAAAGGCCTATTAAAAGGTCATGGCTACTCCAGAGAAGCTAAAAGATTACGACTGGTACCAGCTGGTACGAAATCGTGACAAGGGTTCCAGAGCTGCCTAATTTCGATGAAGAGACAGCTAGCATAGGCGTCGAATCTACGTCGAACAGCCCGATCAAATACCTTTCAGATTCCATTCGAAAGGTATAAGTACTACCTTGTACGGCAATTTCCATCTTCATTTTTGCTGTTCGAACGTCATAGTCCGTCACAGGTCAGAAGGCGGTTGAAGCTTTGGACTGCAGGTCTTGTTTCTTACGGTCGGCCGAAACACAGTACTGCAACTTTGATGAATGTATTATGAAGAACGCTTGTGACAATTCAATTCCGTTTCGCTCAGTGCGAATTTGAAACCTTTCATCGCATCCTTTTTTTTCAATGTCGAAAGAGGTATGTTGGAAAGAAACGACCTCCTATATGAACTCTATCAGCATCACCTACAGCTAATTAGGTATTAATTCGATGACAGTTAATACTCGAGCCGTATAGATATCTCAAACCTGGTCCCAGCAAAGATATTGCTCGCAGGCTATAATGCATAGCTCAAGATTTTCCAAAGAAGCTTCAACTTAATAGATGAGAATATTAATATAATTCACAACGCCTCCTTGCTGTTCGTATGATCCCGCCAAGACTGTCTATAACAGCACTGATCATGAGTGCAGCATTGACGACTTCTAGAATGACTTCAAGCTTCGACGAGACGCTTCAGTAGCAAACACCATCTACGACGTCGTGCAGACTATAAAGAGTGCCAATTATATGTATTGTCAAGCTCATCATCTGCTATTCTCGCTGCCCACTGTAGAGCAGTCGAGCAAGATATTCAACGGAGAAATCCCAAATCTGCACCGTGGCCAGGGCATGGAGCTGTAATGGCGTGACTCCTTTACCATGCCCACGGAGAGCGACTATCCACAGATGATCGGTAATAAAACCGGCGGACTCTTTCGGTTGGCCGTGCGCCTGATGATGGCCTGCTCTGGACAGGATAATGACCTCCTGCCTTTGATCAACCTTCTTGGCCGGTCGTTCCAGATTCAGGCTGAGCATCGAAACATTACCTTCGTATTCATGACAGACGTCACAGGCTATGCCGAGGATCTGAGCGAGGGCAAGTCTTCCTTCCTCGTCATACACGCAATATAGCAAAGCGCAACGAAGAACAACCTCGTTATCAACGTCTTAAGGGCGAGAATTCAGGATAATGCCGTCAAGGCGTAGGCGGTTGGGTACATGCGAACGGTCACTGCCAGCTTGAGATACACCGCCGAAGTATTCAATCGACTTGGGACCTAAGTATAGGTTATGCTAAGGGAGCTCGGAGGGAATGATGTGATTAGTGGTATAACTAATAGATTGAAGGTCTACGTGGACTGTTAAATCGAATATCTCTGCTTTCTCGCTGCTCTACCCTTGCTGTCGTAAGCCTCGCTGTCGTCCCCGTCGCTGTCATGGCATCAACTGACATCCCCCCCCATATCAACTACACCCCAACCTCCTTCTCCCTTACCATCGTTCGCAAACGGAACACTCATCCCTCACTCCTATATTCCCTCTTCCGATCTTGCTTCCCCTGCCCGAATAGAACAACAATGATCATAGTTGACATTCTAAAGCGACGAAGCAGGATGGGTCAAGTCAAGTCGATAGAAGAAAATGAGGCGAAAATGAGGCGGCGATGAGATGAGCGGGAGGTTCTTCGGAAGAGGAAGCCGGAGAGGGAGGAAGGAGAAAGAAGGGAAAGACAGAGTGTGTTCCCATCAATTCGCGGTAATCAACCAATATCAGCATCACTTCCTCCCCCCTCCTCTCACACCTCACTTCCCCAAAAACCCCTTTCCCTTTCCCTTCTCGCCACCCCCCCCTCTTCCCTTTCCCCCCCCCCCACTTCCCCACGAACTCTCTCTCCTTCCCCATAATCACCCTTCACCAACCTCCTCCCTCTTCTCCCCACCGCTTCTCCTCACCCCTTCTCTCCATAATCCCCCTTCACCAACCCCCTCCCTCTTCTCCCCACCCCTTCTCCCCATCCTCACCCTCCTTCCTCTCCTCCTCACCCCTATCCCCTATCCCACCAGCCCAGCCCAACCATTCCTCTCACCCAAACGCACCCCGGCGAAACACGCCCGTCCCGCTGTACAGCCAGTGATGAGCGCTGTTGGGGGATAAATTAACGAAGGGGATGCCGTAATGGCTGATGTGTGTGTGCGTGTGTGTGTGTGTGTGTGTTTGTGGGGCAAAGAGATATAAGTAAGAAGAAAAGACTCTGAGGGCGTTTGCTTAGGGCTTTTTGAGAAGAAGGGGTGAATCGATCCATTAGAAAACCATGCATGCAGAGTTGGAATCCCACGCTTTTCATCACTTCTTTCATCTCCCAATTCCCTGACGAAGCGTTATTACGATAAAACCTAAGATGAGTGGGTTTGGTGGGATTTAGTAGATTGCGGGAGGCGGTCTTACTCTACATTTTTCAGCCATTTAATCCGGAGGGGTGGGCAGGGCTAGGTTATATATATAGGATTGAGGTAAGGTATGGATGGGTCGTGGTGAGGGAGGAGGGAAGGAGGGAGGAGGGAAAGGAGGTCTGGGATGAGGTTTTGTTTGGGGGGGGGGGGGGGGGGGGGGGGAGGGAAATTTTT